>JADMIO011478700.1_pt1 | contig 22259 bp, 19 predicted proteins | sample 8958161 | NCBI WGS metagenome assembly JADMIO01 (sample SAMN16585339, study PRJNA669376) | soil metagenome | isolation source: Crop rotation soil | place: USA: Cullars Rotation, Alabama | collected 2011
CCGCCGCGCCAAAGGCAGATCGCCGCTTTCGCCTTCGATCTCCTCGATGGCGTCGCGCAATTGGCGGTCGGGCAGCATGGACCAGCGCCCCAATTGCGAGAACAGCCGGCCCTGCATCTCGGCGGCGGCCGCTTTGGTGAAGGTGATGCAAAGAATGCGTTCCGGCTTGGCGCCGCTCAGCAGCAGCCGCGCCACGCGGTTCGCCAAAGTATAGGTCTTGCCCGATCCGGCATTGGCCGCCACCCAAGCGGAAAGGGTGGGATTGGAGGCGCGGGCCGATTGGCTCATGGCTCCTCCGTCCAGCCGGAAGGCGCCCATTCCCGCACCCGCGCCAGGTGATCGTAATCACCTTCACTTTTGGCGCTCTGCGGCGCGACGCGGGAATAGTAAGGCGTCTCTGTTTCATCGAACCAGGCAATGCGGGCCGCCAGACGCGCGCGCGCCTCCGCCGCCATATCGCCGTCATAAGATTTCTCTTCCCCGCCTTTTGTGCCGCCGCTCAGCCGCAGATAAATCAGTTTCTGCACGGCAATGGCCGGAAGCCCGTCAAAACCGCCTTCCGCCAGCATGGCTGCTTCCAGCGGCAATTGCGGCGTCAGAAAATCCAGTATCCATTTTTTTTCGGGCAGGCTGCCGGTCTTGTAATCCAGGATCGCCGCCTCACCGCCGGTGAGAATATCGATGCGATCCGCCTTTCCGGTGAGAGTGAAGGCGCCCCCGGGGGCGTCAAAGACAAGCCGTCCGCTTATTTCCACATGCGACCTGGCGATGCCGCCGCGGCGCGCCCGCTCATTTTCAAGGAACCATTGTGCCGCGCTGACAAAGCGCGGCCGCCAGATGGCGCGCTGGGCGGCGGGGATGGCGGCGAAAACCTCATTGGCGATGGCCACCAGCTTGGCCAGGGCATCATCAGGCAGCGCCCCAGGATAGCGCTGTACAAACAATTCCAGGGCACGATGAAAAGCGGTGCCGCGTTCCAGCGGGCCGATCTCTTCGTCCAGTTCATCCAGTTTGCGCAGTTTCAGGACATGCTTGGCATAAATCGCATATGGATCGCGCAGCCAGGTTTCGATCTCGGTCACCGACAAACGCCGCGGCCGCGCCGCTACCGGTGGCCTCGGCGCAGGCCGGCGGATACGCGGCTCCGGCGCAACCTCCGACAAAGCGCGCGCCCAGGGCAGATAGCGCTTGTCGGTCAGGGAAAGCTCCAGACCGGTCAGCAGCTGCTGAATGCGTTGCAGCCAGCGCGAGGCGATGGTGGGAGCGCCATCTTTTTTGCGCGCGCGGCTGAAGATCACATCCGGGCTTGCAGCCAGCACGGCGAAATCATGCGCCGCCAGCCCGATGCGCCGCTCCGGTTGTTCCAGCCCCAGGGATTTGCGCATCGGGCGGGAGAACCAGGGGTCGGCCGGTATGGGGTTGGGCCAGCTTCCTTCATTCAGGCCGCCCAGAATGGTGAGATCGAAACGCTGCAAACGGGCTTCCAGCGGACCCAGAATGGCGACGGCGCCGCTGCGGCCAAATTCAGGGCGTACCGGCACTTGCATGGCCAGCCGGCGCAGAAGCGCGGGATAAGAGGCTGGATCGGCCGGCTCCAGACCGGTGGCGGCTTGATGGAAATTGTTGAACAGCAGGGCTGCGGCTTTGCCGTCAGCCCCACGCCATAGCCGCCCCGGATCGCCCAACTGTTCCGCCGCCGACAGATGACAGAGGATCAAATCCGCCAGTGGAATTTCCGGTTTGGCGAAACATTGCTCTAATGGCGCCAGCCATCCGGCGACGGTGCTCCACCAGGCCGCCAATTCCTGCCGGCCGGCCTCCGCCACCGCTTTGCTGATACCGGTGAGCCCTGGATCGGGGCGCGGCCCACGCAAAACATATTGATCGAGTTCCCGTGTCCTGGCGCGGAAAGATGCCGGATCCGTACCGGTCAGCGGATGTTTCAGCAGCGCCAGCAGCGGCACCGGCGCGAATTCGGCTTCGGCGGCTTCCGCCAGCAGCAGCAGGAAAACACCGGCGCTGGTGTGCGCCAAGGGCCGGCCGGCGGAGTCATCTATCGCCACGTCCCAGCGCGTCAATTCGGCGGCGACACGCCGCGCCAAATTGCGGTCTGGCGTCACCAGCGCGGCGCTGCGGCCTTCCTGTTCCAGTGCCTCACGCAACGCCAGGGCAATGGCCAGCGCTTCTTCGGCCGGATCATTGGCTTCGATCAGGGACAATCCGTCCAGACCGGCGGCGATCGTATCGGCGCCGCGTTCGGCAAGGGCGCGCCAGGCATCGGTGGTGGGGGCGGACCGCAACGCTTCGCGCAGCAGCGACACCCGTTCAGGCCGCGGCTCGCCCCCATCCCAATCCAGTATCTCGGCGCGTACACTGCCGATCCGGTCCAACACCTGTTTCAGCCCATATTGCGGATGTCCCGGATCGAGATCGTTCCAGCTTTTCGCGTCCAGATCGCGATCCAGACCCGGCAGCACCACCGCGCCATTCGGCAGTTTGGCGATGGCCTCCAGCAGCCGGGCCGTGGCGGGGATAGAACCGGTTGAACCGGCCGCGATCACCATGCCATCACCATGCATGGTCAGCCGCCCGGCGGTCAGCTTCAGGGCCGCATTCAGCCGCGCCGACGGATTCATCCGCTGTTCCGCCGCCAGTTGCTTGGGCCATTCGCTATGGATCAACTTGAGAAAGCCCGCCACGTCCTGCCAATGCTCGGCCAGATTGTCGGGCGCTATGCTTTCCAGCTGCTCCAGCGTCACGCCCTGGCGTTCGATTTCATCCATCACGCCGGCCAGGCTTTCGGCCAGCGCCATGCTCTGCGCCGCGTTCAATGTGCCGCCGCGCGCCAGCGCGTCCCAGCGCCGCACCAGCGGCGCCAACAGCAATTGACGCCGGATGGGATCAATGGCGGGCGGCAGGTCCAGACCTTCCAGCATGGTGTCGAAAGCAAAGTCGTCGTCTTCGCTATCACCCAAGGCGCGGAATTGCGGCAGCAGCGCCGAGCCGCCCAACAATCCGGCAAAAGCATCGCCAAAGCCGCGTGCCGCCCGGCGGGTGGGCAGATAGATAATGCTGCGCGACAGCGCCAGCGGCGCATCGCCCACCCGTGCGATCAAGCCCCTGGCCAGGCTTCCGGCGAAATCCGCGCCTGGGGGAATGGTGTAAAGTTTCGTGCCGCTCACGTCGGGTTGAGCCGGGCCAGATAGGCCTCGGCTTCGTCATGGGCCTGCGGATCCCCCACATGAATCCACACCCCTTCCAGGCGGATGCCGTAGAGCCGGCCTTTGGCAATGGCGCGGTCCCACATCACATTGGTCGAGAAAGCCCCTTCCGGCGCATCCGCGAACAGGCGGGGATGAACGATCTGCACACCGGGATAGGCAAACGGAGACGAGGTGCGTTCCGGCACCCGCGCAATATGACCGGTGGTATCGAGCAGGAAGTCGCCCCGTCCTTCATAGCCCATGGCGGTGGTCATCGATGCCAGGAGCAGCAGGCCATCCATCGAGTCGGGATTCCAGCGGCCCTGCATGGCCTCCAAAGGCGCGACATAGCCTTCCACCCACACCGAATCCGAATTCAGCACAAAAAAAGATTCGTCCTGGAAAAAAGGCAGGGCCTTCACCACCCCGCCGCCGGTGCCCAGGATTTCATCTTCCATGGAATAGACGACCTCGAGGTCTTTTCGTTTGGCGAGATGATCCTTCACCTGCTGGGCGCGGTAATGCAGATTGATCACCACCATGGTGACGCCCGCTTTCACCAGCCGGTCCAGGGCATGGTCCAGAAGGGTGCGGTCGCGCACCACCACGAGCGGCTTGGGACGGTCATCGGTGAGGGGACGCATGCGGGTGCCGAAGCCGGCCGCCATGATCATCGCCCGGCTTACTTTTTTCATAAGGGGGCTTTGCTCACACTTTTTCCTTTGCCGGCGTGCCAACGTCAGCGACGGGCGACCGGCGGTTTTCGGGAATCGTCCGATCATACCATGACCGCAAGCCCGCCAAGGAAGGATGGCGCAAATCGCGCTCCAGATGCCCCCAGACCCGGGGCAATAGCGGCAGATAGCGCGGCTTGCCGTCCCGCCGGTAAAGGCGGGCGAAGATCCCCACGATCTTGGCATTGCGCTGTGCCGCCATCACAGCCATTTCGGCGCGGAAACGGGACTCGTCCAGCTTGCTGCCTGCCGCCCGCGCCGCTTTCAGATAATGCGCCGTGGTGCGCTCCGCCAATTCCGGCGAAACATCGCGGCGGGCATCCTCGGTCAGCGATATCAGGTCATAGGCGCGAGATCCCGCCACCGCGTCCTGAAAATCGATCAGCCCGACCCGGCCAAGACCCGGACGCTCCGGCATCCACATCAAATTCTGGGCGTGGAAGTCGCGATGCACCAGCACCCGCTCGCCATCTGCGAGGTCCGAAAGCAGCCTTCGCCACAGCGCGCGATGCTCTTCCTGTTCGATGGACGTAACGGCGCGGCCCAGCGCCAGGGGCAGAAACCATTCCGTGAGAAGATCGGTCTCCGCCAACAGCGCCGCATCGTCATAAGCATAGAGCGGCGTGGCGGGCGCCAGCCGTGCTGGCGCAGCCTCGGCATGCAATCGGGCCAGCACCTCTGCGGCCGCCTGATAAAGCGTGTCTTCGGATGCGCCTTTGGTCAGCACATCGGCGAAAAGATTGTCGCCGAAATCCTCCAGAATGACATAGCCCTTGGCGTGATCGGCGGCATGGATTTGCGGCGCCGCCAAACCGCGCCCGCGCAAATGTTCGGCCACAGCGACAAAGCGGCTGGTATCGGCGCCGGCCAGACGGGCCACCGCATTGTAACCGAGGGCCTTGCGTTCCGTTTCATCGGCCTGTTCCGGCGCGGGCGGCGTTTCCGCATCTTGGGGCTGATCCATCAACAGCGCCTGGCGCGTGTCATCCGTCAGCCGCGCATAATGGCGGGTGGAGGCATCGCCGGGCAGCGGCGTCAATTTGGCCCCACCCCATCCGGCGCGATGCAGAAACTCGGCAGGCGAACGTTCAACCATTCAACAACTCCCGCCAGCGCGCCGGTCCCGATAGCGAGGCGCGCCGGCCATCTTGATGCGCCGACAATTCCACTCTCAGCCGGTCCTCCGGCAGATGATCTCCGGCCCGGTCCGGCCATTCGATCAGCGCCGCGCCCAGTTCCAGCGCTTCATCCAATCCCAGCTCTGCCATCTCGCGCGCATTCTTCAGGCGATAAAGATCGTAATGGCTGACGTTCAATCGCGATGTCTCATACGTCTGCACCAAGGTGAAAGTGGGACTGGGCACATTCTCCGCCACGCCCAGGCTCATCAGAATGGCGCGCGCCAATGTGGTCTTGCCCGCGCCCAGATCGCCCGTCAACGCCACGGTATCGCCCCGCCTCAGATGGTTCGCGATCAGGACGCCAAGCCGGACCGTCGCGCCCAGATCGGGCAACGGAAAAACCGCCTGGAAAATGTGGCTATCACTCATGGCGGTCTTTTCTAGCCCGGGCCAAAGACCCTTGGAAGTGCTTGATTGATTGGCATTTCAGGCCGTGATAGCCCGGCGCCCATGTCAGAGAAGCTGATCATTGTCGGGGCCGGCCAGGCCGCTGCCCAGGCGGTCCAAAGTCTGCGCGCCGAGGGCTTTGCCGGGTCCATCACCCTGATTGGAGACGAGCCTTATATCCCTTATCAGCGTCCCCCTTTGTCCAAAGCCTATCTGCTGGGAAGTTTCGAGCGCGAACGGCTGTTCCTGAAATCGGACGCCTTCTACCGGGAGGCGGATTGCGAGGTGATGCTGGGCACCCGCGTCACCGCCATCCATAGGGCGGAAAAGACAATCGCATTGGCCGATGGCCGCAAGCTTCCATACGATATTCTGTTACTGGCAACCGGCACGCAGGTGCGCCGGCTGAAATGCCCGGGCGCTGAACTCCCCGGGGTTCACTACTTGCGCGACATCGCCGATGTGGACGGCCTGCAGGCGGTTTTCTCCGCCGGCAAGCGTATTGCCATTGTTGGCGGCGGTTATATCGGGCTGGAAGTCGCCGCCGTCGCCGCCAAGCGCGGGTTAGACGTTACCGTGTTCGAAGCCATGGACCGGCTGATGGCCCGGGCCGTGTCCATACCGGTTTCGGATTTCTACGCTGCCGAGCATCAAAAGGCCGGCGTGAAGCTCAAGCTGCGCACCGGGGTTGAAGCCCTGGAAGGCGACGGCAAGGTCGAGCAGGTACGGGCCGGCGGCCAGACCTATGATGCCGATATCGTCCTGGTCGGTATCGGCGTGCTGCCGAATGACGAACTCGCCACTCATGCCGGCTTGGCCTCCGAGGATGGCATTGTGGTGGACAAGAACGGACGCACCGGCGATCCCGCTATATTCGCCGCCGGCGACTGCACCCGCCATATCGGCCGGGAAGGCACCGCCATCCGCCTGGAATGCGTGCAGAACGCCATCGACCAGGCCAAGCATGTGGCGCTGGCCATCGCCGGAAAAGCCAAGACCTATAGTGAAGTGCCCTGGTTCTGGTCCGATCAATATGATCTCAAGCTGCAAATCGCCGGGCTGGCGCGTCCAGGCGACCACACCGTGCTGCGCGGTGATCCCGCGTCCCGCAAATTCGCGGTTTTTCACTTGCGGGACGGCGTGATGGCGGCGGTGGAAGCCGTCAATGCCGCGCCCGATTACATGCTGGGCAAAAAATGGATCGCCGACGGCGCTCGCATCAATCCGGCCAAGCTGGCGGATACGTCCATCCCCATCAAGCAAGTCGCCTGATGGCCAAAATTCTTTTCATCACCCATGACGGTGAGGAACGCGCCGTTGAGATCGCGCCGGGCTGGTCGCTGATGGAAGGGGCCGTGAAGAGCCGGGTGCCCGGTATCGACGCGGATTGCGGCGGGGCGTGCGCTTGTGCCACCTGCCATGTCTATGTCGATCCCGCCTGGGTGGCGGCGCTGCCGCCCAAATCCGATATCGAAGAGGCGATGCTGGATTTCGCGGCGATGGCGGGCGCGCCGAACAGCCGTCTCTCCTGTCAGATCCGCGTTACATCCGATCTGGATGGCCTGATCGTGCGGATCCCAGTTTCACAGCACTAGAGATAGGCCACCCGCTGCCCATTCTCTTCGCGCTCGTCGGAGCGTGGCGCGTCATGAATGCGGCGGGGGACATGGCAGCGCACCAGAGTGCCGCCTTGGGGACTGCTTTCAATTTCCACCCAGCCGTCATGCAGCTCCATAAAGCGATTGACCAGCGCCAGTCCCAGACCCGCACCGGCCCGCTTGCCGCTTTGCGCCCGGGCGGAGAAGCGATCGAAGGCATTCGCCTTGACCTCAGACGGCATACCCGGACCATTGTCCCGCACAGCAATCTGAACGTCCTCGCCCACCATGCGGCCCGAGAGGGTGATATGCCCGCCGCGCGGGGTATATTTGAAAGCATTGGACAGCAGGTTGAACACGATCTGGCGCATGCGGCGCTGATCCGCCAGGAACATTCCGGCGCCGGGTTTGCAATCCAGTTCCAGGGTCAATTCCATCTTGTTGGCCCATTCACCGGCATGCGCCGCGACATCCGCCAGCAGTCCGTGAAGATCGATCCGTTCCAATTCCAGCCGCAGGGCGCCCGATTCCACCAGCGCCAGATCGAGAATATCGTTCACCAGGTCTTTCAGGGTGCCGGCGCCGGAGACGATGGCGGTGACATATTCGGCCTGCCGGTTGTTGAGCGCGCCCGGCACGCCGCTGGACAGATGTTCGGCAAAACCCAAAATGGTGTTGAGCGGCGTGCGCAGTTCATACGACACATGCTTGATGAAGTCGGATTTCAGCTTGTCCGCCGCTTCCAGCGCATCGCCGCGGTCGCGCAGGGCGCTTTCGATGCGGAAACGGTCACTGACATCGACAAAGGTCACCAGTGTCGCGCCATCCGGCAGCGGTGAGAGGGTGAGGGACAGGATGGAGCGGTCGCTGCGCTCGAATTCTCCCATATCGTGTTGCTGGGCGCTGCCGGAAACGATTTGCTGGATAAGCCGCTCCCACATCGGGGCGTCGCCGAATTTGCGGGCAGCGGTCTCCGCGATACTGCGGATATGCGGTTCGCCCGACAGTTCCGTCCCCCGCATGTCCCAGATGCTGGCAAAGGCGGCGTTGTGCAGCTTCAGCCGTCCATCGGGCCCGAATACCGCCACGCCTTCGACCAGCGTGTCCAATGTCGCGGACTGCACTTTGGCCAGGATGTTGTAATTGGATTCCAGCGCCAGTTTCTCGGTGACGTCTTCATAGAGAAAGCTGAGCCCGCCCAGGGGATGCGGCTGCGCCACCACCCGGATGGTCTGGCCGCCGGGAAGGTGCCAAAGCTCTTCCTGTGAGCTTGCTTCCTGGTACAGCGCCAGACGCTGGCGCTTCCAGGCCTGGTAATCGCGTTGTTCCGGCAAGCGGCGGATTTCGCGCAAGCGGTCCAGAATTTCGCCGTCACTGGGATGGCGGTCCAGCCAGGGTTCGGGAAAGCCCCACAATTTGACAAAGGCGCGGTTGTAGAAGCTCAGCTTCTGATCCTTGCCGAAGATCGCCACCGCGGTATGCAACTTGTCCAGGGTGTCGGCATGAGCGTCGACATGCTGCTGCAGCCGGGCCTCTGCTGCCGCCACGTCGGTCACATCCGTGGCAGTGCCGATAATACCGGCATCGCCCAAGGGAATTTCCGTGAAGGTGATGGCGCGGCGCTGGCCCGCCACCACCGCGAAGCGTTTGGTTTCCACCATCACATTCTGGCTTCGCGCGCTGGCGGCCAGATCGCGCTCGCCTTTGTCCAGCGCGATCTGATCGCGGCGGGCCTGGTCCAGATCGCCGGCGCCGGTGGCTTTCAAGAAAGCGTGATTGGCCCAGGTCAAAGCCAAGGCCTTGTCGCGCAGCCACACAGGCAAGGGCAGGGCATCCAGCATGGCGCGAAAATCGGTGGTGGAGGACTCCACGGCAGTAACGGCCTCTTCCAGCCACACCGCCGCCATGGACCCCACGGCCCGGCCGCGCGCCACCAATTTTCGGCCGTGCCTGTCATGCACTGGGAGCTGGAAGCTCAGGCCTTTGCCGGAAAGACTTTCCAGCGCCTGGGCCAGGGCCGATGCTTCGGGACCTTTCAGGCAGGATTCCAGGGTCTGATCGCCGCCGCCATAGGAAAAGGGTCCGCTGCCATCGCGCCCCCAAACCACCAGGGCTTCACGGCTGGCGCCCAACAGGGCATCGCGCTCACCCACCGCGGCTTTGGCGCGCGCGCCGGCGCCTTTCAGGACACGGCGCAAACGCTGGGCGTTGCGCTGTTCCGCCAGTGCCCACAGCGACGCGGCCACGGCCAGGGCCACCGCGCCCGCCGCCAGAGCCGACAAGACGAGCAAACGGCCCTGATCAAAATTCACACTGCCCAGGGCCGGGCCGGCGGCCAGGGCAGGGCCGGCCGATAAGGGAATCGCGACCAGGAAAGCGACAGCCTGAAGACGGCGGCGGAACCTGCCGCCGCCCAAAATCTGCTCCCTGACCCCAATGGGACCCATCCCCAAGTCAGCCCCTGTTAACCCCGCCCAAACGGCGAATCACTTTTGAATCAACAAGATAGCTGCGAGAAGGGAGTCGGCATAGGTATTGTGGTTAATAAATTATGAAAATCTAAATGCGGCCCACAGCCCCATATTTTGAGGCTTGTGGATAATTCACGAGTCAAAACAGTGCGTTAAAAATTCCGCGTACGGACAGGCACTTAGCAAAACGGCCGGACCGCAATGAACGGCCCGGCCGGGATTTTCGAAGGGCAAGGGCCCACAAACGGACCCCAAGCCTCAATAGCGGTAGGTATCCGGCTTATACGGGCCGGCTTTCGGAAGCGAAATATAATCGGACTGCTTGTCGGACAGTTCGGTGAGTTTGACCCCGATCTTGGCCAGATGCAGCCGGGCCACCTTCTCATCCAGCTTCTTGGGCAAGGTATAGACCTTCTTTTCGTATTTGCCGGTGTTACCCCACAATTCGATCTGCGCCAGAGTCTGGTTGGTGAAAGAGGCGCTCATCACAAAGCTGGGATGGCCCATGGCATTGCCCAGATTCACCAGCCGCCCTTCCGACAGAAGAATGATCCGCTTGCCGTCGGCGAATTCCACTTCGTCGACCTGCGGCTTGACGTTGTGCCATTTCAGGTTGCGCAAACCGCCGACCTGAATTTCGGAATCGAAATGGCCGATATTGCAGACAATGGCGCGGTCCTTCATGGCGCGCATGTGATCGACCGTGATCACATCGACATTGCCGGTGGCGGTGACGAAAATGTCGGCGCGGGGGGCGGCATCTTCCATGGTCACCACTTCGTATCCCTCCATCGCCGCCTGCAGGGCGCAGATGGGATCGATTTCGCTCACCAGCACCCGGCAGCCGGCCTGGCGCAGCGAAGCGGCGGAACCTTTGCCGACATCGCCAAAGCCCGCGACCATCGCCACTTTGCCGGCCATCATCACATCGGTGCCGCGGCGAATGCCGTCCACCAGCGACTCACGGCAGCCATAGAGATTGTCGAACTTCGACTTGGTGACGCTGTCATTGACGTTGATGGCGGGGAACAGCAGCTTGCCTTCCTTTTCCATCAGATAAAGCCGGTGCACCCCGGTGGTGGTTTCCTCCGACACGCCTTTGATGGACGCGGCCAGGGCGGCGAACCAGCCCGGCTTTTCCTTTAGGGTGCGCTTGATCAGGGCGAAGAAGACTTCTTCTTCCTCATTGGTGGCGCCATCCAGGAATTTGGTGTCGCCTTTTTCGGCGCGCAACCCGTGATGCACCAGCATGGTGGCATCGCCGCCATCGTCCAGGATCATGTTGGGCAAGCCACCGTCACCCCATTCCAGGATCTTGCGGGTATAGTTCCAATATTCTTCCAGGCTTTCGCCCTTGACCGCGAAAACCGGAATGCCGGCGGCGGCGATGGCGGCGGCGGCATGGTCCTGGGTCGAATAGATGTTGCACGATGCCCAGCGGATATCGGCGCCCAAGGCTTTCAAGGTCTCGATCAGCACGCCGGTCTGGATGGTCATGTGCAGCGAACCGGCAATGCGGGCGCCTTTGAGCGGTTGGCTCTTGCCGTATTCGGCGCGGGTCGCCATCAGGCCCGGCATCTCGATCTCGGCGATGGTCAATTCCTTGCGGCCCCAATCGGCGAGGCTGATGTCCTTGACGATGTAGTCTTTACCCGCGGCCATGGCTGGATTCCTCAAAATGCGGGCTGGCTATAGCAGCCGGCCTTTCACCCCGCAATAAGGATATAAAGATTTCTGCATATGTTTTACCGGAGGGTAAATTCCCAAGCTGGGCAGGCAATGACGGGTTTATGGCCCGTCCACCGTAAAGCCTTGTTGGCGTAACAACGCCACCACGCCCTCCGGCCCGGTGAGATGGGCGGCCCCCACCACAATAAAGAAATTGCGCCATTCGCCGGCCATTTTTGTGATCTTGTCCGCCCATTCCCGGTTGCGGTCGGTCAGCAGCCTTTTCCTGGCGGCGGGCCGCGCCGCGAAATCACCGGCGATCATGGTGTCCAGGGTGGCGACATCGCCGTTGCTCCAGGCCTGGAGCAATGGGTCGAGGTCTTTCTCCTCCCGTCCGACATTTTTCAGAGCGGCCTGAAATCGATTCAATTGGTCGCTGCTTTCGCTGGGATCGGGCACCAGCATGGCGAGCTGGTCATTGACGGATTCCAGATAGCGCACATCGCGGTTATGGCTGTTGGCCCAGCTCATCACCACATAATCCACGCCGGCATCGGGATCGAATTTGCGATTGATGGTGTCGGCAAGCGACAAATGCAGCGCGGCCAGCCAGGGCTGTTGGCGATCTGTAATGCTGGCCGACATGTGTTCCGCCGCCATGGCGGCATCGAAATCGGCCTGGGATTCCGGCGGCAGCATGGCGCGCAAGGACTGGCCCGGCGGCAAGGCGCCGCGATCATCGACCAGGCGGGTCAGGGTGGTGCGGGAGACATCATCGGTGGGAACTTCAAAGACGAATACTTGGGACGTTCTCACCGAGCGCAGAATGTCCGGGGTCAGCCAGGCTGTGTTTGCGGGCAGCATGTGCATGGAGCCGAACAGGGTGATCTCGCTGTGTCCGGTATGGACATGCCAGGCCACCGGATGCGCTTGAACAACGTCGTCCTCGGCATAGGCGGGGACGGCGCAGACCAGGGCGGTACAGAGGGCGAGAAGGGATTTTTTCATTGCGATCCGGCGACTATAACCGAATTGTTGGCGCTGCAAACGGGGTTATCTTCCCGCTACTCTTCACCGAATTTTGCCTCAGCCAGCGCCAGAATCGCGGTCATGGCGGCTTCGGCGTCGGGGCCTTCGACCTCGATGCCGATTTCGGAGCCCAGGCTGGCGGCCAGCATCATCAGTCCCATGATGGAGCGGGCGTTTACCCGCTGGCCGTCCTTCATGATGATGATTTCCGATTGAAACCGTGCCGCGGCTTCCACCACCTTGGCGCTGGCGCGTGCGTGCAGCCCGCGCTTGTTGGTGATCAGGGCATTGGCGCGGACTTTATCGGCCATCGTCAGGCGAACTTTCCGTCACGATAGATCCGCCGATCCGGCCCGCATATATTTGCGTCCCGCCTCGATGGCTTCTTTCACCGCCTGTTCCAGCGGCACCTTGTTGCGGATATCGATCAGCTTAATCAGGCTGGGCAGGTTGGCGCCGGCCAGCACTTCGATCTTGCCACGGTCCAGCAGCGTGAGCGCCAAGTTGCACGGCGTGCCGCCGAACATGTCGGTGGCGATCACCACACCATCGCCCATATCCACCGACTTGGCCGCGGCGGCGATTTCACGCTGACGGCGTTCGATATCGTCTTCCGGTCCGATGCAGACAGCACGCAGATGTGTCTGCGGTCCAACCATGTGTTCCATCGCCGAGATGAACTCCTGGGCGAGGCGGCCATGTGTGACGAGTACCAAACCGATCATGCCAATCCGATGCAGCTCTTGCCGTTTGAAGGCGCGGAAAATAGTGGGGTCCGCGCCGGGGTGAAAGGGTTATGTGCGGCTTTTTGGATTAAAAGTGTCCCGGAAGCGCTTCCCCGAAAAACCCCTTAAAGCCATCCTTATCCGCGCCGTCGCCGACACGGCCTGTGCGTTCACCATAATCATGGGCACGTCTGTTGCGGGCTTAAGGCCTGGCGGCGCATAGAAGGCCTGCTCCGGCAACCGCGCTTGACTTTCCCCCAGCATCACCGCCATCGCCACCGTCACGCCTCTGGCGTAGGGAAGGCTGATAATGCCGAGCCCGCGTATCTCCATCAGCCCGGCGATGGAGGCGGGGGGGCGGGCACATAATTTTCCGCCACGCTCAAACAAGTCGCAGCGGTCATCCGCCACCAGCCGCGCGCCCTGGTCGATCAGCCGCAGCGCCAGATCCGACTTTCCCGCGCCGCTCTGCCCCAGCAGAAGCACACCCTTGCCGCCAAGCGAGACACAGCTGGCATGGATGTTGACGCTCATGGCAACAGGGGCACTTCAACGATGAAACGCGCACCGATGCGCTTGCCGCTATCCGGTTCAAAACGGTTTTCCGCCCAGACGCGGCCATTGGCGTTCTGGGTGATCTGCCGCACGATGGAGAGGCCAAGGCCGGAATTGTTGCCGAAATGCGCCGCCGGCCGTTCGGTATAAAAGCGCTCGAAGATCGATTCCAGATTTTCGGGAGGAATGCCGGGGCCGCTATCCTCCACCATCACCCGCGCCATCAGATGATTTTTGACCGCGGTGATCTTGATCACGCCGTTTTCGGGGCTGAAGGAAATGGCGTTGTCGATCAGGTTGCGGAAAACCTGGCCCAGTCTTTCGTCATTGCCCAGGACCTTGGCGCCCGGCGGCAATTCGTCCACCAGCTCCACCACCTGGCCCTTGGAAATCTCGGTCAGGTCGTAGATCTCCACAATGGTTTTCAACAAATGCGACAATTCAATCGGCACACGGGCATCGCGCGACAATTCGGCGTCCAGCCGCGATGCGTCGGAAATATCGGTGATCAGCCGGTCGATCCGTTTCACATCGCCGCGCACCATGGTCATCAGCTTCTGGCGCGCGGCATCGTCGGGCGCGCGCACCAGCATCTCCATCGCCGAGGCCAGCGAGGTGAGGGGATTTTTCAATTCATGCGCCACATCGGCGGCGAAGCGCTCGATGGCGCCAATGCGGTCATGCAAGGAGGAGGTCATGGACTTCAGGGAATCCGCCAGATCGCCGATTTCGTCATTGCGCTCCGGCAGCCTGGGAAAGGCATCGCGGCCCGCGCCCTGGCGCACCTGGTCGGCGGCGGCGGCCAGGCGGCGCACCGGCTCGGCAATTGTGCCTGCCAGATAGAGCGAGGACAGCAGCATCACCGCAAAGGCCACCAGGCAGACCCCGATCAGGGTAAAGCGCTCCTGGCGCAGGATATCGTCAATATCGCCGCTTTCGGTGGAAACCAGCAGCACGCCATAGATCGTGCGGTAGCGGGTTTCGATCGGCGTTGCCACGGAGAGGACAAGCTTGTTCTGATCATCCACCCGCTGGGCGCTGGCGGTGGCGCCGGACAGGGCTTCATTCACTTCCTGGTAGACGCGGCCATTTTCGCCGCCTTCGGAATAGGGCGCCAATTGGGTAAAAGGCCTGACCCCCATCACCCCGTCATAGATGCGCTGCCACCATTGTTTCCAGCGGCTGACGCGGTCCAGCGCCGGCAGGCTTTCGACCTGGACCGAATTGCGCTCCAGCAGAAGGCGGGTGTCGAGAGCCAACTTGCCGTCCGGCAGATAAAGCCGTGCCCGAAGCCGTGTCGGGGTGATCAGCTCACGCAGCAACGGCTCGGCCAGATCGACTTTCAAGGTATGGCTGTCGGGATCAGTGGTGTATTGCGCCACCGCGCCGGCGATGATGGCCGCCTGTTCCTGGACTCCGGTCAGCCGTTCTTCCACCAACCCGCGGCCGGACGACTGCACCATGATCACCCCGGCGGTGAGCACAAGCAGGGCAATCGCGTTGAACGCGATAATGCGCCAGGTCAGCGTGGAAAAGTGAGGCATTATTCCTTGTAACGGTAACCGACACCGTACAGTGTTTCGATCGCGTCGAAATCATCGGCCACCGCTTTGAACTTCTTGCGCAGCCGCTTGATGTGGCTGTCGATGGTGCGGTCATCGACATAGACTTGATCGTCATAGGCCGCGTCCATCAAACTGTCGCGGCTTTTGACAAAACCCGGCCGCTGCGCCAGCGCCTGCAGGATAAGGAATTCGGTGACGGTCAGGCGCACCGGCTTGCCGTCCCAAGTGCATTCATGGCGCTGCGGGTCCAGCGCCAGCTTGCCGCGCACCAGCGCTTCCTTCTTTTGCTCGCCGGGGACGGGCGGGGCGCCCTTGCCTTCGGCCCGGCGCAACACTGCGCGCACCCGCTCCAGGAGCAACCGCTGGGAAAAGGGCTTGCGGATATAATCGTCGGCGCCCGCGTTCAAGCCCATCAATTCATCGATCTCCTCATCCTTGGACGTGAGGAAAATGACCGGCAGGTCGGCGGCGCCCTGGCGCAACCGGCGCAGCAATTCCAACCCGTCCATGCGCGGCATCTTGATGTCCAGCACCGCCAGGTCCGGCGGCGCAGAGGTCAGCGCCGTCAGTGCGGCGGCAGGATCGGAGAAGCTTTTGACATGATAGCCCTCCTGCTCCAGCAGCATGGTGACCGAAGCCAGGATATTCTTGTCGTCATCAACCAGGGCGATCGTGGCCATTTTCTTCCCATTCGACGCCAATTCCGCGCGTCGCTTTTTCTGACAAGGGCCAGTATAAGCCCCTGCGTAATAAAGCAAAGTGCCCGTCCTGATGGATTCCGTGCGTCCCTATGAGCCCCACCGCTTCAAAAGCACGGTGGCTTTTTATGAGCGCTACCGGCTCGCCTATCCCGAGCGCCTGATCCGGCGGGTGATCGCGCTGGCGGGCCTCAAGCCCGGTGATCCGGTGCTGGATCTGGGCACCGGGCCCGGTTTTCTGGCGGTGCCTTTCGCCCGCGCCGGGATGGCGGTGACCGCCGCCGACCCTGAACCCGCCATGCTGGACGCGGCGGCTGAGGCCGCCCGCAGCGCCGCGGTGACACTTAATCTGTGGCAAGGCGGGTCTTATGAATTGACGCACCAGATGGGACCGTTCCGCCTGGTCACGATCGGCCGGGCGTTTCACTGGATGGACGGCCACGCCACCTTGGCGATGCTGGACAGAATCGTGACCCCGGATGGCGGGGTGGCGTTTTTCCATGACGCGCATCCCGACGTGCCGGAGAATCGCTGGTTCAAAGTGCTGCGCGAGACGGCCGATCTTTTCACCAAAGACGCCGGTTATCGCGCCACCCGCAAAGCCGGCGCGCATCGCCGGTATGAGCCTTTTCTTTTTGCCTCCGCCTTCCGCCGGCTGGACGGTCTTACCGTCACCGCCAAAGCCGATATCACCATAGACGATCTGGTGGGCCGGGCCTTTTCCATGTCCGCTTGCGCGCCGGAACGTCTGGGCGCCAAAGCGGAGGATTTCGAAGCCGCTCTGCGCGCCGCGCTTGCGCCTTTCGCCCCAGATGGCAAAGTCACCGAGGTCGCGGAAATGGTGGCGCTGCTGGCGCGGCGGCCGGAGCAGGGGGCGTAAGCGCAGAGGGCATGAGCTTTAATTTTGAAACATTCAAGCAGACCAAGGCCTATGACCTGCTCATGGGCCTGCCCCTGATTGCCTGGTTTATCTATGTGTTGATTCAGGTCAGGCCCACGCTGGGCGCCTACGCCCGTGCCATGCTGCAGGATCCCGGCAATTATTTTTATATGCTGCGCTTCTATAGCCTCTTTGCCGCCGTGGCGTTCGCTTTTTTCAACATTATAATGGTCGTGATCCGCACCAGCCCTGTGCGACGCTCCAAAGGTATTCCCCCCCGCGCGTTTGCTGTGGTCGGCACATTCCTGGCGGTGGGGATCAATCGTCTCCCGCTGGCGCAGCTTTCCGTGTTCTGGCAAGGCTTGGCTTTCACCTTGATGCTATTCGGCGGCGTCGGCTCGGTGATCGCCATTTCCAATTTGGGAAAGTCATTTTCCATCATGCCGGAGGCGCGCCGGCTGGTGACCAGCGGACCCTATGCTTTGGCCCGCCATCCGCTCTATGCCGCGGAAATGGTGACCATCGCGGGCACCGCCATTCTCTATCAGCAGCCTTGGGCGGCCCTGATCGCGATAGGGGCCTTCGCCCTTTTGGGGGTCCGCAGCCATTTCGAAGAACAAGTGCTGACCGAGCAGTATCCGGAATATGCCGAATACAAAAAACGCGTGAAGCGCTTCGGGTTCATATAAGCGGGTCTTTTGCGTCGTGAGTGCGTCACGCGTGCTCATGTGCTATTCGCACACTCCGCGCGACGCTCCTGCTCACGCCGCAAAATCCCTCGCTACTGAAGCTCGGGATTAAACGAATTCGACTTTCAAAATTTCGTATGACCGTGCACCGCCCGGCGCTGCCACTTCCACCGTGTCGCCCTTGCTCTTGCCGATCAAGGCACGCGCAATCGGTGACGAAAGCGAAATCTTGCCCTTCTTGGCGTCGGATTCCACATCGCCCACAATCTGGTATTTGCGCTTTTCGTCGGTGTCCTCGTCCACCAAGGTGACGGTGGCGCCGAATTTGATGCTGCTGCCCGACAATTTGGAAATGTCGATGACTTCGGCGCGGCCGATCTGATCTTCCAGTTCCAGCACCCGGCCTTCGATGAAGCTCTGGCGCTCTTTGGCGGCGTGATATTCGGCATTCTCCGACAGGTCGCCATGGGCGCGCGCTTCCGCGATCGCCTTGATCACGTCATGGCGGTCTTGATTCTTCAGCCGCTCCAGCTCGTCTTCCAGGGCCTTGTAGCCCCCCGCTGTCATCGGAATTTTTTCCATCACACGCATCCCGCAAAAGTCAAAAATGCTTTGTCCGGCCAGTCGGTCCGGATGTCGGCTCAGACGCAAAAGATAAACATTTGATATTGCTAAGCTTTTTAGAAGTGGCTCAGCCAACTGTCCCCGAAGAGTAAGACTGGCAGGGGGCGACTTCAAGTGAGCCGCGGAAGCTTGCGGCGCTATCCCTTAAAGCTTTGAAGCGGCGCCACTTCAAGGGAACCAGCCTTGAGGGCGGCGATGGCTTCGGTCGCCGCCTTGGCGCCTGCCATGGTGGTGTAATAGGGCACTTTCAGGGTCAGGGCCGCCCGCCGGATGGAAGAAGAATCCGTCAGCGCCTGGGCACCGTCGGTGGTGTTGAACACCAGATGGATTTCGCCATTCTTTAAGGCATCCACCACATGCGGCCGGCCTTCCAGCACCTTGTTGATGGTGGTGACCTTCAGCCCGGCCGCTTCCAGCACCCGTGCCGTGCCGCGGGTTGCGATCAGCGAGAAGCCTTGCGCCACCAACTGCCGCGCCGGCTCGATCACCAGATCCTTGTCGCCGTCCTTCACCGAGAAGAAAACATTGCCCGAGCTGGGAAGCCGCGTGCCGGCGCCGATCTGGCTCTTGGCGAAAGCGCGGGCGAAACTGCCATCCACGCCCATCACTTCACCGGTGGAACGCATCTCCGGACCCAGCACCGTATCCACGCCCGGGAAACGCGCAAACGGGAGAACGGCTTCCTTGACCGAAATATGATCCGGATGCGGCGGCTTCAAGTTGAAGCTTTTCAGTTTTTCGCCCGCCATGACCCGCGACGCGATCGCGGCCACCGGCAGGCCGATGGCCTTGGCGACAAAAGGCACGGTGCGGCTGGCGCGAGGATTGACTTCCAGCACATAAATTTCTTCGCCCTGGATGGCATATTGCACATTCATCAACCCGCGCACATTCAGCGCCACCGCCATCGCTTTTGTCTGGCGTTCGATCTCGGCGACAATGTTGGGCTTCAAGGTATGGGGCGGCAGGGAGCAGGCGCTGTCGCCGGAATGCACCCCGGCTTCCTCGATATGCTCCATGATGCCGGCGATGAAGACGTCATTGTCGCAATCGCAGATCGCGTCGACATCCACTTCCGTGGCGCGGTTGAGAAAGCCGTCGATCAGCACCGGATTGTCGCCGGAAATGCGGAAGAGTTCGCCGGAGCTGACCTGTTCCTTCAACGCGTCTTCGTCCGCCACCACCACCATGCCGCGGCCGCCCAGCACATAAGAGGGCCGCAGGATCACCGGATAGCCGACCCGCCAGGCGGCTTCGACCGCTTCTTCGGGCGTCATCACTGTGGCATTGGGCGGCTGCTTCAGGCCCAGATCATTCAGCAATTTCTGGAAGCGCTTGCGGTCTTCCGCCAGGTCGATGGCGTCGGCGCTGGTGCCCAGGATCGGCACCCCGGCATCGCGGAGGCCATTGGCCAGCTTCAAAGGCGTCTGGCCGCCGAATTGCACAATCACCCCGGCCAGTGAGCCTTTTTCCTGTTCCTTGTGGATGATCTCCAGCACGTCTTCCAGGGTCAGGGGCTCGAAATAGAGCCGGTCGGAGGTGTCATAGTCGGTCGACACCGTTTCCGGATTGCAATTGACCATGATGGTCTCATACCCGCGCTCCGACAGCGAAAAAGCGGCATGGCAGCAGCAATAGTCGAACTCGATGCCCTGGCCGATGCGGTTGGGCCCGCCGCCCAGAATGATGATTTTGTTTTTGCCGGACGGATCGGCTTCGCATACCGGCTCGCCGCCCATCGCGGATTCGTAGGTGGAATACATGTAGGGCGTCAGGGCGGCGAACTCGGCGGCGCACGAGTCGATGCGCTTGAAGCAGGGCCGCACATTCAGCGCATGCCGCGCCGCGCGCACATCTTTTTCCTTCTGCCCGGTCAGCTTGGCCAGGCGGGCATCGGAAAAGCCCATGCTCTTCAGGCGGCGGAAGCCGCGGGCATCTTTGGGCAGACCGCTCAGGCGGATCGCGGCCTCGGTCTCGATGATCGCCCGCACTTCCCCCAGGAACCAGGGATCATAGCCGGTGATCTTCTGTATTTCCTCCAGCGGAAAACCATGCCGCATCGCCTGGGCGGCATTGAGCAACCGGTCCGGCGTGGCCCGGCCCAGGGCGGCGCGGATCGCAGTCTTGTCGGCGGGCAGGGCGGTTTCATCAAAGCCGGTCAGTCCTGTCTCCAGCGACCGCAACGCCTTCTGTATGGACTCGGCAAAGGTGCGGCCAATCGCCATGGCTTCGCCCACCGACTTCATGGCGGTGGTCAGCAATGGCTCGGCGCCGGGGAATTTCTCAAACGCGAAACGCGGGATTTTGGTGACGACATAATCGATGGTCGGCTCGAAACTGGCCGGCGTCACTTTGGTGATGTCGTTCTTCAGCTCGTCCAGGGTGTAACCCACCGCCAGCTTGGCCGCGACCTTGGCGATGGGAAAGCCTGTGGCCTTGGACGCCAGGGCCGAGGAGCGCGAGACGCGGGGATTCATCTCGATCACCACCATGCGGCCGTCTTTGGGATTGACCGCGAACTGCACATTGGAGCCGCCGGTTTCCACCCCGATCTCCCGCAGCACTGCGATAGAGGCCGAGCGCATGCGCTGGAATTCCTTGTCGGTCAGGGTCAGCGCCGGGGCCAGGGTGATGGAATCGCCGGTGTGAACCCCCATGGCGTCCACATTCTCGATGGAGCAGATGATGATGGCGTTGTCGGCCTTGTCGCGCACCACCTCCATCTCGAATTCCTTCCAGCCCAGCACCGATTCCTCGATCAGCACTTCGCGGGTGGGGGAGGCTTCCAGGCCGGCTTCGACGATGGCGAAGAATTCCTCGCGATTATAGGCGATGCCGCCGCCGGTGCCGCCCATGGTAAAGCTGGGGCGGATGACGGTGGGCAATCCCACCTGGTCCAGCGCCGCCAGCGCCTTGGAGAAGCTTTCCGGCGCCAGCTCGGTCACGGCATTGCCGCTGCCGTCATAGATGAGATTTCCGGCCTGATCCTTCTTCTCGCGCAGCTGTCCCTTCAAGGTAATGCCCTTGGGCACTTCCAGGCCGATGGCCAGCATGGCCTGCTTGAAGCGCTCGCGGTCTTCCGCCTTGTCGATGGCATCGGCGGTGGCGCCGATCAGCTCGACATTGTGGCGTTCCAGAGCGCCGATCTTGCGCAAGGACAAGGCGGTGTTGAGCGCGGTCTGTCCGCCCATGGTGGGCAGCAGAGCGAAGACCTTGCCGGGCGGCACATTGGGCCGCTCGCGGGCAATGATCTTCTCCACGAATTCCGGGGTGATGGGCTCGATATAGGTGGCATCCGCCAGGCCCGGATCGGTCATGATGGTGGCGGGATTGGAATTGACCAGCACCACCCGGTAACCCTCGGCCCGGAGCGCCTTGCAGGCCTGGGCGCCGGAATAGTCGAATTCGCAAGCCTGGCCGATAACAATGGGTCCCGCGCCGATGATCAGGACGGTATGGATATCGGTGCGTTTCGGCATGGTTGCTCGCGTGAAAACGGGCGCGCGAAAGGGCGCTCCCGGGGCCGGCCAAGTTGTAGGTTAAGGGGACCGTCTAGAGGGTCCGGGCAAGCGGCGCAACCCCGGAATCAAAGGGGCAGGTCAGCTTTTCCAACGCAGCACGCGTTCCTGCACAGGATTGACGAAATCCGTGCCGTTTTCGACCGATTCCGCCCAGGCTTTCTTGACCCGGTGGTACCAGATGGCCGGCATGTCGGCGTCCTGGATCAGCATCAGATTGGGGTCGAATTTCAGCCCCTGTTGCTGCAGTTCCACGATCTTGCGGTCGTCGGCAATGAAAGTGGGGCCCAGGGCCCAGAAAAATGGCCGGATAAAGAACAACCAGCCCGGCCAGAAGAACACCTGGATGATGTCGGTGCGTTCTTTCTCGCGCGGGGTGCAGACCGTCAGCCCCACCACCGTGAAGGGTTTTCCGAACAGCTTGCCCTTGATGATCTCAAAACGGGTAGAGGGCAGCTCGAACGTGATCTCGGTGGTGACGTCGCCAAGCAGGCTATAGGCCGATTTGGACGGCTTATGCGCCGTCATCACAAAGCCATTGGGCAAGGGCGCGTAATGCTTCTCTTTTACCCGGGGGGTCTTGTTCCACCACCAATGGTCATGGACATAAGGTCCGTGCGCCGGGTCCATCAGCCCGATCACGGCATGGTCGATATTGCAGGGGAAGGTCTGGGTTTCTCCTTTCCAGCACATTGGGATCCTAAGCTTAGAATTCCACGTGGACAAGTTGTCGC
>JADMIO011482847.1_pt1 | contig 22257 bp, 16 predicted proteins | sample 8958161 | NCBI WGS metagenome assembly JADMIO01 (sample SAMN16585339, study PRJNA669376) | soil metagenome | isolation source: Crop rotation soil | place: USA: Cullars Rotation, Alabama | collected 2011
GCCGCGACTTCAAGTCACGTGAATTCCAAGCTTCGGATCCCACTGTGCTGGAAAGACGGCCTCGGCGGGCGTGACCACCCGGCTCAGCACCATGGCCAGCGCCCCCAGCACCGCCCCGCCCGGCCGGTCGAGGACCAGCCGGCGGGCGGCCGGTGCCGAGCTGCTGCCCGCCGGGGCCAGGGCGATGATCGCCATGCTGACGAGAAAAATAAGCAGAGCCGGGATCATGGGCCTGGGCGGTCCACGGCGGCGCGGGGGCGGTTGGGGGACACCGGCGGGAAGCGTTTAGCGGTTAGCGCTGGCCTGCAAAGCCGGTGCTGGCTTTTTTGCCGCTGTCGTTGGGGGCGAACTTGAGCGCCCGTACGCCCGTGTCGCTGCCAATGTAGATGCGCTCGTTCTTGTGGGTCTCGACCAGCAGCAAGTCGGCCGCGATGTGGACCCGGCGGACCCGGGGGATGGACATCGCCTCGTGGCCCATCTCGATGTGGATGGTCAGATCGAGCTCGTCCCCGATAAGGTAGTTGGCCTTGCCTTCCAGGCGCACGCCGGTCTCGCTCTCTAGCACCTTCTGCAGCAGTTCGGTCTTCATTGCAGTCCTTTGGTCTCTTGCCTCGGGCTGGCCAGGGCTGTCGCTTGGCGCGCTGGCGGGCCGCGGAGTTTTCGTGGATGCGGCTTTAGTTACTGTGCCCAGTGTACCCTCCAAGGGAACGCTCACGGTAATGCCTACGTACGAACTAGTCCAAACCGCATAGCACAATCGGCGCGGTCCCGGGCCGCTCACCGGCCGAAAGTCCCCCGGTCAGCCCCTGCGCAGCCGGGATCCACCGATGCCCACGCCCGGGCCGCAAGGCGGCGAAACTACTTCACAAACCGACCTTACTTGGGGCACTGTCGCTTGTATATCTGAACTGGCCAACCTCGCCAGTACTCGCCAGAACTCAGCAGCGACCTGGAGGCAAGTGGATGCGCACGTACAGCGAAGCGGATATTCGGGATGTGGCACTCATCGGGCACGGCGGCGCAGGCAAGACTTCGCTGGGCGAGGCGATTCTGTACGACACCAAGTCGGTCACGCGGCTCGGTCGGGTGGACGAAGAGAGCTCGAACCTCGACACCGAGCCCGAAGAGAAAAAGCGCAAGGGGACCATCAACCCGCACGTGGCGACGGTCGAGTGGCAGAAGTCCAAGCTCAACTTCATCGATACAAGCGGCCAGGGCGACTTCCTGGTCGATACGCTGGTCGCCATCGCCGCCGCGGATTCGGCTGTGTGCGTGATCTCGGCGTCCGATGGGGTGCAGGTCTATACCGAGAAGACGTGGGAAGAGGCCAATGCGCTGGGCCTGCCGCGGATGATCTTCATCAACAAGATGGATCGCGAGCGCGCCGACTTTGACGCGGTGATGGAGCAGGTCACCCGCACCCTGTCCGAGAAGGCGGTGCCGGTGGTCCTGCCGATTGGCCGGGAGGCGGGCTTTACCGGGGTCATCGACCTGATTACCCGCAAGGCCTACCAGTTTGACGGCGATGGCCGCGAGCTGCAGGCAGCCGAGATCCCGGCCGCCCTGGGCGCGGCGGTGACCGCGGCGCGCGACAAGCTGATCGAATCGGTGGCCGCCTCCAGCGACGATCTGATGGCGAAGTTCTTCGATGACGGGACGCTTACCGATGAAGAGCTGATCACCGGCCTGCGCATCGCGGTGGCCAACCGCGAGGTGTTCCCGGTGCTGTGCGGCTCGGCGGCGCAGAACAAGGGCGTGCAGCCGCTGCTCGACAGCATCGTCCAGATGTTGCCGGCCGCGTCGCTCGGGCGGCCGCGCACCGGGACTGGCAAGGGCGATGCCGAGGTGCGGCGGTCGCCCAAGGCCAGCGATCCCATGTCGGCCTACGTGTTCAAGATCATCCCCTCGGAAGTCGGCCGGATGGCCATGGTCCGCGTGGTCTCGGGCAAGCTCACCGCCGACACCCCGGTGTGGAACGCGACCACCGACAAGGCCGAGCGGATCGGTCAGCTCTACGTGTTCGCCCCCGGCAAGCGGATCAGCGTGCCCGAGGCGCATCCGGGCGATATAGTCGGGCTGGCCAAGCTCAAGGCCACCCACACCGGCGACACCCTGTGCGACGAGAAAGATCCGGTGAAGTTCGCCCCGCCGCAGGTGCCCGCCCCGGTGGTCCGCTACGCGCTGTCGCCCAAGGCCAAGACCGACGAGGCCAAGCTGGCGCAGAAGCTCCACGACCTGGCCGAGGAAGACATCGCGCTGCGCATCGAGCACGACCCGGTGACCAAAGAGGCGCTGCTCGGCGGCTGCGGTCCGGTGCACATCGAAGCGACGATGGAGAAGCTGCGGCGCGCCGGCATCGAGGTCGAGCTGCATCCGCCGCGCGTCCCCTACCTGGAGACCATCCGCGGGCGGGCCAAGAACATCGAGGGCAAGCACAAGAAACAGACCGGTGGGAAGGGCCAGTATGGCGTCTGTTACCTCGATATCGAGCCGGCGCCGCGCGGCACCGGCTTCGTCTTCGAGGACGCCATCGTCGGCGGGGCCATCCCGCGGCAGTTCATCCCGGCGGTCGAGAAGGGCATCCGCGATCGCATGGCGCGCGGGGGCCTGGCCGGCTACCAGTGCACCGATATCAAGGTCCGGGTGTTTGACGGCAAGTACCACGACGTGGACAGCGACTCGCGCAGCTTCGAGATGGCGGGGAGCAAGGGCTTCTTGGCGGCGTTCAAGCAGGCGCAGCCGATCATCCTGGAGCCGTACATGAAGATCGAGGTCACCTGCCCCGACGAGACGATGGGCTCGATCATCGGCGACCTGAACAACCGGCGGGCCCACATAGCGGGCATGGAGAGCAAGGGCCGCAGCCAGATCGTCAAGGCGACGGTGCCGATGGCTGAGACGCTGGATTACTCGGCGTTCATGCGCTCGGCGACCGGTGGGCGGGGTAGCTTCGCGCTGGAAACTTCGCACTACGAAGAGATGCCGCAGAACCTGGCGGACAAGGTCATCGCGGCCAAGAAGCACGTCGAGGAAGAAGAAGAATAAGTGCACCTAACAGAACCGTAGCGAGGATGCCCAGCCGCGGGACCTGCCGCGCGGAGCGGCCTCGGGGCCGTGAGCACGGCAGGTCCCGTGGCTGGGCACCGCAGTAGGTTCTGTCAGGTGCTCTAAGTCCACGCAGAGTCCGCTGCGGTGGTCGCGGCGGGCTCGTGTCGCCAAGGAGAAGCCTCATGAAGACTTTCGCTTTCTACGTTGCGCTGTTTACCTTGACCCTGGCCGCCCCCGCGCTGGTGCAGGCAGCCGAGGGCGACGCCAAGCCGGCCCCCAAGAAAGAGGCCAAAAAGGCCAAGAACGCCAAGAAGGACGAGCCCAAGCCGGACGCCGCCAAGAAAGACGAGCCCAAGAAAGACGCCCCCGCCGCCGGCGGCTGGTAGCGTCCGTTAGAAGCGATTTACGGGGACGGTCTTTCGAAAGTCTCGTTTCTCTTGGATTGACGGGGAGATTGACGGGGACGGTCTTTCGAAAGTCTCGTTTCTTTTGAGAGATTGACGGGGACGGTCTTTCGAAAGTCTCGTTTCTTTTGAGATGTGAGACTTTCGAAAGACCGTCCCCGTATGTCTTGCCCGTATGTCTTGAGATGCGAGACTTTCGAAAGACCGTCCCCGTATGTCTTGAGATGCGAGACTTTCGAAAGACCGTCCCCGTATGTCTTGAGATGCGAGACTTTCGAAAGACCGTCCCCGTATGTCTTGAGATGCGAGACTTTCGAAAGACCGTCCCCGTATGTCTTGAGATGCGAGACTTTCGAAAGACCGTCCCCAAATAGCTAGAGGCAGCGCAGGAAGGCCAGGAGGTCGGCTTGTTCGGTTGGGGACAGGGCGGGGCTGGGCCAGCTGTTGCGGACGTCGTGGGCCGGGGTGTCGGGGGACAGGGTCGAGCGGCGCAGGACCTCGGGTAGGGAGGCGGCGCTGCCGTCGGAGAAATAGGGCGCGTTGTCCCAGACGCCGCGCAGCGAAGGCGGGTTATTGCCCCCGCGGCCCAGGGACTTTGGACCTGCGGCATACAGCCCGCGGCTGGTGAGCGCGACCTGCCCACGCAGCAGCCGGCGCTCCAGCTCGGACGGCGGAATTTCGTCGCCGTGGGCGCTGTCGCTGACCAGGGCATGACAGCGAGCGCAGCCGGTCTGAAACAGCGCCAGGCCGCGGCGCGCCGGCTCGGGCAGGGCCACGGCGGACAGCGGCACAAACGGCGAGGGCTCGGGCGGGATGCTGCGCAGGTAGCCGACCATGGCCTGCCGGATCTGCGGCGGCGTCAGGGTGCGGGCGACGAAGCGGCCGTTTCGCCAGGCGGGGAGGGTGGTGTCGTACTGGTCAAAGGTCCGCGGGGCCAGGTCGACCCCTTGGGCGTGGGTGCCGACGAGGTTCTTGGCGAACCCGGCCAGGTCATCAATCTCGCCGAGAAACAGGTACGGCGCGGTGGTCGCGATGCCCCGGCAGGTCTTGGTCATCGAGTAGAAGCGATTGCCGCGCGCCGGATGGAGGCGGCCATCGATATGGCCGTCATCGTGACAGGCCGAGCAGCTATAGATCGAGCGGTCGCCGGTCGCGACGTTATGTGGCAATAGGGCGCGGCTAAAGAACAGCAGCTCGCCGAGCTCAGCATCCCGGGTGCGGCGCGGCTCCCCGACCACTACATGGCGGGTCGTGGCCCCCGCAGCCCCGGCGGACAGGCTTAGCAGCGACACCGTGTCGCTCAGCCGGTCGGCGGTGGCCAGCTGCCCATCCGGCAGAAAAGTGACCGCAACCGGGTTGCGGCCAACAGCCCCCAGCCGCTCCCCCCGCCCGCTCAGCCCGCTGCCGCCGGTCCGCTCCGCGCCGTCGCCAAGCTCCAGCAGCAGCACGTTGTCGGTGGCCGCCCCGGCAATCGCCAGCCGGTGCCGCGTCGGGTCGTAGGCCAGGGCATCGAGCTTGGCCAGCGGTGGCGCGTGTTCCGAGAAGTTCGTGCTCGGCCGCCGCCCCAGCCCCGCATCCACAAACGGCAGGCCACTGCCCAGGGCGGCGGCCGGCAGGGCCAAGAGCACGCTGTCGAGTCCAGCGACAAACGGCCGGCTCCGATCCACCGGGCGGTCTTCGTGCGTCAGCAGCAGCAGGGCCGGTCGGGGCCGCGGCACCACCAGCAGGTCGTGCACCGGCGCCGCTGTGTGGATTGTCTGCACGAGCTCGCCGACCCGCCCGTCCGCCGCCAGCGCGTGGACGGTGACCGTGCGATCGAGAAAGTTGGCGACCAGCAACAGCAGCTGCGACGGCAGGCGCGGATCCGGCACGACCCGCACAGTGCGCGGCGAGCTGCCGGTCCGGACCCGCCCGGGTGGACCCTGCTGCTTCGGGTCGCCGCCCACCGCCACCGCCAGCACGCCCCCTTCGGCCGGGTTCGCTACATAAGCCACCGGGGCCACCGGATGCACAGCGACTCCGCGCAGCCCATGCGTCGCGCCCGCGGCGATTCGCCGGTAGCGCTGCGCCGCGGCCTGACGCTCGGGATGGCTGGGGATGACCCCCAGCGCCGCCTCGTAGCGGCAGACCACCAACACCTCGCCACCGGGCAACCGGGCCAGCGCCTGCGGAAACGGCCCGGTCGGGATGTACGCGAGCACAGCCGTCGGCCCAGGCGCCCGCAGCCCATCGAGCACCGCGACCTGATCCCGGGTCGAGAGCGCGACGTATAACAGCCCGTCGCTGGGATTAAACAAGATGGCCCGCGGCCGGCTGTGCCCATCGGCATAGACCGGCACCTCGTTAAGCGCAGTCGCAGCGCCAACCGCAGGGCGGGCGTACAGCCACAGCGGCAGCAACCATATAATCGTCGTCAATGCGCGCATCGGCGGTCGCACTTTAACGTTCCGCCTCCCCGGCGCGCTGGGCGAATTCGCGCGAGGGCGGGGCAAAAAAAACGCGCTGACCCTGCTACGCCGGGCGTAGCAGGCAGCGCGTCTTGGCCAGAGCATTGAAGCCCCGGATACTCAGCGGGCGGGCTTAGCCCTTTTTGCGCGAGCCGCTGCCGACTAAGTACTTCATCAGCCGCTTCTCGCCCACAGTGTGGATCTTGCCATCGCCGACCAGCTCACTGAGCGGCTGGCGCAGCTTGTTGGCCAGCTCATCGCGGCTAACCCCGATATTGGTCAGCTGGTCGTTGGTGACGTTCTTGGCGATTTCGTTGCGATTCAGACCGTCTTTGCTGTCGCCCAGGGTCTTCTGAATCACCTGCTTGAGGGTATTCTTCTGGTTCTCGTTGAGGCGCGTACGGCGGGCCGGCTTGCCAGCGGGAGCGGCGGGCGCGCGGTTGGTCTTGCCGCCCAGGATGGCTTCGGCAAAGTCCACGATGCCCATGTTCGAGACCACCGACCAGACATCCTTGTGCTGCTTGATGCCGACGATGAACTGCTCCACGTTCACCTTATTGTTGGGGTGAAGCTTGTAGAACATGGTCAGAGCGGCCTGGCGGCGCAAGTCTTCATTGCGCGCCTGCAGCTCTTGCTCGAACAGCGAGTTGATATCCAGCGAGCTTGTCGCGGCCGGAGCCGGACCTTTCTTCGGTGCCATTTTAGAGCCTCCTTCGAGTTTGCAGTGAATGGCATCGCGCATCGCGACACCTTAGAGAACCGTAGTTGGGACAAGCCCCAGCCGGACTTGCGACCTTGCTTGCGACCTTGCTTGCGACCTTGGACGATTGATTAATAATTATCTGGCTGGCATTTCAATCGCAACAGATAATTTCGTCAAGTGACGTCTGACTACAAAGTCCCCAATTGGCCCCAGTTTGGCCCCAATCGGCCGCCATTTTGGCCAAGTGCGCAGCAAAGCCCCGCAAGCTCCAGCAAGGCTGTACAAGCTACAGCATGGCGCTACAGCATGGCTGCCCAGTGCGCACCCGGCCGGTACTCGGGTGCAGTGAAAGGTGATAGGATTTGGCCATGACCCGGTTCGCGCTTACCAATAGCCTGCGCAGGGAGCGAACCGCGGGTAGCGGCCACCGGGAGGCTGGGCGCCGGACAGCGGGGCAACCAGAGCCAGTCACCGGGTAGGCACGGCAATACAATCACATGCGCATTCGCCGCCACATCTCACCGCTGTATTTGAGCTTTCCCCTAATCCTCATCGCCGCGCTGGCGCTCGCCCGCTATTCCTATCGCAACGCCCGCCAGCTGGCGCAGAACAGCGAGGCTTCGGTCATTGATGGCCTCAATGTGCTTGGCGACCAGACACGCAGCCGGGTCGAAAGCTTCATCATCGACTCGGACCGCGAGCTATTCAACCTGGTGGATCTGGAGCACCTGCAGGACTTCAAGCGGCGCTGGTCCGAGATTGTCCGGCTATCGAATCTGATCGAGACCGCCATAGTCCTGGATGAGAACCTGCAGCTGGTCAAAGACGGCTACGTCACCAAAAAGCCAAGCCGCCACGGCCAGCGCGCCGACGCCTTCCAGCGCCTTCTGACCGAGCGCATCCTGCCGACCCTGCCGCTGGCCGAGCTGCGCACCGGCGCCCACCGCCACCTGCACACCCAGCACGAGGGCGTCGACTACCTGCTCAGCTACATCAAGCGCCAGGACGCCGACAGCGGGCGGGTGTTTTACATCATCCTCAAGGTCAACCTCGACTACCTGGTCGGGACCTTCTTCCCCGAGCAGCTGCCCGTCGCCGGCCGCATGCTCGTCTCGGTCCTGGGCAGTCGCGGCGAGGTGGTCTACGGACAGGCGATCAGCGCCGCCGGCATGTATGTCTACGATAAGCGCTTCGATACCACTATCTATCAGTGGCGGCTGCTCATGGCTCCGCTGGATAGTGCGCGGCTGCGGGCTGGTGCGCAGAAGCGGGTGCTATCGGATATCATGCTCATAAGCCTCATGCTCGGGGTCATGCTGCTCGGCACCGGATTTCTGGTCTATTCCATCTCGTCCGAGCAGCGGGTGAGCGCGCTGAAAAGTGAGTTTATCAGCAACGTCAGCCACGAGCTTAAAACCCCCCTGTCGCTCATCCGGATGTTTGCCGAGCTGCTTATGCTCGGCAAGGTCAAGACGCCGGAAAAGGGAAAGGAGTATGCGGCCATCATTACCCGCGAGTCCGAGCGACTCTCGCGGCTAATTGACAATGTGCTCGATTTCTCGCGTATCGAGCGCGGCAAGGCGGCCTATGAGATGAAGCCCGGGGACCTGGGCGAAGTCGTCGAGCGCGCCCTGGACTTTTACCGCTATCGCCTGGAGCGCGAGGGCCGTCAGCTTGCCGTGGATGTCCCGGCCGCTGTGCCGACCACGCTGCTGGATGAAAACGCGATGACCCTGCTGCTGCTCAACCTGGTCGATAACGCGGTCAAGTACGGCGGCAGCGGGCCGATCTCGGTGCGGCTGCGTCCCGGCCGCCGGGGCGAGGAGCTGCAGCTCTCGGTGACCGACCAGGGCCTGGGCATCGCCGCCGATGAGCAGCGCAAGGTCTTCGAGCGGTTTTATCGCACCCGCGCGGTCCGCAACACCAGCATCCGCGGCTCCGGCATCGGTCTGGCCCTGGTCAAGCACATCACCGAGTCGCACGGCGGCCGCGTCTGGGTCGACAGCACGCCGGGCAAGGGCTCGACGTTCATCGTCACCCTGCCGGTGCACAAGCTGCCCCCCGAGCCGGCCGAGCCCGCGGAGCCGGCCGAGCCAGCCGCCGAGCACCCGACCCCGCCACCCGACGAGTCGGCCACCGAGCCGCGTGAATAGCCGATAACCTATCTGCCAGTGGGCCGACCAAAGGGTTGGCCAAAAGTACTGGCCACCAAGTTGGACTGACTAAAAGCGAGTCTGTGGGCACGACGATGGGCACCAGCCACTCCGGATCAAATAACAGCACCCCGCCCGGCGGCAGCGCCCCCTCGGGCAGCTCGGTCCCCGGCCCCGCGGGAGGGCCGCCGCCCGGCGCCTCGGGCCCGAGCCCCAGCGGCGAGATTGCCAAGAAGCAGCGCATCCTCCTGGTCGAAGACGAGCCAGACCTGGTGCGCGGTCTGACCGACGTGCTGGAGTTTGAGGGCTTCGATGTCTGCAACCACATGGAAGGCCGACCCGGGGTCCGCGAGATGCGCGAGCGCGGGGCCGATCTGGTGATCCTTGACCTGATGCTCCCCGACATCAACGGCTACCAGGTGTGCGAGGAGATCCGCACGTTCAACCAGGTGGTCCCGATCATCATCCTGACCGCGCGCGGGCAGGAGCTCGACAAGATCCGGGGTCTTGAGGCCGGGGCCGATGACTACGTGACCAAGCCGTTTTCCATCGGCGAGCTGCTCGCCCGCATCAAGGCCATCCTGCGGCGCCTGGGTCGCACCCAAGGCAAAGAGCTGGAGACGATTCGCATCGGCAGCTGCGAGATCAACCTCAAGAAGCACACGCTGACCCGCGCCCGCAAGACGCAGACGCTGACCTTCTACGAGGTCGAGCTGCTCAAGATGCTCTTTGAGCGCGCCGATCAGCCGGTCTCGCGCGACGAGATCCTTGACAAGATCTGGGGCATCGAGGCCTACCCCACCAATCGCACCGTCGATAATTTCGTCGTCAAGCTGCGCAAGAAGCTAGAGGAGAACCAGCACCATCCGCACCACATCCTGACGGTCTACGGCTACGGCTACAAGCTCGTGCCGTAGACCCTGCAGGCTGCCGTCCGCTCAGCCGGCCGAGCCGTTGCCGTGCGTGCCGGAGGTGCCGCCGCCATTGTCGGCTTCCGGGGCCGCGATGCCCGGATTGTCATCCTCAACGCCTAGGGTTGTCTGGAAGGGGCCGTGGTCGACCTCGGTTGCACCCTCTTGATTGGTCGAGCTGCCCGAACGCGGAGACTGCTGAGCGAAGTTTGCTTTGGTCATCGGAGTATCCAGTCCTCTTTAGGTCGGAAGGCCCCGTGGTTTGTACTACGGCTGGTCAGCCGGTCAACCTGAATTTGCGTGGCAGCGACGGGGAATAGGCGGGGAGCTCGACCCGATTTGGACTAAGGACAATAGGTACGTACGCTCTCAAACTCCGGCTGATAGTGCAGGAGGTTACAGGCATCGGTGAGCGTGCCGGCGAAGTTTGCCGCATAGTCATCGGCGTAGATGCGGACAAAGCCGTTGACGCTGCCGATGAGGAAGTAGCGGCCATCGGGAGGCGCGTAGGCCGCCGTGGTCAGGTCGTCATCGAAGCTCGGCAGCACGGCCAGCGGCATCTCGGCCTGCATGTCCCACAGCCGCACCACGCCGTCCTTGCCCACGATGAGCAGCCGGGTTCCCGAAGGCGAGAGCGTGGCCAGGATGATGTTGTCGGGGAAGCCCTGCAGCGCATCGAGCTGGGTCGCGGTGACCGGATCCCAGATGCGCACCGAGTGATCCTCGGCCGCCGTGATCAGGCGCAGGCCCGCGGGGGTGCGCTGAAACACCGCGGAGTTGACGGTGGTGTGGCGCAGCGGCAGGGCGCGTCGGGCCTGCAGCGTCTCGGGGTCGCGCAGGAACGTCTCGCCCTCGGTGCCCGTGCTGACCAGGAGCGAGCCGTCGGGCGCAAACTCGGTCCACAGGAGGTTGCCGCTGTGCCCGGGGGCGGTCAGCAGCAGCCGGCCGGTGGCGACCTCCCAGCTGCGCAACGTGCCATCGTCGCCCCCGGTGACCAGGCGCCGTCCGTCGGGCGAGAACGCGAGCGTAAACACCGAGCCGCGGTGCCCGGACAGCACGCGGACCAGCGTCCCAGTGTGCCCATCCCAGAGCCGGACGTCGGAGTCCGTGCTGCTCGTGGCGACCAGCTCGCCATCGGGAGAAAACGCGACGCAGTTGAGCCGGCTGTGGTGGCCGCGCATCACCGCCAGCGGTTCGCCGCCCGGCCAGCGCCACAGCCGGGCCGTATGATCGTCGCCCGCGGTCGCGATGCGGGTGCCATCGGGAGAGAACACGGCGCTGGCGATCGGCCGGGTATGGCCCTGCAAGATCGCCACCGGCGTGCCGCTGCGGACGTCCCAGATCCGGGCCGTCTTGTCGAAGCTGGCGGTCACTGCCTCGGCACCGCTCGGGGCGAAGGCGGCGGTGTAGATGGAGTTGCTGTGGCCGCGGAGCACGGCGATGTTCTGCTCGGTGCGCACGTCCCACAAGCGCACTGTGCGGTCGTTGCCCGCCGAGATCACGTGCTGGCTGCTCGGCGAAAAGCCCAGCCCATCCACCGCGCCCGAGTGCCCGACAAAGCGCGCCTTGAGCGCCCCCGTATGGCCATCCCACAGCTTGACCACGCCGTCGGTCCCCGCGCTGGCGATGTAGTCGCCGCTGGGGGAAAACGCCAGCGCATGCAGGGGCGAGCCCTGGGGCAGGATCACCGGGCTTGGGGCCGGCAGCGGACCGGCGGGCTTGCTGCCCTTGGGCGGCTCGGCGGGCGCCCCCAGGTCCCACAGCCGGGCGGTCTCGTCCCAGCTCCCGGTCACCACCCGCTCGCCATCGGCCGAGACCACGGCGAGGTTTACCCGGTCGGTGTGGCCGTGCAGCACCCGCAGCTGCGCGCCGGTCTGGCTGTCCCACAGCCGCACAGTCTGATCAAAGCTCACGGTGAGCACGGCGCGCCCGCTCGGCAAGAACGTCGCCACGGTGACCCGGTCGCCGTGGCCGCTGAGCACGGTGACCAGCTGGCCGGTCCGGCTGTCCCAGACCCGCGCCGTGTGATCCAGTCCCGCGGTCACCACCCGATCCCCCAGCGGCGAGAACGCCCCCATCTGGATGCGGTCGGTGTGGCCCTTGAGGACCCAGCGCACAGCGCCGGTCCGGCTGTCCCAGACCCGCGCCGTGCCGTCGTTGCTGGTCGTCAGGACGAGCCCGCCGTCGGGCGAGAACCGGGCGCTGGTCAGCATGCCGGTGTGGCCGCCCAGGACCAGGCGCAGCTCCCCGGTGCGGCCGTCCCAGATCCGCGCCGTCTGGTCCTGGCTGGCGGTGAGGACGCGCTGGCCGCTCGGGTCGAACACGGCCATCTCGACGCTGTCGGTGTGGCCGTGCAGCGGGCGCGAGATCTTCGCCGTGCTGTAGGTCAGCATCAGGCCTTCTTTGGCCAGCGGCGGGGTCTTGCGGCCGTTGCGCAGGCTCGGCGCGGCGGCCGAGATCGCCATCGCCAGCGCCGCCCCGTCCTGGCCCGGCTGCTGGACGACCAGGGCGGCCCGGGCCCCGCGCTCGGAGTCGAGCTCGAAGTAGCGCTCGGCGCTGCGGGACTTTTGCCGCTGCCGCTGGGCGACCAGGCCGCCCAGCAGCAGCAGGACCACGAGCCCCAGCCCCCACACCAGCCGGCGGGGGGCGGCCCCCGGCAGCAGCGTACTTTGGACCGCCCGGCGGTCGCGGTTGGCGACGCAGGTTACGATCAGGCGCACGATCTTGGGGTCGATCTGACCCGGGCGCTCGGCCAGCCAGCGCTCGGCCTCGGCCAGCTTGCCCCCGTACAGCGTCACCCCCGGCAGGCTGGCCCCCGGCGGCAGGCTGGCCCCCGGCGCGAGCATCGGCAGGGAGGGGCGTGACCCATCGCGCTGGGCGAGCAGCAAGGTCTCGCGGTGCCAGGCGACAAAGCGCCGCTCTTCCTCGGGCCAGCGGCCGAGGTCTTTCCACTCGCTCAGCAGCGCGGCGTGCGCCAGCAGGATGGTGTCGTCTTCGCGGCGGCACAGACCCGCGGCAAGAAGGCGGCTCAGCGTATCCAGGGCCAGGCGCGCCGGGGCGTCCGCCGCCAGCTGACCCGAGCCACTCGGCGGCACGCTCGGCCCCGGGACGAGCTGGTTTAACAGGTCGTCCTCGCGCCGCGGGCGCGGCAACAGCAGCGTGCCCCCCGCCAGCGGCTGCGCGTGCAAGAGCAGGAGCAGCAGCCGCCGGGCCATCGGCTGCAGGCGCAGCGGCAGGCTCTGCCAGGCCGAATCGGCGGTGAGCGCCAGCGCCCGTCCCAGCCTCGCGCTGTCCGGGTAGTCCGTGGTGTCCAGCGTGGTCGCCCCGGGGCGCAGCTGCAGGTTCTCCCACAGCCGCTGCAGCGTCGCGACCAGCAGCGGCAGCACCGCCTCGCAAGGCCGCGTCTCGGGGGTGGGCGTGGTGAGCCCGGCCAGGTCGCGGGCCAGCTCATCAAGCAGGCTCGGCTCGACAGTCACCCCGGCCAGGCGTGCCGGTTCCTGCACCATCGCCGTCCACTCGGCCAGCTCGAGAGTGCCCGGGATGAGTACGGTGGCCGGCTCCAGCAGCTCGAGCAGGGCCGGTGCCACCGCGGCCAGGGCGCCCAGGCAGTCGCCGCGGCCGACCCACAAGAGCAGGGTCTGCAGCTCCGGGTCCGGCCGGGTGAGGGTCAGCAGCTGATCGATCAGGTTGCGCTGCGCCGCCGCAGGCAGCAGCAGCAGCTCCTCGGCCTGATCGAGCACCAGCACGACCCGCCGAGCCCCTGTCTGCCGGGCCCGCTCGCGCACCGCCAGCAGCAGGTCCTCCGCCGGCTGCTCCAGCCCTTGCGCCTGCAGCTCGGCGAACGCATCCAGGCTCGGGTGCTCGATGCTCAGCACCAGCAGCTCGTCCCCGAGCTCGCTGCGCAGCGCCGGCAGCAGGCTGGCGTGGCAGAGCGAGGTCTTGCCGCAGCCGGCCGGCCCGATGAGGGCCAGAAAGCGCCGCGGCTCACGCAGGCGCGCAAGGACCCGGTGGCTTAGCCGGCGCCGGCCGTAAAAACGCCCCGCATCGGCCGCGCGCAGCGGGGCAAGGCCGGGGTAGGGCGAAGTAGGCGGCTCGGGCGGCATCAGATCCACCTTCTAGCGAAGCGGTCTTCGCGCGGGATGGCAACGGGAAAATGAAGCGAAACGGCAACGCTTGGCTACCCCGGTGCTGCCACAACACCCCGTCGCGCAGCTTTACGGTAGTATGGGCCTAGGCGCGGTCGCCGCGTCCGCAGCTCCGCAATGGCCGCCAAAAAGCCCACGCAGATCGGCAACTACCGCGTCATCCGGGAAATCGGACGGGGCGGCATGGGTGCGGTCTATGAGGCTGAGCACCAGCGGGTCAAGAACCGGGTCGCGATCAAGGTCCTGCACGCGGAGTACTGCCGGGATCCCCAGATCGTGGCCCGCTTCCGCCAGGAGCCGATGGCCGCCAACCTGCCGCGCCACGCCGGCATCGCTCACGTCATCGAGAGCGAGGTCCTGGAAGACGGCACACCGTACATCGTCATGGAGTACCTGGATGGCTGGTCGCTGCGCCAGCGCATCCGCAAGGCGCGCAGCGGGATGCCCGAGCTGTCGGCGGTGCGCTTTGGCAAGCAGGTCGCCGACGCCCTGGCCGCCGCGCACGCCAAAAAGATCGTCCACCGCGACATCAAGCCCGAAAACATCATGATCGTCCGCGATGACGCGGTGGCCGGTGGCGAGCGCGCCAAGGTGCTCGATTTCGGCATCGCCGTGGTCGCCGAAGAGCACGTGATGTCGTCGTCGCAGAACAGCACCCAGGTGCAGACCAGCCCCTTTGCCAGCCTCCTGGGGACGGCGACCTACATGGCCCCCGAGCAGTGCCAGGGCGTCGGGCGCTCGCCCGTCGATGAGAAGGCGGACGTCTATGCGCTCGGGGTGGTGCTCTACGAGCTTCTGACCGGCCGCCCGCCGTTCCAGGCGCCCGAGCTGGTGAGCGTCATGCACATGCACGTCACCAAAGAGCCCGAGCCGGTGCAGGAGCATCGGCCCGAGGTGCGGCCCGAGCTCGAGGCGCTGGTGATGCGCATGCTGGGCAAGGTGCCCGACAAGCGGCCGACCATGCGCGAGGTCTCGGCCGAGCTGACCGCGATGGAGCGCCCGGACTCCCAGAGCCTGCCCGTGCTGACGCCCGCCGCGATCGCGATGCCATCGCGCCGCGCCACGCTGCTGGGGGGCGCGGCGGGGGCGGCGGTGGCGCTGCTGCTCGGCTGGTTCTTGTTGGTCGGGACCCAGGTTGCCAGCGTGCGCTGGCGGGTGACCTCGACGCCGACCGGGGCCGCGGTGCTGGGGCCCGATGGGGTGCAGCTCGGCCGCACGCCGCTCACCCTGCGGCCGCGGCGCGATCTGGGCAAGCTCCAGGTGACGCTGCACGCCACGGGCTATGCCCCGGCGACGCTGCTGCTCGACTACAGCGAGGACTGCGACCGCAAGGTGGCGCTGTCCCCGCTGCGCGATGGCCCCGGGGGCACTCCTTGAGCAGGAGGGGTTCGGGGAACCCGCGCTGGGGATCGGCGCTGCGGCAGGGAATCAGCGCGACGGCGCTGCTGGCGGCGATCCTGCCGTCCAGCGGGTGGGCTCAAGGGGTGGCCGCCCCGGCCCCGCTGCTGCGGTCGCCGCTGACCTCGGTGACCCAGGCGGGGGCGGGAGTTGCCGACGGGGGCGAGCCGTGGGCGGTGGTGCTAAACCCCGCCAGCCTGGGCGAGCTGGACAGCTGGACCCTGGGTCTGCGCGACACCGAGACGGTCTCCGACAACCACTTCTTTGGCCGGGGCTCGGGCCTGTACTTTGCCCGGCCGCTGCCGGTCGTGCAGAGCCTGAAGCTGGGGGCGGGCCTGGAGCTCTTGCGGGCTCCCGACGGCGGCCCCGCGCTGACCGGCAAGCTGACCCTGTCGCTGGCCTACCGGCCCCTGGCGCCGCTGTCGTTCGGGCTCAGCTACGCCCATCTGTTCGCCAACCCGGTCGGCTCTACCTACAACGGGCTGGACACGGTGACCCTGGGGGCCCGCCTGCGCATCCTGCGCTACCTGGCGGTCGGCGTTGTCCTGCACGATCTGTCGGCCCCCCGGTCGGCCGATCCCCTGCTCGAGGCGGTGCAGCGCAGCTTTGAAGGGGAGGTCTTGCTCCGGCCGCTCGGCGACGAGCGGTTCGAGGTCGCCGCGGGCGTCCGCGCGAGCGAGCAGTCGGGCGAGCTGTGGTCGCGGCTGCGGCTGTGGGTCCGTCCGACCCGGGGTCTGGCGCTCGGTGGCGAGGGCTCGCTGCTCAGCCAGGTGGGGCGGGGGCTTGCCGCCGGCTACTGGTTTGGGCTCGGGGCTCAGCTCGACTTCACCTCGGTCGGCTTTACCGCGTTTGGCTGGGGCGGCGACCGGCCGACAGCGCCCGGGGAGCTGGCGGGCCTGGGTGGCTCGGTCGGGCTGCGCATCTCGGGCGTGCGCTACCCGACTGTGTGGTCGGGGTCCAAGCTGCTCTACAAGATTGAGCTTGGCCAGAAGAGCGGGTTCGCGCTGCTGCAGCTTTTGACCACCCTGCGCCGGCTGGAGCACGATCCCCGGGCCCAGGGCGTCCTCGTCGTGGTCAGCGGGGTGAGCGGCAGCTGGGGGGTGGCCGATGAGCTGCGCGAGGCGCTGATGCGGCTGCGCGCCGCCGGCAAGCGCGTCATCGCCTATGCCGCCGATCTGAGCACGCGCGAGTACTACATCGCCTCGGCGGCCGAGCACATCTTCCTTGATCCCATCGGGTCGGTGCGGCTGCAGGGGGTCGCGCAGGGCGGCTTCTACCTGAAAAATGCCCTCGACCGCATCGGCGTGCGGGCGGATCTGGTGCGCATCGGCGACTTCAAGTCCTCGCCCGAGATGTGGACGCGCGGCGAACCCACCGAGCAGGCAGTGGCGCAGCGCCAGCTCGTGGTCGACGATATAGCTTCCCGCCTGCGGGTCTCGGTAACCCAGGCCCGCAAGCTGCCGCCGGGGCGCATCGAAGAGCTCATCGAGCGCAGCCTGTTTATGCCCGAAGCGGCGCGGGCCGCCCACCTGATCGATAGCGTCGCTTCGGCCGAGCAGGTCGAGGCGCAGCTGGAGACCCTGCTCGGTGGACCGCTGGTGCTGGGCCTGCCCGGTGAGGCGAGTCGGCCGCGCAGCTGGGCCCCCGACGTGGTGGCGGTGGTGCACATGGAAGGGGATCTGGCCGAAGGCAAGTCGCGGACGGTGCCGGTGCTGGATCTGAAGACTGTGGGCGGCGAGACCCTGAGCCAGGCGCTGACCGAGATCGAGCGCGACGCCCGGGTCAAAGCGGTGGTGATCCGCATCGACAGCCCAGGCGGCTCGGCGCTGTGGGCCGACCTGCTGGCGCGCCAGGTCAGCCAGCTGCGCAAGACCAAGCCCGTGGTGTGCTCGTTTGGCGACATCGCGGCTTCGGGCGGCTACTACCTGGCGTCGATGTGCACCGAGATCTTCACCAACCCCTCGACGGTGACCGGCTCGATCGGCATCTTCGGCGGCAAGGTCGACGTGAGCGGTCTGCTCGCGCTGCTGTCGGCCAAGCGGGTGAGCGTCCAGTACGGCGCGCACGCCGACATGGACGGCCCCTACAGGCCGTACAGCGAGACCGAGCGCCTGCTCATCGGCGAGCGGCTGCAGCACGGCTACGACCGCTTCGTCGCCACCGTCGCCGCCGGTCGGCGCCTGAGCTTCGCGGAGGTCGACGCCATGGCGCGCGGCCGGGTGTGGACCGGGGCGCAGGCGGTGAGCAACAAGCTGTGCGACAAGACCGGGGGCCTGGGCGATGCGATCGCCGCGGCGCGGGCCCGCGCCGGGATGCCCAGCCAAGCCGGCGAAGACGAGCTACTCTATTACCCGCGCGCCCCGCCCAGCCTCCTTTACAAGCTGCTCGGTCTGGTGCCTGACTTATTAGGTAGCGCCGCGGGCGCCGAGTCCGGGGGCGCGGGCCTGATCGAGCTCTTGCCCGGGCTCGGGTCGCTGCTCGGCGGCCTGTCGGGGCTGGTCTCGCCGATTGGCGCGGCACTGCTCCTGACCCGCGATCCGGTGCTGACGCGTCTGGATAGCGACCTCGGTGACCTCGGCCGGTGAGCCCGAGCCCTGGCGCAACTTCTTACTCCGGGTGGCATCCGCCCCGATCGGCCTCAGGTTAATTATATGAAGCGATTTCCGGTACCGCGCGGCCAGGCCTTTAATAGTGGAGCGGGCTACGGCATGCAGATTCGCCTGGGCGGCAAGTTTACCCCCGGCGTGGTGATGCTGCTGGGGCTTTACGCCGCCACCTACCTGCTGTTTCAGCTGCCGCGGGTCGGCGATTTCATGGCCGCCGAGCTGCTGCTGCGGCCGGCGCTGGCCCTGGGCGTGCGGCCCTACCAGCTGCTCACCGCGCCCCTTATAATGACCGGTCTTTTCTCGCTGCTGTTTCTGGGGCTGCTGCTGTGGTCCATCGGCAGCGCGGTCGAGCAGAAGCTGGGCACCCGGCGCTTCCTGCTGTGGGCGGGGCTGTGCAGCCTGGCCGCGACCGTGGCCGCCGCCGTGGTGGGACGGCTCATCCCCGGCCAGGCCATGCTGCCGGTGCCGCTGGATGGCAGCCCCGTATTTCAGCTGGTGCTGATGGCGTTCGCTCATCTTTACGGCGACCAGAAGGTGACGATGTGGGGCATCGGCCAGCCGGTTTCCGGGCGGGCGCTGTCGTACTTCTTTGTCGGTCTGGGCCTGTGCACCGACCTGCTGGGCCAGCGCTGGCCGCACCTGGCCGCCGCCAGCGCTGCGGTGCTCTGCGCCTTCCTGCTCGGCCGCGGCGGTTCTGGCCTGTCGTCCTACTTCCGCCGGCTCTGGCGCCGCCGCCGTCCCCCAGGCGGTCTGCAAGTCCTCGACGGCGGCCGCGGTCGCAGTCCCGGCTCGCCCCCCCGTAGCACCCCGCAGCGCTGGGTCAACTAACCCCAACCGGATCCCTGGCCCTTGGGTCTTGGGGGGTTTGGGTCTTGGGGGGACGGTCTTTCGAAAGTCTCGGATCTTTTCGAGCGGAAGCTTGGGGGGACGGTCTTTCGAAAGTCTCGGATCTTTTCGAGCGGAAGCTTGGGGGGAGGTCTTGGGGGGACGGTCTTTCGAAAGTCTCGGATCTTTTCGAGAAACGATACTTTCGAAAGACCGTCCCCCTTTGCCTCTCCCCTTTCGTTTTCGAGAAACGATACTTTCGAAAGACCGTCCCCCTTTGCCCCCTTCCCTTTGTCGAGAAACGATACTTTCGAAAGACCGTCCCCCTTTGCCCCCTTTGCCCTTTGTCGAGAAACGATACTTTCGAAAGACCGTCCCCCTGTGGGCCCCTCCCCCTTTGGGCCCCCTTCGGGTTGGTGGGCTAGGGAGGGGGGCTGGTTGGTGGTCCTGTGAACAGGTCGAGCAGTCGGCGGCGGGTGACCGGGAGGTCGCTGCGGTCGCTGCGCTCCTGGCGCAGGAAGGCCTCGATGCGCGGCAAAAGGTGCAGCGCCGCGTCGGTCGCCGGATCGGTGCCGCGCTGGTAGGCGCCCAGCAGCAGCAGATCGCGCTGGCGCTCGCACAAGGCCAGGGCCTCGCGCAGCTGGGCCGCCGCCATGCGCTGCCCAGGATCCACCAGATCATCCATCACCCGGGACAGCGAGCGCAGCACATCGATGGCCGGGTAGTGCCCGCGCTCGGCCAGGGTGCGCGACAGCTCGATGTGGCCATCCAGGGTGGCGCGGACCTCTTCGGCGATGATGTCATCCATGTCATCCCCGCTCGAGGTGGTCAGCACCGCATACACAGCGGTGATCGAGCCGAACTCCGACTGCCCCGTGCGCTCCAGCAGGCGCGGCAAGAGGGCGAATACCGACGGCGGATAGCCCTGGCGCGCCGGCAGCTCACCAGCCGCCAGGCCGACCTCGCGCTGGGCCCGCGCCACCCGGGTCAGCGAGTCCAGGAGCAGCAGCACCCGCTTGCCGCGGTCGCGGAAGTGCTCGGCGATCGCGGTTGCCGACAGCGCCGCTTTCAGGCGCAACAGCGGCGGCTGATCCGAGGTCGCGCAGACCACGATCGTGCGCCGCTGGGCTGCCGCATCAAGCTGGGTCTCGACGAAGTCGCGCACCTCGCGCCCCCGCTCGCCAATCAGCCCGATGACCGTGACATCGGCGCTGGTGTGGCGCGCGATCTGGCCGAGCAGCGTCGACTTGCCCAGGCCGGGTCCGGCAAACAACCCCAGGCGCTGCCCCTGCCCGACGGTCAAGCAGCCGTCGATAGCCCGCACTCCCAGCGCCAGCGGCTCGGTGACGCGGCGGCGGCGCAGCGGCTCGGGCGACTCGCGCTCGACCGCCCAGGGCAGCAGATCAGACGAGGCCGGGGACAGCGGTGGGCCATCATCGATGGGCTGGCCGTAGGCGTCGATGACCCGCCCGAGCAGCGCCTGCCCGACCAGGATCGAGAACGGCGCCCCGGTCGGCCGCACCACCGAGTTGGGCCCCACCCCGGCCACCGACCCCAGAGGCAGCAAGACCACCTCTTCACCGCGGAAACCGACGACCTCGGCCAGCAGCGGTCCGTCGCGGTCGTCGTGCCCTGCGCGGGCCGGCCGGATGGGGCGCGACAGCCGGGGTCCGGTTGCCGTAGTGGCCACGCTGGCGGCGGCCGTCGGGTCGTACATGCGCTCGATCTCGACCAGCTCGCCGACGCGGGCGCCGGGGGCGGTGGCGCGCAGCACCAGCCCGGTCAGCTCGGTGACCCGGCCGGCGATGCGCTGCGGCACGGTGCGCTCCAGCGTGCGCAGCGCCTCTTGCAGCCGCAGCGGGTCGGAGCCTGCGGCTTCGTCGGGCGCGGGGCGGCGCGGGGCGAGTGGCTCGCGTGCCGAGGTGGGGGCGCGCTCGGGCGGACGGTCGGGCGGTTCGGGACGGCTGGGAGTGCTCATCGCCGAGCCTTCACGAGACGCTGCTGCGCAAGGCGCGCTCGATCGCGTCGAGCTGGAGCGGCAGCCGGGCGTCTACGGTCCCCAGCTCGGTCTCGACGATGCAGCCGCCGCGCGAGACCGAGGGATCGGCGCGCAGGTGGACGACCTCGGCGTGGGCGCAGCGCTGCAGCAGCCGCGGCCGGCCGCGCTCCAGCGCTTTGAGGTCGTCGGGATGAATGCGCAAAAGTACGTCATGCGGCGAGCCCGCCTGGCTGAGCGCCGCCGCCGCTATATCCACCACCGCGTCGGGGCTCAGCTGCAGCTCGCGCGACAGGATGCGCTCGGCGATGCGGACGGCCAGCAGGCGCAGATCGTGCTCGCCGCTCTTTTGCGTCCGGGCCGAGGCGGCGCGGGCCGCGGTGAGCAGCTCGGTGACCGCCGCCAGCCCGCGCTCGCGTCCTTCGGCGATGGCCTGCGTGCGCAGCCGCTCGGCTTCGTGGCGAGCGGCTTCCAGGATGCGCTCGGCCTCGGCTTTGGGATCGAAGGGGTGCGGGTCGATGGAGACCGGCTTGCCATCGTTGAGGCCGCCCTTGAGTACGCGCGCCATTGCGCACGAGTATACGTGAGGATACGGGGGCCGGGGCGGGGTTACGGCGGGCTGACTGTGGCCAGGAAAGACTCCACCTGTGCCCGGGTGGGACAGCCCCGCCTCCCGAGGTCGCGGCACTTCAGCGCCGCCGCCGCGCTGGCGAAGCGCAGGGCGTCGGCCCACCGGGGCACCGGCCCGCTCTCGGCTGCGCTGTCGGGTCGGCTTGCGGGGGAGCCGACCCGACGTTCGGCTTGCCGGGCAGCGCTGCTTGCGAGGTCATCGTGAGCGGCCCGCCCGAGCAAGTAGGCCAGCAGCGCGGCGTGAAACGTGTCGCCGCAGGCAGTTGTGTCGAGCAGAGCGGGCGGCGGCAGCGCGGGAAAGGGACGCAGCGCGCCATCGATCACCGCGACCCCGCCGGCTTCCCCCCGAGTGACGACGACGAAGCCGGCGGTCCGCTCGGCCAGGCGCAGGACGGCGCGGTCAGCGTCCGACTCGGCGGTAAATTCGCTCGGAAAACGCGAAGAGACCACGCACAGGTCGGCGAGCTCCAGGAGCTCCGCCAGCACCGCGTGATCGGCCGGGCGCGCGCGGTCGAGGTCAATCGAGATCAGGGTCCCCGCCGCCTTGGCCAGCCGCGCCGCCCGCTGCGACACCAGGGGAAAGGTGGCGTCCAGGTGCACCGCGCGCGTGTCAAAAAGAGCGGCCGCCGCCGGCACTTCGGCACCCGGGTGCAGCGCCGGATGACGCCACTCGACCACCCGGCGCTCGCCGCCGGCATCGACCAGGATCAGGGCCAGCCGGGTCTGCGCCTGCGGGCAGATGCTCACCTCGCCCAGATCCACCCCCTCGGCGGCCAGCTCGGCGAGCTGCTGGCGGCCTGCGGCGTCTTCGCCAACCGCCCCGCACAGGCCCGCGCGCAGACCCCTTTCCAGCACATTGGGATCCTAAGCTTAGAATTCCACGTGGACAAGTTGTCGCGGCCGCTTCTATAGTGTCACCTAAATACTAGTGACTCCAGCGTAACTGGACTGGCCACAGTTAGGCCGCAAATGTAATCACACTGGCTCACCT
>JADMIO010634551.1_pt1 | contig 22253 bp, 21 predicted proteins | sample 8958161 | NCBI WGS metagenome assembly JADMIO01 (sample SAMN16585339, study PRJNA669376) | soil metagenome | isolation source: Crop rotation soil | place: USA: Cullars Rotation, Alabama | collected 2011
GCTGACTGATTTCCTCGCACTCGCCTGTTCCGCCGCGCCTGTTACCGCTAAGGTTCATCAGCATCCATGCGCATCCTTGCCGCGACCGTTGTTTTCCTGATTTTTTCCTCCGCGTGCGACCAATCTCCAAGAACGATCGCCGACAGCACCGAATCTCAAAGCACCACCGCGCCGGCGCCCAAAGCATACGTCGCGAATTTGTCAGTCCTCACTCCGCTCTTGCCGCGGCGGCCCGTGCATCTGGCGGTCGACCCGCCAGGAAATCTCTGGTTCGTTCAGGAAACCGATGACGGCGATGATGTGACGTTCATCGCCGGCGCAACCGAAGCGCCTCGGGCGACGCGGCTGACATCGGCCAACGTCCTCGCCGCCGCCGGCGCAGCCAGCACCGATCGTGCCAACATCCAGTCCATTGCATCCGGCGCTAACGGTGAGATTTACTTTTATCTCCAAGGCGGCGGCAAGCGGAACTCGATCGCGTGTTTTGGGCGCTTTGCTCCACGAACGGGCGCGATCCAGATATTGGCCGGCACTTCGCAGCTCCAGTCCGAGACGGGCCTTGGTGCGTCCATCGAGCTCGCGCGCGGCACGGTTGTTGTCCCGCAGAGCGGGCGCTGGCTCACGCTGCTCGTGCGCCACACCGACGCCGCGGCGATGTTCCGCATTGACTTTCGCAAGCTTCCCCCCAGCGGCGCGATGTCAGCGCTAGGCACGCCAATCAACGAGCTGCACGCGCCGGGAGAGACGCTCTCGCTCACGCGCGCGGATATCGAGCTGGCATGCGGGCCCGCCGAATCGATTCTTATCCTCGACACGTGGGGCGGCGCGCTGTGGCGCATCGCGCCGGGAAATGACGTGTCGGCGCTGTGCTCGATCGTCGGAATATCGAAGCAGCTTTCGCTGCCCGCCGCCAGCCGCGACGGCCAGATCACGCTCTTCGCCGGCGACGGCGAGCCGATCCAGCCGCACGTCAAGCAGCGCATCGAGCCGGTTGACCTGGAGCTTCGCTATCCCAGCCTGCTGATGCTCGACGGCCCAAAGGCGTCGCAATTTCAGGTGGTCTCGCGCGATGACATCCGCGCGCCAGGCGGTTTTGCGATGTATGCGACGCAGCTTCAGCAACTGATTTATGAGCCCACGCGCGACAGCTTTGTCGGGTTCGATTCTGCTTCGGGGCAAATTGTGCGGATCAAGCTGGCGCAGAAGGATTAACGCGGGCTACACAAATCATCGTGGGTCTCTAGAATCGCGTCTTCAGGCATGTCGCACGATGCTTATGAATCTCCGCTAGTGACTCGTAACGCCAGCGACCAGATGCTGCGGCTCTTCTCTCCCGCGCATAAGTTCAGTTTATGGCGGCGCATTTGGTTGGAACTGGCGCGAAGTCAGCGCGAGTTGGGTCTGACGCGCATCAGCGCCGACGCAATCTCGCAAATGCAGGAGAATCTCGACAAGCTCAATTTCGCGCGGGCGGCCGACTGGGAAAGGCGTCTTCGCCACGATGTAATGGCCCACGTTCACACCTTCGAGGAGGCCGCGCCTGCGGCGAAGGGCATCATTCATCTTGGCGCGACTTCGCAGGACATCGTCGATAATGCCGACCTGATAATCATGCGCGATGCGATGAAGCTGCTCGGGCAGCGGCTGGCATGCGCGATCGATGCGCTGGCGACTTTCGCCGAGAAGTGGAAGGACCTGCCGACGCTTTCGTACACGCATTTTCAGCCCGCGCAGCTCACGACCGTCGGCAAGCGTGCCACGGTTTGGGCTGGGGATTTCGCGATCGATCTGGCGGACATCGAGCATCGAATCGCCAATCTCAAGTTCCGTGGCATCAAGGGCACGACCGGTACGCAGGCGTCCTTTCTCGAACTGTTCGACGGCGATCAAGACAAGTGCGATCGACTCGATCGACTGATGACCGAGAAATTCGATTTCGCCGATTCATTTCCGGTCACGGGGCAAACTTATCCGCGAAAAGTCGATGCGCAGGTCATCTGCTCGCTGGCCGGAATCGCGACGAGCGTTCACAAGTTCTGCAATGACGTTCGGCTCCTTTCCGGGTTGAAACAGATTGAAGAGCCCTTTGAAGACGAACAGGTCGGCTCGAGCGCGATGGCCTACAAACGAAACCCGATGCGCTGCGAGCGCGCCACCGGCTTGGCGCGGTTCGTCATATCCTTGTCGAGCAGCCCGCTCATGACCGCGGCCGAGCAATGGCTCGAGCGAACGCTGGACGATTCGTCGAACAAACGGCTGAGCATCCCCGAGGCGTTCCTCGCGATCGACGGTTGCCTGCTGATCGTCATCAACGTCGCCCGCGGGCTGGTCGTTTACCCACAAGTCATTCGAAAGGCAGTCGAAGCGGAATTGCCGTTTATCGCGACTGAACAGATTTTGATGGCCGGTGTGCAGGCGGGCGGAGACCGCCAGGATTTGCACGAGCGAATCCGCCGTCATTCTCTTGCTGCCGCTCAAGCCGTGAAGCAGCATGGACAGGATAATGATTTGCTGGATCGCCTCAAATCGGATCCCGCCTTCGCAAGGATTGAGCTTTCCCAGATCCTTGATCCAGCAAGATTTGCAGGCCGATCTGCCTGGCAGGTTGCTGCGTTTATTGAAAGTGTAGTTGGCCCAATTCGAAAGCAATATCGAACCTGCCTGTCTGCGTCGTCGGAATTGAGGGTTTAGACCAAGCGCATAAATCCGAATCGCGCAATGTGTGCGCTTTGTGCTTGCGAACCGGGAGAATCCGGGTAAACTCCGAAGCGGGTGAGAAATGCAGGGTGAGAGAGAGGCGCAGCGCCCTTCGGGATGGACCCCCGGATAGCGCGCACAAACATTCGCCGCAGGGGGATTGCGCCAGCGGCGGTTTAAGCGAGATAGTCGCCGACGACTATTTAGTCAGTGGGAGAAGTTGTCTATGCGAAGTGCTCTGCGCACGTCTGCATGTGTTCTCATCGTTTCATTTTTAGGATTTCAAGCGTCTGTTGCTCGCGCGGCCCTCATGATTAATTTGAACGGCGGGGCGATTGTCGTGACCGACAACGGCGCCGGCGATCTGAACCCTGCGGTCGGGCAGATTACCAACGACAGCACTGTCGCTGGATTTGGCGTTGCGCTGACCGTGTCGCTTTCCAACAGTCCTGGCGGAACCAACGGCATTCTGCAAATTACGTCCCTCGACGTGCAGAACCTCGGCGCTGGCACAGCAACGCTCACAATCCTGACAAGCGACACCGGTTACACGTCGCCGGGTGGTGCTGGCTCGCCGATGCGGCTCAGTAGCGCGGTCGGCGGCACGTTCACCAACGATCCGGTTGGCGACACTCTGAGCTTCCAAAGCTTCGCGGATCCGGCCAACGGTCAGCCGGCCGGACCTGTCTCCACCGCACCGCTGACATTCATCAAGGGAAACCCGTCATTGTCCACGGAGTCCTTCAGCGGAGCAAACGGTGTCAACTGGACCCGGGCCGCCGGGCCATATTCGCTTGCCAATCTGACAACCATGACGCTGTCGCCCAACGGGCAGATGAACGTCTCGGGAACCACGACGGCTTCGCTCGTTCCAGAGCCCACAAGTCTGGCACTTGTCGGGCTGTTCGCACTGGGCGTGCTGCGCCGTCGCCACTAAGCGACATATTCACATTGGATGCCATACCTCGCCGCCGGCTTTGACGCCGGCGGCTTTTGTTTGCTCGCACGGTGAAGGCTCTCTACGATTACGCAGAACAATGACCGTCTCACTCGATCATCTCGTGTTGCGCGATCCGCCCGCGACGCGAAGAAAACCGCCGTGGCTGAAGATGAAAATGCCCGCGGGGGAGGGCTATTCGAAACTGTTACGTCTCGTGAACGAGCAGAATCTTCACACGGTCTGTCAAAGCGCTAAGTGCCCGAACATGGGCGAATGCTGGGCCGCCGGCACCGCGACGCTCATGATCCTCGGCGACGTGTGCACGCGATCCTGCGGCTTTTGTCACATCGCCACGGGAAAACCGCCCACGCTCGATCTCGATGAGCCGCGCAGAGTCGGCGCCGCCGTTGCACAGATGAATCTCGGCCACGTCGTGATCACCAGCGTTAACCGCGATGAGCTTCCCGATGGCGGCGCGGAAGTCTGGGCCGAGACGATTAGACAGATCAGATTGCAGGCGCCGCGCACAAACGTCGAAGTGCTCATCCCCGATTTCTGCGGCGACTGGAGCGCGCTTCAGAAAGTGCTCGACGAGCACCCGGAGATTCTCAACCACAACATCGAAACCGTTCCACGGCTTTATCATCGCGTGCGGCCCCAAGCCAAATACCATCGCAGCCTGCGATTGCTTCAGATCGCCAAGGAACAAGGCCACGTCACCAAGACCGGCATGATGCTTGGTCTGGGCGAGATGGACGAGGAGATCGACGCCGTGATCGATGACCTTGTCGCGATCGGCTGCGAGATTCTCACTCTGGGTCAATATCTCCAGCCGACGATTCAGCACTTGCCCGTTGAGCGCTGGGTGCATCCGGATGAATTTCGAGATTGGAAAATCCGCGGGGAAGCTAAGGGCTTAAGGCACGTCGAATCGGGGCCGCTGGTGAGGAGCTCGTATCACGCGGAGAAGCAGGTGATGGCGCATGCGAGTGCGTGAGCCGCGCGCGGCTGCTGGATACTCGCCAATCATCGGCTGAATCGCTGTGGCCGATCGGACATCTTCGGACATTTCCGGACTAGCGCTGCGCCGACGTGGCGCGCAGGGCGCAGTTGTGTAATGCAGTTTGTGAAAGAGCAGCGCGAATCCAGCGCGGAGGAAAAAAATGTGCCGCCGGAACTGATACGACGGCCAAATGATCACGTTCAAACGCGATGCGGGTGGGCCAGCCAGCGCTGCTCAATAATTCCCTCGTGATGCTCGGGAACTGGGATGCTCTGTGGTTCGTCAGTCAGGCTGTCCCTAGATTTCATCCGTCTCGAGTGTGTCGCGCCCGGGGGCGTAATCGATGCCGCTTCATCCGCCCGCCACCTTAAACGCCTCATCTCCCACCTCCGCATCAAACTTCACATCCTTCACCGTTATCCTCGTCTCGCTCTCCCCTTGCGATCTGCTGATCTGCTTGATCGCGAACGGGACCATCGCGCCATCTACATTTCGGAAATCGGAGTAGTATTCGCTCACCGCTTCACCCGCGCCGGCTTCTCCGGTTTTGCTGATTTCTCGCCGCACGATCTGCCAGGATTTCTTCGAGACGTATGCTTTGTTCGACGCGCCGGATTGCGGTTTCAGTTCAAGGACGATGCATTCCTCGTCGTCCACTTTTTCCGAGCCGTCGATGCTGATGGACTTGTAAAGACTCTTCCATTCCAGCGCGCCGTAGAAGGCCGATTCGATGCGAGCCTCACCGGCGGCGGCTTTGGACATGGGCCTGGGCGAGAGGAAGCTGCCGCGCGCCAGGCCTCGCGCGCCATCATAAATCTCCTCGATCGAACCGATTGGCCGATCCAGCGCGCGGAGCTCGATCTTCCGCGCCGAAGAGAACGGCGCTTTAGATCGCACGGTGAGAGTTCCCGTGACGCCTTCGCTGAGGAAGTTGATGTCGCCGGTCATGACCATCGTCTTGTGCTTGCGAAGGTTCGCTTCACCGCCCATCGCGGCGATGACTTTCGCAATCACGTCATCGACCTTCATCTTCGGCGCGGCTGCGACGCGTGTGACGTCCATGTCTTGCTGCGGCGGCGGCTGCTTGATGTGCAGGCCGGTGACTTTCTCGCCGTCGCGCTGCACGTGAATCTCGAACCCCGCCGGCGCGGGCGGCATCGTGAAGCCGTCTTTATCGCTTTCGATAGGCGTGAGGGTATAAACCGGCTGCGCGGGAACGATAGCTACGACCTTGCCATCCTGCACGGCGATCTTCATCTTGAATCCCGCGGTTTCGTAATCGCCGATCAGGTCCTTGTTAGGCCCGTCATAAGCATCCGCCGCCGCTGCTTCTTTTGCGGCCGCCGCCGGATCAACTTTGGGCAGCGTGTAATTTCCCTGCGGCTGCTCGAGATACATCTCGCTGCGCTCGGGATGATCCTTCACGGGCCGAAAAGTCATGAAGAATCCGGATGGCGCGCCTTCGAGCTTGTAACGACGTCCGCCGACGTTGACGAGGGTGTAAGTCGGCTGGCCGGGCACGGTCGCGGTGAGCTTCGCGTCCTTGAAATCCACGTCGATGTTGAATCCCGCGGCTTTGAGTTCATAAGAACCGGCCTCCGCCTTTGGATCGCCCGCGGCATCGCTTGATGCGACCGCGGGCTGCGTTGTCGGCGCGCTCGGATCAGCGAAATTCGACCAGACCGCATCGCTGATCGTCGCGGCTATCGGTGAGCCTGAAACATTGGTCAAGATCACAACGCCTACGTGCTTGCTGGGGATAATCGCGACGTGCGAGTTGAACCCATCGATCCCACCGGAATGCGCGAACATGGGCAGCTCGTGCCACTTCATTGTCGCCCAGCCGAACGAATAACCGACTGCGCCGTTCATGGCGATCTGCTGCTTGAAGCACTCGTCGAAGTTTTTCTGCGAGACGAGGCGCTTGCCCTCGAACTCGCCGCCGCCCAGGAGGAAGCGAAGCCATTGCGCCATGTCCGTGGCGGAGGAGTTGATTGCGCCGGCGGGGCCGATGTTCGAGAGGTCGCGCGTCGGCAGAAGGATCGGCTTGGGCGAATCGTCCTCGCCGGCGTCGTAACCGCACGAAAAGTCGGCCGACTTCTGCATTACCGGCACAGAGGTGTCGCTGCGGCTCATCTTTAGAGGCGCGAAGAATCGCTGCGCGATCACATCGTCCCATGCGGAACCCAGCGCCGTCCCCGCGCACTGGCCGGCGGCGCTGTACATGACGTTTTGATATTGCCAGGTCTTCCCGAGCTTGGCGGTCGGCTGGGCGAACGCGACGCCGCGAATCACTTCGTCGCGATTGAGCACGCCGGTGTACCAGAGCAAATCGGTGCCTCCCAGGCCGGTGCGGTGGCAGAGCATGTCGCGGATTTTCACGTTCGCGTCGGCATCGGGGTCTTGCAGCTTGAAATCAGCGATGAACTTCTTAGGCGAATCGTCGAAGGACATTTTGCCCTCGTCGACCGCCATCGCGCAGGCCATCGCGGTAAACGCTTTGCTGCACGAGCCGATGGCGAAGAGCGTGTTCTCGGTGGCGGGCAAGTTCTTTTCGACATCGCGCAGGCCAAAGCCTTTTGCGAAGATCACTTTGTCGTCCACGACTATCGCGACGGAAAGGCCGGGGATGTGAAGCTTGGTCCGCTGCTGTTCGATTGTCTTTTCGATGTCGGCGAGGCGCTTGGATTGATCGACTGAGTCCGCGCGCACGATCGAGTTCACCAAAATTACAAGAACACAAATCAGTGCGCAGATTCTGACTCCCTTTTCCAGCACTCTGGGAGAGGGTAGGGGAAAGGGCTTAAGCGACACAGCGTTCCTGAAGGCCCGCTCTTCAACCCTCTCCCGGAGTACCGGGAGAGGGAGTGAATGCGTCAGCGCCTTTGCATGCTCCGAGTTGGATTTGCTCATGGTTCTTTCTCGATTAGAGTTGGCTCCAAGCATGAGCGCGATCATCGAACCTTTCAAGCCCGACGATCTCGACGGTGTGCTGCGCGTGCTGGCGGAAGCGATGCCGGTGGATCCAATTTCGCGCGCAAAGTTCGTGCGCCAGGTGCTGCTGGATCATAACTTTCGCGCGGAAGGAGCTCCGGTTGCTCGCGTGAATGGCGGAATCGTCGGTTTCTGCCATTCGATCGCGCGGCAGGTGCCGCTTGAGAACGCACCTGGCGATTCGGATCGCGGATATATCACGCTTTTCGGCGTGCTGCGCAAATTCCAGCGACAAGGCATGGGCTCGCAATTGCTTTCCGCGGCCTTGGATTATCTCAAATCGCAAAATCGCAAGCAGATCATGATTTCGCCCTACGCGCCGGGATATTTCATCTGTGGCGTCGATGTGAAGAATTACGCGGCCGGCCTATCGTTCTTCACCAAGCACGGTTTCGCAGAAGTTTATCGGCCGATCGCGATGGAGATCGCGCTTTGGAGTCTCTCGGTGCCCGATTGGGTTTTGGAGAAGCGCGAGCAACTTCGCGAGCAGGGCGTGATCGTTGAGCCCTACCGCGCCGAGCTTACGCTGCCGATCCTCGAATTCGCGCAGAACGAATTTCAAGGCGACTGGGTGCGCGTCTATCGCGAAACCATGGGCCGGATCATGCTCGGCGATTCGCCAACGCGCATCGTCGTCGCGCATGAGAATGGCCGCGTCATCGGTTTCTCACACTATGACAACGAGCGCTTCGGCCCGATCGGCGTCGGCGCGGCGCAGCGAGGGCGCGGCATCGGACAAATACTGATGTACGAAACGCTCGTCGCGCAGCGTGAAGCGGGATTTCGCACGGCGTGGTTTCTCTGGTCCGACGACAAGACCGCCGCCAGGCTTTACACGGCGGCGGGATTTCGTGAAGTTCGGCGGTTTGCTCTCCTTTCCCTCTCGCTGGCAGGGTGAGGGTCAGGTCGAAGCTTATGACTTTCGAACTTGTCGTCGTTTCACAAGATGGTGGCTCCGTGAGCATGTTTGACAAAGCAAGCGTCCCGGAAATTTGAAAGCTTCTACGCTCACCCCGGCCCTCTCCCTGCAAGGGAGAGGGAGAAGACGATGAACTATTTCGATTACCTCCAGCTCCCCGCGTTGCTCGCTCTCCAGCACCCGCGCTCCGCGCCGCCGGAGCACGATGAAATGCTCTTTATCGTCATTCACCAGACTTATGAGCTGTGGTTCAAGCTGATGCTGCACGAGCTGGAAAGAATTCGCGACCAGCTTCGGGCGGGTGATCTTTACGGCTCGATCGCGGGCTTCCAGCGCGCGCGCACGGTGATGAAAACGCTTGTCGCACAATTGGACATTCTCGAAACGATGACGCCGATGTCGTTCGCGAGTTTCAGGGATCGGCTTGATACATCCAGCGGGTTTCAGTCGTATCAGTTTCGCGAGATCGAATTCATCCTCGGATATAAGCGAGCAGACGTTTTGCAGTTCTTCAAGCCATCTGATCCGGGTTATGACGCGATTCGAAATCGGCTTGGCGAACGATCCATTGTCGACGCGCTTTACGATTTTCTGGAGCGGCAGGGTGTCGCCATTCCCGTCGCACTACGTCAGCGGGACATTAGCTTGCCAGCCTTGCCCGATCCGCAGATTCAGGATGCGCTGCTGAATTTCTACAAAACGCGGCCTGATCTGGCCATCCTGTTCGAGCTGATGACGGATTTCGATGAAGGCCAGCAGGAGTGGCGATATCGGCATGTGAAAATTGTCGAGCGAACGATTGGGGCCAAGCGCGGCACCGGCGGCTCCCCGGGCGTGGAATTCCTGAAACAATCGCTGTTTCATCCGATCTTCGCGGATTTGTGGGCAATTCGGCACAGGATTTGAAAGCCTTGGTTGTTTCATGTCCGTATCTTTGCATACATCGCGTCCGCCCGTTTTTGAGCGCCTGGAACAGCGCTCGCTGTTCTCGGGAGGCGTGCAGTTTCCCGCCAGCTTTGTGAGCGTTCGTGACGCGCCGCGGGCTCGGTTTGAAGGCTACAACATTTCCATCGGCGGCAAGCTCTGGTGCGTCGGCGGTTTTGATTCCAACTTTCGCGTTGTTCCCGGCGCGGATGTTTACGACCCCAATACGAATCGCTGGACATCGCTTCCGAATTTCCGTCTCAAATGCGCCGAGACGCACGCCGGCGTCGCGGTGGACGGAAGATTCGTTTATTTCGCCGGCGGTTATGTTGGCGATCTGCTGCCTGGGCGCCACCAGCCAATCACCAGCAGTGTCTGGCGCTGGGAGCCGGGCACAGGCAAGTGGAAGCGCGTGGCCGAACTCCCCGACGGCCGCGGCGGTGGCGCGCTGGTCAAACTGGGGCGCGAGTTGCATTACTTCGGTGGATGCCTGGCCGATCGCGTTACGAATTCCGGCACGCACTGGATGCTTTCACTGGGCAAAACTTCCGGGGCCGCTGACGACGGCAAGCAATGGATTCAGCGCCGCTCGCTTCCCAAGGCGCGCGATCATCTTTCAGGTGCCGCGCTTAACGGGAAAATCTACGCGATTGGCGGTGAGTTCGGGCACGATGTCTTGAGCGAACAAAAGAGCTACGTCCACTGCTATAACCCGAAAACCAATCGATGGACGCGCGTCGCAAACCTGGATGTCGCCAAATCCCATGCGGAGTTCGGCACCTTCGTCATCGGCGGACGAATCTTCATCGCCGGCGGGCAAGTCACCGGACAAGGGCCGACCAGCGATGTCGAGGAATACGATCCGGCGAAGAACGTCTGGACAAAAGTAAAGCCTCTGCCCGCGCCGCGCCAAGGCGCTGCAATTCAGCCACTCGGATTGCGAGTGGTTGTAACACTTGGGGCGACCCAAACCGCAGATCCTCAGACCGACGCGTGGGTGGGCAACCTTCAACTCGTGTGAGCGAGACTCAGAGCGATCTAAACCGCGCATCACCAAACGATGAAAGATCGTCGGTGCGAATGGCGTGACGTTCGAAGCTTTGCTCAGGCGCATCGTCCTCGCGACGCGATAGAAAATAGTCGCAAACAAACTTATGAAGCCCCGGCTTGTTGGAGTTCCATTTCCACAAACCCGCGCTATTGAGCGCGACGTCGGCATCGGGATCGAAATCGAACTGCTGCATCGAGAGATGGCGCTGGCGATATCCGCGGTTTCGCAGGTTGCCGTGCCATAGATGACACACGTCGAACTTCGCCGCTCCGACGGCGCCATTGACGTGGCGGTGGAACGGCTGGGCCCAGCGAAGGTAGTGGGCGCGGTGTGCGTCGCTCATTTGCAAAAACGTGGGCGCTTCGTCAAAGCAGCCATAGGCGGCGGCCATCAGGGCGAGGTCGCCGCTGCCGAGAATGCACGCGTCGTACAGGCCGTGCTTTTCGATGAGTTCGCGTCGGAATGCGACCGCTCCGCCTGGCGCGCAGGGAATCTCGCGGCCGTTACGGGCCCAGCCGATGCATTCGCGCGGCACGTATCCTTCGGCCACCCGCGCCGCCAGCGACGGTTGAATGTCGTGCGGAATATTCTCTGCCAGTGACTGCTGCCCGTATTTCAGATGATGCACCCTGCGATATGGCTGCATTAGCGGAACGCGCTCCAGCTTCTTCGCCACTTCCGCCGACCAATCCTGATGTTCGAAGAACAGATCGCAGTCGATGCAAACGACAGCGCGACACTCTTGCGGCAGCGAGCGCAGAGCGATGTTCATCATCCGCTCCTTCTGCCAAAGCACGTCACCGCCATGGAGCTGAAGAAGAATCTCCGCGTCGCGATTTTCCTCCAGCGCGAATCGCCCGTCGAACGATTGCTCGACGGCGATAAGCGGGACATTCAATCGTTTTCGAAACAGCCGGTAGTTCTCCAGCCGCCGCTGATATGAGGCGGGGTTGAAGTAGCTGGTGATTGCCCAGAGGGTGGAATTCGCTTTCCGATGCACGATCGCATAGTATCCCGTGGGTTGACAAGTGACAATTGTCAAGCTACATTCCAGCGATTGTGATCAGACGGTTTCGACACCGTGGCCTGAAATTGCTTTATGAAAATGACGACAAGCGGGGTGTGAACGCGAATCACGTTGGCAAGATCAAACGCATTCTCGCGCGGCTCGATCAGGCGTCTGGGCCAAATGACATGGACCTTCCTGGATTGAGACTGCATCCGCTAAAAGGGAGCCTCGCTGGATTCTGGTCAGTGATGGTTCAGGCAAACTGGCGCATCATTTTTCGCTTCGAGGACGGCGACGCAAGCGATGTCGATTATCTTGACTATCATTGACCGCTATGAGCATGAAAAATCCCCCACATCCTGGCGAATCCGTTCGTTATGATTGCATCGAGTCACTTGGCCTGACCGTCACGCAGGCCGCCCGCGTGCTAGGCGTCACTAGGCAGGCCCTGAACAACCTGCTCAACGGCAGGAGCGGTATTTCCGCCGAGATGGCCGTTCGACTAGACAAGGCCTTCGGCGGCGGCGCGGAGACCTGGCTGCGGATGCAGGTCGCGTACGATCTCGCACAGGTGCGCAAGCGGCCAAAACAAATCAGGATCAACCGAATTCGCCGCTCGCAGTTGAAGGCGGCCTGAACGGCGAATCGTAGCAGCCATTCTCAAAGCTCTCACTCTCCGCTCTGCCAAAATCCCAAACTTTTGAAGCGTGGTTTGGCGTGCGCCAATGTGGAATAGTTCGGAATGACTCTGAGTCCGAGCGCACGTACAAGGTTGGGCGAGTCGCGAAGCGCCCAGATGAGATCGCGATAACTCATTTCACCCCTTCCCGATATGTGCTTTCGGACATTCGCAGCGAATTCTTCGTCCTTTGCGCCGGGCAAATTGGAGTACTCGATTCGCGCGGCCGCATCAGCGAGTGCTTTAATATCGAGCAGCGTCAACAGTTGCGGTTGTGTGAATTTCTTCGGACTGAAGGATGTGGCGTATCGTCGCGTCTTTCTCGTCCGCTCTTCGAGCAGGGAGCGTGCGAATTGCACATCAATTTGGAACTTACGACCCCGGGCCATGTAACCCGATTTTCATAGGTTTTCAACAGCTGTCAAAGCTGGCTTCTGTCGAACAGCAAGTCCCGAGGGCCTTTGGGGTGTCAAAAACGCGGATTTTGCCAGCTTTTGAAGGTCGGGCATCTGCCGATCCGCACAACGCTTCATTGTTGGATGAACTTGCGAACAACTCCATCTTCGTTAGCCCGGCCACCGCCGATCTCACGGTCCGCACAACCGAGCATTCTCTTGGGCCCGGCCAGCATCGCGCGGGCCTTTCTTGTTCCCACAACAAACGAGGTATGTCATGTCAAACGTTGAATCTTTGCGGAACGAGTTGTCACAATTGCTTGCAAGCATCGTTCAGCGCGTGCTGTCCGTAAACCAATACCAAGCGCGCTACGTTCTGAACAACGGCCTCGAGGCGAATATCGAACTCCGGGGTGTCAGATGGTTCAACGTCCGGACAAACTTCGACAGAGGCTTGTCTCTGCCCGCTTGCGCACATGAAATCCCTGCGTTCCGCGGGCGTATCAGTAACCTGACGCCCAGCTGCCGGCTTGGCAACTCCGCACTCTGTTGGAGACTTCGTTCGGAAAGCGATTTGGCGCAATTCGTCGACTACGTCCGAGCATTCGGAAAGCCCACGAATTAATCGGAAGGAAGACATAGCGGGATGCGCGCCGCCTCTGCGCGCATCCCGCATGATCGCCGAATGATATGGATAGTTGTTGCCTTGTCTTCGCAATTGGACTTATTTCGCTGTTCTGCGCGCTTGCGGGAGCATTAACGCTTTATCTTCTCGGGGTAAATGCGCTGATTTGTGGCGCCGCACTCTTCCCGCATAGACCCGTGCTGGCAACTGTGTACCTGATAGTTGGATCTGTGATAATTGCGGCGCTCTCACGCGATTCGCGGACGCGAAGCGTCGAACCCAATCGCCGAATCAGGCAAAACCGCATGCACGCCCCTCACGCCATTTACGATCTGCGTGATCCTTAAATCCACGCACAGGCTGGCCAACGCAATCGCATCGCGCTTACCTAACTTCAACATCGATTCCATCAGGCTGATCATCGCCTCCAGCGCCAGCAGCGTCGCTTCGTTCAAATCTTCGTGAAAGCCGAACGTGATCCACGCGCCGGGCACGCGCGCGTGGGGCGTTTCGATCGGCAGTTTCTCATGCAATCGAAATACAATCTCAACGCGATCCATCGGGCATTCGATGGCAACGCCGCTGATTTCGCCGTCGCCTTGGACGGCGTGGCCGTCGCCGACGGAGAACAGGCCGCCTTCGACGGCGATGGGAAGAAACAGCGAGCTGCCGGCGCTCAGCTCTTTGCAATCGATGTTGCCGCCTTCGTTGCGCGGCGGAAACGTTGGGGCGCGAGCGGGTTCGACGGGCGCCAGGCCCATCACGCCCATGAACGGACGCAGCTTGATCGAATGGCCGAACTGGTTCCGGCCGATCATCTTCCCGGCATCGAGCCGCCAGTTATGACGATATTCGTCCTGGGCTACTCCCAGCCGCGTGTTGATCCACGAATCCCAGCCACCGGCGAGCGACCAACCCCAGGCACCGGGGACGATCTTTACGAGCTGGGCTTCGAGCATCATCCCAGGCCGCGCGCCACGGACGGCGATCGGCCCACAGAGCGCATGGCCGTTGCCGCGGCGAGTTGGTTCGAAATCCTCGAAATGCTTTCGCGGAAGTTCCGGACCCTCGAGTCCCCAGCCTGCGTCGAGTGTGCGATAGACGACGGTATCGCCCGCATCGATCGTCAGAATCGGCGCGAAATCGCGCGAGAAGATGCCGTGAAGAGATTCGCGCGTCGGTTCGATGTGGTGAGTTGCCATCCTGCAATTTTCGTTGCAGTGAGAACGGCGAGCAAGCTCGCCCGCTGCGCGAAGACGTGCAACGTGGGACAGCTGTTCCCTCGCGAGATTGGTACAAAGCGCACCGCGCGGCACGATTGATTCCAGCGGCGCGTTAACGACGCGCGTCACTCGACTTGCATTTCAAATCGAGCTTTTTCCGGCACGTTATCTTCCAACTCAGCGCGTTGCTCCGCGCGCGAGCGATCGGTGCGTAAGTCCGCGGTGAATCATCGTTTGATGAAAATCGAAGCGATTGCGCAGCGCGCGGCCCGGCGTTCGCGTTAGTCGCCATCCAGCGGCCGTCATCGGGACGGACGCAGGAGGTGGAGCGCGATGGATGCGCAGGGCAAACAAGGTCTTTCTCAATCCGATCGAATCCTGGTGCTTAGCGCGAGTGCAGAGGAAGCATCGGGAAGCGCGTTTTGGCGAGCGGCCGAACGCCTCGGTTGGCGTTTGTTCGAGTACGTGGCAACGGGACGCGCGCTGCGCGAGATCGCGCTGACGCGTCCGGTTGGTGTGATCGTGCTCGTCGGAGGGGCAAGTGCCCTTGAGCCTTGTGCATCGTTCATCGGCGATCTGCGTCGCTACCAGCCGGAAATACCGGTGGTGGCGGTTGCGGATACTGATGACGAGGAGGCGGAGCGCCGTCTTCGGACGGCGGGCGCAACGGCGTATCTGGCCGGCGCGGGCGGCGGTGAAGGGCAAGCCCGTCTGACGGAGGCGGCGGCAGACCTGATCGCCGCCGCTCGCGCACAGCGCCAAACTCCCCAGCTCGTGCCCAGGGTCTATGTCGCATCGCGCTCGCCGCCGGCAGCGCGACACGGGCGCCGCGCGCCCCCGCCACGGATCCGTGGGCAGCCGTGAGCGCGCCATCGGCGCTTTCGTCAGTTCTATTCAATTGCATCCGAGGAGTAGCCATGTATTTACGAAATCTCATCAACCGTTACGCGTTGCTCGTGCTAGCGTTGTTGCTCTGCGCGCGGCTTGCGACGGCACAGACTCTCACGATCAACTTCGACGAGTTCGGCAATGGGTCGATTCAGCCCGCCGGCGGCGGAAACATTCCGCTTCAGTCATTGGGGAATCAGACTGATCCGTTCGATCCGGGAAACGGTCTTAAGCCACTAACTTACAACATCGCCGGCAGTCTGGCCGGATTGGTCCCGATCGACGGCGACATGATCGTCCAGGAGCCGGCGATCGGAACTGTTTCCGACGTAGTTCGCTGGTTCCAGGGCTTGCTGATCGTGTATTCCGATCTGCCCGAGGCCGGAGAGATTCCGGTTCCGCCGGCTGACGTCGGGCTGCCACAGCAGTTCCAGAGCAACACGATCGTCACGACGGAGACCGGTCCGGAAGCCGGCCCCAACGGGGTCTTCGGCTACAACCCAGGCTTCACGGGTCCGGGCGCGATCTCCGCGCCGGTGATCTACAACTTCACAAGCGACTATGCCGTGCCCGAACCGACTTCGGTGGCGCTATTCGGTCTGGCGGCGGGGCTGATTCTTTTGCGCCGTCGGCGCTGATTCTCTAACTATTCACACAAAACCTTCGACGTTTTGGAGGAAACCATGTGCAACACAACTAGATCAACTGCATCTACTACGATCGCAATACTAGGATCGCTTGGAATCACCTGCGTCCTTCACGCTGATCCACTGCCGGGCGAAGTGATCAAGTTCCAGCAGCTGCCGATCAATAACCTGACTATTCCCGACGTCGTCCCGACGCCACCGGTTTATCAGGGTCACGATAATGTCAGCGTCGCGTATCAATACATCAACAGCCAGGGCCTGATCTCATATCAAGGCGGGTTCATGGCGGATGACTTCGCCGACAAGGTGAGCACGCCGGTAGTGCACCTGAAGTGGTGGGGCTCGTATCCCAACAACAACTACACGGGCGCCAACGGCGTGCAGCAGTTCCTGGTTGCGTGGGAATCGGATGTTCCGGCGCAGCCCGGAACGTTCAGCCATCCCGGGAGCGTGATCCAGAGTGAAATCGTCAACAAAGGCGCGCTGTTGCCGCAATCCGGCACGTTCACCGAGACGCTTCTCAATCCGGCCTCGCCCGAGCATCTCTACCAATACAACGCCGAGCTAAAAGCTCCTTTTGCGGAACAGAAGGACACGGTTTATTGGCTGAAGATCGTCGCGTTGACGGCCGATACGCAGCTTTCGTGGGGCTGGCACAACCGCGACTACACGCAGCAGGACATCTACGCGTCGCCGGCAGTCGTGCCCGGCGAAAGCGTCGTGGGCTTTGTCGGTCCGGCCGCTATTCCAACCCCCGTGTGGCACTTCCAGGACGACGCGGTGCGCGGCGCCGTGGACATACAGCCCATACTCGGCACACCCTTCTTTCAGGTCACCCAGCCTGTCGCCGCCATGGGGCCGACGAACTACGTCGATAACCTTGACGGCCCGCCGTCCAGTCCAAACTCCGTCGGGGCGATCAGCAACTTCTCTCAGGACCTGGCGTTCGAGCTCTACACCGTGCCTGAGCCGTCAGCTCTGGGCGCGCTGGCGATAATCGGATCGACGCTTCTCCTGCGGCGCCGCCGCGCATCCATCACTTAACAAAAACATTTCACGAACTTTCGGAGGACACCATGAAAACGAAAACGAATGCATCTTTTTCAGTTGCGATCATCGCCGGGCTCGGGCTCGCGCAGGTCGCACAGGCCGACCCACTGCCCGGCGAAGTGCTGAAATTTCAGCAGGTTCCGTTGAACAACACGATTGTCGGCCCGGCGATTTACAACGGACACGATTCGCCGAGCACGGGATATCCGGCGATTCTGCCTAACGGCACGCCGGGATATCAGGGCGGCTTCTTTGCTGACGATTTTGCCGACAAGGTCAGCACGCCGGTTGTTCATGTGAAGTGGTGGGGCTCGTACATCAACAACCCCAACGGCACGCCGGTTAGTCAGTTCCTGGTTACGTTTGAATCGGACGTGCCCGCTCAAGGCGGGCAACCAAGTCACCCGGGCACGCCGCTGCTCAATCAGATCGTGAATCTTGGCCCGCTCGCGCCGCAGTCGGGCACGTTCACGGAAACGCTCGTGAATGGCAATGTGCCCGAGCACATCTATCAGTACAACGCCGAGTTGAAGTTCCCGTTCCAGGAACAGAAGGACACGGTCTACTGGCTGAAGATCGCGGCGCTGACTCAGGACACGTCGATGCTCTGGGGCTGGCATAACCGGGACTGGACGCAGCAGGACATCTACGCCTCCACGACGCCGCAAGTCGTCCCCGGCGAAGGCACGATCGCTACGGCATTCGGCCCTTACTGGCACTTCCAGGACGATGCAGTTCGAGGCGGATTCGACGTATCGGCAAATGCCGTCGGCGCGCTGACCGTCAACCAGTTCTCGATGACGCCCACGACCTATCTCGACAACGTCGATGGCCCTCAAGGCATCGGCATTCTCTCGCAGGACATGGCCTTTGAGCTCTACACCGTTCCTGAGCCATCAGGCATCGCCGTGCTGATGCTCGCCGGCTGCGCACTTCTGGCCAAGCGCAGGCGGTGAATGGATCGATCACAAACGACCACTTCACTCCGGAAGGAGAATGGATCATGCAGGCTCTTAATCACATCAAACGTCAAATCGCAATCGCCGTGGCGGCGACGATCGCTTCGTGCGTTTCCTTCGCGCACGCGGTGGAGATCATCAACCTTCGCAGCGGATACGACGAAGTGAACAGCGTCTCGCTGGCCAACGGAGCTGCGGACACGAACATCACGCAGATCTCCGGGACGGCCGGCGCGCCGCTCAGTGCCGTGGCGTTCACCTCGACGAATTTTGCCAATGCCCGGTCAGGCGGAACAGCATTTGTCACCGCGCCGCACGGCGCGTGGCTGCCGCCGGCCAGCTTCCCTGATCCGCAGGCGCGATGGATCAACTGGACGGGGAATCTCACGCCCAGGTCCGTGCTCTACGCCATGCCGTTCAACGTGACGACGACCGGCATCACCGGCGCCTCGCTGATTTTCACCTGGTGCGTCGACGACAGCCTGGGCGACCAGGGCAACCCGAATCCGGCGGGCGTCTATTTTGGCATCGGCAACGGCGCCGGCGTCGCCACGTCGCCGATCATCAACGGCGGCGCTTACAACGCAGCTACGTCTGTCACGCGCAACATCACCGGTCAGATCCAGACCGGATCGAATTATCTCTACGTCTACCAGGACGACATCGGCGCCACCGCCAGCGGCACGATCTTCAGCGCGACAATCAGGGTGTTGCCCGAGCCATCAACCGTCGGAACTTTCGCCGTGATCGGAACGGTGCTGCTACTGCGGCGACACCGTCGCACAACTCATTGAATTCATGTTTCAACACTAAACCTCTTTTCCGAAAGGAACGAATCATGTCACGCTCACTTTTCAATCGTTTGACCCTCGTGGGTCTTGGACTGGTCCTGATGCTCGGCTCCCGGACTGTGTTCGGGCAGGGCTTCACGATTAACTTCGACGAGTTCGGCAACGGCACAGTGCAACTGGCTGCGGGTGGAGTGATCCCGCTTCAGTCGCTGGGCAACGTTACCGACCCGATCGACCCGAGTAGCGGAATCAAGCCGCTGGGATACAACCTGGTGGGATCGATCCCGGGTGTCGTGCCGCAGGACGGCGACGTCACGCTGGCCGAGCCGCAAAACCCCACAACGATCAGCGACGTGCTGCGATGGACGCACGGCCTGCTGCTGGTCTATTCCGATCTTCCCGAACCCGGTGAGATCAATGTGCCGCCGGCCGACGTGGGGCTTCCGTCTTTCCTTCAGCAGCCCGCGCTGAATCTCATTGAAACCGGTCCGGAAACAGGGCCCAACGGACTGTTCGGCTACACGCCGACCCCGGGCGGGCCGGGCTTCTATCCGGTTCCACCAGGTCCGGCCATCTACAACTTCACCAGCGACTATGCAGTTCCCGAACCAACATCGTTCGCGCTGATCGGAATAGGCGCAAGCCTGCTGCTGCTTCGCCGCAAGCGAACGGCGGCCAGCGCGTGATCGCGTCGCCCGCGCGGGATTAGCCGTGGTGAAGGGCTTGCCTTCACCCCCAAAGACGGCTGATCCCGCGGGGCAGCGATCGATTCGAACAAGAACAAACTTTTTGCTCTGAGGAGAGAGAACCATGAAAGGCTTAATACGACAATTCCTAGCGGCCGCGGCATTCCTGGGACTGGGCGCCGCAGCGCTGGCCCGGCCTGCAGCTCTGACGACCGGCAACGCCGATCTGGATGCAATCCTGATTCGCGACGATGAGCCGCAAGCTACGCAGATCGAGATGCAGACCGCGGCCCAGCCGGTTCCCGAGCCCACTTCGGTCGCGCTGCTGCTGCTGGGCGCGTTTGCGGCGCTGACGCGGCGGTGGAATCGCGCGAAAGGCGTGGCGGCGATCGCGGCATGCACCGGTGCGATGCTCCTGGCATCAAACAGCGCCCAGGCCAAGCTCGGCGGGTTCGAAGCGGTGGATGGATATTCGCCTCCATTTAGCCACGACGTCTGGATGTACGATGCCGGCCAGACCGGCGCGCCCTTCACGCCGCCCTTTTACAACACCGGCCGCTGGGCCGAGCTCTTCGGCTCGGGTAACGCGGGCGGCGATTCGCAATACATCAGCGAGCATGGCTACGGCGGAGGCGGCGCCAACGTCGCGCCCTTTGCCCTGGCGGTTCGTTGCCTCTCGCCGAGCACCGACGGCTCATACAACCAGCAAGTTCGATACAGCGTCGGTGCCGATGACACCGGTGTTTCTCCTTCCACGCCCATCATCAGCGCGCAAATCGATTTCGACATCTGTCCTGGCGCAACCGTCATTCCATCTACTGGAATGATCGACAACACGTTCAACAACGTTCCGGCATTCTCCTTGAGTTTCGGCGGTACTAATGCCGCGCCCGGCGCGACCATTGGCTTCACCGATAACGATCCCAGCAACGGCTACAAAGCTGAATTCTTCCACAACAACGGCGGCACAACCGTCACGCAGCTGATGCCTTGGTCGGGGCACTTCGATCACGTGACGGTCATGTTAAACAACATCACCAACACGTTCGACGTTTCGGTGACGCGCGATTTCAACCTGATCACCATGGATTACGATCCCGGAAACCTCCCGTCGGTCGTTGTTCTCGGCGCGTCGATGACCAATCCGTTCTCGCTGCTGGACAACATGTATTTCCGCACGCACACCGATCCAGGCAACGGCATCACCGCTGCCGGGCTGGAGAAATCGTTCCTCGACAACTTCGGCTTTCAGGTCGTCGTGCCAGAGCCTTCGTCCATGCTGACGATGCTGGTGCTCTCGAGCGCCGCGCTCCTTTCGCGACAGCGGCGGAGAATCTGAATCTCAATCAAACATCGACTTTTCTTAACCAACTGACTTTGGAGTGAATCATGAAATCGCAACTGATCAAACGTTTCGCAATTGCAACTGTTCTGGCCGCCGCTGCTTCGCCGGTGATGGCTCATCTGGCCAGCTTCGAGCCGGCTGACGGATATAACATCAATGTCTTCACGGGAAGCGCCAACTGGGATGACGTAAGCTATTACAACGCCGGCGCCAACGGCGCAAATTCCGGCGGCGGCGCTCTGGTAAACATCGCGCCCAACAGCGGGCTGTGGAAGATTCAGAGTTCACCCGGCGGCTTCTTCACGACCAGCGCACAGCGAAACACCGCCGTTGGCGGCGCGCCGCCTTATCCTTCATCGGTCCCGGCCAATACTGTCCCGATTTACGTGGTCGGAAATCATTTTGGCGGACGAACCGGCACGGCACTGGCACTGCGCAACGACAGCCAGGGCACCGGACCGATTCAATACGATTACACGCTGGATAGTTTCGACTTCAACGGCGTTGCGCCGTCCAGCATCACCAGTGGCAAGGTGCTCACGAGCTTTTTCTATTGCCCCAACCCCGTCGATCCCGGCCCGCAGGACAAGTTCATGATGTCCTTCAACGACAGCTCTGCCTCGACCGGCCTTCAGATCGGATATCAGCGTAACAACACGGTGCAATGGCGCGCGGGCAACTCCGGCGCGTGGAATGTCACGTCAATCGTCGCCAATTCCACCGCTTATGATGGCTGGAACGTCACGGTTGACTTGTCGGCCCAGACGTTTGATCTCAGCTACTACGCCGTCTCTACCAACACGACATCGACAATCGCGACCGGCGTGCCGCTGGGCAACCCCATGTCCGACGTCACCCATATCGGATGGTGGCTGAATGATTCAGTCTCATCCGGAATCGGTGGCAAGAATTTCTTCGATGACTTCAGCTTCACCGTGCCGGAGCCCTCGTCGGCCGCCGTGCTGATGATCGCGGGGGCTGCGCTGCTGGCACGCCGGCGGCGCTAAAAATTGCTGGCAATCTCCTCAGACTGCGCGGCGGGTTGTTCAAGCCTCAACTCCGCCGCGCTTTTTTTACGTTCCCAATTTTCGCCCGTTCATCGACAATATGGGCTGTTGTGATAAGGAGCATTGCTATGAAGCGATCGTCGAATCGTGAGAACAATCGTCGTTCATCGGGCCGAGCCGTTGAAGACTCGCTGATGCTGCTGGCGGGCATCGGCGCTGGTCTGGGTGCGATGTATCTGCTGGATCCGCATCACGGCCGGCAAAGGCGGCAGCGCGTTGCCCGCGTGGCCGGCGCCGCGATGGAAACCGCCGGACAGTCGTTGGGATCGGCCTGGAATCACGTCTCCAGCGCCGCCAGCGAAGCGGCGTCGGATGTCAGAGACCGCGGCGGTGAGATCGCCGAAAATCTCACCGAGCGCGC
>JADMIO011430578.1_pt1 | contig 22252 bp, 17 predicted proteins | sample 8958161 | NCBI WGS metagenome assembly JADMIO01 (sample SAMN16585339, study PRJNA669376) | soil metagenome | isolation source: Crop rotation soil | place: USA: Cullars Rotation, Alabama | collected 2011
GGGGGGCCGTGACCGCGGGCCACGCGATCGCGGGCCGCGCGATCGGGGACCGCGCGATCGCGGGCCGCGCCTTCCCGGCTTTTACAACCCCGGCGGCGACTGAGCGTCGCGCGCGGCACCGCCATGTCCGTCTTGATCGTCGGTGGTGCCGGCTACATCGGCAGCCAGACCGCCAAGCTGGCGGCCAAGGCGGGGCTCGAGCCGGTCGTCTTCGACAACCTGGTCTACGGTCACGAGTGGGCGGTCAAGTGGGGGCCGCTCGTGCGCGGGGACATCGCGGACACCGCCCTGATCGCGCGGGTCATCGAAGAACACGACGTCCGGGCGGTCATCCATTTCGCCGCCTACGCGTACGTCGGCGAATCGGTGACCGACCCGAGAAAGTATTTCCGCAACAACGTCGCCAACACGCTGTCGCTGCTGGACGCCATGGTCGACAAGCAGGTACGCGACATCGTGTTCTCGTCGTCGTGCGCGGTCTATGGCGTGCCGCAGCGGGTACCGATCGGCGAGGACCACCCGAAGGATCCCGTCAACCCGTACGGCGAGACGAAGCTGGTGGTCGAGCGCGTGCTTCACTGGTATCAGAACGCTTACGATCTGCGCTACGCGGCGCTGCGCTATTTCAACGCGGCGGGGGCGGATCCCGACGGCGACGTCGGCGAGGACCACGACCCGGAGACGCACCTGATTCCCAAGGCGATCGAAGCCGCCGTGGATGGCAAGACACCGCTCGACATCTATGGCACCGACTATCCGACGCCGGACGGGACCGCGATCCGCGACTACATTCACGTCGCGGACCTGGCCGAGGCGCACCTGCTGGCGCTGGCGCGGCTGGACGCGGGAGCGACCAGCCTGCAGGCCAACCTCGGGACCGGGCGCGGTCACTCGGTCAAGGCGGTCGTCGCCGCGGTCGAGAAGGTGAGCGGCCGGCGGGTGCCCACGCGCGAGGTCGGGCGGCGGGCGGGTGATCCGCCGGCGCTGGTCGCGGATCCGCGTCTGGCGGCCGAGGTTCTGGGCTGGAAGCCGAGGTACCCTGAGCTCGAGACGATGATCGAGCACGCTTGGCGCTGGCGGCAGAGACGGTCTTGACCAGTACCGCGCCGACCTGGGAAGAACGCTGGCATCCGCTGCGCGAGGAGTGGGTGGTCGTGGCCGGCCACCGCCAGCACCGACCCTGGATCGGCGAAACTGTCGCCCCGGCCGCCGCTGACAAGCGACCTTACGAGCCGAACTGTTACCTGTGCCCCGGGAACCAGCGCGTCAGCGGCGCCGTCAATCCGCCCTACGAACAGACCTTCGTGTTCGACAACGATCATCCCTGCGTCGGAGCGGCGGCGCCGCGCGAGCTGGCGATTCCGCCCGAGCCCTACGACGTTCGGCCGGCGGTGGGGGTGGCGCAGGTGGTCTGTTTCTCGCCGCGCCACGACCTGACGCTGGCGGAGATGTCGCCGGCGGACATCGAGCGGGTCGTCGGGGTCTGGCAACGGCAGACGCGCGATCTGGGCGCGCGTCCGGAAGTCGAGCACGTGCTGTGTTTCGAGAACAAAGGGGAGATGGTCGGCGTGTCGAACCCGCATCCCCACGGTCAGATCTACGCGACCAGCTTCGTGTGGAGGACCATGGCGACCGAGCTGCACGCGCAGCGCCGCTACACCGGCAAAGATGGGCGCGGGCTGTTCGACGACATCATCCGGGCCGAGCAGACGGATGGCCGCCGCGTGTTGTGGGAAGACGAACGGGTGATCGCGTTCGTCCCCTACTTCGCCCGGTACGCGTACGAGGTGTACGTCGCCCCCAAGCGGCGCGTGGGACTCGTCTCGGCGCTGGAGGATCGCGAGGTGGGGTCGCTGGCCGCCGCGCTCTCCGCGGTCACGGTCCGGTTCGACAACCTGTGGCGGATGTCGTTCCCGTACGTCCAGGTGCTGCACCAGGCCCCGGCCCGCGTGAAGGAAAACGATCCGTTTCATTTCTTCATCGCGTTCCATCCGCCGTTGCGACAGCCGCATCTGCTCAAGTACCTGGCGGGGCCGGAGATCGGCGGCGGCAACTTCCTGTCCGATACGTCGCCCGAATCTTCGGCCGCCGAGCTCAAGGCGCTCCCGGCCCTGCACTACGCCCGCACATGACGTCCCTCCGGAATGAAGCCGCGCTGCTCGCGCGCATCCGCTCCGTCCACGAAGCGATCCGCGACGAGGTGGTGGCGGCGTGCGAGTCGCGATCGACGGAAGAGCTGGCCGCCGTGGTCGGCGACGACGCGGGAGACACGTTGTTCGCCGTCGACCGCATCTCCGAGCCGGTGCTGCTGGAACGCTTCGCGGAGCTGGCGCGCGACTGGCCCTGCCTGCTGGTGGCCGAGGGCCTGGGGCAGGACGGGCGGCGGGTCTTGCCCGACGGGGCGAAGCTCGAGGACGCCGAGCTGCTGATCCTGGTCGATCCGATCGACGGAACGCGCGGGTTGATGTACCAGAAGCGACCGGCCTGGGTGCTGACCGGCGTCGCGCCCCTCGAGGGTCGATCCGCCGACCGGCTTCCGACGCTGGCGGACATCGCGTTGGCGGTCCAGACGGAGATCCCGCTGGTCAAGCAGCACCTGTGCGACACGATGTGGGCGACGGCCGGTGGTGGGGCGCGCGCCGAGCGACTGAACCGAATCACGGGCGGCCGCCAGCCGCTGGCGCTGCGGCCGTCGCGCGCGACGACGATCCTGCAAGGGTACGGCGGTCTGTCGCGGTTCTTCCCGGGCGCGCGGGTCGAGCTGGCCGGCATCGACGACGAGATCCACGAGCAGATCTTGGGCCCGCCGGTCCGCGGGCGCGCGCTGGCCTTCGAGGACCAGTACATCTCGTCGGCCGGGCAACTTCACGAGCTGATCGTCGGTCATGACCGCTGGGTCGCCGATCTGCGTCCCCTGCTCGAACCGATTCTCGCCGCGCAGGGGCGCGCCCTCGGGATCTGCTCGCACCCGTACGACCTGTGCACCGAGCTCATCGCGCGCGAGGCCGGCGTCATCGTCACCGATCCGTTCGGCGCGCCGCTGGCCTCGCCGCTGGACGTGTTCGCGGAGGTCGGCTGGGTCGGCTACGCCAACCCGGCGATCCGGGCCCTGGTCGAACCGGCCCTGCGCGCGGCGCTGCGCAAACGCGGGATGCTGCCGGGAGGCTGAAGGATGAACTGGGACTGGAGCTCCGAAGAAGCGGCGACGGGCCTGCAATGGTTCATGAGGCACGCCGCCTTCTTTGACTTCGACGGGAAAGCACCCATCTTCTTGGCGCGCGCACCGGGCCGGTTGGATCTGATGGGCGGCATCGCGGACTACTCCGGGTCGCTGGTGCTGCAGCTGCCGTTGAAGGTGGCCACCTGGGTGGCGGTCCAGCCCCACGACCAACGGACCGTCACCATCCAGAGCGATGGAATCCAGGACCTCGGGGTGAAGCAGCGGGCGTTCTTCCAGCTGGGCACCCTCGTGCCCGACCGTCCGCTCGAATACGGAGACGCCCGCGCGTTGTTCGCGCGCGAGCCGGAACGGACGTGGTCCGCTTACCTGGCCCGCGTGCTGTTCGAACCCGACCCGGAGCCGGCGTGGGCCGCTTACGTGGCCGGGGCGTTGATCGTGCTGCACCGGGAGCTCGGACAGCCGCTTCGCAAGGGTGTGCGGATCTTGATTGGTTCGGACGTGCCGGTCGGCAAGGGGATCAGCTCGTCCGCGGCGCTCGAGGTCGCCGCGCTGGAGGCCCTGGCGGCAATGATGAACGTCCAGATCGGCGAGCGAGAGCTGGCTTTGCTGGCCCAGAAGGTCGAGAACCACGTGGTCGGCGCGCCCTGCGGCGTGATGGATCAGATGACGGCCGCCTGTGGACGACCGTTCCACCTCATGGAGCTGCTCTGCCAGCCCGCCGAGCTGCGCGGCCACCTGGCCATCCCCGCGGGGCTGGAGGTCTTCGGCGTGGACTCCGGGATTCGGCACGCCGTCTCCGGTGCCGACTATGGCTCGGTGCGGACCGCCGCCTTCATGGGCTATCGGATCATCGCCGCCAAGCTGGGACTGCCGGCGACGTCAATCCGTGGCCGGGTCGAGATCGAAGACCGTCAGTTTGGCGGATACCTGGCGAACGTGTCCCCTGCTCTGTGGCGCGAGCGCTTCGAGTCCGCCGTGCCCGAGCGCATGCCGGGCAAGGAGTTCCTGGCGCGATACGGAGGATCCACCGACGACGCGACAACCGTCGATCCGGAACGGGTCTATGCGGTGCGGACCTGCACGGCTCACCCGATCTTCGAGCACGAACGCGTGACGACGTTTCGTTCCTTGCTGGCGGCGGGCGCCGCGACCGAAGCGGCCCGCGTCCAGCTCGGCGAGCTGATGTACCAGTCACACGCCAGCTACTCGCGGTGTGGGCTCGGCTCCGACGGGACCGACCTTCTGGTCGACATGGTGCGCGCTGCCGGGCCCGCCGCGGGTTTCTACGGCGCGAAGATCACGGGGGGCGGCAGCGGCGGCACCGTCGCCGTCCTCGCGGCTGCCGGCAAACGGGCGGCGCTGGAACAGATCGTGGATCGGTACCAGCAGAAGACTGAACGCGCTGCGCAGATCTTCGCGGGGTCCTCGCCGGGCGCGAGGCCCTTCGGTGTGCGGCGGCTGCCGGACTAGCGGGTCGGCGCCGACTCGGCGCGAAACCACTCGATGAAGCGGGCGATGCCGTCTTCCATCGAAACGTGCGGGGCGTAGCCGAGCGCCTCCGCCGACAGGCTCACGTCGGCGAGCGTGCGTTTCATGTCGCCGGGCTGCTCCGGGCGCCATTCGATGGTGGGCTTTCGCCCGAGCGCACTGGACACCAGCTCGACCAGCTGCAGCAGCGTCGTCGTGCGCGAACCGCCCAGGTTATAGATGCGGTAACCGGGACCCTCGCCCCACGGCTGGTCGATCGCCGCCACGACGCCGTCGACGATGTCGTCGACGTACGTGTAGTCGCGCGACGTGCTGCCGTCGCCGAACAGCTCGATCGGACGACTGGCGGCGATCAGCCGGGCGAACTTGTGAATGGCGAGGTCGGGGCGCTGGCGCGGGCCGAAGACGGTGAAGAACCGCAGGCAGGTCACGTCGAAGCCCCACAGGCGTTGCGCGGTATAGAGCAGCAGCTCGCCCGCGCGTTTGGTCGACGCGTACGGGGAGAGCGGCGTCAAACAGGGGTCCGTCTCCTTGAACGGGGGCTTGCTGTCCGCGCCGTACACCGACGACGACGACCCGAACACGAGGCGCGAAGCGCCGTAGTTCCGGACCGCGTCGACCACCCGCTGCGTCCCGGTCACGTTCACGTCCGCGTAGCGGGCGGGATCCTCCAGCGACGGGCGCACACCGGCCAGGGCCGCGAGATGGACCACCACCTCGGGTTTGCCGGCGAAGGCGGGTTCGAGCGCCCCCGCCGAGCGCAGATCGCCTTCGACCAGGGAGAACCGAGTCTCGGCGCGCAGCTTGGCCAGGTTCCGTTCCTTGGCGGCGCGCGAGTAGAACGGATCGAAGTTGTCGAACCCGACGACGTCGTCGCCGCGGGCGCACAACCGTTCGCAGAGGTGCGACCCGATGAACCCGGCGGCGCCGGTGACGAGGATGCGCATGGGGTGGGGCTCAGGATAACCGAAGCTCGAGGAGGAACTCGACGTTCCCCTTCCCGCCGGTGATCGGCGACGTGGTATCCGGGCCGACCCTGTAGCCGAGGCCGAGCGCCGCCTCCCGGACCTCGCGCAACGCCCGGGCGCGAGCGGCCTCGTCGCGCACGATGCCCCCCTTGCCGACGTCGGCGCGCCCCACCTCGAACTGCGGCTTGACCAGCGCGATGATCGGCGCGCCCGGCTTGGCCAGAGGCGGCAGCGCGGGAAGCACCAGGCGCAGCGGGATGAACGACACATCGATGACGATCAGGTCGACCCGCTCGGGCAGCAGGTCCGGCCCGGCCAGCCGGATGTTCGTCTTGTCGAGGACACGGACGCGCGGATCGGACGCGATCTTCCAGTCGAGCTGCCCCTGCCCCACGTCCACGCAGTAGACGCGGGCTGCGCCGCGCTGAAGCAGGCAGTCGGTGAAGCCGCCGGTCGAAGCCCCTACGTCGAGAGCCACGAGATCGCGCGGGTCGACGCCGAACGTGTCCAGCGCGTGCGCCAGCTTGAGCCCGCCGCGGGACACGTACGGCATCGGCGCCGACCGCAACCGCAGCTCCGCCGCCGGATCGACCAGATCCCCCGCCTTGTCGACCGGCCGATCCCCAGCCAGGACTTCGCCCGCCAGGATGAGCGCCCGCGCCTTCTCGCGCGAGGGGGCCAGCCCCTGGTCGACCAGCGCCAGGTCCACCCGGACCCGCTTGGCCCGCGACGTCATGGACCGCTGGTGAGCCCGCGGAGCCGGGCCCGCTCCACGGCCAGGATCTCCGCTTCCGAGAGAGCGCAGTCGTAGCCTGGGGGACTCCAAATGCAGGCCGCCGCCAGCCGCGTAAGCCCCACCCGGGGGACGTTTGGCAAGCCCTTCACCCCCCGATCATGCCTTCGTGAACGCCGGTTGCAAAGTGGCCCCCCCTGCGTAGAATGTCGCCGCGCTCGACGGAAGTTGGGCGTGTTGGGGCTGTAGCTCAGCTGGGAGAGCGCCTGAATCGCACTCAGGAGGCCGACGGTTCGATCCCGTTCAGCTCCACGAATCCACTTCGGTTTTTCTTCAACTTCGGGTTCCACTCACTCGATGGTGGGTGCGGGCGAAAAGCGTTTCAGGCGCACGCGTTTAGGAGTCTGAGTCTGTAGTTCCGGAAGCTCCTATACCCGTAAGCGCGCTTTTTCACTAGCTTCGCCTTGTTGTTGAAGCCCTCAGTTCTGGCGTTGGTGAGACCGGTGCCGAAGTAGGCGAGCACCTCCCGACGCCAGCGCACGAGGGTGCGGCGGAGCGTTTGGAGCTCCGGCAGGGGCGACAATGCGAGTTGGTCGGTGAAGGCGGTCAGCGCGTGCTTGGCACGCTCGCGGCCGCGGATGCGATAGAGGCGATGGAGAGTCTCCTTGGCCTCGTAGAGGGCGCGCAGCTCGGGAAAGTCGGCCAGCCAACGGTCGACGGCCCAGCGGCTGGCCGGGTCCAGCCGGAAGCGACTTCGGAGCAGAAGCCGTCGAATGGCAGCTGACCGACGGTCGCCGGTGATGAGCTTCCGACGACGGTTGATGTGCGGGACGAGGAGGCGCAGGACGTGAAACTTGTCGGCGACGATGCGGGCGTTCGGGAAGAAGCGGTGGACGAAGGTCTTGTAGGGGTCGCTGAGGTCAGCGACGACGAAGCGAACGTTTTCGCGACCGGGGATGTGACCGAGCTGCCCTTCGAGCTCACCGACCGAGCGGCCTTCGACGAGCTCGAAGAGCCGGCGATTTCGGTAGTCGACGACCATCGACACAAACTGACGAAAGCCGCCTCGTCCTCGACGGAAGAAGTGCTCGTCGAGGCCGATGACTTGCGGCCACGGGTAGCGTCGCTGACGCTGTTCCAGCTCCAGCTGGGCGTAGAGCGCCTTGTACAAATATCCGGTCGAGCAGTGGTACGCGCGTCTGACCTGGGTGAGGTCGCTGAAGTTTTCGCAGGCCCACAACAAGCTACGCCGAAACCGGGCCGTGCTTCGGTGCCGCGGTAGGACGCCCGGCACGGGCTCCGTGAAGGGCCGTCCGCAGGGCCGGCAAGAGAAGCGCCGCTTGCGCACGATCAATCGCACGGCCAAATCGCGCATCGGCGCATCGCGAAGTCGCACGATGCGACGGTCGTAAACGCTTCCCGACGCCGTGGCGCACCGAGGACAGACCTCGAACGCCGACTGCTTCTCCGCTTCGACGGCCAAAGTCGCCGTTCCCGGCTTCCGCCAACTCCGCCGGAATTTCAGCTCCGGCAGCAGCAGTCGTCGCAGTAGCATCGTCTCGGGCATGGCTCGGCCTCCGGGTTCGGGTTGGTCTAGACACCCAAATCCGTACCCCGGCTCGGCCGGGTCCTGCCCGTTTTTCAGCCCGAACTACCCACTACGAGGGGAGAAGAACCCGAGTTTCCCTCTCGCCAGCACCCCGAGCACCCTCTTCTGCTGAGCGCCCGCCACCGCGTCGCGCTGCGCGTAGCTCTCGGCCGTCGTCCTGAACGACTCGTGACCGAGCGCCCGCTTGCGATCGCAGCGTTCACCCGCGCGAGCCGGATGCTTGCCAGCTGCTGGGCTTCGGACGATAACCGCCAGGGCCGGCGCAACCGGGACCACCAGATGGAAGCCGACGTTTCCCAGCGCATTCAGGAGTTTCTGATGCGCACGTCGCCCGAGGCCGCGCGGAACGTGCTGGCGCCGCTGCTCGCCACTATCGACGATCACTCTCGTGAGCTTCAGTCCGTCATGCAAGGACTCACGGGAGTCCAGGTTCGCACCCCCAATACCCCCCAGTACTGGTTCCTCTGGGAGCTGTTTGCGACCGCCGTGAAGAACGCAAAATGGGTGTCGCGCCTGGACCGGGACCGGTACTGGACGGGCAGCGAGCTGCTCCTGTCGGTATTCCTGACCTTGTATTGGAAAGACAACCTGCGGCACTGGCGTTCGCTCGAGGGCTACGCCCACCTCGTGGACGCCTTGTTTGAGGCGCTGCCGGCCACGTCCACTGTCCTCGACTGTTACACCCGATTTCTCTACGAGATCGGTGAGCGTTCGTTGCCGGGAGCGTTCGTGCGTATCGAGGCCGCGCTCCGGCGGGGCGACCCACAGAAGATGCTCGCCGAGTCGAACACGGTCTTCATGCTCGACGTCCTGTTGCAGCGGTACGTCTACGGCCGGCCACTCGAGCTCAAGAGTAAGGCTCCGATTCGCGATGCGGTGCTCTTCATCCTGGATTGCTTGGTAGAGGCCGGCTCCTCCGCGGCATTTCGCATGCGTGACGACTTCGTTACGCCGGCTGCGTAGTCGTCTGCCGTCCTTTCGCTTACCTCGCGTCGTCTCCGATCAGTACCAGTCCTCGACCTGGAGGCCGGAAATGGCTCCGTCCAGGAGGTCGCCATCGTGCGTGACTAGAACGGCGTCGTTCTCGATCGCCGTGGCGGCGAGCAGCAGATCGATCTTGCCGCCCTGACCTTTGGCGCGGCCGGCTCTCTCGGTTTCGGTTCGAATCTTCGCGTAGATCCGCGCCGTCTGCGTCGTGACTGGGTAGATGTCGAACAGTTCCAATTCGCGCTCCACCCGCTGGAGGTTCTCCTCCCGTCTACGCGAGTTCTCGACGCCATAGAAGACCTCCGCCACAGCCAAGATGCTCGTCGCGACGCGCCCGCGAGTCGGAGCGCTGTTGAGACGCTGCCGACAGCGCCCTTGCCCGTTCAGGGCGTAGATGATCGTGACGGAATCGAGCAGCCAGATCACAACAGGTCGGGCAGCTTGCGCGCGCTCTCGTCGCCGCCACGCCGCAGGATCTCGACCAACTCGTCCGTGGATTCCCCCTGCCACGGACCGAGGGCGGCGATCCGGTCGCCAAGGTTGGACTGGTCGACGGCTCCTTGAATCACGCCGCTCTCCGGTGGCCGCCGCAGCTCGATCTCCATTCCGTCGACGACCAGGCGGACAGGATGCGCAGGGTCCCGCTTGAGCTCGGCCAGGGCCTCCTCGAGGGTCGTCGGTCCATGCTTCTCCGGCCGGGCCACAATGGATCAAGGGTACCACGCGGGGAGGTTGGAATCTCTCCCGCGCCTGAGGCGACCGCCGCCGGGCATACGCCGCGGCGGGACGCGGGGCCCCGTGGGGCTGGCGGCGACGGTACTCCACGGTCGATCAACCGAGTTCATCGTATTCTTCCGCGAGAGGTCATCGAATCGTGAAGCTCCAGATCATGTCTGACCTCCACTTCGAGATGCACGCCGATGGCGGTGCAGGGCTGATCCGGGAGTTGGATCCGACCGGCGTCGAGGTTCTGGTGCTGGCCGGCGACATCACGATGGCCCGCCACTACGCGAACCTCGAAAGCGTCTTCAAGCCACTCGCGAAGAAGTATCGCCACATCCTCTACGTGCCGGGGAACCACGAGTACTACAAGTCATCGCCGACCGAGGTGGCGCGCAACCTGGCGAAGCTGACGAAGGCCCTGCCCCAAGTCGTCATTCCCGAGAACGGCACCATCATCATCGCCGGCCAGCGTTTCATCGCGGGCACGATGTGGTTCCGCGCCGACCCGGCTGCCGAGCCGAACAAGCGCTTCATGCACGACTTCTCGCTGATCCAGGACTTCGAGCCGTGGGTGTACGAGCAGAACGCGGCCTTCGAGAAGGTTCTGGCCGCCGAGGTCCGAGCAGACGACGTGGTCGTGACGCATCACCTGCCGGCATTCAAGAGCGTTCCCTCGCGCTTCACCCATTCGCCCATGAACCTCTTCTTCGTCTGCGACATGGCGCCGCATGTACGCGAGCGCCAGCCCAAGCTCTGGATCCACGGCCACAGCCATGATCGCTGCGACTACCTACTCGGCAAGACGCGCGTCGTCGCGAACCCCCTCGGCTATCCGAACGAGGTCAAAAGCCTGGAAGCGTTCGAGCCTTCGTTTTGCGTGAGCGTCTGATCTCGCTAGGTGCGAGAGACCCGCCCTCGCTCCCGCGAGCCTTCGCGCTCCGCCGGGCCAAACGAAACCGCTCTCGGAAGTCCTTCAGCTCGGCGACGGCTTTAGGTCCTTCGACCTTGGCCTCGCGCTTCAGCTCGGCCATGAAATCGGTGAACTTGGTAGGCACGGGTCCTCCTCCCGCAGCCAGCACGCTACGCGAACAGTGCTCCGGTGGCCATTCCGCCGGTCCGGCATTGCGAGCGGTCGGCGCCGGGTTTCAGAATTTAACGCCGCGCGCCGGGCGACACCTTCTGGGCGACAGGTGGGCGACAACCGCGGGATCGAAAACGGCGCCAGGCAAAGCTCCCAGCGCCAAAACGGGCGCGAACTTTTGTCGCCCACCTGTCGCCCAGACGAACCGGATTCACCGGATCCCTCCCGCTCCCAACCGCCCTCTCCTGCTCCGTCTCGAAATCACCCAACTCCGCGTAATGACCGTGCAAGTTGGCGCGGCGCTTGGTTTTCTGGTCATTCGCCGGGCAGGTTCGATCCCCGGCGCCTCACACGAGCTGATGATCTTGCCGAGCGCGTCCATCGGCGGCGCGGGTAGCGGGCCGGTACCGCGCTGCTAGCGGTTCTCACGAGTACAATCATCGGTCGATGTCGACGCGCTGGGTGTCGGTTCGAAGTCTCGCGCTTCTCGTTGTGGCGGGCGTCTGCGCCGTCGCCGGGGCGAGCACGGACGCGCGCGCGTGCATCGAGGTCTTCGGTCAGGAGGTCAGCGAGAGCGACCGCCGACCGTCGCTCGCCTATGAGCAGACGCTGATCGTCTACGACGCGGAGAAGCGTCGCGAGCACTTCGTGCGCGAGGTCGTGTTCTCGGCGTCGCGTGAGCCCTTCGGGTTCGTGGTTCCGACCCCGGCGCGGCCTGAGGTCGCCAAGGTCAAGAAGAGCCCGTTTGCGAAGTTGCGCGAGTCGTTCCCCTTCCGCTGGGTGAATCCGGAGCGCGTCGCAAGGCTCGCCTCCGCCGGCGCGGACGAATCCGTCGAGGTACTCGAGGTGACGAGGGTCGGCCGGTTCACCGCGTTCGTCCTCAGCGCGTCGGACGCGGCCGGCCTTTCCAGCTGGCTCGCGCAGAACGGATTCGTCAGGACGCCCGAGGCCGACGCCTGGCTCGCGCACTACGTGAAGCTTGGATTCTTCTACGTCGCCATGCGCTACGAGCCCGCGGCCAGCGCCAAGGGTAAGACGACCGCGGAGACCATCCGCCGCTCCTTCGATTCACCCCTTCCCTACTACCCTTACCTCGAACCGAATCCGCGGGCAGGCAAGGCGTCTGCGAGCCCGCGACTCCTCGAAATCTGGCTCGCTTCCACCCCCAGCTTCGTTCCGGTGGCTTCGCGATCGGGCAAGACAACCAAGTGGGTGCGCCCGTTCTTGGACGGATCCCGCTACACGCCGCGGAAGGTTCGGTCGGCGCTCACCTCGAGCGTCGATGCGGCGCTCCTCCCGGCGGGCCCGTTGCAGCTCCAGCGCTTCGCCGATCAGAAGCGATCGCGAGTCGGGTTCGGCGAGGTCATTTTCGTGCCGGAAACGCCCAACGGGGGCAGCCCACCGCCGCAGGCGATAAGCGCGTTCACGGAGACCCTCGATCCCGCGCACGCGCGGGCCCCGACCGCGACCGCCGAGCTCATGGCGGGCACGACGCCGGCGTCCAAGCTGCCCGTCGCCGCGACCGACGCGCGCCGGCGCTTCGAAGACCCGGACGATATGAGGGATCGGATCGCGCCCGTTCGGCCGCGCGAGCACACCACGACTATGGACCTCCTCCGCGGCGACCGCCCGACGCCCCGAGGGCTCGAAGTCGACGATATGGAGAGGAAGCGGCATTAGAGGCTCTGGTCGATAGGCGGGACACCGATTTCCAATCGTTCCCGACGCCTCTTTTAGAAATCGCTGACGTTTCGCTGGTCGAGGGAACGATTGGTCGTCGTAACTACTGATTCTTCTTACTTCAGCCGGAAATGGCATTGATGAGTCGACGGCGCGCGAGCACCGCGACGGCCGTTCCTGCTGCCCCACCTCCACCGCCTCGCGCCCGGCATTTCGGGCTTACCGGTGAGGGATCTCGAGCGCGATGTCGCGGAAGCCGGCCTTCGAAAGACCGTCGCTCACCTTGAAGACAAACTCGTCGTTGAATGACGGCGGCGCGTCGACGATCGCCCCCGTCCCAGCCGGCAGCTGCGCCCGCGCGGCGCGAAACCATGCCGCGAGCGCGTCGGTCTTGCCCTGGAGGTCGATGAGCTGCGTCTCCGTCCGGCCCTCGATCGAAACGCGCGCGCCGCTCCCCTCTGGTTTCAGCCGAACCACGAACGGAGCCAGCGCCGGCGCGCCGGGCGCGATCTCCTTCCTGACCGGAATGTCCATCGGCGGCGCCAGGGTCTCGATCTGGTCGGGCGCGACGTCGAGCTCCAGCGCCAGAATCCGGTTCTGGAGTTCGCGCCAGCGGCGACCCAGCTCGACTGGCGGCGGCAGCTCGGGCATCGCACATAAGGTGGGGCGCGGCGCCGCGAGGCGCGGACAGTAGGCGTCGCGACACGCCTCGGCGATCGCACCCGTGATCGCCTCGGAGCGCCGGGGCGGATCACGCATGACCGAAGCGCAGCCCGGCTCCGAATAGACATCCGCGCACGCGCGCGCGATGGCGGCTGAGCGCCCCGGCGCGCCTCCCCGCGCCACCCTCATGGTGACCTCGTAACAATGGCGAAACGCCTGCAATCGTTTTTCCTTCGACGATGCCGCGTCGGCGCCCGCTGGTGAGCCGGGCCGGCGGGCGCAAGCCAACAGCAGCAGCGCGGCGAGAACGCAAGCGCGAGGCATATCCGAAACGCTCGCCGACCCGCGGCCCGACGTCAACGTCCGGCCGGCGCGAACCGCGGGACGAAGGGCGTACAGCAGCGGGCCCCGGCGCGGTTGACTGACCTGTATCTGCCCACAGTCCGTTCCTTTATCCTTTCCCCGTTGTCAGCCATTGTCAGGCGGAGTGGAGTTCGATGCCGCAGGCCGGAATGGAACGGAGCGAGCCGGAAGAGTCGAACCCTTGAACTTTCCGCCAGCCTCGGTCGCAAATCCGCGTGATGCCAAAGGATTCCGAGTCTGCGTGCCGCAGGGTTCGCTACCCGGCGCCGTCGTCGGTTACTCGAACCTTTCGGACGGCCGCTACTTCTCATGATCTAATAGTCGGGCCGTCAGCTGTCGCGCTGGGCACGCCGAGCCCACCTGTTCTGCTGGCGCCCGCCACCGCGCGCTAGGCGATGTGCTGCTGCGTCTGCTGCTGGCGTCCCGCGCCTAGGACGTCGATTTCGAGCGCCGCGAGATCATCGTTCGGCGCGGAAAAGGGCAAAAGGACGACACACCGTCCTGCCCGGAAAGCTGATCGAGCCCTTGAGCGATCACCTGGAGCGCATCCGCGCGCGTCACCAGGCGGACGTCGACGAGGGGCACGGGTTCGTGGAACTGCCGGACGCGCTTCGTCGCAAATACCCCTCGGCTCCGCGAGAGTGCCCCTGGCAGTGGGTATTTCCGGCGAGTCGTGAATACGTCGATGCCGCGACAGGCGAGAACCGTCGCCACCACCTGCATGAGACCGTCGTCCAGAAAGAGATCCGTCGCGCGGCCAGCCGGGCCACAATCCCCAAGCACGTCACACCCCACACCCTCCGCCACTCGTTCGCGACTCACCTGTTGGAATCCGGCTACGACATCCGCACCATCCAGGAACTCTTCGGTCACAAGGACGTCAGCACCACGATGATCTACACCCATGTCCTAAATCGGGGCGCCGGCGGTGTCCGCAGTCCCCTCGACCGCTGACCAGGCCGCGACCTTTTGGCAGACCTCTCGCGGCCTCGCCGGCTGCTCTTATCGGATTATCCAGCGAGGCGCTGCGTCGGAACACCGCGACATTTCGTCGGAACAGCTACATCAGGCGGCCGCGAATTTGCGGTGGCTAAGGATTATCCAAGTGTGGAGAATAGTAAGTTGGACAGACAGAATCGAGACGGCGTCGCGTCGCACGCCTCATGGGTGAACAGACAAGACGGGAGCGGACGATGACACAAAGACTCGGCTTTGCGTCTGCGGTGGCTGCGGCGTTGCTTGTCGGTTGTGGTCCCACGATCGATCCGGCCGCCAAGGTAGACATCGATGCTCGCATTGCCAAGCTACAAGCGCAGACGATCACCATTCCGGCCCCAGGACCGGAGGCAACCGCGTCCATGCCACCCGCGGTTGGGCAGTGGGCCGTGTACAAGCTGACCCTGCCCGACGGCCAGTTCAAATTTCTGACGCAAAAGATCGTCGGCGAGGAGGGGAGCGCCTTGTGGGTCGAGAAGGTCCACGACAGCTACCAAGGCCGCAGCGTGGAACAGCTCTTGATGGCCATCGGAGATGGATGGGATCCCAAGAAGGTCGAGCTACGCTCCGTAAAGGTGAAGGACGAGAAGGGATACCTGACCACGCTGTCGCGGGCGGACTTGTGGATCGCCAGGAACAGGATGGGACCTGCCAGCAGCTACTGGGACGATGCCCTGAGCGTGTCCCTCCTCAACAACTGGCGAGGTGCGCCGCAGGCATCGATCGCGGTCATCGCCGGCCGCTTCGAAGGCTGTTACCACTACCACACCCGGGACCCGGCAGTTGGGCTACGGTCGTCTCCGGTGATTACGGAGGTATGGTCACACCCGGCCGTTCCGCTCGGCGGCCTTGTACGAATGCAGGAGACTGGTTTCGTCTCGGAGCTGGTGGCCTACGGCACGGGTGGCGCCCGCAGTGACTTTTGACCGTCGCTGTCCAACCGCGCGTTGCAGCGGTCGGCGCTTGCGCGCCGCCGCTGAACGCGTGATCGTTGGGCAGACCAGTGGCACACGACGAAGACATCTTGCGAACTCTTCGCGCATACGCCGATAAGAAGATCACAGAGGACGGAGTCGTCGAAGCACTTGTTGCGGCAGGTGCTTCTCGGGTGCAAGCGGAAAAGCTCACCGCCTTGGTTCCCCTAGCATTCGGGCGAGTCCTGATCTCGCACATCGCGAAGGTGACCTTCCCGAAAACGGCCAGCCTTCTCGGGCATGATGGATCGACCAGGTCTTATGACCTTTCCGGCGACGAGATCTTCCGGTGTGCCCTTGAGACGGCGACAACCATGTATGACGACGGTCCGCGAGAGCTATTCCAGCCCGCGGCCGCGGCCAGCGCAGAGGTGACTGCGATCAACAACGCGTTGAACGCGGGCGCCGATCTCTCGGGCGCCCAGTTTTCCGAGCCACGTCTTCTCCGGATCTCATACGAAGAGTGGGTGGGGGGTCCGAAACGCTCAGCTAGAGGCAACGCATGCCGCAATCTTTGGTGTATTCGCGATCCTGGATGGGGCCCGGGGGGTGGACCCGGCCAAGCCACCTGGAGACTTCGAACTCTGGTACGTCGGTCATGGGCAGAGAACTAAGTTGAATGGCGATTTGCGCGACTTCCTGAACTCGGAGCCCTGGCGTTGACGCTGGCTAACTCGCGCCCTGAGGCCGACCGCAAGCGAATTATGAAGGCTGGGCGGCGGCGAATTTGAGCAGCGGCGACTGCCGCTTTTGGAGCGCGGCGAGGTAACGGGATTCGTTGTAGGGGGTGCGGTCGACCCAACAACGAAACAGGATCCGGATCCACTTGAATGCGAGCGCGCGAATGGTGGCGTTGTGGGAGGAGCGCTTGGCGCGATGGCTGTCGTAGAACGCGCGAGCCCAGAAGGAATGCATGATGGAGCTGGCGGCCCACTCCACGAAGGTCTGTCGGAGGAACGTCGAGCAAGCCCAGCGCCAGTGAACCCAGTGCTTGTTACCGCTGCGTTCAGTGACGGGCGCGATGCCGACGCACTTCTGAATGGCAGCCGCATCGGTAAAGCGCTCGCGCCGTTCGCCGAAAGCGGCCAAGAGCCGCGACGAGTACACGGGACCCGCGCCCGGCAGATCCGCGAACAGCCTAAAGTCTGGAAGTGCGTCGCAGCGGTTGGCGATGTCGGCGTCGAGGCGGGCGATGCCGGCCGTGAGCGCGCGGAGTTGCGGGAGCAGCGTCGCGACGACCGCGAGTGCGGGCTCGATGACCGCCGCGTCGGTCGTCAGCGGGCGCTCGGTTTGGATTTCGTAGACACGCTTCTCGATGACCGTCGCCCGCCGCACGCTGTGCGCGTGGAAGAAGGCGACGAGGGTGTCACGTCGAGCGCGTTGGGCCGCTTGCAGCGAGGGCCAGCGCTCGAGGAACGCAGCGAAAACGTCGGTCTCCTTGTCCCGAAACCACTCGACGATCTGAGGAAAGTAGTCCTTGAGCGTGTACGTCAACCGGTTCGTAACGCGCACGCGATCTTGGACCAGGTCGCGCCGCGCCTCGACGAGCCGACGAAGCGCACGCATGTCGTCGCTCTCTCGACGAAGTGGCACGAGCTTCTCCGGGTGACAGCGCAGCAGCTCGAGCGCCAGGGCTGCGTCGGTCGGATCGTCCTTTGCTCCGCTTGGGACGAAGGCACGACGGTACTTGGCGAGCGTGCTGGGGTTGACGGGGAAGATGACGAAGAAGTCGTACTCGAGAAGCGCCGACACGATCGGGCCCTGCGCGAGCTCGAGACACACGGCGATCGGCCGACCGCCGAAACGCTCACGGAGCTGGCGTGCCCAGGCGTCGATGACCTTGGGACGGTGTTCGAGCACGGAGGCTTCGGGCCTGGCGGCGCCGGGGACCTGGAGACAGACGTCGTGCTTTCGGTCAGCCCAGTCGATGCCGATGAAGGCCGCGAACTGGGACGCTTGCTCTTGCATGGGAACCTCCTCGATTTAGGATCGGGTCGGGACATGCAGAGCCGCGCCCAGCGAATGCAATATGGAGAGCCGGTGATGACGGCTTCCCCTGAGTGTTCGTTACGGGCAAAGGCACACCCGCGGGTGCGAAGCCGAGTTAGCGATCATCCAGGTGATCGGCGTTGCAGATTCGTGGCCCGCGGGTGCATGTCCCGTTTCTCTCTGCCGTCATCAACGAGCGGCTTCAAGAAACCGAACGGTCAACCCATAAAGGCGTTGCAGACGGACGGGCGCGTCAGTCGGCCCTGCGGGCCTCCCTCGTGCGCCCGCCGCTGAACGCCAGATGGGATGAGGAGGCCGCCCTCTCCAGCCCGCAGCTAGTCTGCGGGTTGCGTACGGACTCGAAGTCCAAAGGAGAGAGCGGCCATGGAGAAGAATATCAGCGAGACGATCGGATGCGATTTGGGCGACAAGACGAGCGCGGTTTGCGTGTTGGGTGCGGATGGGCGCATCAAGCAGCAGACGTCGTTGACAACCACTCGCAGGGCGATGCTGGAGTTCTTCGCGAGGGACAAAGCGCACGTCGTGATCGAGGTCGGAGCGCACTCCCGTTGGGTCAGTCAGTTACTGACGAATGCTGGCCATCGAGTAACCGTGGCGAACCCGCGCCGGGTGCCGTTGATCTCGGCCAACAACAACAAGACGGACAGCCACGACGCGGAGTTGCTGGCACGACTTGGACGAGCCGATGCCGAGTCTGGTCAATCACGTGCGAGGGACAGTCAAAAGCATCGGCGAGCGGATACCCGCATGCACGACAGAGAGCTTCGCGCGCAGGACGTGGGAGAAGGTTCCGGAACCGCTCAAGCCGGCCCTGCAGCCGATCTACGAGTCCCTCCGCCGAATCGACGAGCAGAGAGCAACCGCGACGCGAGCCAATCGTCGACGCCGTGTGGCTCTCGCGAGCGAGCGCCTTGAACATCGACTGGGCGGCCGATCAATCACGGGCAAAGCTTCGCGCAATTGACCCTTCGGGAAGGCGATTATCGGATTTCCTCCGTAAACATCGGGCCGAAGTTGGCTCTTGTACACCGCCTGCACGCGGTGCAACCATGCGCTCCAGGCTGGTTGGTCCCGGGAACGACCAAGGAGTGAGGAGGCGAGTGGTGGTACGAGTCGAATGCGGCGCGCGATGGTTGATGTTGTCTGGCGCGGTTTTTCTTGCCGCATGTTCCGCGTCGTCGGGCGGAGCGACAGCGAAGCGCGCCCTCACCTCCGAGGCGGTCGTCCCGCCGAGCTCGCATTGCCACGTCACGGACGGCAAGATCACGACCTGTCCCGACGGTTCGAACGAATGGTCGGATGTTACCTTCCTTGCTTTTCCGGAGCGGAACTCGTTCGTTTATTCGGCTCAGGCGGATCTAGATCCGACGCGTTCCAGTCCTGGCTCTCCGGTCGATACGTTGGTGCTCCTATACGACCTGTGCGGCCGCACGACGCCGTTGGGGTTGAACGAATTCTTCCAGGTGAGCTTCACCTCCGTCGCCACGGACGAAGGGGGTGAGTGGATCGATCACTATCGTGTTCACGTGTTTCCGGACGGCACGATCCGCTTCATCGAAAACGGCATTCCTCACACGGATGGCAGAGCGAAGCTCGTCGAAGAGCAGCGCGGTGCGGTTGGCTTCGGTGCCACGCCGACCTGCCCATTCGATCACGTGGTGGTCGAGTATCAGGTCGCTCTCGACGCAGCCGGAGGGAATGGGGCCTCCTCCGCTCCCTCATTTTGGGCTGCCGGGTTCGGTGGCTTCGGCGCCGGCTCAGGTGGTCCGCCGCCGCCTCCTCCCGAAATTTGTGGAGACAACATCGACAACAACGGCGACGGTGTCGTGGACGAAACCTGTCCGCCGGGACCGAAGATCCAGGCCGTTTCAACGTTCAAGACGACACCTGGCCCGATCGAAATGGGTCAGTTCTATCGCGTCCAGACCACGGTCATAGAAAGAGCCCCGGACCCGAATCCGGTTCAGGTCAAAGTGACGGCCACCGAAACCATCGATGCCCTGACGGCCATCTATGGCGACGAAACCCACTTCTCCCCGTCCGACGTCGAACGTCCGCTGACCCCCGGCGTTCCACGCACGCTGTTTCTTCCTGAGACGTTGGGCACGGTGTTCGACTACCGTCACGAGTGGCGGTGGGCCGACAATTTGCGCAACGGATGCACGGAGGTCGCCGAGGCATTCGCGACGGGCATTGGACTGGACGTCGCAATTCACGCAACTGTCAAGCTAATGAAGGCCAAGGTGAAGACCGGCTTCGTAACGCCTGCCGACGCAGGCGTGGGGCTCGTTCTCAACTGGATGGAATCCAAATTGATCGTCGGCGAAGGCACGTACTTCTACGACCTCGACGCGCGCGATACGCATGGGACGCACAGCGTCCGGCTGGATGACGTGCGAATCGTCGTTCCTCAGTACAAGCGCGAGGCGCTGAGCAGGTACATCCAGGCCTCGTTTGTGGCCAGCCTGCTGACCGGTACCGGCATGTCGCTGGTCTTCACTCCGTTCGTGAAGTTCGGCGCTGCCTTTTTGGTTCTCGGCGGGCTCGCGTCCTACGGCGCGTGCGTGAACTACGACATTGCGATCGATCCCGATCCGAATTTCACCGAGTTCGCGGTGCTTCCTACCTTCGACATTCCCGAGCTCGACTCTCTCGAGCCCAGCCCTGCCCGTGACCTCGCAGAACTATGGCGCACGATCGTCGCGAATGAGCGCGCGCTGTCGACGAGCCTCGGGCGCTACGAGGGTGCGAAGCAGGCCGGTAACGACACGTACATGCAGTTGCAACTCCTCGCGGGGGCCGAATTTCAGAACGCGGCGCGCATCGCGTTCTCGCAGGCGAGGGGAAAGCTGGCGGAGACGATCGCAGCTCTGGAATCGCTCGGGGCGGACGTGACGCCCGGGATGCTGGAAGACGCGAAAACTCAGTTGGCCGTCCAAGGTGTTCCCCAGCTTCAGCGCGATGTCCTCGCACGCCTTGGCTTCTCGCAGTCGCAAGTGGACGACCTCGGTCCCGGGCTCGGGGGCTTTCTCGATTTCGCCGTGGAACCCTGGCAGGACGCGCTCAAGAACAGCCAGCAGGCGGTGATGTCGTCCGGTGCTCGAATCGCACGGTCCGTCAACGGCAGGGCTGGAACGCTCGGAGCGATCTTGGCGACGCCGATTCGCGCCGGATTCAACTCCGAGTCTCTGTTTCTGGAACAGGACGGTTCGAGCAACCCCATCTCGTTTGGATTTCCCATCAAGTTTTTTGGGCAGGACCATACGGACGCCTTCATCAACAGCAATGGAAACGTGACGCTCGGGGCCCCGCTTGGAGCCTACCTTCCTGTGCCGCTCGCGGAGCTCGGTGTTCCCACGATTGCACCGTTCTACGGGCACTTCGCCGCCGACTCCTACGGCAGCTTCCTGTTCGTCACCTACGGACAAGGTGAGGTGGATGGCCACCCCGCGTTCGCGGCAAAGTGGCTAAATGTTTCGCCCGTGACGGGGTGCACATCACCGTCACCGATAGAGCCCGAGGGGGGGTTCCTCCAGTCGGCCGGCCCCGCGCCCACGAACACTTTTCAGGTCGTGTTCGTCGATCGTTCGGACGTCACCGCCGGAGACTTCGATGTTGAACTCAATTTCGACTCGGTGGAGTGGGACACCATCGACCTCTGTGGCATCCAGGAGTCCTCGCGCGTCGGAATTGCGGCCGGAGGTGGCCCCGGCGGATTCTCCATCGAGTTGGATGGCTCTGGCAGTCCGCTCGGCTTGGTCGACCAAAACGACGTCACTGGACTCGTCAACAACGTGCGCAACAGCAGTCGCCTGGGTCGCTACGTTTTCGAGGTTCGGGGTGGCATCCCGCAGCCCGCGAAACTCGACAGCGATCGAGACGGCATCATCGACGAGCTCGACAACTGCTTCTCGGTACCGAATCTCAATCAGAGGGACTCGAACCTGAATGGCCTCGGCGACGCGTGCGAGACGCCGGATTCGGTACACACGACGGCGCTCTTCATCGAAGCTCGGACGAACGGAGAGACATTCCTGCAGACCACCGCCTCTCGCGTGGGCGACGAGCCGACACTTCTCGATCGGCTGGTGCGGATCGCCCGGTATCACCTGCAGGCGGGACTAACGACGTCCGCCGTCGACGTCACGACCAACCTCGTTCATGGGCTGGTGGCGACCGGTGTGCTGCAGCCCGGAGCGTCCGAGGGGCTCGTCCTCGCGGTTGTCGCTGCGCTGGATGGCGGAGGCGCCAACAAACCGCCCTCTGTCGTCTGTCGCGACGTGACGGCGAGCGCTGGCCCCTCGTGCTCGGCGCTCGCGTCGATCGATGCTGGTTCGACGGATCCGGACGGAGACGCCCTGACGTGCGGTCAGTCCCCCGCCGGTCCGTACGGATTGGGGGCCACGAACGTGACCCTCACCTGCACGGATCCCTCGGGGGCGAGCGCGTCGTGTTCCGGGGTCGTCACGGTCGTCGATGACACCCGCCCGACGCTCGTCTGCCCGGCGGATGTCATGGCTGAATGTGTCGCCGGACACGCGACCGTCTTCGAGCAGGTTCCTTCGAGCACGGACAACTGTGGCACCCCCGTGGTGAGCTGCGCACCTCCGCCTGGCAGTTCGTTCCCGCTTGGAAGCACGGCCGTGGCCTGTACGAGCATCGACCCGGTCGGCAATTCAGCAAACTGTGGGTTCACCGTCGATGTTCGCGATACCTCGCCTCCTGTCGTGACCGTCGCCGGCTTTCCAGCACATTGGGATCCTAAGCTTAGAATTCCACGTGGACAAGTTGTCGCG
>JADMIO012791428.1_pt1 | contig 22250 bp, 16 predicted proteins | sample 8958161 | NCBI WGS metagenome assembly JADMIO01 (sample SAMN16585339, study PRJNA669376) | soil metagenome | isolation source: Crop rotation soil | place: USA: Cullars Rotation, Alabama | collected 2011
CTTTCCCATCGAATTTTTCTCCACGGCCCCGGGGAAAGATCACATCTCCGCTAACGGGGACATCAAGAAGATCGAACTGCTTGTGACGGATGTCGATGGCGAGTTGTCGCTCGTGAGGCGCGTCACGCGCAATCTTCTCTCGGAAGTTGAGAGCGATCCCGACGAGGAAATCCTCTGCCGCGGGGTCGCCAGCTTCAATTTGCGATACTTCGACGGCACCGACTGGCAGGACACCTGGGATTCCACGACAGTCGACAATACCTTGCCGACCGCAGTTGAAGTGACGATCGAGCTGGATCGCAAACAGGCCGACGGCCAGATGAAGACGAATCGTTACATCAATGTCTGCGCCATCCCCTGCGCCGCGCCCGCGACCGATACGACGGGGGTGGCGCCATGAGACATTACACACGAATGCACCGTCGGGGCGCGATTTTCATCACCGCGCTCGGCATCACCGTCGTCCTCTCCAGCCTCGTGCTGGTGTTTGCGATGAACATGCGCACCGAGTCGCTCGCCGCGGTCAATCGAATGGACGCGGCCAAGGCCGGCGCGATCGAGCTGGGCGCCGAGCGATGGGTGATGGCGCAGATCGAATCCAGCGGCAACGACGCCATGACCATCACGCAGACGCCTGCCGAAGCCATGGGCCTCGGCGACGGCTACTTCTGGATCATCCGGCCTGACGCCGACTCGGATCAGAACTATGTCTATGGCATCGCTGACGAATCGGCCAAGCTCAACCTGAACGTGGCCACATCCGACCAGCTGCTGCAGCTTCCGGGAATGACCGATGAGCTTTGCGATGCAATTCGCGATTGGGTGGACGAGGACAGTACGACGAGTTCGTTCGGCGCCGAGAGCGATTTTTACGCCTCGCTTCCGGAGCCCTATCTGGCCAAGAACGGACCAATGGAAAGCGTCGAAGAGTTGTTGCTGGTCAAGAATTTCACCCCCGATCTCCTGTGGGGCTACGACCGAAATCGCGACGGCGTGATCGACGACACCGAGCGCACCGTCGGCGGAGCCTCGACGATGTATAACTCAGCCACTGCCGACGCGCGCGGGCTTTTCCCCTTTGTCACCGTCTATACCGTTCAATCCAACACCGCAGCCAACGGTGATGCGCGCGTCAACGTCAACAATCGCGACGTCACCCAGTTGCAGAACGTGCTGCGTAACGCCTTCGACCCGAGCCGTGCCGATGCGATCTTGACGCCCGTGCTGTCGGCGATCCTCGCCACGCGCCGCGGAAACACCTTCAACACGCTCGGCGATTTTTACACCATCTCGACGATGAAGAATGACGAATTCGCCAAGGTGGTCGACAAGCTGACGGTGACGAATACCAAGACCCTGACTGGCCTGGTGAACGTCAACACCGCACCAAAGCAGGTGCTGCGCTGCCTGCCCGGGCTGGAGGAAGCCGACGCCGATGCGCTGATCGCCAAGCGTCCGGCCAGCAGCGACAACATCGCCTGGGTCTTCGATGCGCTCACTCCGGCCAAGGCCGGTTTGATCTCCAGCACCATAACGGCCAGGTCCAGCCAATATTCCGCCGACATCGTAGCGGTGAGTGGCGACGGGCGGGCATATCAGCGGGTAAAGGTCGTGGTGGACGCGCGATCAACGCCGAAGATCATCTATCGAAAAGACCTGTCGTCGCTGGGCTGGCCGTTGCCACAGGAGATTCGAGATTCGCTGCGAGCCGGCAAGGGCGTCGTGGCGACGGGGACGTTGAATTTTGGGAGTATGCGATAGAAATGCGGAACGCAGAATGCGGAACAGGGCATCGGGGAAACGTCTGATACTTTAAGTGAGATTGGTTTGAAACGATCGCGACATAACAAGGTGCTGGGTTTGGCCTTCGGCGAGCAGTCGATCCTGGCCGCGGAAGTCTTCGGCTCGGACCGCGCGGACGTGCAACGGCTGGCGGAGTTTGTTTTTCCGGCCGGCCTCACGCTTCAGCAGCCCGAGGCGATGGGTAAGGCGTTGGCCGAGTTTCTGCAGGCCGGCGGGTTCTCGGCAAAAGTGGCCGTTGCCGGAATTCCGGCGCGCTGGCTCGTCGTGAAGCCGAAAGAAGTTCCACCGGCCGATCGCGAGACGGTCTCTGACATGCTCCGCCTCCAGGCCGAGGGCGAATTCTCCAGCGAGCTCAAAGACCTCGTTTACGACTATGCCGGCGAGCCGAGCACCGAATCCGCAGGTTCGGTGCTGCTTATGGCGACGCCTCAGACGTCGGTCCGATCGATCGAAAGCATTTGTGAAGCCGCGCGGTTGAAACTGCTGACGGTGACGTCGACGTCGCTCGCACTGGGCGAGGCAACTGAAGCCGGCGGAATCGAGCATGCTGTTGTGTTGTCGGTGGGATCGAATGGCGCCGAGCTGACGGCGCGGCGTGCCGGCATGCCCGTCGGCGTGCGGCACGTGCGCTCGCCGGCAGTCGGGGAATTGAGGCGCGCGATCTCCAGCCTGCAGCTCAACGGCGTGAATCGCGAAATGGTGGTGTGGGATCCGGAGCTCGACCCGCGCGCTCTTGGGCAGGAATTGAACTTGGCCGTTCGTCGCGGCAGTTTCTCCGATATCGGTGTCGCATCCAGCTCAACGACGAAGCAGGACGAAGCCAAATTCGCCCCAGCGGTGGCGCTGGCATTGACGGGTTTGCGCGACAATGAAAGTTCGGTTGATTTCCTCCACTCGCGCCTTGCGGCGAAAAAGCAATCGGTCATTCCGCGGTGGGCCGTTCTGGCGGCCATCACGTTGATCGTCGTCATCGGCGCCGGCGTCTATGCCTACGCGGATCTGCTGAAGCAGGAAGACAATCTGGCAACGCTCCAGCAGAAACGTCATTCGCTGGACGCGCAGCTCAAGACCAGCGAGGCGTTTGTGTCGAAGGTGACCTTCGCCAAAGGGTGGCAGAGCAACAACACGCGTTATCTCAACTGCCTGCGTGATCTGACCGGCGCGTTTCCCGAGGACGGAACGACCTACGCCACCAACTTCACGATCAAGGAAGCGGTGCAATCGGCCGGCGGAAAGAGCGTGGTGACTGGCGGGCTTTCAGGCCAGTTGTTTGGCAAGACAAGTGACCAGCAACGCGTGCAGACGGTTGTCGAGCGCCTGCAGCGAGCGCCTGGCTTTCACGACGTGAAAAGCGGTGGAACGCAGGAAGTGGGCCGGGCGCGGGAAGTGTCGTTTTCGGTGACTTTCGTTTATTCGCCTGACGAAGCAGCCAAGGCTGCAGCGGCGAAGTAGGAGTTTGATGTGGTTCTGTCCAAACGAGAACGAAACATCGCGATCGGCACGGTAACAGCAGTCGTGCTGTTTGTGCTGTACCAGGCAATTTACATGCCATATGAGGGCAGGCTGGAGAAGGTTCAAGCGCAAACGGCGAACGTCCGCACCGAAATCGATCGCGCACAGGACCTGTTCAAGGAACAGCAGAAGCTCCAACCCGACTGGACCGCGATTCAAAAGGGCGGGCTGAAGACCGACGCGTCGCAGGCGGAGAGCCAGCTTCAGCACGAGCTGCTGAATGCGGCGCAGCAGTCGGGCGTGTCAGTTGTGGGGACAAGACCGGAGCGCAGCACGTCCGACAAGAATTTCCAGGTGCTCAATTACAGCGCCACCGGCAACGGCACGATGGCGGCGATCGCTCGTCTGCTTTACATCGTCGAACGCTCAAAAATCCCATTGCGCGTGAATGAGGTGCAGGTGACGCCGAGGCGCGAGGGAACAGACGATTTGCAGGTTCGATTGAGCGTGTCAACGCTGCGGATGATCGCGGAGGACAAGTCAGCATCCAAGAAATGAGCAGGGCTTTTGTGTGACACGGGCGTCTCGCCCGTGCTGAGAGATTGAGATTGAAGAATGACGATTTTTTCGAAACATGATGCACAAAGCACGGGCGAGACGCCCGTGTCACGAATGCGCGTGCTGGTCATGAGCGCCATGCTCGGCGCGTGCGCCATCGCATCTGGGCAGACGCTGCCAACGACGGTGCCGGTGGAAATGCCTGCGACCTTGCCGGCAACGCTTCCGACAACATCACCGACGACTCAAGCGTCGACGCAGCCGACAACACGCCCAATCGGTCGCAGCAGCAGGGAAATCCTGCCGCCGGACTATGCCGTGTTCACCACCCGCAGCATCTTCATGAAGGGCCGCGTGCCGACGCCGGTAAACATCACCACCGACATCTTCGGACCCAGCACCGGCACCACACAGCCACGCAAGAGCGAGGACATGATCGTGTTCAACGGCGTTACCGACGTCGACGGCGATGTCGCGGCGTTTATCGAGGATACGAGCACGGGGAAGGTTTCCACGTATAAGACGGGTGACTCCATCGCGCAGGGGAAGATTCTGAACATCACGCTCGATTCGCTGGAATATCAGGGCGCCGACGGGCGCAGCGTCCGCGTGCTGATCGGCCAGACGCTCACCGGTGGCGAAGCCGTTCCGCTTAGCGAGCGGGCCGCGCCGCCGGGCAGCAGCTCGCCCGGCGATCCGAATTCCGTCCTTGAAAAAATGAAGCGCAAAGCGGGGAGATGAAATGAGAACGCACATGAAGCACATACTGAATCGATCGTTGCTGATCTCCTCGGCCGCAGGGCTGGCGATTTCTTCGCAGCTCGTTTTGGCCCAGGCCGAGCCGACGACCGCGCCGTCCACGCAGCCCACCAGCCTGCCCGCGACGCAGGTCGGCAACGGCAAAATCCCTGCCGAGAAGATCAACTTGAACTTCAAGGACGCGCTGATCGACACCGTGCTCGATCATCTCTCCGATGCTGCCGGCTTCATCGTGCTGAAGGACAAGGACGTGAAGATCGATCAGCGGATCACCGTGATGAGCCGGCAGCCGTTGACGCCGGACGAGGCCGTCGCGCTGCTCAACACCGTGCTGAAGGCCAACGAAGCCACGGCGATTCAGATGGGCCGCGTGCTTCGGATCACGTCGATCACGAATGCCAAGAAGAGCAACATTCCCGTCCGCTATGGCGCCGATCCAACCAAGGTGGCGCAGACGGACGAGCTCATCACGCAGGTCATTCCGCTCACCAGCGTCGATGCCGTGAAGCTCAAGCAGGACCTGACTCCGCTCATCGGCACGACTGCCGATCTCACCAGCAACGCCAGCAGCAATGCGATCATCATCACGGATACGTCGGCCAACATCCGGCGGGTCGTCGAGATCGTTTCAAACCTCGACAAGCGCGACATCCTTGAAAACTCCATCAAAGTAAAGCAACTGAAATTCGCCGACGCTTCGGCAGCGGCGAAGTTGATTACGGACATCTTCAAGACCGAGCAGACGAATCAGCAGAACCAGAATGTCCAGGGACCGGGTGCGTTTTTCCGTGCTCTCCAGCAGCAGGGGCGGGGCCGGGGAAGCGGCAATCAGCCGCAGGGCAGCACGGAAGAAGGCCAGACCCGCGCTGGGCGCGTCACGGCGAGCGCCGACACGCGCACGAACACGATCGTCGTCACAGGCCCGGCGGACACGTTGAAAGTGATCGACACCGTTCTCGAACAGCTCGATGCGAATCCCGCGTCCGAGTCGACTTTCTTCCACTACAACCTGAAAAACGGTCAGGCGGCGCGAATCGCCGCGACGCTCAACAGTCTCTTCGGCAATTCGTCCAACGGCAGCGTCGGCAATGTGGCTGGCACGCGGCAGACCAGCCTCGTCGGCTCGGCGTCACGCACGACCACTGGAAGTCGTACAGGATCCACGGGTTTTGGATCCACTGGATTTGGCTCGAGCGGATTTGGGTCGAGCGGGCTCGGTACGGGCAGCACGTTCGGCGGAACAGGTCCGATCAATCGCACGTCAGCGGGTGTCACCGGTGGCGCAGTCGGCACCAATGTCGGCAGCATGAGCGAGCTGTATGGGCAGGTTTATGTCGTCGCCGATACGGATACGAACTCGCTTCTCGTCGCGACCGCCAGCCGGTTTGAGAAGCAGGTGAAGGAAGTTATCGAGGAACTCGACCGCGCGGTTCCGCAGGTGCTGATCAAGGTGCTGATCGCCGAAGTGTCGCACGATAACACCGACGACCTCGGCGTCGACTTTTCGATCCTCAACACGCGCGACAGCGGAAATGGGCAGACACTTGGGACTGACTTCGGTGTCGCCGCGGCTACCGGTGGATTGAAAGTCAGCGTCCTCGAACCGCACGTGACCGCGACGCTGCGCGTCCTGTCGGAACAGGGCAAGCTCGATGTGCTCTCCCGGCCGTATATTCTCGCCAGCGACAACCAACTTGCGACGATCACGGTGGGCCAGGAGGCGCCCTTCATCACCAATACCCGGATCACCGACACCGGCGGTCAGCTCAATACGATCCAATATCGCGACATCGGCATCATTCTGAACGTCACGCCGCACATCAATCCCGACGGGCTGGTGATTCTCGACGTAGCGCCGGAAATTTCGTCGCTCACCGGCACCACCGTCCCGATTCAGGCGGGCGTGGACGCGCCCGTCATCGCCAAGCGGTCGGCCGACTCACGTGTTGGCATTCCCAATGGCCAAACGATCGTCATCGGCGGGATGATGGAAGATAAGAAAACGTCAACGATCCGGAAGGTGCCGTTGCTCGGGGACATCCCGGTGCTCGGCCTGCTGTTCAAGCGCACCGAAATCACCAAGAGCAAGACCGAGCTGCTGATCTTCCTCACGCCGCACGTGGCGCAGCAGCCGGCGAAGCTGCATAACATGTCGCAGGACGAGATGAACGGCACCAAGCTAACGCCAAATGCCGTCCAGCCCGGCACGTTCGACGAGCATCTTAAAGGCATGCAACGCGGAAAAACGACCGACGAGCCCAACACGGACCTGACCACGCCGGCGACCGAGGCCCCCAAGCGCGAGCTCGAGAGACCGCTGCCAGGAACCGAAAAGGACAAAAAGTTGATTCCCACGCAGTGAGACAATGATGGCAAAGCGGTGTCATCCCGAATGTACTCACGAGGGATCTCAAAGTCGGAATCGTGCCGGAGATTCCTCGTGAGTACACTCGGAATGACGGTTTTGCGAGTATGCTTTAGTAATGCGCGCGATTTGCTTACTGCTACTGACGATTCTCGTAACCCTCGCCGGCTGCCAGACCACGACGGTCACCGAATCACCCAATCGCGGCAGGACGCGCGTGGAGGGAACGCAGCAGACGGATCGCTCATCGGTCAGCGCCGATCAGGCAGTGGCGAGTGAACCGTGCGCGGCGCGCCTGCACGACGTCGCCGGCGCGCTGCTGCTCTATTACGCCGTGAACAAGCAACTCCCCCCGACGCTCGCGGACCTGCAGGATTCCGTCGGCGCCGACATGCTGCTTGATTTCACATGCCCTGACTCCAAGCTGCCGTACGTGTATGTCCCCAACGGCCTGCGCCACCCCGATCGGCCCAAGGTGATCATTCTGCACGATCCGATCCAAGTGAAAGGCAAACGCTGGTGCATTTTGGTCCAGCCCGGCGGGCCCGGCACAGCGCAGTCGCTCGAAGTGCTCGCCATTCCTGAACCACTGTTCCTCGCTTACCAACCCGTGAAGTAGCAACGTGCGCCTTCATTCCGCGTAGCAGCGCACTTCAAAGATAGACGCGGGCGCGCCGTGTGTGGCCAGCACTTCGATCTTCATCTGCTTCGTTCTGATCGGCTGCTTCAGGACGATGCGGTTGCGAGTCTGGTGATTGTCGTTGCACTCGTGCAGGACTTTTCCCGCCTCGTCGACGATTCGATAGTGTTTCACGGAAAACGGCATGTCGTTCTCGGGATGGCCCAGGAGCACCGATTCCATCGCGTGATCGAAGTCGGTGTCGAAGGACAAGTCGATCGTGCGGATCGATTGCTCACTCGGCCACTCCAGGGTGAGCGTGGGTTGTTTATCGTTGAGATCGGCCACCCACGCATTGGGATGATTCGTTGGCCGTGAAAAACCGTTGCGAATGTTTTCGGGACCGAACGCGTCCATTGGCGGAACGATCTCGGTCGCCAGGTTCTGCCCGGCGGGCCGACGCTCCACAATGAAGTGAGAAAAAGCGTCCACCCCGATGTCCGGCGGCGGAGTTTGATCGTTCCAATGCCAAAGCGACGTTACGCCCGTGATGCGCAGCGTGCTGCACCGGACCGAAACGAGTGGGTTGGCCTTGATCAACGCAAAGACGTATCGCGCGCGATCGATCGTCGCCTGGAAATGAAGCTTGATCTTCTGCCCTTCGCCCGCGGGCACGCGCACTTCGCGGGTGTCGAGCAATTCGTCCCAGGTGAAGCCGGATTCGCGCGACGCTTGTCGAAGCTCGAATACGCACGTGGTCGGCTCGGCAGCGTCAATCTCGAACGTCACCTCCGGCATCGGCCCGCCCGCCGCCGGAAGCATCTCTCCCCAGGCCTTATTCAGTTGTACCTTGTTCCCGTCAGCCGGCAGCTTGCCGAGCTGAAGCCGGCTCGACGCGCTGATCCGGGCCTGTTGCACCAGGTCTTTCGGATCCTTCAAACGAAAATGTGGAATGTGCTGACCAATTCCCGCGAGCCGCATCTGCAGCTCGCGGATTTTTTCCGGCTGGGTGATGTCGCGTGGGAGTGATTTGTCGCGCGTGCATATCGCCGCGGCCATGCCCACGGCTTGCCCGCCGTGCGCGCAGGTGCCCATGACGCGCGTCGATCCGAAGGCGACGTGCGACACGCTGACGATGCGGCCAGCCAGAAACAGATTGCGGATGTTTCGGCTGTACATGATCCGATACGGGATCGAGTACACGCTTTGCTGCTTCCAATGCGTGTAAGGCTTGCCGGGATCAAACACGCCGTCGGCCGGGTGCAGGTCGATGGCCCATCCGCCGAAGCTGACGGTGTCATCGAAGCGCGTGGCGTTGATGACGTCCTTCTGCGTCATCATGTAGTCGCCTTCGAAGCGACGGCTTTCCCGTTTACCAGGGATCGTGCTCACCCATTCGAGCGTAAGGTTTTCTGCGTCGGGAAACTTTCCGCTGTTTTTGATGTAGTCCCACACGCCGTAGACGACTTTCCAGAGTTGCCACTTGATCTCTTCGGACTGATGCACGGTGTCGAGGCGTCCGCCGTACTCGATCCACCAGAGGCGGCAGCCGAAATCTTTTGTCTTGAAGTCCCGATAGCGGGGGATGGCCTGCTCGATCTCTTTGAGTGCAAAGCTGGGCGCGACATATTTGACCGGCCGGCCAGTGTCCTTCGAATAGAAGTACATCGAGTGGCCGAGCAGCTCGCCGTAACCTTTGCTGGGGGCAAACGCTTCGTCAAATTCATCGCGCGACTCGGCGCCCATGCGAAAGGCCGCACCGGCGAGAAATCCAATGATGCCGTCGCCACTGGAATCACAGAACAGCGGAGCGGTCAGCTCGTACATCGTCGAATTCTGGCTGCAGTAAGCGCGCACAGAAGCGATCGTGTCGGGATCGCTTTTGGAAATTTCAAACGCAGCCGTGTTCAGCAGTAGTGTGATGTTCTTTTCCTCGGTGACCTTTTCCAGCACGACCGAGTCGAAGATGTAGGCATTGCCCTCGGGATTGCGGTGCATGTTTTCCACGAGGATTTCGTCGATCACGCCGCCTTCACGCGCCCAGCGGGAGTTGGTGCGCATGTGCGCGGTGGCGCCCAGTGTCCACAGACGTACTTCGCTGGAGCCGTTTCCACCGAGCACCGGCCGATCCTGCACCAGGACAACTTGCAGACCTTCTCGCGCGGCCGTGATGGCCGTGCACACACCTGCCAGCCCGCCGCCCACCACGACAAGGTCGGCGGAGAGCGGAACGGTCTTGATATCACGACTGGCGGCGGGGGCTTGCTTAATCATGGCGGGCAATGGTCACGATTGTCTGGCAATGCGTCAATTCGAACTCTAGTCCTCTCGCCCGTGTACTCACGGGAAAGGTTAGGAGTAGGGTGATTTCTGGCGGTGAAATGCGCGCTTTGCGCAATTCAAAATCACCCTCATCCTAACCTTCTCCCATGGGTACATGGGAGAAGGGACCAGAGGCGTGATGCACTCACCATTCGTTTCCCTTATATTGCCGCGGCCAATTTCGGAGAAAACGAATGCCCAACACGCGCGAACAGATCTGCCAGTCCGTCAGCCAGAAACTTCTGGCCGCCGCCCCGACGCTTGCTGCCTCGAAAGCCACCGTCGGTCTCGACGGGTTCGTCGATGAGATCATTGGCGTGGTCGACAAGCGCCAGGATGCCGCCAATTACACCCTCGTGAAAACCATCGACGTGCTGGCGAAGAAAATCGCGCAGGCGGCGGGCCAGTCGAGCAACTACGAGCTGCTGGTGAAGCAGACCAAGCTCGGCGGAAATGGGCCGATCATGGCCAATGCGCTGGCGTCGGCGGGGATGGGCGTGAGCTATATCGGCAATCTCGGCTACCCGTCGATTCACCCGGTGTTCAAGGAGTTTTCCGAGCGAGCGGAGGTCTACAGCATCGCCGATCCGGGCCACACCGATGCGCTGGAGTTTGAGGACGGCAAGCTGATGCTCGGCAAGCACCAGACACTCAAGGACGTGAACTGGCAGAATCTCGTCGATCGCGTGGGCATCGAGCAGTTGAAGACGATGCTGGCCGAGAGCCGGCTGGTGGCGATGACCAACTGGACGATGCTGCCGTTCATGAGCGAGGTGTGGGGAAAGCTGATGAGCGACGTGTTTCCGGGTTTGCCGAAGCGAGAGCGGAAATTCTTCGTGGACCTGGCCGATCCGGAGAAGCGCACGCGGGAAGATATCGGCAATGCGCTTCAGCTGCTGAGCAAATTTCAGTCACACGCCGACGTGATCCTCGGTCTGAACTTGAAGGAGTCGACGCAGGTGGCGGAGGTGCTGGGCATCACGATTTCCGGCGAACCCGAGGCGCAGATCGAGAACACCGCCAAGCTGATCCGTGCCAAGCTCAACATCAATTGCGTAGTGATTCATCCGCGAAAGGGCGCTGCGGCTGCAACAGCAAACGAATCAGCAAGCTTCAAGGGACCATTCGTGCAGCAACCGAAGATCAGCACCGGCGCGGGAGATCATTTCAATGCGGGCTTCTGCCTCGGCCGCGTGCTGGGATTGACGCTGGAAGAATCGCTTTGCACTGGCGTGGGGACGAGTGGATATTACGTTCGCACGGCGATCAGTCCTTCAGCCGTTCAACTCGGTGAATTCATCGCGAAGCTGCCGCCGCCGCAGGATTGACGCGCATCCGTGACACGGACGTCTCGCCCGTGAATGGGTGATTCTGAAAATCCAAAATCCCCCTCACCCCAAACCCTCTTCCATGAGTACATGGGCGAGGGACCAGAGAATCAGTTCGTGCGGAGAGTTGCCGACGGCGCGCCGGTGGGTTCCGTTTTCGGCTGCCCGTCGGCGAGCTTGATCAGGGACTCGGGGATTTCCACGCCGCCGATGTCTTTCATTGTCTGCAGCATCGGCGGCAAAGTGCGGGCGAAGCTTTGGAGGAAGTTGCTCGTCGAACTCGAGCCGTTTCCATTGGCGCCTTCCCACACGACTACCTTGTCGAACTTGATGTTGCTGATCGCCTTGGCTGACGCGTCGGCGAGGTGATCGAGGTGCTCGAGCATGAGCATTTGAAACGCCTGCGGCGCGCCACCGCAGGCTTCGACGATCGCCTTTAAGCCCTCGGCCTTCTTCTGCAGGATCTCGTAATTTCCGCGGGCTTCGGCTTCTAATTTTGCATAGATGGCTTGGGCTTCACCGAGCGCTTCGACCCGGCGACGCTCGGCCGCGGCCTCGGCTTCAACGATCACCCGAGCTTTCTCGGCCTTGGCGGGGGCTTCGACGGCGGCGCGTTGTTCGGCTTCGACGCGCTCGGCCTGGGCGAGTGCCGCCTTGGCCAGTGCGCGGTTCTGAGCCTCCTGCACAGCGGCCTCGGCTTCGCGTTTTTTCGTTTCGGCAACCTGGTAAGCCTCGGCCTGCTTCACGCGGAGTTGCGATTCCGTTGCAGCAATTGACGCCTGGGCCGTCGCTTCACCCGCGACCGCCTTGGCATTGGCGTCGGCGACCGCGACGCGTTTTTTCTGGTCGGCGAGTCGCACCTGTGTTTCCTGTTCGAACTGCGCCGTCTGCTCAGCAATGGTGCGTTCCTTGGCGAGTTCGGCCAATCGCACGGCCTGCTCGCGCGCGGCGACCTGCTCGCCGATCGTCTGTTCCTTGGTGAGCTCGGCGACGCGCACGGCCTGTTCCTGCGACGCGGTCCGCATGCCGATTTCGCGTTCCTTGTTGGCATTGGCGACCTGGACGACGCGTTCACGCTGGGCTTCGGCGACGCGCACTTCGCCGAACTTTTCCTGCTCGGCCACGTCGCCTCTCGCCTGCTGGATTGCCTGACTGGCAGCCTTCTTGCCGATCGCCTCGATGAAGCCGGATTCGTCGGTGATGTCGGTGATGTTCACGTTGATCAGCACCAGGCCGATCTTGCGGAGCTCGGGTTCGAGGCTTTTGAGGATGTTGTGCAGGAAGGTGTCGCGGTCGCGGTTGATCTCCTCGATCTTCATCGAGGCGATCACCTGTCGAAGCTGGCCGAAGATGATGTCCTGTGCCTGCTGCTGGATCTGGTGAACATTCAGGCCGAGCAGACGGATCGCCGCGTTCTGCATGACCGCCGGCTCGGTGCCGATGGCGACGGTGAAGACGCTGGGAACGCTTACTCGGATGTTTTCCATCGACAGGGCGTCTTTCAACGGAATGGCGATTTGAATCGGCTCGAGTGAGAGATACGCGTAGTCCTGGATCATCGGCCAGACGAAGGATGCGCCGCCATGCACGCACTTGGCGGTGTTTCCGCCGCGGACTTTTCCGTAAATGACGAGCACGCGATTGCTCGGGCAGCGCTTGTAGCGAGCCAGCACGAGCATGAGCATGCTGAGAAACAGCGCGAGCACGAAGATGATGAGCAGCACCATCCACATGTTGGAGTTGCTCATGTCGACGTCGGCAAGAAGGTGATTAAACATTGGCGGTCCTCATCTGGGGAACGGCGATGACTTCGACGGTGTCGGGCGAAACGACATCAACCACGACGACCTTGGTTCCGGTTTCGAGTGCGTTGTTAAACGTGACAGCCTGGAGCTCGACGGTGCGGTCCTGGATGTCGATCTGAATTTTCCCGAGGCCTTTTCGATCACCGGGGATCGGGACGTAAACGGTCCCGGTGGCGCCGCGCGCGTTTTCGATATTGGCCGTGCCGTCGGCAGTCATCTTTGTGAGTGATCGCATCAGAAAGCCGACGAAGAAGAGGGTGACAAGTGCGCAGCCAAGCGCGACACCCGAAGCAATTGGCATCGCCATCTTCGCCGTGCTCGTGGCCATGCCGGTGAGGCCGAAGACCGTTAAAGCGGCGACCATCGCGCGGAAGCTGAGAATGCCCCAAAAGGCTGACCCGCCGGCATGCGAGAAATCATGGTCGTGATCGATGGCAATGTCATGACCGCCACCGATTCCCAGCGCGACCAGGGCCAATTGGCACACAAAGAGCGTGCCGCCGACGATGGCGCAGATGAGGAAGAGTGTTGTCATGCGATTCGCCCCGGAAGATGACTCTTCGAAGAATAGCAGGAAGTGGTGGGCCCGGGTAGTTGAAATCGGGGCGCAGATTTGAATCGCCAGAGAGGTTGGCAGCAAGCTATGTTGCTTTATCTCGCGCGTGTTGGCGGCATTACATTTGCCGCCCATTCTTAGCGTTTTTCGACATGCCGGGCGGCAAACCAACGTTCTCGGAAGGTACGCAGCGGGGCATAGTCGGTGGCATGCGGGGTGAGGACTTTGGGCGTGGCGATCCGTTGCGAGAGGTAGATGCCGGAATGTCCGCTGAAGAGATATGCGATAAAGCAGGCGATGGCGAAGTAAACGATGTGTCCTGATCCGAATAGCTCGATTCCCATGAGCGTGCAGGCGAGCGGAGTATTGGTAGCGCCAGCAAAGACGGCGACAAAACCGAGGCCGGCGAAGAGGTCGATTGGCGCGCCCGTCAACCGCGCCAGGCTGTTGCCAAGCGTCGCGCCGACAAAGAACAACGGCGTGACTTCACCGCCTTTGAACCCGCAACTGAGTGTGATGGCAGTGAACAGAATTTTCCACCACCAGCTTAGCCAGTCAGCTCCGCCGGCGTGGAAGCTGGAAACGATTGAAATGCCGGTTGGATCTTTGGCGACGATGCCGAGACCCAGGTAGTCGCGGGTGCCGAGCAGATACGTCAATCCAATGACGGCAAGCCCCCCGATGAATGGCCGAAGCAGTTCGAACGAGACCAGCTTTGTCCAGAGCTGATGCAGACCGTGCGTCAACTCCGCAAAGATCACGCTGGCCAAGCCGAAGGCGATCGAGGCGATGGCAACCTTCCCGGCCGTGAGCCATTCAAACGCGAGCGGCCCGACAGTCACGTGATATTGCGTGTGATGAATCCCCCAGACGGTGCAGCTCCAATCCCCGACGATGCCGGCGACGAGGCACGGAAAGATCGCCTCGTAACTCATGCGCCCGATGGCCACGACTTCCATCGCAAAGACGGTTGCGGCCAGTGGTGTTCCGAACACGCCACCGAACCCCGCGGCGATGCCGACCATTAGCAGCTTGCGGACATCCGTCCGATTGAGCTTCAACCATCGTCCGAACTGGCTGGCCAGACTGCCGCCGATCTGAACGGCCGTGCCTTCGCGGCCGGCCGATCCGCCGAACAGGTGCGTGATGACCGTGGCGACGAGGATGAGCGGCGCCATCATCGCCGGCACGCCGGCGGCCGGCTCGTGGATCTCGTCCATGATGAGATTGTTGCCGCGCTCGGACGATCGGCCGAAGGCTCGATACGTCGCCGCGATGAGAACACCTGCCAGCGGAAGGACGAACAGCAGCCAGGGCTTTTGAAATCGCGTCCAGGTTGCGACATCGAGCAGCCACAGGAACAACGCCGAGCTTGAGCCGATCAGGATAGAGACGGGCACGGCAATCAGGCACCAGCGCAGGACGTACCGCACCAATGCCGCATGCTCACGAATGTCCCATCGAAAGGGCATAGCAGAAGGAAGATACGATCAAAGCCCACGGATGGCTATCCGTGGGCTTTTGATGGTCGGGTCTACTGTGCGCTGTTGCTTCAATCTCTCGTCGGAAGTGAGATGGCTTTCGCACGGATGATTCCGGCTCGCGCGCGCAGCCGGTTCAGGAGTGAGTCGGGGGCCGGTTGGTCAATTTTCAGGATCATGAACGCGGTGGCCGTGCCGTCGGCGTGCTTCTCGCGGCTGATGACCATGTCAGCGATGTTGAGCTGGGCATCGCCGAAACTGGAGCCGACAATGCCGATCACGCCAGGCTGGTCCTTGTTCTCGATGATCACCATCTGCCCTTCGGGGATCATGTCCATGGCAAAGTTGTTGATGCGGAGCACTCGCGGCTGGCCGTCGGCATAGACCGTGCCGAGGATGCGATGCGTTTGGCCATCGGGCGATTCAATTCGCACTCCGACGATGTCGCCGATGAGCCCCTGCGGCGGTTCTTGTTCCTTGATCGAGACGAGCTCGATCCCGCGGGACTTGGCGACGTGCTCGACGTTGATGACATTGACGCTGCCTTCGCCCATGTGCGGCTTCATCAGCTCGACGGTGGCCAGGCGCAGCAACGTGTTCATGTGCTTCGGGGCACGCGTCCCAGAAGCGCGTAGCATGATCGTCTTGTAGCCGCATTCACAGAGACCGGCCAGGAGAGCGCCGATCTGGCTTGCCAATTTGGCAAACGGCGCTTCGTCCGCCGGAAGATCGAGTTTGATCCCGCCAGCGTTCACCGCGCCACGAATCTCGCCGCTCTTGAGATAGGCGACGATCGCCTTGCAGGCTTCGACCGACACGGCCGTCTGGGCTTCATCAGTGCTGGCGCCGAGGTGCGGCGTGAGCACGACGTTTTCGAGGCCGAAGAGTGGGTGATCCTTCTGCGGCGGTTCGACTTGGAACACGTCGATGGCCGCGCCGGCGATTTTCTTTTCCTTGATGGCATCGGCCAAGGCAAACTCGTCGACGACTTCGCCGCGCGCGTCGTTGATCACAAGCAGGTTTGGCTTGGCCTTGTTAAAGAGCCGTTCGCGGTTGAGCAGGTGCTTCGTGCCTTCGCCGCCGGGGACGTGGAAGGTGATGACGTCGATCCTGGAGAGGAACTCGTCAAAGTCCTTGTAGAGCTTCACTTTTCCATCGAGTGCGGTTTCACCGGGGAAGAACGGGTCGAAGCCGATTACGTTCATCTCCAGTGCAATCGCGCGGGAAGCGACGGTGCGACCGATGCGGCCGAGGCCGACGACGCCAAGCGTCTTGCCGGCCAGCTGCGTGCCCTGGTAGACGCTGCGTTTTTTCCATTCGAGCTGCTGAGACTTGAGGCTTGCATTGGCCTGCGGGATCTTTCGCGCCAGGCTCATCATGAGTGCCAGCGCGTGCTCGGCCGTCGAGAGCGTAGATGCTTCAGCCGTATTGAGAACCAGAATCCCCTTTGCCGTGGCTGCGGGGAGATCGATGTTGTCCACGCCTACACCCGCGCGGGCGATTGCGCGAAGCTTGCCCGGATTGGCCAGCACCTTGGCAGTGACTTTTGCGCCCGAGCGAACGATCAACGCGTCATAGTTGGGCACGGTCGAAGCAAGTTCGTCTTCCTTCAGTCCGACTTTCACGTCGAACTGAGCCCCGCTGCCCTTGAGAAATTCGAGTCCTTCGTCGGCAAGTTTGTCGGCGACCAGAATGTTCATTTTTGAAATCCTTCCTTATCGAAAAAGAGGCGAAATCCTAAGAAGATGGAAGGGCGGGGGCAAGGGCAGAACTATAGATGAATTACTATAAAACTGAGGAGAAATCAGAGTTTCGACCATTATGGCAAAATGGAGCGCGATCCAGGGTGGATCGCGCTCCTTCGAAAGGTTGTTCTGTCGACAGCTGAAAACTTATGCGCCGATGAACCGCCTGCGCATCGTCCAGCCGGCGCCGATCAGGGTCGCCAGGCCGGTCCACGCCGCCGGTGGAAGCGGGACGGTGCATCCGCGGGGGCCATCGTCAACCACTACCACATTCTCGCCCGAACTGCCCGGCTGCGAATCATTGAACAGATCACCGGTGCCCTTCGGATCGTTGTCGCCGACAAACGGCGGAGTCGTCGTGTCGCCGGTCGTCTGATTGTTGTCGCTCGTCACGTCGAGGTTCGTCGCGGGATTGGAATTTCCGCCGTCGTTCTGGACGGGATCGCCCGAGCCGGTGTCGTCCGTGTCGTCGGGCACGGTCACCGTGTGCTTCTTATGATGATGAGGCTTGTCCTGGTGTAGCTGCCAGAGCATTCCATTCACCGCCCGGAACCCGTGGTCGTTCCAGAAGTATTCCCGATCGTTGTGCAGATTGGGCGCCACCGTGCTGGCCTGAACGGCGGACACACCCAACGTCATGGAAATTCCCAACGCGAAAAGTTTCCAATGGCGGACCATACGAAACTCCTGTCGATGCCGACCTCAAGCGAAGCCGCAAGCGTCGCGGCGCAACGAGCGCCACGTATTCAGCAGCAGGTTGTCGAAGTCATAGCTCGCCCGAAAACTGATTCACCCGTGGGCGAGAGGCATCTGATGGATTCAATCTATCCCGGATTCGGCCTCGCGGTCGAGGTTCAAGCCAAAACCGACCATTCTTCCGCCATCTGAACGATTCAACCGCGAGGGGATTTGCCGACAATGTCGGGCGTGCGGAATTTGAGGGCCGAAACTGCAGCGATTTCCCAGTTATCAGACAGTACGCATCTACTTCGTCAGCTTCCGATACTTGATCCGATGCGGCTGATCCGCCTCTGCGCCGAGACGCTTGTGACGATCCGCCTCATACTCTGTGAAGTTGCCCTCAAAGAAGCGCACCTCACTGTCGCCTTCAAACGCCAGGATGTGCGTCGCGACGCGGTCCAGGAACCAGCGGTCGTGGCTGATGATCACGGCGCAGCCGGCGAAATTCTCCAGCGCTTCCTCCAGAGCGCGAATCGTGTTGACGTCGAGATCGTTCGTCGGCTCGTCGAGCAGCAGGACGTTGGCGCCGCTCTTGAGCATCCGTCCGAGGTGGATTCGATTTCGTTCACCACCTGACAGCGTGCCCACGCTTCGCGATTGATCCGTGCCGGTGAAGCCGAAGCGCGTCACGTACGCGCGAGAGTTCACCTTCTGCGTGCCGAGCATGATGAACTCCTGCCCGTCGCTGAGTGCCTGCCATACGCTCTGCTCCGTGCCCAGCGATTCTCGCGATTGCTCGACATAGGTGAGCTTCACGCTGTCGCCAACGCGGATCTCGCCAGCGTCGGGTTTTTCCTGCCCCGTGATCATGCGGAAGAGCGTTGTCTTGCCCGCGCCGTTCGGCCCGATCACGCCGACGATTCCGCCGGGGGGCAGGCTGAAGCTCATGTTCTGATACAGCACTTTCTCGCCGAATGCCTTGCTCACGCCCTTGGCTTCGACGACGAGATTGCCGAGGCGAGGTCCCGGCGGGATGTAAATCTCGATCTCCGCGACTTTCTTCGCCTGCTCCTGCGCCGCCATCTGCTCGTAGGCCTGAATGCGCGCCTTGCTCTTGGCCTGACGCGCCTTCGGGCTGGATCGCACCCATTCAAGTTCCCGCTGCAGGGCCTTCTGCCGATTGCTCTCCTGCTTTTCTTCAACCTGCAGCCGCGCCTTCTTCTGCTCCAGCCAGCTCGAGTAATTTCCCTTCCATGGAATGCCCTGCCCACGATCCAATTCGAGAATCCACCCGGCGACGTTGTCCAAAAAGTATCGGTCGTGCGTCACCGCGATGATCGTGCCTTCGTATCGGCGCAGATGCTGCTCGAGCCACAGCACGCTCTCGGCATCGAGGTGATTCGTCGGCTCGTCCAACAGCAGAATGTCCGGCTTCTGCAGCAGCAGCCGCACCAGCGCCACGCGCCGCTTCTCACCACCCGAGATCACGCTCACCGGCATGTCGCCCGGCGGACAACGCAGCGCGTCCATCGCCTGCTCAAGCTGCTGATCCACATCCCACGCTCCGATCCGGTCGAGCTTCTCCTGAATCTCTCCCTGCTTCTCCAGCGTTTTGTTCATCTCCTCGTCCGAGAGATTTTCGCCAAGCTTCTCGTTGATCCGGTCAAACTCTTTCAGCAGATCAAACGTCCCCTGCAACCCCTGCTCGCACACTTCGCGCACGGTGAGCTTCGAATCCACCAGCGGCTCCTGCTCGAGAAACCCGATCGTGTACCCCGCGGCCCTGGAGATCTGGCCTTCGTAGTTCTTGTCCGTGCCCGCGAGGATGCGCAGCAGCGACGACTTGCCCGCGCCGTTCGCCCCCAGCACGCCGATCTTGGCGCCGTAGAAATAGGAGAGGTAAATGTCCTTGAGAATGACCTTCTTCTCGTGCGTCTTGGAGACGCCGATCATGGAGTAGATGATCTTGTTGGGTTCGTTGGTGTTGCTCATGGAAGGGGGGAAAGTATCGGAGGGGAGGGAGAATGTCGATTGAGCAGAATTGACGATTGATCCACTGGTTCATTGAATCATTGAAAGACCTATTCAATGATTCAATGAACCAGTGAATCGATGATTCAATCCCTCACGCTCCGCTTTTCTCGATCGACTGCACATCATCTTTCAGATTCGCTTCATTGAACAGATGCATCGGAATCCCCTTGGTCGTGAGGAACCCTTCGAACTGCTGCGCCGACATCCCCGCGAGCTTGGCCGAATCGGAAAGGGACAGCCGCCCGGTGTCAAAGAGCCGGCAGGCCAGCTCCAGCAGCGCTTCCTGTGACGAGATTCCGGCTTTTTGAAGGACATTGTCGGGGATGTTGAGAACGCTCATTTGCAGGCTCCCGCTGAAGTGGTCGTTTGAGATTGTAGGCGCGCCGAGTATTGAGAGGGCGAGGCTCAATTTGCGGCCCTCGGATCGGCTGAGTATCCTGCCTGTCCGTCTCGACAGTCGATCGGATTCGAGTTTGGTGAAAGGCTCGTCATGAAACTCTCTCGGGGAATTGTCTGTGCCGTCTTCGTCTGCTGTCTGATGTTCGTCTCTGTTGCCGGCGCTGCGGAGTTCAAAGACCCCATCGGCACGCTCCTTCCGCAGAGCAAGTTCTATCAGGACTTCTTTCCCCAGCCGCTGCTGATGGATTCCATCACGCCGGACGATCAGGTCGCGGGGAATATTTTCTACGGCGGGGGAAGCGACTGGCAGACGGAAGTGTCCGCCGAGATCGCCTGGTCGTATCACCTGCTGACGCTCGATGCCGTCGTGCCGTACAAGCACGTCAGCGTTCACGACGACTCCGCCGACGGCTTCGGCCCGATCAGCCTCTCGGCCCGGCATCCGGTTTATCAGCACATCTCGGACAGCGGATTGCTCGATTACACCGTCGGAGCGCGCGCCGAATTCGGTGTCGGCACCGACACCGAACTTGCCAAGGACAACGAATTCGTGATCGGCGCTTACCAGGCATTGGCCATCGGCGAGCGATTCAGCATTCAGTTCCTCACGCAATACTCCTTTCTGGTCGGCGCCGACCATGGCGGGGCGACCAACTTCGAATATGACCTGGTCTTCGGCTACGAATTGCACACGCCGTTCTGGCGATTGGAAAAGATCGTCCCGATGATCGAGATCGACGCCGCGACCGGTGTTGGTGGAGAAGGTCAAGGCCCCGCGACGTGGATCGGCGTGCTCGGCGCCGACTTCCGATTCAATCGCAAGAGCTTCGGGCAGCCGGTGCTCGGCCTCGGCTTCGTCTATCCGCTCAACGACAATGCTGAGCACGAATTCGACTGGGGCGTGACGACGCGATTCATTTTGCAGTTCTGATCTAACTCCCTGGCAACTCTCCGCGAGCACCGCGCAGCTATCCCGCAGCTCTCCGACAGCCCGCTGCAGGCTCTCACTTGCGCGCGAACGAGACAAAATCTCGGCGCGAGTAGTTTTTTCTATAATCACGTTATGCATAAGAATTTAACGAAATTCACGGCGGCTGAAAACAGTCCAAAACTGCACCAAAAGTGACACAAAAATGCGCGTTTCCGGCGGTGCTCACGTTTCAGCTATTCGATTTCCAAAGAGCGTCACAAAAACACTCGCCCTCCATATATTCCCTCCGAGTTGCGCGCGCCGCGCTTCGCGGGCGCAACCATCCTTGGCGATGATGCAGAAACGCAGAAAATTTTTTTGGATTTCAATCTGGGCGGTTGCGCGCCGCGGACAAAAACCGCGCAACTCGCCGCAAATTCCAAATTACAGATTTGAGATCAGCCCCATGCCCGTCATTCCGAACGTACTCGTGACGAATCTGCGCGTTCAAAGGCGGTTTCGGGCCGAGATTCCTCGCGAGTACGCTCGGAATGACGGTGTGCCCTATTTCCCATCAGACTTTTCGCCCGCGGTGGTGAGAAGCATGGACTGCATGAGACTCGTCGCGGACTTCGGATCGTAGCCCACGATGCCGTCCACCGGCTGGCCGACGAGCCCGCCGGAAATATCTTCGCGGCTGTAGAGGATGGCTAATCGGTCGTTGAGTTTCATGCCTCGAATCTGCGGACGACGCACCGAGCCGAGCGTGCGCTTGGCGAATGCACGGTAGCCGATTTCTTCGGGCTTGATCGTTGAATAGATCGAGGCATTCGTCGGAAGCGGCTGCTTGAGCCCGGCGGACTGTTCAGGAATGAGCTGCTCGAGCTCGCGCTCCACCGACTCGGAAAACTCGGTCGATCCACCTGCGGCGTCGACGATGAGCGTTCCGCCGTCTTTCAGGAAGCGTTTGAGTTCGTCACGCGCATTGGCGCTGAGCGAGATTTTCGCGGTGCCGGTCAGGTGGGCGATTTTGAAATCCTTGAGCGCGCCCGCGTCCAATTTCACCGGCGTGGTCTTCAGATCGACCTTGTTCTCATTTTTCATTACCGCCGAGAGGCGGGTCCATCCGCCGGGCTCGGGGTCCCAGTTGGCATCGTGCTGGAGGCGCGCCACGTTAATCGTGCGTTCGGTTTGCACCTTCGTGTCGGGCTTGACGAGGTACGTTTCGCCCTTGAAGCGAAGATTGGCCTTGTCGATCGAGTAGAGGAAGAGATTGGCGCCGAACTGATAAAGCTCTTCCTTTGCCCGATCGTCCTGAAGCTGCCACGCCTTGCCCGGATCGGCCGTCGGAATCAGCAGCATCAGTTCTCTCACGCCGTTGCTGAGCGACAGCACGCTCGGCGGGGACTTCCACTTGCTGCGCATGAATTGCT
>JADMIO010607182.1_pt1 | contig 22249 bp, 27 predicted proteins | sample 8958161 | NCBI WGS metagenome assembly JADMIO01 (sample SAMN16585339, study PRJNA669376) | soil metagenome | isolation source: Crop rotation soil | place: USA: Cullars Rotation, Alabama | collected 2011
CGCGACAACTTGTCCACGTGGAATTCTAAGCTTAGGATCCCAATGTGCTGGAAAGTCGAGCGCCGCATCGGTGGTACCGGCCGCGACACGAACGTAAATCGTCGCGAGAATGCCGCGGTCGAGCGGGACCAGGTGCGGCGTGAAGGTGACGGGGCCGCCGAGACCTTCTTCGATTTCCGCCCCATGCCGATGGCCGAACACGCCGTAGGCCGAGAGCGACCCGTGGACTTCGGAAAAATGCGTACGCTCCGTCGGCGTCTTGCCGGCGCCCGACACGCCCGACTTCGCGTCGATGATGATGTCGACGCCCGCTGCCAAGATACCCGCCTTGACGAGTGGCGCCAGTGCGAGCACCGAGGCCGTGGGATAGCATCCCGGGTTCGCGACGATCCGCGCGCCCGCGACGGCGCTGCGCTGGAGCTCGGTCATGCCATAGGCCAGGCCTTCAGGAATCCGCTTCGTTTCCGGATACCACCGTGCACGCTGCTGCGCGTCACGCAACCTGAACGCACCGGACAAGTCGATGACGCGCACTCCGGCGTCCACGAGATCGGGCGCGAGCTCTGCGGCCGCCGTATCAGGAAGCGCGAGGAAGACGATGTCGGCGTCCTGCCGAAGCTTCTCGGGTGACAGCGGCTCGACCTCGCCGGTCCAGAGGCGCGTGAGCGCGGGTAAACGGCGAGCGGAACCGCCGGCGGCTCCAGAAGACATCGCCGCCGTGATCGAGACGTTCGGGTGCCGGCCGAGCAGACGAATCAGCTCCTGGCCCGTGTAGCCGGTCGCGCCGGCAATCGCCACGCGTGCCTTCTTCGCCGGAGCGGCATCGTGTCCCGTCCGCTCTGTCTGCGTCACCGTATGCATGAGAAAGAATAATTATACACAGAGGAGCCGATACTTCAACTATCGGCAATGTATAATCATCCAGATATCCACTGCTTTTGAAAATTAAACCATGAAAACGCGTCGTCAGACGGTCATCCTCGAACTCGTGGACCGCGAGCCGCTCCGCAACCAGGAAGAGCTCCGTCGGCGTCTTCGTCAGCGTGGATTCCACGCGACGCAGGCGACAATCTCGCGCGACATCGCGGAGCTCGGCCTCGTGAAGCAGGCTGGCGATGGCGCCTATCAGCGGCCCGGCCCGGAAACGACGACGCGTGAAGGCGCGCACACGGCGCTCGGACGCGCGGCGGCCGAATACCTCACCGGCGTCGCGCGCGTGCAGCAGCTGGTCGTGCTGAAAACAGGGATCGGCCAGGCGCAGCCGCTGGCGATCGCCATCGATCGTACCTACCTGCCCGAGGCAGTCGGTACGATCGCCGGCGACGACACGATCCTCATCGTCGCCCGCGACGCGCGACGTGCGAACCGGCTGGCGAAACGCTTCGAAGCGTACGCCAAGTAAACGATGACAACACTGTGGTCAGGAAGATTCGACGAGGCGCCCGACGCGGACGCGTTCGCATTCGGTGCGTCGTTCCGCTTCGATCGGCGCCTCTTCGAAGACGACGTGCGGGGCAGCATCGCCTGGGCGCGCGCGCTGCGGACAGCTGGCGTGCTGTCGAGCGACGAGGCCGTGCAGATCGAGCGGACGCTCGAGAGTATGCTCGCTCAGGCTCGGGCCACGCCCGGCTTCGTCGACGGTTCTGACGAAGATGTTCACAGCTTCGTCGAGCGGCTGCTCGTCGCGGAGCTCGGAGACGCGGGCCGTCGCCTGCATACGGGCCGTTCTCGCAACGAGCAGGTGTCGCTCGACCTGAGGCTCTACCTGCGGCGGCGCATTCCTCTGCTGCAGCAGTCGGTCGTGGCCACCATCAACGCGCTTGCCGGGCAGGCGACCTCCGTTGGCGACGCGCTGATGCCGTCCTATACCCATTTCCGCCCGGCGCAGCCGGTGCTGGTCGCTCACTTTTTTCTCGCGCACGTGGCCGCTCTTCGGCGCGACTACGACCGGTTGACGGCCGCGCGCGAGGAAGCCGACTACCTGCCGTCCGGCTCTGGGGCGATTGCCGGCACCGGCTACGCGGTCGACGTAGACGCGCTCGCCCGGGACCTCGGCTTCTCGCGCATTGTGGCCAACAGCATCGACGCCTCGTCCGATCGCGATTTCGCCGCGTCGTTCCTCCACGCGTGCACGTTGACGATGGTGCATTTGAGCCGGCTGGCCGAAGATTTGATCATCCTCTGCGGCGACGAGCATCGGTTTTTCGAGTTTTCCGATGCGCTCAGCACCGGCAGCAGCATGATGCCGCAGAAGAAGAATCCCGATCCGCTCGAGCTCGTTCGTGGAAAGGCCGGCCGCGTGCTGGGCGATCTCGTGGCGCTCCTCACGGCGATGAAAGGGTTGCCGAGCGGGTACAACAAGGATCTCCAGGAAGATAAAGAGGGAGTCTTCGATGCTGAAGACACTGTGGCTGGCTCCCTTGGTGTCGTGCGCTCGGTCGTCGCGGGCCTGACGCTCAATCGCGACCGCGCGGAGAGCGCCGCGTCGGGTTTGCTGTTGGCGACCGACGTGGCCGACTATCTGGTCGGACGAGGCGTGCCGTTCCGGCGCGCCCACGAAATCGTCGGCGCGCTGGTGCGAAAACTCGTAGCGGAAAAGCGCGAATTCGGTTCGCTGTCTCGAGACGAATGGCAGCGCGCCAGCGAGCATTTCGGCCCCGACATCTCCGCCTGCATCACGCCACGCCGCTCGGTGGCGGCGAAGCAGACGCCGCAATCGACCGCGCCCCCAGCCGTGGCAGCCCGACTCGCTGACCTTCAGGCGTGGCTCGCCGGGTTGGCAGGGCCGGCGACCTGACGAACTGGACCATATTGCCACTCGGAAACAAGCTCTGCTAAGATCTGCGGGCCTTCGCGCTTTCTTTCCCCCCAGCGCCGGATCCTCGGGAGAAGTTGATGGAACAGCGCCAGCTTCGGCTTGGTGACATTCTGGACGATTATTGCCCTCGCGAGCGGCGGCTGACGAACCATGCCGTCGTTGCGATGATTGGGGCCGAGGTGAAGCAGACGCGGTGCACGACGTGTGATGCCGAGCACGAGTACAAGCACGCGAAGGTTCCTCGTCAGCGGAAGAAGTCCGATTCTCCCGCCGCGCTCTACTCGCAAGTGTCCGCAGGAGCGCCCAAGCCTGTTGTTCACGAAGCTCCCGAGCCGCAGATGGCAGGCGATCACGCGGGGGACACCGTGGACCCTGTAGACAGTGTCGAGGAAACCGCCGACGCGAGCGCCGAGCGTGTCAGCTCGCCACCTCCTGCGCCGGTGGATCAACCCGATGGTGCGGCGAGCGAGAACGACGAAGCCGCGCCGGCCGAAGAGAGCGAACGCGACGAGGGGCCGGTACATCGCCCGTTGATTAGGGCGTCGCTGCCGCGTCCCGAAGGACAACCGCCTCCGTCGCGACCCATCCCCGAATTCACGATTCGCCAGCCCGGCGGACGTCCTGGTCATTTTCGCGCTCGCCAAGGGCGCGGGGGCGGCCAGCAGCAATTCCAGGGCAACCGTTCCAACGGCAACGTCGCCGGTCCTCCCCGTGGTGGGCACCGTCAGGGTGGGGGCGGCAGGCCACCTCAAGGTGGCGGCGGCGGCCGTCGTCACGGCGGTCAGGGACGGAAGCGCTCCAAGTAGAGAGCGATCAACTCTCAAGTCTGAAGTGTGAAGTCTCAAGACATGGCTGATCTGGCAGGAAAGCATGGGCTCGTTGTTGGTGTTGCCAACAAACGATCGATCTCCTGGGGTATTGCGCAGGCGGCGGCCGCTGCAGGTGCACGCATCGCGCTGACGTATCAAGTCGAACGGCTCGAAGAGAATGTCCGCGAACTGGCGGCGACGCTCACCGATCCCGTCGTGGCTCCCTGCGATCTCTCGAACGAGCAGCAGGTTGCCGATGTGGTGTCGACGCTGGATCGCGAGTTCGGCGGTCTCGACTTCGTCGTCCACGGCGCGGCGTTCGCGACGCAGGCCGATCTCGCCAATCCGTTCGTGCAGACATCGCGCGAAGGATTCCGCATCGCGCTCGAAGTCAGCGCGTACTCCCTCGTCAGCCTGACGCGCGCCGTGCTGCCGTTGATGGAGCGGCGCGGAGGCGGCAGCATCGTCACGTTGACGTATCTTGGCAGTCAGCGCGTGGTGCAGAACTACAACGTCATGGGTGTCGCGAAGGCCGCGCTCGAAGCATCGGTGCGGTATCTGGCGGCCGATTTGGGTCCGAAGAATATCCGCGTGAATGCGATCTCGGCGGGTCCCATCAAGACGCTGGCCGCGACGGGCATCAGCGGCTTCTCGAGCATCCTTCCCGTTTACAAGGAGCGCGCTCCGCTTCGCCGCAACATCGATCAGAGCGAAGTCGCCGACACGGCGGTCTTTCTCATCAGCTCGGCATCACGGGGAATGACCGGCGAAGTGTTGATGGTCGACGCAGGGTTTCACGTAATCGGGATTTAGAAAGAATTCCAGGTTCTAAGGTTCAACGTTCCAAAGTTCTACGTTCAGGGTTCAGGGTTCGATCGTCCGCTGACCGTCCTTGTCTGTCAGCCTCAGAATAGTGCCCGTCGCTTTCGCCTGAATCAGCGCGCCCGGTTGCTGCGAGTCGTTGGCGAGCATCAATCCGGAGCCGTCCTGACCGGCGCCCAGCTTCACGCGAATCAGCCCGCGCGAGTCGGCCATCTGAAGGATGACGCCGTCTTCGGTGGCCTTGAGGTTCGCACGAATCTTTCCCTGGCTATCCACGATCTCGAGCGCCGTCGCGCGAAGAACGGACGGCGCGGTCTGCGCCGACACCGGACGGAATTGAGCGACCAGCATCACCAGCAGTGCGAAGTTGGCCGCAGTCAGTAGAAACAAGACCTTCCGCATCGTTTGCCGCCCTTTCTGTTCGTCGACCTGCGTTATTGGCGCGCCGCCACGATGAGCGGGACGACGGCTTTCTGCCAGGCATCAGAGGCCAGCAGCCAATGCCCGTCGTAACCGTGCCCTCGTGTGATGGCGTCATGGACGAGATTCGTACCGTCGCCGGTTTCCGGGATGTAGACAAACCCGCGATGGGCTGCCGAATCGAGCTCGTAGTACACCTGATAGACGGGACCCTGAGAGTCGGCGTAAAAGGACACTCGATAGCGCGGCAGCCCGCTCGGACGCTGGGCGACGACACCCGATGTCCAATTGACGATGAATCCCTCTGTTTCTTCCCAGGCGAAGCCTCCGCCTTGAAAAATCGGCCCACGCCCGTGCAGGACGCCGGGCCCCCGCCACACCTGAAAGTCTTCCAGCACGGCCGGGTCCTTGATGATGACCATCGGCTGTGGAAGGTCCGAGCCCTCGATCGTGATCTGCGTGGTCGGACCTTTGGCACCGGTGGCGGCGGTGATGCCCATGAGGAATGCCAGCGTCAGGGCGGGAATGCGTGACTTCATGCAGACAGGATACGATTGCGTGATTACACTCAATAGTTGTTAATATTTCGAAGAACAACTGAAATTCAGTTATGGGACGAGCGTCGTTTCCGCACCTTTCCACTGATCAAGTGGCGGCGTTCGTGGAGCTCTCGCGGCACGGCCACCTTCGAGGGGCGGCTGCCGCGCTGAACATCACCGAGCAGGGACTTCGAAGCCGTCTGATCACGCTCGAGGCGCAACTTGGGCTCGAGCTGTATCGGAAGCGTCGAGGACCGAGACGCGGGACGCTCCTGACCGAACAGGGCCAGCGGTTCCTTCCACACGCGCTGGCGTTTCTCGAGCGGGCAGACGAGCTCTGGCGGGCGCTCGAGCTCGATGCCGGCCCGCGCGAGATCCATATTGCCGCGAGCCAGTATCTGATTCGCTACGTGCTCATCGATCTTCTGAGGGACTTCCGCCACGAGGCGCCCGATGTCCACGTCCGCGTCAGCTCGATGAGCGAACAGGATGTCGAGAGCGCATTGATGTCGGACGCGACGGTCGCGTTTGGTCTGGCAGCGGCGTACGAGCCGTCACCCGATCTCGATTATCGCGAGCTGTTCGCCCTGCCCTGGAGCATCATCTGTCCGCGTCGTCATCCGATGGCATCGAAGTCGCGGCCGCGTCTCAAGGATGTCGCGGTTCAACCGCTCATTCTCTACGAGCGAGGCTCGACCGGACGCCAGCACGTGCTTGATGCGTTTCACGAGGCCGGGCTGACGCCGCGCGTGGTGCTCGAGACAACGAGCACGGAGACGATCGTCAGCATGGTCGAAGCGGGACTTGGGGTGTCGATCGTCCCGCTCTTGCCGAGCGGGGCCGTGACGCGCGGCCGCCGCGTCGACGCCCGCCCGCTCGGGCAAGACATACGACCGATTCATTCAGGTGTGTTGCTGCGAAGAGGCGCCAATCTCGCCGGCCCGAGCGCCCGCCTGCTGTCGTTTATCGAAGCTCGATTCAGCTGAACTTCAGGCTTCAGACTCCACACTTCAGACTTGAGATTTGAGAGTCATCCCCACCGTTCCACCCGGATCCGTTCTTCGTCGATCCCCATCTCGCGCACGAGCGCGGACGTCCCCGATACCAGCGCGGGTGGGCCGCAGATAAAACAGAGGGTCGCCGGATCGCGGACGAATCGCTGCAGGTCTTCGCGGCCGATACGCCCGCGCGCACCGCTCCAGGTCTCGTCAGCCGAACGGGTGATGGTCTGATGGAACTCGATTCGCCCCGTCTCGTTCAGCTCGCGTAGCTCCGCTTCGTACGCGAATTCGTCCGGAGTTCGCGCGCTGTAGAACACGCCGATGTGATCGTGAGGAATGCCCAGTGCATGATGCAGCATCGCGCGAAGCGGCGCGATGCCCGTCCCGCCGGCGATGAACGCAAAGTTGCGCTCACGCGGCTCGGTGGGGAACGTGAACGATCCGAGCGGTCCGTCGATCGCGATGGACGCGCCTGTTTGCAACGGCAGATGCGGTCCGGCGTTCCCGTTTCCGTCCACGCCGACAAGCAGCTCGAGACTGTGGAATTTGCGCGATTCTTCTGGCGCGATCGCAATCGAATACGGCCGCCGAGCGATTGCCCCACCGGCGCGGCTCACGTAAACCGCTTGACCCGCGAGAAAGTCGAACGACTGTTCCTGCAGATCGAACCGGACAATACGCGCGCGCGGCGTAGCGGTCAGGATGTCGCGAATCGGAAGCGTCAGCTGCACGGAAGTGGTCGTCAAGTTCGACGGATAATGCTAACCGATGGCCGTACGACGCGCTCGCGGGGCGCTCCTCAGACTGGTTCGAAACCGTCCCGCCGCGCTCGTGCTCGGCCTCGCGCTGGCGCTGCCGGGTGCGTGGTTCGAGTGGCATTCAGAGACGTGGTGGGTGAACGGCATCAGCGTGGTGGCGGCAGCGACTGGCGTGGCGCTGATCTGGGCGGCCCTTGGCGGCCTCAAGCCTGACTGGATCGACTAGTCGTCCCGCCCGCGGCGCGCGCTCCCGCGAGGCTCTGGTTCCAGCTGGTATTCCTCGATTTTTCTGTACAGCGTGCCCCGGCTGATCTCGAGGACGCGGGCGGCTTCCTTCTTGTTCCACTGCACCGCTTCGAGGACGCGAACGATGTGCGCCCGTTCGGCCTGGGCGAGCGAGGGAAGCCGATCGCCGCTCGGTTGGGGCGGCGCGACGTTCGCGTGCAGAAACTCGATGTCCGATCCACGGATGATGCGGCCCGGCGCTGACAGAGCGGCGCGAGATACCGTGCTTTCGAGCTCGCGGATGTTGCCCGGCCAGTGATAGCCGAGCAGAAGGTCGAGCGCTTCCCGGGAAAACGTCTTGCTGTCGAGCGGCATCCCCTGCGCCGCACAGAAGCGGGCGAGAAAGCGTTGACCCAGCACCGGGATGTCGACCTGGCGCTCGCGCAGCGAGGGCAGTCGGATCGCGAAGGCGTTGACGCGGTAATAGAGGTCTTCTCGGAACCGCGTGTCGCGGACGAACTGATCGAGCGGACGATTGGTCGCCGAGATCAGGCGGAAGTCGACCGAGATCGCTTTGTTGCCGCCGAGGCGCTCGAACCGCCGCTCTTCCAGGACGCGTAACAGCTTGGCCTGGGCGATGAGCGACATGTCGCCGATCTCGTCGAGGAACAGCGTGCCCTCGTTGGCGAGCTCGAGGCGCCCGGGCTTGCGGTCGTGCGCGCCGGTGAACGCGCCTTTCTCGTAGCCGAAAATTTCTGATTCGAAGAGCGTGTCCGGCAGCGCGGCGCAATTCACCGCCTGGAAATTCGCGGGGCTGCGTCGGCTCAGCTCGTGGATCATCCGGGCCACGACTTCCTTGCCGGAACCGGTCGGCCCGAGAATCAGGACCGAGATGTCCGACTTGGCCGCCGTGCGAATCCACTCGAAGACGATCAACATTTTCTCGTCGCGGCCGATCATTTCCCGGAATCGCTGGACCGACGGTGACTGATCTTCGGTCGAGACGGTCGCCCGTCGTTCGAGGAACGTGTCGAGCAGCGCGGCAATCGCCTCGTTGACAGGACGTGAAGCGGTATAACGCGTGGGGGTCCCGGGGACGCCGAACGCCACGCCGAAGTCGACCAGCTCGCGAATGCAGTTTTCGACGTCCAGCCGCAGCCGTCCGAACGTCTGCATCAACGAGTCGACGTCGAAGCTCTCGTCAGGCCGGGCGCTGAGGTATCTCAGGATGCCGGCCCTCAGCGGCGATTGCACGAGTGTGCGAAAGCGTGCGTCGAGATCGCCTGGTTCCGGCGGGCGGGTCGCGGTGGCCGTCACGCCGCTTGCGCTTGCGCGCCGGGCGCTAAAGGTCAAATCGTCCATTGTTGGCGTAAGGTGTATCGGCCCGACACACCAAGCCCGACAGTGCTACGGCTTGTTCCTCTGGTAGTAATCGGTCTGATACCGCTCGATCAGGTTCTTGATGGCGACGGCATCACGCTTTTTGTGGCCGTGGCAGCGGACCGGGTCGGTCCCGCCGCTCGTCTCGATGATGACGTTCGAGAGCAGCGCGCCGGTCTCGATCCGCACCGAGGCGACGTGCGCCATATGAATCGTCTCTTCCCGTCGTCCAATCCAGCGCGGAGTGTACTGCACGACGCTCGTCGGGGTGACGAGCACCTGCGTGGGAAAGAGGTGATTCCCCTCGCTCAAGCGGCTCGCGCGGAACACGTCGCCTTTCGAAAACGGCCGGCCCTTAATCCAGACCCACCAGGCGACGAGCACGACAAGGAAGATCGCGCCGGCAATCGTCCACACGATCCACGCGTGATCGCCAGTCATCAGGGCAGATGTTAAGCTATTTTTTGCCGTGGGCACGTTGTCGACCGAACTGGCGCCCCTCGCAGAGCGACTGTCGCCGCGACCACGTATCTATGCCGACGCGAACGTGCCGGCCCAGCTGGTCGCGCATATGCGCCGGCGTCTCCAGTGGGACGTCCTGTTTGTCATGGAAGAAGACGCCCTGCGGCGCGCGCCTGACGAGCGTCACTATCATCTCGCCCATCAGCTCCATCGCACGCTGGTGACGATGGATCGCGACTATCTCGACGACAAACGATTTCCACCGGCGGAGGGCAGCGGCGTGCTGGTCATCAACGCGCCGAACGCTCACCAGCTCACGCTGCTCGTCGAACGGATCGATCAGCACCTGTTCCAGGCGGATCAGGGCGCCGACGCTGCAGGCCTTCCGCTCGTCGGACGGAAGCTGCAGGTCAATACCGACTGGGGCCGCGAGTGATCGTCCTGTCGGGCGCGACGATCGTGCTGCCTGACCGGGTGCTTTCCCCAGGGACGATGGTTGTCGACGGCGACCGCATCACGGAGGTCCGGCCGGGACTGGCCACCGGCTCCGGGCATCCGCGCTCGCCGCTGTTCAACGTCGATCGCCATGTCATCGTGCCGGGTTTCGTCGACGTCCACGTGCACGGCCTCGAGGGATTCGACACGCTCGACGAAGGCGGACCGATAGCCGCGATGGCGACGCGGCTGCCGCGATACGGCGTGACGGCCTTCTGTCCGACGACGACCGCCTGCTCGCCTGACGATCTTCGTCGTGCGCTGCGGCAGGTGCGGCTCGCAAGAAAAACGCGCGCGGCCCGCGCGGCTCGAGTCCTCCCCGCGCATATCGAAAGCAATTTCATCAACCCGCAGTATCGGGGCGCACAGCCGCTCGCGTGCCTTCGCAGTCCGCAGGCGGCTCTTGTCGGATCGTCGAAAATTCCGCATCCCGTCCGCGACGGCGACGACCGGTTTACGGCATCCGAGATTCTGGCGGAAATCGATCGCGCCACCGCCGACGTCGGTATCGTGACGCTGGCCTGCGAGCTCGAGGGCGGATTGGATTTCATCAAGTGGCTGGGAGATCGGGGATGTCGAGCATCGCTCGGTCATTCTGCCGCGACCTACGAACAGGCCACGGACGCGATCGCGGCGGGCGCGAGACATGCGACGCATCTGTTCAACCGGATGCCGCCGCTTCGACACCGGGAGCCGGGCCTCGCCGGCGCGGTGCTTCACTCGGACGAGATCGCCGCGGAGATTATTGGAGACGGTGTCCACGTGCACCCGGCCATGGTGGCGACGGCCGTTCGAGCCAAGCACGCATCGCGGGTGATGGCGATCACTGATGGCACGTCGCTGTCAGGGCTGCGCGCGGGGGCGTGGGGACAGCTAGGCGGACAGACGATCGTGGCCGGCGAATCGGCGGCACTTCTTCGGGATGGAACGGTTGCCGGAAGCCTCGCGACAATGGACCGTGTGTTTCAGATGCTGGTCAATCGAACGCGGTTGTCACTCGTGGAAGCTGCGACGGTGTGTGCGACCACACCGTCACGGGAGATGGGACTGACGAATTACGGCGTCATCGCGCCGGAAGCGGCCGCCGACTTCCTCGTCCTGGACGAGTCGCTACACGTCGTCCAGACCTACATCGCCGGCCAACTCGTGCACGCTCGTCAACGTGTTGCGTGACGCCGGCTAGCGGGCTTCGGCCACCGGTTTTCCGTCCGTATCGAACGTCTCGACCGTACCGAGACGCTTGAGCGGTTCGGCGACGCGCGTCGGATCGCCGACCGCGACGATTTGCAGGCGCTCCGCTGCCAGATACCTTCGGGCAATCGCTTGAACGTCGGCCTTGGTGACGGTGTTCACCCGATCGGCGTAGCGATCCCAGTAATCCGCCGGCAGGTTGTACCGCCAGTTCGTGATGTAGTAGCCGATGAGTGTCGCAGGCGATTCGAGCGACAGCGCGAACGACGCAATCATCTCGCGCTTGGCGTCGGCGAGCTCCTGATCGGTCAGCGCTTGATCCCTCATGAGGACGATGTCGGCCAGCAGATCGCGAAGGGCTGGCTCGGTCACCTCCGTCCGGACGTTTGTCGCGGCCTGCCAGTCGCCTCGATGTCTCAATGCCGTGACGGCGCTGTACGCGCCGTACGTGTAGCCTTTTTCTTCGCGCAAGTGGATGAACAGGCGACCAGTCGGCCCAGCCCCGAGGACGCGGTTCATGACCTGCAGCGGGATGTAATCGCTGTCGCCACGCTCGATGCCTTGCGCACCGACGATGAGGCTGGTCTGGACCGAGTTGGGACGCGCGACGAAATAGATCTTCGGACCGTTCAGCGTCTCCGGCTGTTGCGACGTCGCCGCAGCCGTTCCAGCCTTCTGCCAGCCGCCGAGTCTGGCGGTCACCAGCCGGCGCGCTTCGGCCATCGTGATGTCGCCCGCGATGGCGATCGCCGCGTGGTCCGGCACGTAGTGCGTGCGATGAAACGCCACGATCTCGTCGCGGGTGACCGCGTCGAGTGACGCGATCGCCGGCGAGCGTCGAGCCGCCGGGTGCACGCCATATATGGCTCGCGCAAACACTTCCGCGGCGACGAAGTTCGGGTTCGCGCGTTGTTGCACGAGCGCGGCCCGCGTGCGGTCCTTGTACCGCGCGACTTCCTGCGCGGCGAATGCGGGATGCAGCAGCACGTCAGCTGCGAGATCCATCAGCTTCTCGAACTGATCGCTGAGGGCGCTGCCCGCGACGACCGCCTCCAACGACGCCGTCGCGGCGTTTTCCGTGAGCGTGGCTGCCATCACCTCGAGCTGTTGCGCGATGTCGTTCGAGCTGCGCGTGGTCGTACCTTCGCGAAGCAGATCGGCGGTGAACGTGGCGAGACCGGATCGGTCCGCCGGATCGGCGTAGCCGCCGGCGCCGGGAATGAAGAGCTGGAACGACACCTGCGGGGTCCGGTGATCCTCGAGCACCATCAGATGGAGACCGTTCGGCAGATCGGCCTGCACCGGTTTGGGCAGCGTAACCTTCACGACGTCGTTCGAGACAGGCACTTTGTTCTTGCGAACCAACCCCTGAGTCGGCGAGTCGCCCTGCTGCGCGGCGAGCGTGACCGCGCTGACAGTCGCGAACACGAGGGCGAGAGCGGTGTGTCGGGTGCGCATCACCGTCCTCCTCCTTGAGCCGGTCTCGGTTGCGTGATGACGACGGTGCGGTTCTCGACCGTCAGATACTGACGCGCGGCGCGTTGGACGTCAGCGGCGGTGATCTTCGTCAGCCGGTCGTACTGCGCGTTGATGCGGCCGGGATCCTTGAAGTACAGCGTGTACTCCGCCAAGTCCCGCGCGCGTGACAACGAGTTGTCCAGCTCGCCGACGAAGTCGCGGCGGGCGGCATTGCGGGCTTTCTCGAGCTCCCAGTCGGCGATAGGCCCGTTCTTGACCCGTTCGATCTCCGCGTAAAAGGCGGCCTCGACGTCCGCCGGGGCCTTCCCGTTCGCCGGGGTCGCCGAGATTCGGAACAGCCGCGGTCCGCGGCTGTCCACCGCGTAAGTGATGAAGTTGACGGCGAGCTGTTTGTCGCGAACGACCGTTTCATAGAACCGCGAGCTGCGGCCACCGCCGAGAATCGACTGCAGCACCTGCAACGCATCGTCTTCCGGCGAGATGGAAGAGGGAATGCGGTAGCCGATGTCGACGCGAGGCAGGCGCGCCAGGCCGTCTTCGACCGTGCGGCGGCGTTCGCCGTTCTGCGCCGGCTGGGCGACGTCCACTGGCGGCGGAGCCTCCTGACGCGGAATCGCTTCGAAATAGTTGCGCACGCGAGCGAGCGCCGTGGGCGTCTTCACGTCGCCGACGATCACCAGGACCGCGTTGTTGGGGGCGTAGTAGGTCTTGAAGAACGCGGCGACGTCCTCGACCGATGCGGCGGTCAGATCCTCCATCGATCCAATCGTTGAGTGTTTGTACGCGACGTTGTCGTAGGCGAGATCGTCGAGGATCTCGTTGACACGGCCGTACGGCTGATTGTCGTAATTCTGCCGCCGTTCTTCCTGAACCGCGTTCCTCTGGTTATCGAGATTGTCCTTCACGATGGCGAGCGAGCGCATGCGATCGGCTTCGAGGAAGAGCGCCGCATCGAGCTGGTTGGCGGGCATCGTCTCGTAATAGATCGTGCGTTCCTTATTCGTGGTGCCGTTCATGTTCCCGCCGTTCGAGAAGATCGTGTAGAAGTGCTCTCCGGTGCCGACGTTGGCGGAGCCCTTGAACATCATGTGCTCGAACAGGTGAGCAAACCCCGTCCGGCCCTTCCGCTCGTCGCGGGAGCCGACGTTGTAAGAGATCGCGACCGAAAACACCGGCGCGACATGATCCTCGGCGATCACCACGCGAAGCCCGTTGCTCAGCGAGGTGTCGGTGAATGTGATCGAAGGCGTGGTGACGGCAGCAAGAGCCGCAGAAAGCGCTGCCGCGAAGGCCGTGGCGACGACTGACCGACGTATCCACGAACGGACCATCGGAAACCTCCTGAAAGCGTAAGGCCGCGATTATAGACCCGCGCGAACGTGCCGTGTATCGGCGTATTCGGTGGGATCGGGGATGCCCGCCCCGAGGAACGCGTCGTGACGTTCCCGGCACTTGCTGCACGTGCCGCAGTGACCCGTGCCGACTGGGCTCATACACGACAAGGTGAGGGTGAACGGCACGTTCAGCGTGACGGCCCGCCGAACGACCTCGGCCTTGCCAAGATCGGCGTAAGGCGCGGCAATCGTGATCGAGTGGGCGAGGCCGAGCGACAGCGTCGATGCCATCGAAGCCCGGAATTCAGGCGTCGCGTCGGGGAACGGATTGTGCCCGAGCGTGCCGAGGACGAGGCGCCCGATGCCCGCTGCCGCGCAGTAGACGCCCGCCTTGCCGAGGAGGACGATGTTGCGGCCCGGCAGGTACACGTCTTCGTCGGGTGTGTGATAACCGGGCGCGCGCCCCTGGATCGCCCAGTGCGTGTGTTCGTACACGTCGCGCATGTCGACGCTCAACGAAACGAGCGAGCGAACGTGCCGTTGCATGGCCGGCGACGCGAGCAGCCGGTCAACGACCGCGCGTTCCGCTGCTTCCCACGCGAGGCCGACGCTGACGTAAATCGGCTGCACGATGTCGCGCGCGGCCTCGTCGGCGACGAGCACGGCGCTGTCGAGACCGCCGGAAAGGAGAACGGCCGTTGGCATTACTATTGGTCAATGTATTCTGTCACCAAACGCATCGACTTCTGTTACGGCCACCGGCTTCTCGACTACGACGGCATCTGCAAGCATCCGCACGGACATAACGCCGTCGCCGAGATTGAAGTGCGCACCGGCACCCTCGACAGCCGCAACATGGTCTGCGACTTCAGCGACATCAAGCGCATCGTCAAGGGCTGGATCGACCGCGAGCTCGATCACAAGATGCTGCTGCGCCACGACGATCCACTCGTCGCGCCGCTTCAACAGCTCGGGGAACCGGTCTTCCTTCTGGACAGCAATCCAACGGTCGAACGGATCGCGCGGTTGATCTTCGATCACGCGAAGAAAGAAGGATTCCCGGTCGTGCGCGTGACCGTGTGGGAGACGCCGACGTCGTTCGCGGAGTTCAGGGAGAGTTGAGACTCATTGTTTTCGATCTCGACGGCACGCTCGTCGATTCGAAGCGCGATCTCGCCGACGCCGCCAATCAGTTGTTGACAGAGTCAGGGGCCGGTTCCCTTCCTGAAGAAGCGATTGGTCAGATGGTGGGGAACGGCGCGCCTGTTCTCGTCGCGAAGGCGTTTGCCGCCGTTGGCGTGACCGCGCCGGACGATGCGGTGGCGAGGTTTCTCGCGATTTACGGCGATCGGCTGCTCGTGCACACCCGCCCGTACCCCGGCATGCGCGAGGCGCTCGATCGGCTCGCCGCGCGAGCGACGGATGTCTCGCTCGCGGTCCTCACGAACAAGCCGCTCGCGGCGACCAGAACAATTTTGACGGGGCTCGACCTCTCCAGATATTTCGAGGATGCGGCCGTAATCGGTGGCGACGGGCCGTTTCCCCGCAAGCCGGATCCGGCCGGTCTCCATTTCCTTGGATCACGCCTTGGCGTCTCGCCGGCGCAAACGCTGCTCGTCGGCGATTCGATCGTCGACTGGAGAACCGCCAGAAATGCGTCTGCGACGATCTGCCTCGCACGGTACGGATTCGGATTCGAGGGCTTTCCAACGGAGGAAATTGCTCCCACCGATCTCGTGATCGACGCTCCTGCTGAGCTAGCTTCAGCCGTCGGTTTTTGATACGCCACTTCCCAAGTTCATCCGGAAAGCATGCACGGGAGGGCCGTTTGGCGCGGTACTCCGATTGCTACTTAGTTCGGACCCAGCGCATGCGATCGGACAGCCAGCGGAGAGCTATTTCCGCCCCACCCCTCTATCGACCCCTCGACGACCCGATGCTTCAGGGACTGCTGGAAGCGGTCGCGATCCCCGTCGTCTTGTTCAGCCTCGAAGGCGAGATTCTGCTCGCGAACGCGCCCGCGCGGTCGCTGTTCGTTGAGAGCGGTGATCGCGATGGGACTGCCGGCCAGGTGGCGCGAGCGAACGGGCAGCGGCTCGCCTTAGCTCTTCCTCAGGGCCCCGAAGGTCGGACCGAGCCGAACGTCTTCGAGTTGCGTCTGCTCGAACCCCACACGCTCGCCGAGCGTTTGTTCGAGGCCACGCGCAGCACGATTGACGATCCGGAACACGGGCAGTCGGTGGTGATTGCGCTTCGCGATCGACGCGAGCGGCTGGACCAGGCGCGTTTCCTGTCGAATATCTCGCACGAATTTCTCACCCCGTTGAACACCATCCTCGGGTACACCTCCATCCTGCTGCAGGGCGTCTCCGGTCCGCTCGACGAGAGCGTGCGCAATCAGCTCTATAGAATCGAAGCCAACGGCGTTCGTCTTCAGACTATGATCGGCCAAATTCTGGATACCACGCGGCTCGAGATGGGGAGGATGCCGGTTCTGATGTCGCGCTTTTCCGTGCCGGGGGTGGTCAACGAGGTGACGTCCGAACTCGAGCCGTTAATCGCGCGCTCGACGCTTCCGGTCACGACCGAAATCCCTGAAGCGATGCCGACGGTCTGGAGCGATCGCGACAAGGTTAAACACATTCTTCGACAGTTCCTCACCAACGCCCTGAAGTTCACGCACGAAGGTGGCGTGTCGATTCGCATTCGATTTCGATCGCGAGAGCAGCAGGTCGGTGTCTCGGTGATCGACTCCGGCATTGGCATTCCTGCCATTGATTGCGAGCGTGTGTTCGAGGACTTTCAGCAACTGGACAACTCACGCAATCGCCGGTATGGCGGGACCGGCCTGGGACTGTCGATCTGCCGTCGCTTCGCGGACCTGCTTGGCGCCCAGGTGATGGTCCAGAGTGTGGTCGGCAAAGGTTCGACGTTTACGCTGCTGCTGCCCGTTCGAGGACATTGAATGATTGAGAAGGTTGAACGCCCCCGTGTGCTGGTCGTCGACGATTTTCCCGATGCGCGCGAGATGTACGCCGAATATCTGGCGTATGCCGGTTTCGACGTGATCGAGGCCAGCAATGGCGTCGAAGCGCTCGAACGCGCTTCTGACAGCCAACCCGACGTCATCGTCATGGATCTGTCGCTGCCGGTCATGGATGGCTGGGAAGCGACCAGACGTCTCAAGGCCAACCAGGACACGACCACGATTCCGATCGTCGCGTTGACCGGTCACGTGCTCGCCGGGATTTCGGAGGGCGCGAAGAAAGCGGGCTGCGACGCGTTCGTCACGAAGCCGTGCTTGCCTGAGGATCTCGTCAAGGAGATCCGCAAAGTTCTCAATCACGCCTAACGCGGATGTCTAGCGGCGGCGCGTCACCGGACGCGGCCGCACCTGGTGTGGCTTGCCCTGATGCTGCGCGAGGCCGCGGTCGGTGTGCCCGACGACGAATGAAAGTCCTGCGAAGACGCCGAACGACGGTGCGGCGTCGGTGACGCCGAACAGCGCACCGCCGTCGAGGGCCGTTTTATCAGACAGACGATAGAGCGCGCCGAGGTCTATCGCCGCCAGCGCTCCGCCGTCCGGATCCTCCCGTGAGAAACAGAAACCCTCGAGGAACGGGCTCCAGCGTGTGCCGATGGCCGTGCTCGCGGACAGCGACACCAGGTGTTGCGTGAAACGCGAACGATCGCCTCCGCCAATCGAGCCAATCCCGTAGTTGACGTCCACGCGTGCCCATCGACTGACGTTGGCTCCGCTCAGAACACCGAGCGTAAAGTCGGCGTCGCCCGATCCGAGTGCGAGATCCGAGCTGGCTGTCGGAAGAGTCACCGTCGGAAGAATCGACAGATGGGGCGGGCCGTCGGAACTCGGCACCAATCGGAGTTTGGCGCCCAACTGGACGTTCCCCAGTCCGGTGGCGCGAGTATGACCGTCGGACGTCGTCACAAAGCCGTCGGTGCCGACGCGCGCTTCCAGCCACGCTCGCAAACCGATGCGGGCGGTCAACGGCGAGCCGAATGTCCTGTCTCCAGAGTCGCGCGTGAAGATGCCACCCAGCTCGATCTGCAACGCTCCCGTTTCGACAATGGTGGCGCTGTTGGTGAGATCGGGCCGATCGGGATCGATCGTCTCTTGTGCGTTGGCGAAGGCGGACGTGCCGATCAGCGCCAGACAGAGGGCGGTGACCTGCAGAAGCCGACTCGATGCGGATCTCATGGTTCGACTTCGACGAGGAGCTTGGAGGCCGCTCTCGTGCCGATGGTGATCGAGCGGTGATCCTTGCCCCGCAACAATACGGAATCGGCGGCCGTGTCGCGGGTCTCGACCTGCACGGCCTGTCCAGGCTTGAGGTTGTTGCGTTCGATAAACCGCAAAAACGACGGATCCTGGTCGGCGATACGCGTCACCTTCAGCGGCGTGCCGAGCGGGCACGTGAGCAGACTGTCCAGGTGCCGCGACGGGATCGTGCCTTCGACCGTAGGAATGGGATCGCCGTGGGGATCGTGCGTCGGTTGTCCAAGCATTTCGTCGATGCGCTCGATCAACCGGTCGGACACCACATGTTCTAGCTGCTCGGCGTCGTCGTGGACTTCGTCCCAGCTCATGCCCATCACTTGAACCAGAAACAGTTCGACCAGCCGATGACGTCTCAACACGCGGCCGGCGAGTTTCTCGCCCGACTCCGTCAGCCGTACGCCGCTGTACGGTTCGTACTGCGCGAGCCCGGATTCGGCCAGCGCCTTGACCATCGTCGTCGCCGTCCCTGGCGTGACGCGGAGCGCCGAGGCCACGCTTCCCATCGGCACCAGCCGCTCGCCTTCGGGCAGCGATGACTGGTGCTGGTAGATGGCCTTCAGATAGTTCTCGACGGTGCTCGACGGGAGCATCAGGGTATTATCCAACTTTACTCCGTGTCCCTGAATGAGCGTTTGGCGACCCCGGACGGCAAACGTCGCTACGTCCGGTCGTTGTTTGCCACCATTGCCGATCGCTACGACTTCATCACCGTCGCGCTGTCGTACGGTCAGGATCGGCGCTGGAAAGAGCGGGTCGTGGAGCTCGCTCGCCCTACCGCCTCGACACGGGCGCTCGATCTCGCCACCGGAACTGGAGACATCGCCTTCGCGCTCGCCTCGCGCGGCGCGTCGGTCGTGGGGCTCGACATCACGCTCCGGATGATCGAGCTTGCGAAGGCGAAGAGCCCTCGACGCGCCGGCCGCCACGCGTTTCTCGTGGGCGACATGCTGGCGCTGCCCCTGCCCGATCGCTCCGTCGACATCGTGACCACTGGTTACGGACTGCGCAACGTTCCGGATCTGCGAACGGCGATCGCCGAAATTGCTCGCGTGCTCCGACCTGGCGGTGTCCTCGTGTCGCTCGACTTCAACCGTCCAGAAGGGCGGGTGCTGCGCGCCGCCTACCTGACTTATCTCACTGTGGTGGGCAGCACCCTGGGTCTCGTCCTTCACCGTGATCCCGATACCTATCGGTACATTCCCGCGTCGATTCAACGCTACCCGGGCGCGCCGGCCGTCGCTCGCATGTTGGAAGCTCAAGGGTTCGAAGACGTGCGGTACGATCCGGTGCTCGGCGGATTGATGGCCATTCACTTTGCCCGCCGAAAGGGTTGAGGCTCCCGTCAAATGGATCTCGACACGTCGCGCTGGTCTGGGGAAGGCGAGTTCACGACCTTGCTCGTGGAGAGGCTGAAGTCGGTCGCGGCGATCGCGGCCGTGCGGGTTGAAGACGCTCCGGCGAGCCGCGCCGAGTCGGACTACAACTTCATCAGCAACGAACTGTTCGTGACGTTCGCCGTCCACGTGCGTCAGGAACCTGTTCGCCGGTTCGGCTTTCTTCCCGGTACCCGTGAGGTCCGGGAGAAGGCGATGTCGATAGCAGGTTTGGAGCAGGCGCTGGCGAGCGTTCCAGATGTCGGTGCGCCGGACTACGGCGACGAGGCAATGCTCCAGTACTTGCGGACCGAGCGCATCATTCCGCCGTATCAAACTCGCGGCTATAAGTTGGTCGAGCTCGTCCGCATTTACGAGACCGGTACCGAACCGCGCGCGTAGTTAAATCGTCAGCGTTCGACAAACGGCTCGATATTCTTCAAGACGTACGCGAGCACCTCTTCTTCAGTCAACGTATCAGGGCTGCCGATTGCTTCCTCAGATTCGATTGTGCGGTTGGCCCAGTGACGGCTGCTGTGGCCTTTGACGAAGGGCGCGCGCTCGTCGGTGTCGAGGCTCAGCTCCACGTAGTCAGCCGCGTTTCGATCGGACGCCAACCGCACGCTCCCGCCGGGAGTGAAGACTGTAAACGCCAGTCCTTCCGCGCGCAGCACGTTCCCCACCTGTTTGAACAGCGGGACGGCCATCGTCTCGAGAAACGTCTCATAGGCTTTCGACGCCGCGTCCGTGCGTTCACGCCGTTCGGCGGCCTGTCGCTTGGCGCCTTCGATGGTTCTGATCACGAGCTTTTTGACGTCTGAGATTTGCATGGGATGGTTAGATCGCCTTGGCTGCGCGCAATCGCGCGATGTCGTCCGGTGAGAGTCCCAGGTCGTGTTGCAGAACGTTCTGTGTATGCTGGCCCAGTCTCGGTGGCGCCGTCTTCACTGCACCGGGCGTGGCCGAGAGTTTGATCGGCACGCCAAGGGTTTGAAGGCGACCGATCGTCTCGTGTTCGAGCTCCGCGACCATTGCGCGCGCGGCAATCTGTGGATCGGCGAACAACTCGCCGAGGTCCCGCACCTGCCCGCACGGAATTCCGCCGTCGTTGAGAGCCTTCAACCATTCCTGACGGCTGCGCGTGCGGACTGCGGAAGCGACGATTGGGCGAAGCTCGTCGTAACGGGTGACGCGATCCCGATTGGTCGCAAATCGCTCGTTCGGTTCAATGCCGGCAATCTCGCAGAAGCGGCGCCACTGCGCGTCGTTGCCGATGGCGAGGACGAGGTCCCCGTCGGAAGCCGCGAAGGTCTCGTACGGAACGATGGTCGGATGACGGTTGCCCATTCGCGGCGGCGCCGAGCCGGTCGCGAAGTAGATACCCGCTTGGTACGTGAGCAACGCGGCGACGGAATCGAGCAGGGAGATGTCGACCTGCTGGCCGCGGCCCGTGCGTTCTCGGGCGAACAGCGCCAGTCCAATCCCCTGAGCGGCGAACACACCCGACACAATGTCGGCAATTGCAACGCCGAGACGGTACGGCGGGCCGTCGCCGTCACCGGTCAGGCTCATCAAACCGCCTTCAGCCTGGATGACCGCGTCATAGCCCGGCTCCTGACGTCGAGGACCGGTCTGACCGAATCCTGAGATCGAGCAGTACACGAGCCGCGGATGGCGTTCCGCAAGTGTCGCGTAATCGAGCCCCAGCTTCGCGAGCGTGCCAGGACGAAAGTTTTCGACCAGGACGTCGCTCTTGGCGATCAGCTGCTCGAGCAGCTGGCGCCCTTCGGCGGTCTTGAAATCGAGCGCCACGCTCTCCTTATTGCGGTTGACGCTGAGAAAGTAAGTGCTTTCCCCGTGAAGAAACGGAGGGCCGAAGCCGCGCGTGTCGTCGCCTTTGCCCGGTTGTTCGATCTTGATCACCCGCGCGCCCATATCGGCAAGGAGCATCGTGCAATACGGACCAGATAGCACGCGCGTGAGATCGAGGATGGTCAGGCCCTCGAGTGGCTGCATAGCCAGACACTATACTGAGGATCGCCGTCATAAGAGGCATGAGCATGCGCCGTATTCTTCCAACCGTCGCCGTTCTGTTCATCCTGTCCCTCGCCTTTGCCATTCCCGCTGATGCGCAAGACAGCGGCAACAACAATTCGGGACCGCCCGTCATCGTCGTGGTGGGGGAGTCGCTGGTCAGGCGAGTTCCCGACGTGGCGTATCTGAATGTCTCCGTCGAATCGAAAGCCGGCAACCCTCGGGATGCCCAGCGGCAGAATGCCGACACGATGGCGGCGGTGGAGCGGGCGCTGGCGAACGCCGGAATCGCGCGCGATGCGCTGAGAACGATCGGCGCCTGGCTCGATCAGCAATACGACTTCGTCAACGGCAAACGGGTGTCGCGTGGCTATACCGCGAGAAACACGCTCGAGATTCGCGTGGACGATGTGGCGCGCGCCGGGGAGATCGCCGACGTCGCTGTGCAGGCGGGGGCGACCGCTGTGAGCGGTGTGCGGTTCGATCTGAAGGACCGCACGTCTGCTGAACGGGAAGCCCTTCGCCAGGCGGTCGAGGATGCCCGAGCCCGAGCCGATGCTGCCGCGAGCGGGGCCGGCCGGACGATCGATCGTGTCATCCGAATCGAGGACGCTCGACCCGATCGTGGTCCGAGGCCGGTTCAGCAGACCTTCGCGGTGGCGAGAGCCGCCGAAGCGTCGTCAGCCCCGACGAACTTCGAACCCGGCATGCTCGAAATCAACGCCCAGGTCACGCTGACCGTGTCGATGAAATACTTTCCAGCACAGTGGGATCCGAAGCTTGGAATTCACGTGACTTGAAGTCGCGGC
>JADMIO011606044.1_pt1 | contig 22248 bp, 27 predicted proteins | sample 8958161 | NCBI WGS metagenome assembly JADMIO01 (sample SAMN16585339, study PRJNA669376) | soil metagenome | isolation source: Crop rotation soil | place: USA: Cullars Rotation, Alabama | collected 2011
CGCGACAACTTGTCCACGTGGAATTCTAAGCTTAGGATCCCAATGTGCTGGAAAGGGCCGACGGCGTGCGCGAGGCCTGGGACCGGGCCGTCGGCGGCGCCCTGGTGCAGGACCCAGGCGAGGTTGTCCGAGAGCGCCCAGCGCGGCCCTGAGGTGGTCAGCTTCTGCCAGCCGGTCAGCCAGTAGACGGCGGCGACGGCGATCAGCGAGCTCCTCGCAGCCCACGGCGGCGGGTCGTCGGGGTCCCGGTGGCGCCAGGCGACGGGCACCAGGAACGGCACCGCGGCGAGCAGCAGGAGCACCTCGTTGTGGAGGAGCTTCCCGCCGCTCGAGCGCAGCCCGCCGAGCACCAGGAGGGCGAGCCAGCTGACGGCGAAGCCGACGTGCGCAGCGGTCGGCCGCAGCCGGCCCGAGGCCGCGGCGACCGCAGCGGCGAGGCCGAGGACCTGGGCGGCCACGAGCGTCGGAGCCGGGGGCATCGCGCCGAAGAGCCGAGCCACCCCGACCGGACGGAAGCCGATCCCGTGGCCGCCGGCCATCGAGGCCCACGGCACGACGGCGAGTCGCAGGGCGATCGCCGCCGCGAGGAGCCGACCGACCCGGGTCACCGAGCGACCTCGACGAGCATGGTCGACGAGAGGTCGACCTCGGGCTCCCCGGCGTGCGTCGGCACCCGGACCAGCACTCGGACGCCTCGCAAGGCGACGACCGGACGGCCCTGCGGGTCGGGGTCGGCGGCGCTCGCCCACGCCTCGAGCGTGCGCCGCCGCTCGGCGGGCGGCGCGGTCGCCAGCGAGGCCATGAGGTGGCGGGGGAGTCCGAGCCGGTTCGGGACGCGGCTGAGGTCGAGGGGCGTCGCCGTCCCGTCGTCCCGCACCTCGAGGAGGCGGACCACGGACCGGGTCGAGGTCCGCCGGCCGCTGAAGAGGTGGGTGCCCGTCAGGGGCCAAGCGTCGGCCTCGCCGATCCCGCAGCCGACGATCGCGAGCACGAGCAGCGCCGTGAAGGCGCGTGCCCGCCACCCCATCCGCTCGTTCCCAGCCACGGCCCGCAGCCTCGCAGGCGCCGCCGCCGGGCGGCACGTTCACCCGTCGGACGTGGGCCCGCCGACCGCCTCGAGCCGGAAGATCGTGCTCTCGGGCCACAGGTCGGTGGCCGTGGCGAGGCGCCAGCGGTCGCGCAGGCTGAGGCCCCGATGGGCGGACCGCACCCCGGGGAGCGGGATCACCGGGACCACGTTCCACTGCCAGCCGTACCGGTCGTGGAGGACCCGGTCGGCGCGCTGGGCCGCATCGCCGAGGAGCTCGATGGCGGTGACGGCCAGGGTCGGCCCCGACGCGCGGCCCTGCCAGTCGGCGGCTCGGATCGTCGCCACGCCCGTGGTGCGCAGCCGCCGGGCCTTCGGTGAGCTGGCCGGCGTGCGGAGCACGAGCCTGTCGCCGTCGACGGCGAACCACATCGGCGTCGCCACCTCGGTCCCGTCGGCCCGCCTGGTGGCGAGCGAGAGGTAGCGGCCGGGGAGAGCGGTGGCGAGGGAGCGGGTCGCAGTGGCGGTCATGACGCCCACCCAACCACTTGGAGTCGGCTCCAGGTCAAGGCCATGCTGGTGTGATGTCCGGCACGTCGACGACCGCCCTGCTCTCCATCGGCGAGGTGGCCGAGCGGTCCGGGGTCGCCGACACGGCCCTGCGCTACTACGAGCGGATCGGCCTCCTGCGCCCGGTCGAGCGGGTCGGAGGCAAGCGCCGCTACGACGAGAAGGCGGTTGCCCGGCTCGCGGTCATCGGCCTGTGCAAAGCCGCCGGCTTCAGCCTCGACGAGATCGCGATCCTCTACGACGACCGCTCGCCGGCCCGGGCGAGGAGCCGGGAGCTCGCCGAAGCGAAGCTGGCCGAGATCGACGCCCAGCTGGCCCGGCTGCAGGAGGCGCGCGCCGTCGTCGAGTGGGGTCTGCGCTGCACCTGCCCGACCCTCGACGCCTGCACCTGCGGTCTCCACGTTTGCTGAACGCCAGCCGTGCCAACGCCTCCGTGACGCGCTGACATCCGGCGCGCGTTGGGCTGGGATCACGCTCCGATGCGCCGTCCCCACACGACCCACCGCCTCGCCCTGGTCGCCACGCTGACCCTCGCCGGGTGCAGCGGTGGGCGCGCCGCGACGACCGCGACGACGACCGGACCCGCCGGGGCCGACGGCACGACGACGACCGCGCCGCCTCCGGCAGCTGCCGGCCTCACGGTCGCCGACGCCGCCTTCCGCCTGGCGTCGCCGCGCAGCCGGCTGTCGTGCGCGGTGCTCGGTCGTGCGCCCGTGTGCTTCGGCGGGCTGAACGCAGCCCGCACGTCGTCGGCCGACGTCTTCGCGCTGTCGCTGGCCGACGGGTCGACGACGAAGCGCACGCCCCTCGCCGCGCCCCGCCACGACGCAGCGGGTGCCGCGCTTGGCCGGCACCTCCTCATGCTCGGCGGCGGGGCCAAGGAGGCCGGCAGCGCCGACGTGCTGGACCTCGCCGCCAGCCCGCCCACGGTCGTCGGCCACCTGGCCGAGGCCCGCTCCGACCTGAACGCCGTCGTGACCGACGGCAAGGTCGTGGTGACCGGCGGCTACGACGGGACGACCATCACGCCCGGGGTCCTGGTGAGCGACGACGGCGTCGCGTTCCACCACGTCGGCGACCTCGTCGTGCCGGTGCGCTACGGCGCCTCGGCCGCGAGCGGCGGCACCGTCTTCGTGTTCGGCGGCAAGACCGTCGAGCGCGGCACGGACAGCCAGACCGACGCGGTCCAGGCCATCGACCTCGCCTCCGGACGGACGACCGTCGTCGCCCACCTTCCCAAGCCCCTCGGCCACGCCGTCGCCCTCTCGCTCGGCGGGGCGATCTGGGTGCTCGGCGGGCGCACCGGCACCACGACCACGGCCGACACCGCCCAGGTGCTCCGGTTCGATGCGTCCACGAGCACGGTGACCGTCGTCGGCCACCTGCCGCGAGCGCTGGCCGACTCGACCGGGGTCGTGGTCGACGGCGTCGGCTTCCTCATCGGCGGCGAGCGGTCCGGGCGGCCCGTGACCGACGTGCAGCGGGCGGAGGTGGTGGCATGAGGCGCCCGTTCGTCGCAGCGCTCGCCGCCGTGGTGCTCGTCGCAGGCTGCAGCCACGGCGGTGGGGCCAAGGCCGGCATGGCGGCGATGCCCGGCATGCCGGGGATGGACGGCACCGAGGCGACGAACGCCAGCGCGCCGACCCAGCCCACGACGACCCTGGGCCCGCCGCCCCGCCAGCGACCGGCGCCCCACCCGGTCCAGACCGTCAACGGCATGCCGCCCGTGCTCGACCCGGCGAACGTCTACTCCGAGATCGCCGTCGGCAAGCTCTCGCCGGCTGTGGCGAACGACCCGCTGCGGGTCTACGTGCCGAACAGCGAGTCGGGGTCGGTCTCCGAGATCGACCCGACGACCAAGGCGGTGCTGCGGACCTTCAAGGTCGGCAAGCGGCCGCAGCACGTCGTCCCGTCGTACGACCTGCGGACCCTGTGGGTCGTCAACAACGACGGGAACACGCTGACCCCGATCGACCCGGCCACCGGCGACCCCGGGAAGCCCGTGCCGGTCGCCGACCCCTACAACCTGTACTTCACGCCCGACGGCCGCTCGGCGATCGTCGTCGCCGAGAAGGACCACCGGCTCGACTTCCGAGACCCGCACACCATGGCGCTGCAGTCGTCGCTCCCCGTCGACTGCGCCGGGGTCAACCACACCGACGTCACCGCCGACGGCCGGTTCCTCGTGGCCAGCTGCGAGTTCGACGGCGCCATCATCCGCATCGACCTCGCCACCCGCACGGTCGTCGGCCGGCTCCAGCTGGGGCGGCCCGTGCGCCCGCCCGAGAAGCGCAGCAGCCCCATCCCGGCGGACCTGGCCTACGAGCCGGCGTCGATGCCCCAAGACGTCCGGCTCTCGCCCGACGGCAGCCGCTTCTACGTCGCCGACATGATGGCCGGCGGGGTCTTCGTCATCGATGCCGAGGCCTTCACGATCCTCGGCTTCGTGCCGACCGGCACCGGCACCCACGGCCTCTACCCGTCACGGGACGGCACCCGGTTCTTCGTGGTCAACCGGGGCACCGACACCATCGCCGGGCAGCGCCGCCCACCGGGCTCGATCAGCGTGCTCGACGTGAGCACCGACACGGTCATCGCCACCTGGCCCATCCCCGGCGGTGGCAGCCCCGACATGGGCAACCTCACCCCCGACGGCAAGGAGCTGTGGGTCGGCGGTCGCTACGACGACGAGGTCTACGCGATCGACACCGCCACCGGCGCCCTGCTCGCCCGCATCCCGGTCGGCCACGCGCCGCACGGCCTCACCGTGTGGCCCCAGCCGGGCCGGTACTCGCTGGGCCACACGGGGGAGATGCGCTGACGCCGGCGGGCTTCAACCGTGGAGCAGGGCGCTGACGAACGAGCGGAGCCGGGCGTCCCGCAGCCAGACCGCGGTCCACAGGACGGCGGCGAACAGGACGGGGAACACCAGGTTGAACACCGGCTTCTCGGCCCGGAGGTTGGTGGCCACCGCGCCGCCCAGGTAGCCCGTGAGCAGCACCGCGCCGAGGGGGGCGGTGCGCTTCCAGGCGAAGGCGGCGACGCAGACGAGGAGCGTGACGCCGATGGCCGGCGAGAGGCCGAGGGGGTAGCCGAGCTCGGCCATGGCCGTGTCGACCCACTCGACCCGCAGGACGTGGGTGATCCCGTCGAAGCCCAGGAAGAGGGTGCCGAGCACGGTGATGCCGAGGCCGACCCGGCCAGCCGTGACCGACGTGTCGACGGGGGCGGCGGAGCTGAGGGTGGCCGCCATCAGAAGCTCGCGTTCGGGTTGTCGAACATCTGGCCGATGCGGATGGCGTTCCCGAAGGGGTCGCGGATGCCGAAGTCGATGCCGTAGGGGCGCTCGGTCGGCTCGTCGTTGACGTCGACGCCCCGGGCCACGAGGGCGGCGTAGGTGGCGTGGGCGTCGTCGGTGGTGAGGAAGAGCGAGCCGGCCATGGCGCCCTTCGTGAGGAGGTCGCGGACCTGGGCGGCGGTCTCGTCGTCGAGGCGGGGCGCGCCGGGCTTCTCGAGGAGGATCTCGCGACCGTCCTGGCCGGGGACCTTCACGCAGAGCCAGCGCATGAAGCCGAGGTCCACGTCAGCTGCGACCTCGAAGCCGAGCGTGCCGACGTAGAAGTCGAGCGCTTGGTCCTGGTCGAGGACGTACACCTGCGACCGGCTGATGCCGCCGAAGGAGGGGGTGGGGTTGGTGCTGTCTGCCATGCGGTGCAGGCTAAGGAACCTCGGCTCGGCCGCCTTCTCCGAAACTGCTCAGGCGCTCGGCGCCGGACCGAGCAGGTCGATCGCCGGCGCTCGTCGGTCGGGTCCACTCCTTGACGAAGCAGCTCGGCACCTGGCCCAGCCCCGGGTCCCTGGTCTTCTGGCGGTAGGCGCTGGGGGTCGTGCCGGTGATCGTGGTGAAGGTGCGGCTGAACGTGCCGAGGCTCGAGAAGCCCACGGTCATGCAGATCTCGGTGACGTCGCGGCCGGTGGTGCGGAGGAGCTCCATGGCCCGCTCGATGCGCCTGCGCTGCAGGTAGCGGTGCGGGGTCTCGCCGAACGTCCGCTTGAACGACCGGGTGAAGTGGGCCTCGCTCATGCAGGCGATCGCCGCCAGCGCCGGCACGTCGAGGTCGTCGCGCCACGAGCGGTCGATGGCGTCGCGGGCGCGCAGGAGGAGGCGGTTGCTCTCCTCCCGGGCCGTCGCCACGCCGGCGACCGTACCCGGGCCCCTACTGGTCGGGGACGAAGCTCGTGTAGAGGCTGGTCGGGCTGTAGGAACCGTCCGCGAGGGGCCCGGCGCCGATGTAGATCTGCCCGGGCGACCTGGTGGCGCCGAACTCGAGCCCCATGCGGCCCTGGGTCTGGTTCTCGTGCCCGAGGCGAACGGCCTTCACGAGGGCTGCGGCGTTGGGGCTGAACGCCGCCGCGCCGCCCGATTCGGTCCAGCCGTAGATCCTCTCCGCGGCGTACGAGATGGAGTTGCCGCCGGTCAGCGTGGTGAGCCGCATCCGCTGGTTGACCCCGGCGGTGTCCGTGAAGAGGTCGGCGCTGCCCCGCACGATGCTCGTCCCGCCGGCGTCCGTGTACGGCGAGCTGTAGAAGCCCACGCCGGTGCGGTCGCGGGACTCCGAGGTCGCGGTGAAGGCCGTCGGCTCGGTGAAGGCGATGAGGGTCGTCGGGCTGTGCTTGCCGTCGATCGGGCCGGCGCCGAGCATCACGCCCGCGCCGGCGGCCTTGTTGGCCTTCCAGGCCAGACGAGCCGTGTACGTCACGCCGGCGGTGACGGCCATGCGGCCCTGGGCGTAGGCGGCGTTGGGGCTGAAGGTGCCGGCGAGCCCGCCGGACTCCTTCCAGGTGACGAGGACCGGCGTGGCGCTGGCCGAGCTGGTGACCTCGATGCCGAGGTCCTGGTTGATCCCTGCTGCGGCCGTCCACAGGTCGGTGTTGGCCAGCCACGTCGCGGTGCGGTCCGTGGCCGGCGTCAACGACACCGACACCGGGGGGTCGAGCGGCTTCCACGTGGTGCCGTCGCTCGCCCCGAGCGAGCGCTGGACGGTGCTCTGGGACGACGTGATGGTCGCCGTCGGGTCGCTGCTCGAGAAGAAGCGGTAGGTCAGGTCGGTGTCCGAGTAGCCGAGCCCCTCGGGGCCCGCTCCGGCGTAGATGGTCGAGCCGGGGACCGCCTTGTTGGCCTTCCACACCAGGACCAGCCGGTAGGTGACGCCGGCCTTGACGTCGAGCACGTGCTCGATGGCGGCGGCGTTGGGCGAGTAGATCGAGCCCCGGCCGCCGGACTCCTTCCAGGCGACGGTCGAGCCGGCGTAGGCGCCGTCGTCGGAGGTGACCCGGATGCCCAGGTCCTGGTTGAGGTCGGGGGTGCCGGTGAACAGCGCGGCGTTGGCCGTGAGGTGGAGCCGGCCGCTGGCGGGCGCGGTGAAGGAGCCACCGAGGTCCTGCGGGTCGATCGGTTGCCACGTGACGCCGTCGCTGCCTTGGAGCACGTACTGCTCGTCGGACACCATCGAGCGCACCGGCGCGGCCTTGGCGAACGTGAACGGCTTGGTCGGGTTGGCCTGGCCGGAGCCCCGGCCGTTGGTGGCCGTGATCCCGAAGGTGATCGGGCGGTCGGTCGGCAGGCCGTCGATGATCACGCTGCGTCGGTCGCCCGGCACGGTGACCGGGCCGCGGCCGGTGCTCGGGGTGATGGTGTACGAGGTCGGCAGCGGGGAGCCGCGGTCGACCTTCTCCCACGTCACCGCGGCCTTGCCCGGCCCGATCGGGGTGGCCTGGGGCACCGTCACGAAGTTCGGCGGGCCCGACGGCGTGCGGCGGAAGCTGACGTCGTCGACGAAGAAGCGGGCTGGGGTCGCAGCGTCGGTGTAGCCCCGGAACACGAGCTGGCAGTCGCCGGCGCAGTTCAGGACCTCGGGGTTGAGGTCGATCTCGACGTCGACGTACGACCCGTTGGGCACCTTGTCCGGGCAGATCGCGTAGGCGCCTCGCCCGGTGAAGTACTCGGACTGGGAGGCGGCGGCGATCCCGAACACGAGCGCGTCCTTGCAGCCGGGCCGGCGGTCGGCGCCGTCCACCCGGACGCTGAACCGGAGGTAGCTCGTGCTGAACTCGCCGTAGCTGAGGGGCAGCTTCTGCTCGATGCTCTGCGCGCACCGGTCGGTGCCGCACAGGGACGCCGAGAAGGCACCGCCATGGGGTGCTGCTGTCGTGAAGACCTGGGCCGGCGCCGCGCCGTACACCTGCCACTGCGACGACGCCCCGCGCTCGAAGCCGCCGTCGGTCACCAGGTCGACCGACTGGTCGACCTCGGCCGCCGCCGATCGTGCGGTGCCGCCCAGGGTCGCGACGAGCGCCACCACCGCCACCAGCACCAGCCATCGTCGCGCGCCGCCGAGCGCACCTCCCCGTCGAGCCCCTCGCATGCGTGCATCCTCGCGCCGCGGAGCGGCAGGCCGTCCACCTCAGGGCTGCGTGCGGTCGAGGTGCTTGGTGAAGAACGTGGTGGGGCAGCGGGTGCCGTCGGGCCACAGGGCGAAGTCGGGGACCTCGCCGACGACCGTCCAGCCGTTGCGGAGGTAGAGGGCGTGGGCGTCGCTGCCGGTCACGGTGTCGAGGACGAGGACGTCGTGACCGGCCTCGAGGGCGGCGGCCTCCGCAGCCCGGAGGAGCGCAGAGGCGATGCCCTGCCGGCGGGCTCGGCGGTGGACGAGCATCTTCGTGAGGTCGGCCCGGTGGGGCTGGTTCTCCGGTCCGGCCGGGACGACCTGGACCGTGCCGACGATCGCGCCGTCGTCGTCGCGCGCCACCAGGAACGTTCGCCCCTCGGGCTCGATCCGGCCCGCCACCGAGCGCCAGAACGTCACCGCTCGCTCGTGGTCGAAGGGGAGCAGGAAGCCGACGGACGCGCCGCCGCGGACGCAGTCGACGAGGACGTCGGCCAGCTGCTCGACGGCGGCGTCGTCGAGGGAGGTGAGCCGTTCGGTCCTCATGCGAGCAGGGCCGCCACCGCCCCAGCATCGCCGCGCCGGGCCGCGTCGCCGGCGGCGACGAGGCCGGCGCGCTCGAGCAGGTGCTTCTCGTGGAAGACCCAGCACCGGTCGGTGGCGAGCCGGGCATGGGCTTCGGCCAGCGCAGCGACCACCAGGTGGCCCGTGGCGAGGAGGGCATCGCCGCGGGAGGCGTGGTGGCGACCGAAGGCGAGGCAGGTGCCGCTGATCGAGCGCCAGTGCGCGGTCGCCGACTCGGCGAGGGCCGCCGGGTACTCGTCGAGCTGCACGTCGCCGGGCAGCGCGCCGCGGATCGTGCGGGCCAGGGCCACCTCGCCGGCGAGGAGGTAGGTCGGCGCGCCTGCGACGAAGTTGCCGTGGCGGACGATCGTGACCTCGCCGGCCTTCGCGGCGGCGACCTCGGCTCGGGCCCGATCGAGGTCCCGGTAGATGACGTCGACCCGCACCGGGCCGTCAGCGGCGGGGAGGTCGAGCCATGCACCGCCCTGCATGACCGGCCCCCAGGAGCCGTGGTCGCCGACGTCGCCGGCGTGGCCGAGGGCTCGCAGGTCGGCGGGGTCGAAGGTGCCGTCGTGCCAGAGGACGAGGTCCCAGTCGCTGGTCGCCCGATCGGCGCCGATCGCCCGGGACCCGCCGAGCCCGACGGCGACGACGCCAGGGAGCGCGACGAGCTGGTCGACGTCGATGGGCAGGTCGGTCGGCAGGGGCGGGGGTGGCAGGTGGAGGTGGTCGATGAAGCGACCGTGGTCGAGGTGCTTGGGGCTGCGCACCCCTGCGTCGACGAAGCCGAGCCCGAGGTAGAGGGCTCGAGCGGTGAGGTTGTCGTCGACGTGGCCGAGCACGATGGGCATGCCGGGGCGGTGGTAGCGGAGGTGGGCGACGACGCGCTCGACGAGACCGGCACCGATGCCACGCCGCCGAGCTTCCGGCGCCACCCACATGCCGACGATCTCGCACGTGCCGTCGTGGGCGAACCAGCCCGCCATCCCGACCGCCTCGCCGTCGAGGAACGCGAGCGTCATGCGGGGACAGCGGGCTCGCCACTCGGCCTCGGCTCGGTCGGCCTCGAGGTGGGCGTTGGAACCGAAGGCCCCGGGGTCTTCGCGCAGCGCACGCAGCCGGACGTCGCGGAACAACTCCCACTCGTCCTCGGACGGGGTGCGCAGCACGACGGCGGTCACGTCCGCACGTTCGCGCAGCGGGCGCTCCCGCCCCCGGTCTTTCTCAGGCGGCGGGGAAGCCGAGCTGGCGGCGCTTGCGGCGGGCCAGCGCGGCGCCGTCGATGCGGGCGAGCTCGGCCCACACCTCGACCTCCTGCAGGCGGGCCAGGCCCACCTGGTCGCCCTCGGCGTGGTCGGCCTCGAGGACGCGGCGCAGCCGGAAGGCCAGCACCATCACGATGCCGGCGACGACTGCGAGGAGCAGCTGCGCGACGACCGGGTCCACGGGGGCCATCGTAGTGGTTGCGAGCGCAACGCCATACCGGGGCGTACGTTCGGCCCATGACCGACATCTCGCTGCTCGAGGGCCTCGCGACCACCCGGGCCATCCGGCGGTTCACCGACGAACCGATCGCCGAGGCGGACCTGGCGTCGATCCTGTGGCACGCCACCCGGGCGCCCTCCGGGTCGAACCGCCAGCCGTTCCGGTTCCTCGTGCTGCGCGACGGGCCCAAGGCCGTGCAGGCCAAGGCCGTCCTCGGCCAGTCGTTCCGGGCCATGTGGGCCCGCAAGCGGGAGGCCGACGGCTACGACGCCGGCAGCGGCACCGACCAGTCCTCGCCCAAGGCCCGCATGGCGGCGACGATGCAGCGCTTCGTCGACCGGTTCGAGGACACGCCGGTCGTCGTCCTCGCCTGCACGACCCGCCACCGCGCCCCCGACCCGACCGAGGGCGGCTCCGTCTACCCCGCCTGCCAGAACCTCCTGCTCGCCGCCCGGGCGCTGGGCTACGGCGGCGTGATGACCATGTGGCACGCGTTCGTCGAGCCCGAGCTGCGCACGCTGCTCGAGGGGGAACCGAGATGCCGTACCACCAAGGCCGCGTGATCCACGACGCCGACGCCCACATCATGGAGACGCCGACCTGGCTGCGGGACCACGCCGACCCGGCGATCCGCGACCGGATCCCGCCGCTCAAGCTGGCGGGCGGCAACGAGCTGAAGCAGACCGGCGACCCGGCCGACCAGCTCAAGGACCTGCAGGCGTCGTTCGCCAAGCTCGCGGCCAAGCACGCCTCCGACGACTACCGGGCGGTCGAAGAGGCCGAGATCATGGCCCGCAAGAACTTCGCGGCCACCGGGTCGTTCGTCCCCGAGGACCGGCCCCGGGCGCTCGACCTCCTCGGCTTCTCGAGCCAGCTGGTCTTCAACACGTTCCACAACCGCCGGCTCCACGACTGGGAGCACAGCGGCGACCGCGAGCTGGCCGAGGGCACCGCCCGGGCCCACAACCGGGGCATGGTCGAGTTCTGCTCGGTCGACAGCCGCCTGCTGCCCACGCTCTACGTCCCGCTCTCCGACCTCGAGCGCGCCCCGGCGCTGGCGGACGAAGCGATCGAGATGGGCGCCGCCGCGCTCCTCATCGCGTCGGGCTGCCCAGACGGCCACAGCCCGAGCCACCGCGGCCTCGACGGCGTGTGGGCCCGAGCCCAGGAGGCCGGCCTCCCGGTCGTCTTCCACGTCGGCGGCACCGACGACCTGATCAACGCCGACTACTTCGTCAACGGGCTCCCCATCCCACCCGACTTCCACGGCGGCGACGAGAACTTCCGCTCGGTCGACTACATGGCGATCCCGCACCCGCCCATGCTGACGCTCGCCACGATGATCTTCGACGGCGTGCTCGAGCGCTTCCCCGACCTGCGCATCGGGGTGGTCGAGCAGGGCGCCATCTGGATGCCCAGCTGGATGAAGCAGATGGAGGCGGCCTTCGACGCCTTCGAGCGCCACGAGGAGCGGCTCCAGGCGCTGTCGCTGCGGCCCTCCGAGTACGTCACCCGGCAGATCCGGGCCACCCCGTACCCGACCGAAGACGTCGGCTGGCTCGTCGACCAGCTCGGCCCCGACGTGCTGCTCTTCTCCTCCGACTACCCCCACGTCGAGGGGGGCCGCCGCCCCATCGAGCGCTTCGAGCGCAGCCTCGGCGACGCCTCCGACGAGGTCCGCCAGCGCTTCTACGTCGACAACTTCCTCGACCTCATGGGCACCGCCGGCGCGGCGCTCGCGGCTGCCTGATCAGAGGCCGAGGAGGTCGCTGACGGCAATCGGCACCGATGCGACCGAGGTCGGTCGGACGACGTTGCCCAGACCGACACGGGTCACCGAGCGGTAGGCGCCGTCCGCCGGCTCGGTGTGGACCTCGATCAGGTGCGCGTCGGCGTCGACCAACCACAGCTCCGGCACGGCCGCCGACGCGTAGAGCGGTGCCTTCCGCAGGCGCTCGTAGCCGATGGCGGTGTTCGAGGCATCGCGCGCAACGACCTCGACGATGAGCCGCACATCCGCGACCGGCACTGCATCGGTCGGCTCCAGCCCGAACACGAAGGGGACGACGGTCACCTCGGGCACGAGGAGCGAGTCGCCGAGTTGTAGCCGGCCTCGAGGACGGACGAGGGTGTCCTGCGTCTCGTGCGACAACGCTCGTGCCAGCTGCGCTGTGAGCCGGTCCTGCGCCGGGTCGTCCCCCAGATGGACGATCGAACCGAGACAGAGCTCGGTCCGCTCACCGGGTCCGATTATGCCCAATTCGAGGATCAGCAGGTACTCCTCGATGGAGAAGCGTCGGAGCGTGCGCGACTCGATCGTCAGCATGCCCCCATGGTGCCAGAGGGGTGGGACGACCACAGAGGTCAGGTCGCGTCCCAGAGGCGGCGGTAGTACGCGGTGCGGGCGGGGTCGGGGTCGATGCCGTAGGCGTCAAGGAGCTCCCGCTCGAGGTCGCCCTCGTAGTTCCACTCGAGGCTGTAGGTGGCGACGGCGAGGTCGGCCCAGCGGTCGGCGACGCCGAGGTCGCCGAGGTCGACGTGGCCCGCGCACGAGCCGTCGTCGGCGAGCAGGGTGTTCGGCACGCAGATGTCGCCGTGGCAGACGACGAGGCGATCGTGCTCGGGCGCGTCGGCCACCAGCGCGGCGGCGGCCTCCGGAGCGAGCGCGGCGACGCGGCGCTCGACCGACCACGAGTACGGGCACTCGTCGACCGGGAGCCGGTCGTGCAGCGCTCGCAGGCCCGCGCCGATGGCGCGAGCGGCAGCGACCGGTTGGCCCTTCCAGCGCGCGTCGACGGCGCTGGAGCCCGGGAGCCCGAGGGTGTGCAGCCACGCGGCCTCGCCGTCGGAGCCCGAGCCCAGCACCATCGGCACGGTGATCCACCGACCTGCCCAGCGCATGCGCTCGGTTTCCCCCGCGAGGTCGATCTCGGGGTGGGGCGGTGCCCACTTCACGAACTCGCGGGTCGGGCCGTCGCCGAGCTGGAACGTCCGGCCGTCGGCCTCGTTGTGCCACACCTGCTCGACCGGTCGGCCGGCCGCGAGCTCAAGGACGATCGCCGGGACGAGGTCTGGTGCGCCCGGTCGCCGTCGACCGGAGAACGCTGGTGCCGTCACCCCGGCGGCGGGGTCGTGGTGCCGGTGGTGCGGTTGTGCACGATCAGGAAGACGATCAGCGCGATGACGGCGAGGGCCGCGATGACGGCGAGGGCGATCTTGATGGGGCTGTAGGGGCGGCGGCCCCAGACCTTGCCGGTGCGGCCGTTGACGAGGACCCGGTAGGTCTCGCCGCGGTAGGTGTAGGCGGCGATCCAGACCGGGAGCAGCATCGCCATGAAGGCGATGTCGGACCACGACGTCTGGCGCTGGTCGATGCGCTGGTGGTCGCCGCCGATGTCCCGGTTGACGCTGCTCACGACCTCGCCATCGCCCTCGACCTTGGCCTGGGTCCACGCCTGGTCGACGTCGATCGCCGACTCCTCGGTGGCCGACCCGAGGAGGTAGCCCGGGTCGTAGCCGACGATCTCCTCGAGCGGCCACGGGCGCAGCTCGTCCTGCTCCTTCTCGGTGAGGGTCGAGGTGCCGGTGATCATGAGCTTGGCGAGGTCGGCCTCGGCGACCCGCTCGCCGAGTACCAGTCGGTGACCGTCCGGGACTCCTGCCGGGTCTGGGTGTTGCCGTCGCTGTCGGTGTAGGTCTCGGTGTAGTGCTCGGTCCGGTCCTCGCCCCGCTGGCCCGTGTACTGGGTCGTGGCGTGGGCGTCGAAGCGCCATGACGGCACGTGCACCGCGGCGAACGCGCCGGCGACGGCCGACGCCTTGAGGTCGTTCGGGGCGAACCACCGGCTGCCGATCCAGGCCTTGTACGCCTCGACGGCCTTGGGGTGGGCGACGCTCATCGGGAGCACGCCTCCGGGCCGGATGCGCTGCACTGCGGAGGGCGGCGCCACGAAGGTCCGAGCGCAGAACGGGCACGTGCCGGTGGTGACCCGCGGCGGCAGGGTGGTGCTGGCGCCGCACCCCTCGCAGGTGACCTGGAAGACCTCTTCGGTGGCGTCGTCCTGCTGCTTCCAGGAGTCGTACGGCAGCAGGTCGACGGCGGTCACCGCGAGCGCCTTCGTGGCCTTGCAGTGGTCGCAGGCGAGCCCGACCGCCGCTGGGTCGTACGTCATCGGGGCCCCGCAGCTGTCGCAGCTGGCCTGGTACGCAGGGGCGCTCATCGGGAGCGGACGATACGGCGCTCGAAGGTTGGCATCGGGGACGCGTAGCGTGGGGGTGTGTTCAGGATCTTCATCGCCATCGTCGTGGCGGCGCTGATCTTCAAGATCGGCCTCGGGATGATCAAGGGCCTCGCCCAGCCGATCCCCGCCCCGCCCCCCGAGGGCGAGATGCGCAAGCTCAAGCGCATCTACCGCTGCGACTCCTGCGGCATGGAGATCCGCCTCCAGCTCGCCCTCAGCGACGACCCGCCCCCACCTCGCCACTGCATGGACGACATGGACCTCATCAAGACCGAAGAGGACTTCCTCTAGGCCCTGCTGCGCTCAGAGCGGGACGCAGACCGTCCGGAGGTTCCAGCGGGCGCCGTCGCTGCGGAGCTCGGTGACCGAGCGGGGGGTGATGTCGAGGCGCTGGAAGGGGGCGGGGCCAACGTCGAGGACGGCGAGGATCGCCGCCCGCACGACCCCGTGGGGGACGATGGCGACGGTCAGACCGGCGACGGCGACCTGGGCGTCGAGCCACTGGTCGACGCGGTCGACGAGGTCGGCCATCGACTCGCCGCCGGGCGGGGCGAAGGAGGGGTCGGCCATCCAGGTGCCGACCGCCTCGGGCTCGGACGAGAACAGGTCGGAGAGCGACGCCCCGGTCCACGTTCCCAGCGAGCAGTCGGCCAGCGCCGGCTCGACCACGGGGTCGGCGGCGTCGAGCATCGCTGCCGCCTCCCCGAACGCCAGGCCGGGGGCCACGAGCCACCGGTCGACCGTGCGGAACCGGCCCGCGCCGCAACCGGGCTCGACAGGCGGGAAGTGGCGGTCGGTCGGGCTCGGCAGCCGGCTGTCGCGCTGGGCGTCGGTGAGGCCCGGCGTGACCAGCAGCAGCCGGACCAGCGTCACCCCGGCTTGGCGATGTCGGCGATCAGGCCCTGGAGCTTGTCGGCGGCCTTGTCGACCTGCTCCTCGTGGCCGACCTTGTCGGCCACCACGTCGGCGACCTTGTCCACCGCAGCCGAGACCTTGTCCTCGTTGCCCTCGATGAGGTCCTCGGCCTTGTCCTTCAGCGCATCGAAGTCGATTCCCATGGGGCGACCGTACCGCCCGCCGGCGCCGAGCGACGGGCTCAGGCGGCCGCGACCTCGATGCGGTCGCGGCCTGCGGTCTTCGCGGCCAGGAGGGCGAGGTCGGCGTTGGCGACGGCTCGCTCGAACGTGGTGCCCGGGGGGAGGCTGGCGACGCCGGCGCTGAGGGTGAACAGCGGCAGGTCGCCGGCGCCGAGGGACTCACCGAGGGACGAGCGGATCCCCTCGAGGAGGAGGGTGGTGTGCTCGACCGAGGCCGCCGCGACGAGGATGAACTCCTCGCCGCCGTAGCGGCCGATCAGGGTGTTGGCCGGGGTCGAGGCGCGCAGGACGCGAGCCATCGTCCGCAGCGCCCGGTCGCCGGTGGCGTGGCCGTAGGTGTCGTTGAGCGCCTTGAAGTGGTCGAGGTCGATGAAGGCGACGCTGAGCTCGTTGGGCTCGTCGAGCAGGGGCTCGAGGCGCTCCTCGAAGGCTCGCCGGTTGAGCAGGCCGGTGAGGGGGTCGGTGTCGGCTCGGACCTGGCTGCGGGCGATGGCCCGGAGCACGCCGATGCGCGACCCGCCCTGCACCGCGACGGCGCCGAGGTCGCGCAGGGCCTGCGGATCGGCATCGGTGGCCACCGGCAGGACCGCGTGCACGACGCCGGCGGGCTGGCCGAGGACGGTGACCGGCAGGCAGGCGGCTTGCAGGGGCTGGCCGTCGGCTCGCTCGCGCAGCCGAGGGCAGCACGACAGCGCGTCGGTCGTGGCGAAGCGCTGGGGTCGTCCGCTGCGCACGGCGGGGCACTCCCACGGGGTCGTCACGCCGCAGCCCGGGGCCGCTCGACCAGGGGCGGCGGCGGCCTGGCGGACGTGGGCCCGGGACGAGTCGGCGAGCAGGAGCTCGACCGGGGCCTCGGTGGCCCTCCCCATCGCCTCGCCGAGGAGGACGAGCGCCGCCACCTCGTCGTCGACCAGCTCGAGCGCCCCTCGAAGCTCGGCGTCGAAGGCGTTGCGGGCCAGCTCGTCGCGCAGCTCGTGCTCGGCGGCCTTCAGCAGCGACCGCTGCGCGCGGACGGCGATGCGGATCGGGTGGGCGGAGGTCAGGTGGAGGGCGACCAGGCCGAGCGTGGCCTGCACGCCGACGGTCAGCGACGTGGCGGCCCGCCGGCTCCGTCCGACCGAGAGGCGGTCACCGACCAGGCGGCCGGCGGCCAGGGCGGTGACCATGCCTGCGCCGGCCTTGCCGAGCTGGCGGACCAGCGTGCGGAACGAGTCGTCGACCTCCCGGAACACCGGGTCTTCCCACGGATCGGGGACGGGCGCTGCGGCGGCGCGCGGGAGGGCCACGCTCCCTGCGTCGGCACGCGACGTGGTGGATCTTGAGGAGATCCGACGCTGCGCGCGGTGGAACGGGGGCAAATCGCCCACACCACCCGCCGAGATCCCCAAGGCTTCCGGTTGTCCACAGCTTCGTCCCCACCCTGGGGAGGAACCACACGGATGTGATCCGTTCAGGTGGTGTTCACCCGTTGGCGACCGGTGTGCGCACCCCGCCCGTTATCGGTACTTGGTGGCGGTGATGAACCCGAGGGTGATCAGGCCGAGGCCGCCCAGCAAGTACCAGTTGCTGGAGCCGCCCGGCATGACCGGCGTGTAGTTGACGACGATCAAGAGCACCCCGAGCGCCAGGAAGGCGAACATCATGATGGGGACCCACAGCGGGGACTCCTTGATGTAGTGCGGCGTCGGCGGCGTGTAGCGGTCGGAGGCGGCGACGCTGCGCCGGCTGCTGCCCTCTTCGGAGGAGCTGTCGCCGAGATCGACGATCGCGTCCTTCTTCGGGGTCACGCGGCCGGTGGTGCCGTACCGTCCCTTCGCCTTCGCCATGGCCCAAGAGCGTAGGGGCTCTCAGCGCGCGGTGGCCACCGGCCCCCGGCTGATCGCTGCGGTCAGAGCGCTCCGCGCGGCGGCCAGCAGGCCCGCCGCCTCGCTGTGCTCCTTGCTGCAAGCGACCCCGGCGCGCAGGGCCACCCCGTAGGCGACACCGACGTCGAGAACGGCTGCGCTCAGGCTCTCGGCGAGGCGGGCCGAGTCGTGGTCGTGGGCCACGACGACCAGCTCGTCGAGAGCGCCGGTGGGCCAGGCGTCGACCTCGCGGCTGCCCTGGGCCAGCGTCGTGGCGAGGGCGTCGAGCCGGTCGCCCGAGCCCTCGGCCCACACCAGCGCGCAGGCCAGCGGCACCCGCTCGGTGCGGGCCCGGCGCAGCGACATCGTGATGCGGACGGTCAGGTCCTCGGTGCCGAAGAGGTCGTCGAGGCTGTCGAGCGCCGGCTCGGGCACCGGGCGGTGCGTGACCTTGGGCGGCGGGGGAGGCAGGGGCGTGCCGGTCAGGTCGGCGACGAGGGCGTAGACCTCGCGGACGCTGAACGGCTTCGACAGGAAGGCGGTGGCGCCGAGGGCGAGGACCCGGGCCCGGTTCGTCTCGGCGTCGGTGGCCGACAGCACGACCACGGGGAGCTCGGGGAGGTGGCCGCGCTCGCCCATGGCCTCGAGCACCTCGAAGCCGGTGATGGGTCCGAGGCGCAGGTCGAGCAGCACGCACGAGGGGTCCACCTGCTCGATCCGGTCGACGACCTCGGCCACCGTCTGGGGCGAGACGTGGACCAGATCCATGCCGGACGCCTTGAAGAACGCGCTGAGGAAGTGCGCGATGTCGGGCTCGTCCTCGACCACGAGCACCGTGTTGCGGTCATCTCCGCGCTGGCCCAGCACCGTCCCCGTCTACCCTTCTCCGGCCGTGGCCGCTCGCGTGCTCGTGATCGACAACTACGACTCCTTCGTCTACAACCTCGTCCAGTACCTGGCCGAGCTGAGGGCGGAGCCGGAGGTGCACCGGAACGATGCGATCGACCTGGACGGCATCGCCGCCCTTGCTCCAGACGCCATCCTGCTCTCTCCCGGGCCAGGGCGCCCGGAAGACGCCGGGATCACGCCCGCGCTCATCGAGCGCTTCGCCGGCGTCGTGCCGATCCTGGGGGTCTGCTTGGGCCACCAGGCCATCGGCCAGGTGTTCGGGGGATCGGTCGTGCGGGCGCCGGAGCTGCGCCACGGCAAGACCTCCCAGGTGCTCCACGAGGGCGGCGGCGTGTTCGCCGGCCTGCCCAGCCCCTTCCAGGCCACCCGGTACCACTCGCTGGTCGTCGAGCAGGCCGGCCTCCCCGACGAGCTCGAGGTCACGGGCCGCACCGAGGACGGCCTGATCATGGGCCTGCGCCACCGCACCCTCGACGTCGAGGGCGTGCAGTTCCACCCCGAGTCGATCCTCACCGAGCACGGCCGGCGCATGCTCGCCACCTGGCTGGCCCGCACCGGGCACGAGTCGCCGGAAGCGGTCGCCTCGAAGGTCGCCGGCGGGTGAGCCCCGTCTAGGGGAACAGGGTCGTCGTCGACGTCGTCGTCGTGGCCTTGGTCGTGGTCGACGTGGTCGTGCTCGCGGCGCCGGTGGTCAGCACGACCGTGGACCCCTTGGTGGCCATCGTGCCGCCGGCCGGGTTCTGACCGACGACGACGGAGCCGCTGCCCACCACGCTCGGCACGAAGCCGGCGTCGATGATCGCCTGCTTGGCGTCGGCGACGGCCTGGCCCTTGACGTTGGGCACCGACACCTTGCCGGCGGTGGTGGACGTCGTCCCGCTGGAGACGTAGAGGGTGACCTTGGTGTTGCCCGCCTTGGGCTTGGTGCCGGCGACCGGGTCGGTGCGGGTGGCCGACCCCGAGGGCACGGTGTTGGACGTCTCGCTCACGATCTTGACCGTGTAGCCGGCCTCGGACAGCTGGTTGACCGCCTCGGCCTGGGTCAGGCCGGTGACGTCGGGGACGGCCGGGAGGTCCTTGCCCGTGGACACCGTGATGGTGACCGTGGAGCCCTTCGGCTGCTGGCTGCGGGCCGCCGGGTTCTGGCTGAGGACGAAGCCCTCGCTGACCGTGTCGCTGCGCTGCTCGGCGGTCTCGACGGTGAAGCCGGCGGCCTGGAGCGTGGCCTTCGCCTCGTCGGCCTTGAGGTTGGTGACCGACGGGACGTCGACGCCGGCCTCGGCCCGGTTGATGGTGAGCGTGACCACCGAGCCCTCGTCGGCCTTGGTGCCGCCGGCGGGGTTCTGGCCGATGACGATCCCCGCGGCCTTGGTGGCGTCGGCGCCGTCGACGAAGGAGACCTGGAACTTCAGGGCCTCGAGGGTCGCCTTGGCCTCCTCTTGCGCCTTCCCGGCGACGTCGACGATCGCGACCTCGGGCTTGGCGGTGGACGACGTGTCGGAGCCGACGAGGCCCACGGTGCGGGCGAGCAGGAAGAGCAAGATGGCCAGGACCACGAGCAGGGCGAGGGAGGTGCCGATCCACACGCCGGTGCGGGCCTTGTGCTCGTCCTCGAGCTCGGCGACGGGCGTCGCGGTGGGGGTCGGTGTCGCCGGGGTGACCGGCGTGGTGGCGACGGGCGCCACGACCGTCGGCGCGACGGGCATGACCTGGGTCGCGTCGGACGCCGGCGGGGGCGGGGTCGCCGGGCGGGCGCTCGGGGCGAGGGCGCCGGCCGCGATGGCCTGGCGGCGCTTCAGCGCGATGGGGGTCTGGCCGCGGCTGAAGCGGAGCAGGTCGCCCCGCAGCTCGTCGGCGCCGGGGAAGCGGTCGGACCGGTTCTTCTCGACCGCCGTGAGGATGATGGCCTCGAGGCCGGCCGGGACCGAGGGCTCGAGGGTCGACGGCGGCGGGATCTGCTCCTTGACGTGCTTGTAGGCGATGGCCAGCGGGGTCTCGCCGCTGAACGGCGGCTTCCCGGTGACCAGCTCGAACAGCACGACGCCGAGGCTGTAGAGGTCGGTGCGCGCATCGACGTCGAGGCCCTGCGCCTGCTCCGGCGAGAAGTAGGTGGCCGTGCCCATGACCGCACCCGTCTGGGTGAGGTTCTCGGAGGTGTCGCCGGCGCGGGCGATGCCGAAGTCGGTGACCTTCACGAGCCCGTTGGGGTCGAGGAGGATGTTGCCCGGCTTGATGTCGCGGTGGACCACCCCGTGGCGGTGGGCGTTGCCGAGGGCGGCTGCGACCTGGGTGCCGATGGCCGCAGCCCGCTCCGCGGTGAAGCGGCCCTCGCGGCGCAGGATGTCGGACAGCGGGCGGCCGTCGACGTACTCCATGACGATGAAGTACGTGCCGTCCTCCTCGCCCCAGTCGTAGATCGAGACGATGTTCTGGTGCGTGAGGTTGGCGGCCGCCTGGGCCTCGCGGCGGAAGCGCTCGACGAAGCTGCGGTCGACCGAGAGCTCGGGGAACAGGACCTTCAGCGCCACCGGCCGGTCGAGCAGGAGGTCACGGGCCTGGTACACCTCGGCCATGCCGCCACGGGCGATGTGCCGGACGAGCTCGTAGCGCCCGTTGTAGACCCGGGCCGGGGTGGTCGACGACATGCCGACCCCAGCGTAGGGGGCCTCGGCGCCGGATCGGGGGCATGACCCCGCAGGGCGCCGGCCCGGTGGCTCGGGTCGCTCAGCGGGGGACGGGGACGGTCGCGCCCGCGGTGCGGATCGCGTCGGCATCGGTCACGCCCTCGTAGGCCGCCTCGGGTCGCAGCACGACCCGGTGGGCGAGGACCGAGGTGGCCACCGCGGCCACGTCGTCCGGCGTGACGTAGTCGCGGCCCCGGAGGCGTGCGTGGGCCTTGGTCGCCGCGAGCAGGTGGACCGCAGCGCGGGGCGAGGCGCCGACCCGCAGCAGGGGCGCCCGCCGCGTGGCCTGGACGATGCCGGCGACGTAGCCGAAGAGGGGCTCGCTGACGTGCGTCGCGTCGACCACGGCCCGGGCGGCCGCGATGTCGGCCGCGCCCGCAACGGCCTGCACGTCGGCCAGGCCGAGCGGCTCGACGCCGCGGTGGGCGAGGCGGAGCATGCCCTCCTCGGCGGCGGGGTCCGGGTAGCCGACGAGCACCCGGACGTGGAAGCGGTCGAGCTGGGCCTCCGGCAGCGGGTAGGTGCCCTCCTGCTCGATCGGGTTCTGGGTGGCGACCACGAGGAAGGGCTCGGGCAGCGGGCGGGTCGTGGCGTCGACCGTGACCTGGCGCTCCTGCATGGCCTCGAGCAGGGCGGCCTGCGTCTTCGGCGGCGTGCGGTTGAGCTCGTCGACGAGGAGCAGGTTGACGAAGACCGGCCCGGGTCGGAAGGTGAGCGTGCCGTCGCGGAGCACGACGTTGCCGGTGACGTCGGAGGGCAGGAGGTCCGGCGTGCACTGGACCCGGCCGAACGAGAGGTCGAGCGCCGCGCCCACCGCGCGGGCGGTGAGGGTCTTGGCCGTGCCGGGCACCCCTTCGAGGAGGACGTGGCCGCCGACGAGGAAGGCCGCGATCATCCGGTCGACGGTCTCGACCTGGTCGACCACGACCCGGCCGACCTGGGCCTGGACGGCGTTGCGCAGGCTGAGCGGGTCGAGCGCCCCCGCCTCGCGCGCCGCGGGTCGTCGAGCCGTCCGGCGCACCCCTCCCACGGCTCGGACGCTACCCCTCGGTGGGGAGGGCATCGAGGCGGGCGACGACCGCGAAGGCGGCTGCGAGCACGATCGACGAGAGCGCGGCGGCGACGGGCGAGCCCCGGCCGAGCCCGGCGGCGATGGTGCAGGCCGCGACGAACGGGAGCGCGGCGGCCAGCTCGAGGCCGGCGACGCCGAGCGGGCGCAGCCGGTACCCGAGCACGCCGGGCTCGCCGTCGCGTGCGGCGTGCGCAGGGGTCGGTCGCCACGCGGCCCAGCCGCAGGCGACGCACGCGCACAGGGCGAGCAGCGAGGGGACCGAGCCGAGGAGGAGGTCGAGGCGGAGGCGGTCGAGCTCGGCGGCCGGTCG
>JADMIO011281672.1_pt1 | contig 22247 bp, 22 predicted proteins | sample 8958161 | NCBI WGS metagenome assembly JADMIO01 (sample SAMN16585339, study PRJNA669376) | soil metagenome | isolation source: Crop rotation soil | place: USA: Cullars Rotation, Alabama | collected 2011
TCTCTGGACCGCCGCCAATATCCGCCAGCAAGACTGGCTCCGTCGGTCCAGATTTCGCCGATGTGACCGGCCGGCTGCTCAGTCATCGTTTCCGGATCGATGATTCTCACGTTGTGGCCTAAAGCGGGGAAGCCGCAAGCCACCATGCTTGCACCCTGATCGGCTACCACGGCTTTGCCTTGCGCCAGCATTTGGGTATCGAAACGAAAGGCTTCCATACCGTGTCCACGCATCCCGCCGGTGACAAAGAGCGTTGCTTCCGCCAACCCGTAGCACGGGTAAACCGTCCCGGCCGGAAATCCGACTGGCGTGAAACGTTCTATGAATGCGGACATCGTATCCCTCCGAACCGGCTCCGCGCCGGAGAAAGCGACGCGCCAGCTCGACAAGTCGAGATCCTGCAGCTGCGCGGCTCTCACGCGCTCCACGCACAGCTGGAAGGCAAAGTTGGGCGCACCACTTACCGTGGCGCGATGGCGCGAGATTGCTTTCAGCCAGCGTACCGGCCGTTCGATAAAAAACTTGGGAGTCATCAGCACCGTCGGGATGCCTCTGTGGATAGGCTGCAACAGTCCGCCGATCAAGCCCATGTCGTGGTACAGAGGTAACCAACTGACAAAAATGTCATCGGAACTGATTGACATCCCCTCTTCGAACGCCCGCGCGTTCGCCATCAGGTTGCCATGGCTGACCATCACTCCTTTTGGAGTAGAGGTGGAGCCGGAGGTATATTGCAGGAACGCGATATCCTCGTTCTTCGGCATGCGTTCGCGCCACGCGGATGCATCACTGGACTGTGCGTCCACCGGAAGTACAGTAGCGAAAGAAAATTGGCCTACGGCCGCGTTACCGATCAGAGGCATGAGTTCGCTTGTCGTGAGAATGCAACGCGCCTCAGCATCGGCGGCTATGGCCAACAGACGCGCCAGATGACGCTCGCGTACCGATTCCGGCGGAAAAACAGGTACGGCGATTAGGCCCGCGTAAAGGCAGGCAAAGAAACTGATGACGTAATGCTCGTCGTTGTCCAACAGCAACAATGCGCGTTCGCCGATGGCAAAACGTTGCTGCAGGACCGCGCCCAAAGCCCGCGCACATTCATTCAGCGTTGCGTAATCGATCTTTTTATCGATGGCAGCCTCGCCGTCCTGTTGGACCACTATCAGCGCAGTATCGCGGGGGCGTTCGGCCGCGAGAGTCCGCAGATGCGTGACCATATCGGTTGGAAATCTGCGCCGCGAAATCAATCTTGCGTTCATCGTAACCTTTCCGAAAAGTAGAATCCGAATCCGTCAACGGATTGCCGGGATAAGCGGAACGTAAAGTAAAACCCAACTAATCGTGCTCAAAACTGTTCCTTCCTCTGCGGCCCTCCTGGGTCTGCGGGGTTTGCAGATGGTACAGCCCAGCGCTTATGGTAAGGGGGTCTATGCTCACACCTTCCGCCACGCTTTTCGGTTGCTCGGCTTTTCCACGCAACCGCCGCGGCGTAATTCCTGGGAACCCGGATAGACCAAGCCCTGATGCCCACCCAGTCAGATCGCTCATGCACGACCTCATAGGCGCCTCCGTTGGCCGGAAGGACGGAAACCGCCTGCAGGTACTCCGAAATTCCCAGCCCAAGAGCCTTGAGCACTGATTCCTTTGCAACCCAGCGCTCAAAGAACGCTTTGGTTGTCTGCGTTCCTGACCGGTGCTCAAGTGGGGAAAAGACAAATTCGATCAGCCCTTCAGTGTCCACCTCACGATCGCAACATTCGATATCCACGCCCACCTGCCCCGTGGTTGAGAGCGCAATCAGGGCAAAGCGGCCCGAATGCGAAACGTTGAATTCGATCCCGGAATCGCCAACCAGCCTGGGCTTGCCATAAGGATTGACAACCAAGCGCAGCTCGTCCGGAGCTACGCCGATTCGCCGTGAGAGAAGCCGCCGGAGCGCGGCTCGAGTCTTGACCGAACGCACCCGGTCCTCATGTCTGCTGAACCGCAGCGCACGTGAATACTCCTCATCATTTAACAGTGCCAAATCACGATGAGATAAAGGCATATGCAAGTTCAGGGTGAGGAGCCATACTTCGATACCATAAGGTACCGTCTCAGGCAGAGCTAAACGCCGCATTTGGTCTATTTGATGACTTGGTGCGACGCTCCGCCAAGCGCTTTACCAGGACAGAAAGAAACGCATCTTCATTCCGGCGAAGAAAAAAATGCCCGCCATCGAACCAGTCCAGGGAAGTACCCGCCGTGCTTTCCTCGCCCCACGCCTCAAGCTTGGGAGAATGGATTTCATCTTCCCGCCCGCCAAAGACATGGATGGGCAAGGGTAGCGGTGGTAATTTCTGATATCGAAAGCTCGCGCAAGCAACATAATCTACGCCCAGTAAACTCAACGTCATGGCGAGGAGTTCGGGGCTTTCAAACACTTCTTCCGGCGTTCCATTCTGCTTGCGCAGCTCAGCAATCAGTGATGCGTCCGTGGTTTTATCGGCGTAGCGTTTCCAGTCCTGTCGAGATGGCGCCGCGCAAGCGGATACCAGTAGCGCTATAGGTAGCGGGCGCCTTTCCGCATGAAGGCGATACGCGATCCGATATGCCAGCAACGCGCCCATACTGTGCCCAAAGAGTGCATATCGGTCAGGGAGATCCGTTCCAAGCTCATCGGATAGACGCGCGGCCAAAGCGTCCAGATTGCTTTCCGGCGCTTCATGCAAGCGCCGTCCCCGGCCAGGCAACTCGACCGGCACGACCTGTATCCACGATGGCAATCGTTTCCGCCACCGCAAATACATAACGGAACTTGCGCCAGCGCATGGCAGACTGAATAGAGTAAGCGGTGCAGGCATTACTAACTTACACCCCGGGCCTGCTCATCCATGAAGCGCCGGAGGCTTAGAGGCCGCATGTCTGTCCAGACTTTTTCGATATATTCCAGACATGTTTTCTTGTCGCCAATTATCTGAGCGTCGCGCCAGCCGCCCGGGATGGCTTTCCATTCCGGCCAGATCGAATACTGCTCTTCATGATTGATCAGCACACGGAAAATCCCGTCTTCACGATCAAAACAACTTGTCATCACAAATCCTCGAATAAATGAATCGCGTTACCCTGCGTATCAGAGCGTTTCTTATCCAACTAGACGAATCAGGATGAGGAAATAACAAAGAAAAAAACCTTGCGTGATCGCTAAAAATAATGATAATGCCAATCGTTCTCATTTGTAATTAGATAGTTCTCTGGCGACCCCGATTACGGCAAAAACCCGGGAGACGTCCCACAGAAGAGCTGCGTTGATGTGCGAGTAATCGCGCGTAGATGGACTTCAGTGCTCAGTAAGGTGGAAGAGCTCGCGGTTCGTCAATACTGGAAAAGAGGTCCTGACATGACGAGAGCAAGGAATAAAAGAGAACGTCATTGCTCTGCACGCCTTACTTGAAAATTAACCGCTTTAATAATTTTTGGAGGAGGTGACATCAAGAATAACGAATAATTTATTGATAAAAATGCTTTTTCTAATCTATTGAACTAACAGGAGGGTAGTTAAATGAAATTAAAGCTCAACAGCAATTTTCCCAGGAAAGCAGCAGTTGCAAAGGTAGCCGTTTCTGCGTCTCTCTTAGCATCTTGTCTTTTCATTAACCCTGCACACGCGGTTAACTGGAATGAGTCGGGCGATGCCGGACAACTCCTTGGCACCGCGCAGGAGCCGCTCGGCAACGGCCCATTACGAAATATCTATGGGACCATCACAAATGGCGCGGATGTTGATCTGTACCGGATTTACATTTCCAGTCCCACTACCTTCTCAGCATCGGTGACTGGCACGTTTGATTCCGGTTTGGCGCTCTTTAATTCAGGCGGCTACGGAATATACGGAAATGACGATGCGCGGCTGGGTGATTCGAATGCCGGGTTACCGGCTGGAGACCCTCGCGGTCCGCAAGCCGTGGGTTGGTATTATCTCGGGGTATGGGATATCAATAGCACCACGCCAACGAGCGGCAATGGCTTTGGTCCGGAGAACTTCATTGGTCCCGCCACCGTTGCTCCGTTTACCTCGATTTTAACGGCGTCCGGTCCAGGGGGTGCGTCTCCTTTGACCGGATGGGCCCCACCGCCCCTGGATGCTACCGGTGGTCCAGTTAACGAGGCATATCGCCTCCGGCTATCCGGAGTTTCCGTGGTTCCGGAACCCGAAACCTACGCTATGCTACTGGCTGGCCTGGGTCTGGTAGGTGCAATGGCTCGGAGAAGAAAGGTATTTACCAACGTTTAGATTCGACAGGGGCTTCGGCCCCTTGGTCAACTTCGATTGTTGCTTGTTTAAGGCAGGGTCAACTGCCGGGTTCAGGGTCTCCCGAACGGGGAACCAAGCCAGTCAGCGCCCACAACTGCGAGGCCTCCTCATAGGCAGCTCGATTGGCGGGGTCTTTTGCCAGCCAATCGCTCAGTTCTCTTTCGGCGGCGGAGTCCAGGGGTGACTCGTGCTTACGTATGATCCAGTCCACCGCAGTTTGCCACGCGACATCATCACGCTCGGAGTCAGGCATTGCTCACCTTGGGCCGGATTGATCCGAGCAACGAATCTCCCCGTCCTCATTTTCTATCGATATGAAAGGTGATTGTAGCCGAAATGGGCAATTTAACGGTAGAAAAACGGATCACATGGACCGGAGTGCCGCCCGGCAGTGATTCATAGCGTCGTGAATCAGAATATTCACTAGGGACGTTGAAATATTCAACTGGGTGGCAATGGCACAATGTGTATGCCCGTCGAGTCGATGCAGTTCAAAAACACGTCTCGTCCGTTCCGGAAGCTCGGACAGGGCCCGTGCTACCACTGTCAGATTTTGACGGCTGATTGCGGTTGCCTCAGGTGTTGCCATCTGCCCTGGCACCTGCAGCCCTTCTTCCTCGTTCTCAAAGAGCCCTCCTTCGAATGCAGCGCGGCGATGCCGATCGATAGCGAGGTTACGCACGATCTGATATAGATATGCCAAGGGCTGCTTGATGTTCGGGGCGCGTTCGGCTTCTGTTACCTTCAAATATGCATCCTGCACCACATCCTCTGCCCTGGCAAGATCGCCGAGTATTTTCAGCGCGGCACGACGCAACTGCGCCTGATGAGCAACAAAGACCGTCCCCAAGTCAACCGGCTCCTGGTCCAAAATCATCTTACCCTCCCATGTGAATTGAATCAACGATAGATAATAACGAGAATTGTTCTTATTATCATATAACCAGTAATGTTGTACAATAAAAATATATGATCTTAAAGTCCTTGTTCGGCATTTTTTTATTACAAGCTTATGATATAGTTGTTTTTTTTATACCAGCTTATCAAACAAGACAAAAATTCATATGATGGAACGGCGATTTCCAACGATTGCTTATCGATAATTTATCTTGCCATCAGCCGTCGAGCCGCTTATGAATTCCTTACCCGCAGTTGTTGTAAGCCAGTGGCCGGTTCGTCTATATGCATTGGCCCGTATTAAATTCGTTGAGGTAGAGGTGCTTGTTGCTCTCATTTACACTCGAGCAAACCCAGTTATTAGAATAACGACGTCTCTATCAACAAAGGGCAGGTGCAAATCTGCTTTCGTCATCTAGTCCTCGGTATGTATGAAGCACCTGCAACGCAATGCGGACCAGTGACGAAATCCACTTTGAGAATCCACGGTCGATCCAGCTGAAACGCATGCCAAGAATATCGAAGCTCGCAATTCTTTCCATGCTGCTACTGCTAGGTGTCGGCGGCTGCAAAGCACCGCCGCTCCGACACGCAGGGGATGCTGGAGCGAATATACCGACACAGTGGACAGGGGCAAGCGAAGCCAGCCAGCCAACTACCCCGCACTGGGTTGAATCATTTAGCGATCCGAATTTAAGCGGCTTGGTCCAAAGCGGGCTCGCCGATAATTACGATTTGAAGGCGGCGGCAACACGGCTGGACGCGGCCATTGCCCAGGCTCGCATTGATGGGTCCGGTCTATGGCCTCAAATATCCTTCACCGCGGATCATCAACAAGTAAAGGTTCGTGAAGCAGGATTCGGCTCGGCAAGGTTTGGCGTATTCGATGCTGTATTTAGCCTTAGTTGGGAGATGGACGTATGGGGCCGGGTCAGGGACGTCCGGCAAGCCGCCCTCCTTGAATCAGGCGCGGTGGCCTCGGACCTCAACGGGGCCCGATTATCCCTGGCTGCCAGGATTGCGCAAAGTTATTTCGACCTGGCGGAGGCAAGGCTTCAGTCGGAAGTAGCAGAGCAGTCCGTCAAAGACCGGCGGACGATTGTCCAGCTTGTACGGGGCCGTTTTGCACGAGGGATAACGAATGCACTTGATTTGCGTTTGGCGCTCACCGACCTCGCTACCGCAGAGGCAGAGCTTAACGAAGCCCGTAACCAGATACAGTTGGTCAACCGCCGGCTTGAGGTCCTGCTGGGTCGTTATCCCGCGGGGCGCTTGACCGAGGCTTCGGCACTGCCGGAGCCGCCGTCCGGACTCCCTGCTGGAATACCATCCGAGCTGCTGGAAAGACGACCCGACCTCGTCGCTGCATTTGATCGTCTGCTGGCTGCCGATTCGCGCGTGCAAAGCGTAAGAAAACTGTTGCTGCCCAGGATTGTCTTAACAGCAGCGGGGGGCACGCGTAGTACAGCATTGACTGACCTCGTCGACCCTCGCGCGCTGGCTTGGAACGTCGTAATAGGCTTGGCCCAACCCTTATTTACCGGTGGGCGCATTCGGGGAGAGATCCAATTGAACGAGGCCCGGGCGGAGGAAGCGCTAAATCTTTACAAAAGTACCGCACTGAACGCGTTTCGCGAAGTGGAGCAGGTACTTGCTGCGGATGAGTGGCTGCGGGAACAAGAAAAAGCACTGAGGCAGGCGGTCGAGCAAACGGAGGCAAGCCGCAAGCTGGCGATCTATTCCTATCAGCTTGGTACGATTGAAATTCTCACCTTATTGGACAGTTACCGCAGCACGTTGAACGCACAAAGCGCTCACATTGCTGTGAAACGGCAGTTGCTGAATAATCGCGTCAACCTTTATCTCGCACTGGGAGGCGACGTTTGACGAAGCGCCTCGTTGAACGACATATGAAGTTTTGTAGCTGGTCGAAGAAGTGGGCTGTGGACGAGACGAAACGAGAGAGGAAATTCATTGAAAAAAACGGTGGGACGAACATGCGAGGGTTAACTGGGCGGCACCAACTACCCAGCATGCGCGAAGGTAGACAGCCCAGGCCGAGGACAAAGCGTTTCGGTGTCAATCTGTCCGTTGATTCCCGGACACCATGCTGAAAAACTTGAAGCGCAGAGCCGTGCTGAAAGTCATCGCGCCCGTGATCGTAATACTGACCGGTATCAGTATTTCCTGGGCCATCGTCGTTAACAAACCGCAACCAACGTCCCAAGTATCGAATGAAGAAGCGCCATTGGTCCAGGTGGTCCAGGTTGAACCGCACACCGTCAAGCTGAACATTCGCTCTCACGGTGTCGTCGCGGCGCGAACAGAAATCGACTTGGTGCCGGAAGTGGCGGGCCAGATCGTTGAGCTGCACCCAAGCCTCGTCGCGGGCGGCTTTTTCAATCGAGGGGATATACTGATTAAAATAGACCCGCGCAGTTACGACCACGCAATCGCTGAGGCACACGCCCGCATCGCGGAGGCGGAGCGGCAAGTCATGATGGAAGAAGCACAGGCGGAGCAGGCGCGCAACGAATGGCACTCCCTGGGAGAAGGGCAGCCCTCGGCTCTGACCTTGCGCGAACCGCAATTGGCCGAGGCACGTGCCAAATTGAAAGCCGCCCAGTCCGATCTGGCTAAGGCCCATCTGCAGCGCAACCGATGCGAATGGCGGGCCCCCTTTGCTGGGAGGGTCAGGGAACGACACACCGGGCTCGGGCAATATGTTCAACCCGGAGAAAAGCTGGCGCGTATTTATGCCGTCGACGTTGCCCAGGTGCGCCTCCCCTTGGCCACCGACCAATTTACCTATCTAGACCTGCTGCTGGACCAGGGAAACAGTAAAGCGCAAACCGGTCCCAAGGTAATTTTAAGCACGCAGTTTGCTGGGGCATTGCAACGCTGGGAAGGACACATCGTTCGCGCGGAAGGGGCGCTGGACGAAGAAACGGGTCTTTTGCACGCGGTCGCTGAGGTAAACAATCCGTATACCGTAAAAGAAGGGCAAGCTCCGCTCATGCCCGGGCTGTTCGTAAATGCAGAGATCGTGGGTAGAGATCAATCGGATGTATTTGTCCTGCCCCCCGAAGCGGTAAATCCCTCGCATGAAGTGTTATGGGTCGATAGAGAAGATCGACTTCATATTCGACATGTGGATATTCTGCGTAGCGAGCCTGATCGGGTCCTTATAAAAGGTGGTCTTAGCCCTGGAGATCGCGTAGTCGTATCCGGTATTCAGGTTCCCGTGCAAGGCATGAAGCTCCGGACGCAGATCGTGCCGCTCGGGCTGGCAGCGGAAAATGCGCGAAGGGATACATCAATGCCTCAACCAGCACTGTGATACCCTTTTTCTCTCCCTGTTACGTCCCCGCGCCAGGCCTCTGTAAGGAAATACTGAGGTGAAGCCCATACTTCCCGCCATGCCGCCCTCGGGCTTGATCGCATGGTTTGCCACTAATCCTATCGCAGCCAATCTGCTGATGCTGCTGATCCTCCTGGGTGGCTGCGGCAGCCTGTTGCTGATGGATAAGGAGGTGTTTCCCCGATTTACGCCTCACCAGATTGATGTCAAGGCCGTCTATCCAGGGGCAGGCCCCCTTGAAATCGAGGAGTCCGTCTGTATCCGGATCGAGGAGGCTATTTACAATCTGGCGGGTATAAAACGGCTTAAAACCGAAATAATCGAAGGGGAATGCACCGTCAAGGTCGCCATCCTTCCCGACTACGATAGAAACCAGATAATGAACACGGTCCAAGGACGTGTTCAAGCAATACCCCGCCTTCCAAAGGGATTGGAGAGAATCGAAGTTCTCCCCGGCCACCGTATCGGGGACGATGGCGTGATCTGGGTAGCCATACACGGACCTACCGACCCCCTTACACTCAAGCGTCTGAGCGACCGGATCCAGGGCGATTTATCGCAGATACCCGGCGTTACGCGCGCCCACAACTACTATGACCTGCCCTACGAGATCGCTATTGAGGTTTCGTCTGAACGCCTGCGCCAGTTTCGCGTATCGCTCAATGAGGTCACCGAAACTATCAGGCGAGCCTCCGTAGATTTACCCGGCGGGGTAATAAAAAATCCGATGGGCGAACTGCTGCTTCGCGTAAAGGGTAAAGCGCAGGACAACGTCGCAATCGGAAGCCTGGTGGTAAAAACGAATTCAGATGGCAGCCGGGTACTGCTGCGAGATGTTGCAGTAATCAAGGATGGCCTGGAGGAGCGCGTTTCGGAATGGCATCATAACGGAGAGACCGCGCAGGGCTGGGAGGTTCACGCGGAGCGAGACACGGTTGAAGTTGCACGACGCGTCAAAGCGTATGTTTCCGAAATGCAAGCCCAATTGCCGCCAGGAATCGGGCTGATCACCTGGTGGGACGATTCTCAGGCCTACGAGGAACGGATTGGAACCCTGCTTGAGGATGGATTGACCGGCTTCGTACTCGTTTGCCTGATATTGACTTTGTTTCTCCATTTCAAGGTTGCGATCTGGGCGGGTATCGGAATCCTGACCTCGATTTTCGGTGCGTTCTGGCTTATGCCAGCACTGGATGTGTCGCTCAACATGCTATCCCTATTCGGTTTTCTCCTCGCAATGGGTGTGCTCGTCGATGATGCAATCATTATAGGGGAATCCATCTACGCGAAGCAGGAAGCCGTAGATGCCCCGGGTTCATCCACGTCAGAAACCGAGCCTACAACGTTAATGGCTGCAAGCAGGCGAAAGTTGGCATACCTCGAGGCCGCAATTTCTGGCGCTCGGGAAGTTTCCCTGCCGGTGATCGTCGCTGTCATGATCGTTCTTGTCGCGTTCCTGCCCGGTTTATTCCTGCCAGGCTGGGCCGGCCAGATGATGAAACCAATCTGCCTGGTCATGATTCTGACGCTGGTGTTCTCACTAGTTGAAGCGCTTCTGATTTTACCTTCTCATCTCGCCGCACCCCCCAAGCCGGTTGCGCAGACTCCATTGGCAAAGGTACGAACAACCTTGAACCGGGGCTTGCGACGCTTCATCCATCATGTATATACGCCATTGCTGGAAAAAGCCCTGGCTTGGCGCTACCTGACCGTTGCGATATTTGCCGTCGTCCTGATGCTGGCCGCCGCGCTGGTTGCCGGAGGCTATGTCAGGCTTTCCTTGCAGGCTGACGTAACGAAAGATAGCTTCTGGGTCGCTTTGAAATTACCCAAGGACGTCCCGTACAGCGAAACGCGTCGCATCGCGGAGAAAGTGGAACGCGCACTGCTGGAAGTTCGGGACCAACTGGATAAGGAAGCCCGAATTCGCGACCCCCATATTAAGCAGAGCGTCATCGTGGGAGTGGAAACGATCATTGCGGAACACGAGGCCGGATTCTGGACTGAGTTGTCACCCACGGGACGAAAACATATCGTCGTGGAGGATTTCGTGCGTGAGTGGCGGAAGCGGATTGGAGACATCGGCCGCGCCAAAATCGAATTCCTGTATAAAGAGGGAGATCTCCCTTTCGATATGGAATTTGATCTCGGGCATCCCGACCCAGCGGTTTTGTCCCTTGCGGCCGCCCAATTCAAGCAAAGGCTGGCGGGGTATCCTGGCGTGTATGATGTCACAGATTATGCCGAACCCGGCAAGCCTGAAGTTCGTCTTCGCGTTAAACCAGAGGCCGAACACTTTGGTCTTCGGCTGGAGGATCTCGCCGAACAAATGCGTCATGCATACTACGGCGATGAAGTGCATAGGTTCCAGCGCGGGCGTAACGAGGTAAAAGTAATGGTGCGTCTGCCGCGCAACGAACGCGATTCCCTGCACGGCCTATCCAGCCTTCCTATACGGCTGCCCAATGGCGGGCAGGCGCCTTTAGGGACGCTCGCCGAAATCGAACTCGTACCCGGCCAGTCCATGCTCATACGCCAGGACCGGCAACGCATCCTTAAAATTCAAGCACAAATCGATTCCAAGGTAACAGACCTCAACGCGCTCCACGCCCGGTTGGCTGCCAAAGAAATCCCGGAGCTCAAGCGTCAGTTTCCCGGACTCGACATAAATATCGGTGAGGAACGCCAGGAGCAGGAAGATACCGCCCGTACCCTGACATTCTTGACCGCGATCGCCTTAACGTTAATCTATGCCTTGATCGCGATTCCCTTTGAGTCGTATGTAAAACCGCTCGTCTTTTTATTGGGCGCCCCAGTAGCCTGGGCCGGAGCAGTATGGGCTCATTGGCTGATTGGTCTGCCATTATCTATGGAATCCCTGGTTGGCATGATTGCGGCTAGTGGCGTGGTCGTGAATGACAGCCTAGTCCTCCTGGATTATGTCAAACAAAGAGAAGGCGCAGCCGATATATCTATGGCAGAACTCATTGTAGAAGCTTGTACTGCGCGGTTCAGACCAATTTTGCTTGCCTTCCTGACCAATTTCGTCGGATTCCTCCCCATTTTGCTCGAGACAAGCGAGCAGGCCCAGTTTCTGGTGCCGATGACGTTATCGTTAACAGTCGGCCTTTTGATCGGAATGACTGCTAGCCTGATATTGACCCCCGTCTGTTACGGCATCATAGAGAGTCGAAATAACAGCGTCTCGCGCCGCGAACCCGCGCAGCAATATTGACCTGCGTTATCCGGTTATCCGCCTAAGCTGCCAGCCTGCCCTGCTCCACTTATAATAATCATGCGCGTACAAATTTCGGCTTGCGGTGAAGGAAAATTAACCGGGTTTTTCTCTGTTCGGTAGAAATACCCCAGCTGACTTCGGACCAGCCATACCGGGCTGGTTTGACCCAGCCAGCTTTCTAAAAATAACGACAAAGATTATACTGATCGCCTCCCATTTGAGCATGCCTCGTCCATTTAAGTCGCTCTATTGTCGGTTGTCATAATAATTCTGCGTTGCTGCCTTGCCACCCATACGCATCATCACCCTGCTTCATTGTAAAAAGCTCATGCAATCCATCCTGAAAAACGCCCGGCGTATTGTTGTTAAAGTCGGCAGCAGTCTGGTCACAAACCAGGGACAGGGGCTCGATCATGCGGCCCTGGCCCGCTGGGCGGAGCAGATCGCCAAGCTCAAGGAAATGGGCAAGGAGATTGTGCTGGTTTCTTCCGGCGCAATCGCGGAAGGCATGCAGCGGTTGGGTTGGAAAAAACGTCCTCACGCTTTGCACGAGTTGCAGGCTGCGGCCGCCGTCGGCCAGATGGGTGTGGTGCAGGCTTACGAATCATGCTTCCGCAACCACGAATTGCACGCGGCGCAAGTGCTCCTTACGCACGACGACCTTTCCGACCGCAAGCGCTACCTGAATGCGCGTTCGACGCTGACCACATTGCTAAGCCTCAATGTCATCCCTGTCATCAATGAAAACGATACCGTCGCAACCGATGAAATCCGGTTTGGCGACAATGACACGTTGGCAGCGCTCGTCACCAACCTGATTGAAGCCGATGTGCTGGTTATTCTCACCGATCAGGGCGGATTATTTACCGCCGACCCGCGCAAGAATGCGCAAGCCACCCTGGTGCAGCAGGCAAGGGCCGGAGACCCTGCGATTGAAACAATGGCTGGGGGTGCGGGCAGCGAGATTGGGCGCGGAGGGATGCTGACTAAAGTACTTGCCGCCAAGCGGGCTGCCCGAAGCGGCGCGCATACAGTGATCGCGTCGGGCCACGAACCCGATGTCCTGATCTCCCTCGCGCAAGGCAAGGCGATAGGTACACAACTGTTGGCCGATACCATGACGCTTGCGGCCCGGAAGCAATGGCTTGCTGATCACCTGCAACTGCGCGGGAGTGTGACTCTGGATGAGGGAGCGGTGCATGCGCTTGCCGCAGGTGGGAAGAGCCTGCTGCCGATCGGAGTCATGGATGTCGGCGGCAACTTCGAACGCGGGGAAGCCATTGGATGTCTCGACCCGAGCGGAAGGGAAATTGCGCGCGGGCTGGTCAATTACAGCGCTGCCGAAACCAGGAAAATCCTCCGCCGTGCGAGCAGCGACATCGAAGCTGTCCTGGGTTATGTAGTTGAACCCGAACTCATACACAGGGATAATCTGGTCTTGCTTTAATGAATTTCTGAAGAACCTTTGGACAATTCCTCGGTGGAGCGGGTGGGAATTATTCAGGGTTCGGGGACTCACATACAATATCCCGAAACGCCATTGCCTGAGGAGATTTAATGAAACCGCTTACCAGAATTGACGACAACTTTTCGTCTAGCCCCCAAATCGATGTCGACGACTTGGCGGAGATCAAGGCGGCAGGCTTTAAAACTGTGATTTGCAACCGGCCGGACGACGAAGATGGCGGCGTTCATGCCGACCATGCCCTGCTTGAGTCAACAGCAAGGAAGCTCGGTCTTGAGTTCTTTTACTTGCCGGTCGTGCCTGGGCAGATTAACGAAACCCACGTATCCCAATTCAAGACAGCGATGGATACGCTACCGGGTCCCGTCCTGGGTTATTGCCGGTTGGGGATGCGGGCCAAGACGCTTTATCAGCGAGCCAGGCCTGCTTCCTGAGTTCGGTGGATTCGCTTGCGCGAGCGTGAAATCCATAAGAAAACCATTATGATCTTTCGCCAGTTGTTTGAGCCTTTATCCAGCACCTATACCTATCTGCTTGGATGCGAGGAAACCGGGCAGGCCCTGTTGATCGACCCGGTTATGGCATCTCTCGAGCGGGACGTCGCCGAGCTCCAGCGCCTCGGACTTACTCTGGTTTATAGCGTCGAGACGCACATTCACGCGGACCATATTACTGCCGCGCTTGAATTGAAGCAGATCTTAGGCAGTCAAATCGCTGCGCCTGCTTTCGATCGGCTTCCCTGCACCGATCTTGGCATCGAGGAAGGTGTCCCCCTTCGCATTGGCGGCGTTGCGCTGCAGCCGCTGCATACACCCGGACATACCGACGGACACTTCGCCTACCTGTGCCGCGACAGGGTGTTCACCGGCGATGCGCTGCTCATTGACGGATGCGGGCGGACTGATTTCCAGAATGGCGACACGGACACGTTGTACAGAAGCGTAACCGAAAAACTGTTTTCCCTGCCGGATGATTGTCTGGTTTACCCTGCCCACGACTATAATAACCGGCGCGTTTCCTCCATCGCGCAGGAAAAAACGCGCAACCCCCGGTTGGGAAACAATCGCACTCGTGAAGAGTTCGGGGACATCATGGCAAACCTCAAGTTGGCGCCGCCAAAATTTATAGATTATGCCGTACCGGGCAACCGACAGTGCGGGGTCTGCCCGGATGATCTGCCAGACAATCTGCAAAACTATTGCCGGCATATGACCCAAAGTCCCCAAGGCTAATCTCCTCCTGTCCAGGATTGATTCCGTCCATCAATACCGAACCGCCTTGGGATGGCCTCCTGCTTTCAATGCTTGCACCGCCTCGTCCGCGTCTTTCACCATGCCAATGCCAAATGGGCAGAAAAAATATCGATAGAGTGCTCGTTGGGCATAATTCTGCTTGATGTTTTCCAGATCGACCCATTTCCCCATTGTGGCCGGCGCCCACGTCTCATTATTCGCGCGTCCGTAAGCATAAACTTTCCTCTCGTTGGTCTGGCAGCGTATGCCTTCGTAGGTGACATTCATCGCGCCCGCGGGTGACTTGACCACCAGACTGTAGCGCACTACGCCATCCTCACCCACGCTGATGGATGAGCTATCGACGAAATGAAGATTGTTGCTGGCCGGCCCGGCGTCGAACTCCAGCAGGTTCTCAGATTTTGGGTAGCTTGGCAGTTGACCCTGTATCTCCACCCATGGCTTCTCGTTTTCGTACTCGTAATCCGAAGTTTTTTTCGGCCCGAAGAAAGCGGCAGCCGGCGCGACCATCGAAAGAAGACACAACGATATCAGCAGCCGCTTCATCACGAGGTTAAGTCCGTATCGAGATCGTTAACCAGGGAATCACGCACGCACGCAGGCACAGGCGTCGTCGGAATTGGATAAGCGGGATGGTCGATGCTCATGCTCAGAGCCGCGCCATTCCGCAACGCTGCTACCCTAGTCCGATCCAGTTCAAATCGCAAAAAATGTACCGAGGAAGTTTTCTCTTCCGTTTCACGGTCTAGGTCTTCGTCGGCAATGGCATACACCGGCTCATAATCCCCCACTTTTACGTACACCCGGTCCTCGATCCCGATCAATTTCTTCAACTTCTCGCCCCGATCGACGGGATCGGAAAATTCGATCATCATGGTCGCCTTCCAGTTGGATCCGTCCGGCACCAACGGCCCGTATACATCCAGCTCGTCAAGGATGCCAGCTTCTTCGAAAACCTTTTCCGCCCGCAACATTTCCTGGATCTGGTATCGCACCGTCAACTCATCCTCGAAGATAAGTGTAACGTGCTCGCCCAGGTGAATTTTGCGGTTTTTTTTATGCGCGATCATTCGTTTCCGGAATTCGGGCCGTACTTTCGCATAGGCTTCCAGGGTCATCAGGCTATCGGCGGTAATGCGTCCCATGGTCAGGCTCTTGTAAAAAAGTAATAGGAATGCCGTCAGAATGATTCAGTCAAGCCCGTACGCGATCCGCATAAGTGTCAATGGATGCTGCTTTTGCGCTTTTGTTTCACCCATCCCCTGTTCGATATGGCGTGCCGCAATGGCGCAATCGGAACTGATGTAATCGGGGTCTGGGTCAGCCATCTGCCTGAATACCGGTCTGCCGATTTTCATGGAATTAGCAAAGTATTCGCTTTTTACGCCCCAGGTACCGTCGTGTCCGGAGCAACGCTCAACCACGGTTACTTGGGTGCCGGGAATGGCTTGCAGCATCTCTCTCGTTTTCTGCCCCAGGTTCTGGACCCGCAGATGGCATGGAATATGGTAGGAGACCTTGCCAAGAGACTGCTTGAAATCACTCTTCAGCAAGCCATCCCGCTTCCGCAGTGTCAGATATTCGAACGGATCGAACATTGCCGCCGCTACTGCTTGCACATCCTCATCCGCGGGAAACATAAGCGGCAGTTCCTGTTTGTACATGAGCGTGCACGACGGCACCGCGGTAAGGATTGCATAGCCGTCTCTCGCCAGCCGCGCCAAAGGTTGAATATTCTTCTCCTTGAGTTCTTTCACTGCTTGCAAATCACCCAATTCCAGCTTTGGCATTCCACAGCATGCCTCTTTTTCCACCAGGCATGCCGGAATTTCATTGTGATTCAGAATCTTCAATAAATCGTGACCGATGCCGGGCTCGTTATAATTCACATAACAGGTAGCATAAATCGCGACTTTCCCCGGCGTCTTGGCTCCTGCGCGGACCTCGTGAGCGGTATTGACCCGAGCGTTGGAACGGAATTTTCGGCTGTCATACTCGGGAAGTTTTCGCTCAGCATGGATACCGATCATATTATCCATTAGTTTGCGGGCCGCCGCGTTCTTGTTAACCGCGTTTACCGTTTGTGTGACCACCGGAATACTGGCCAGCTTGCCCACGAGATCGGTGCTGGAAAGCAGCTTGTCGCGAAAACGGGTCTCTCCCTTTTCATGTTTTACCGCCTTCGCGCGCAGCATCAGGTGCGGAAAGTCGACGTTCCAGGGATGCGGTGGAACGTAAGGGCATTTGGTCATGAAGCACATATCGCAGAGGTAGCATTGATCCGCCACCTCCCAGTATTTTTGCTTCTCCACCCCATCCAGCTCACCGGTGGAACCCTCGTCGATAAGATCGAACAACCGCGGAAACGCCGTACACAGATTTACGCAGCGGCGGCAGCCATGACAGATATCGAAGACACGTTCCATTTCTTGGAACAACTTCGATTCGTCATAGAATTCGGGATTTTCCCAGTCGAGCGGATGACGCTTGGGTGGCTCCAGACTGCCTTCTCGAGTGGTCATGACAAGGGAAAAATAAGCAAGAAATTATGGAAGACAAAATGAGGGATGAAGCCAATATCAACCGGGGCAGGCTCTGTTGCCCGACCCGGTGGTACAAGTCGTATAAAACGCTCAGTCCGCGAGACTGTCCAAAGCCTTCTGAAAGCGATTTGCATGAGAGCGTTCAGCCTTCGCGAGCGTTTCGAACCAGTCGGCTATTTCATCAAAGCCTTCTTCGCGCGCGGATTTGGCCATGCCGGGATACATGTCGGTATACTCGTGCGTCTCTCCGGCTATGGCTGTTTGCAGGTTCGCGCGAGATGAGCCGAAAGGCAGACCGGTAGCGGGATCGCCGCAGCCCTCGAGATATTCCAGATGACCATGGGCATGGCCCGTTTCACCCTCCGCCGTCGAGCGGAAAACTGCCGCAACGTCATTCTGCCCCTCCACGTCCGCTTTGGCTGCGAAGTAGAGATAACGGCGATTGGCCTGCGACTCGCCGGCAAAGGCCGCTTTCAGGTTTCCTTCGGTTTTTGATCCTTTGAGTTCCATGAATCCCTCCTGTTATATATTGGCAACGATCAAACCAACCGGGCGTTCGAGCCCGGCTGACATGCTGAATCGCATGAATTAAAGCTGCCTGACCGACAATCAGGCCCAGCTTAACCGGGTAGGAGACTAGCGGAGGGAATCTGGCTTGTCAACAGCCGGGCTTGACCTGGGAAAGGGACCCTAAGGACGGGAATGAGTTCGCCGTGCGATCATGCCTTCCTCTTCCTTACCGGCTCGCTCCTACATCTGTCACGTCACCAGATTTTGCGGCCTGCCGGCCACCCAAGCCTCGATATTATCGATCAATTGATCAGCGAGCGTTTGCATTGCCTCGGCCGAGGCCCAGGCAACGTGAGGCGTAAGGATAAAGTTTGGACCGCGCAGCTCGAGCAGAGGATTGCCATTTGCCGGCGGCTCCTCGGTCAGCACGTCAAAGCCGGCACCGGCAATAACGCCCTCCTCCAGCGCCTGAATCAGCGCCGCTTCATCGACCAACCCACCGCGCGCCGTATTGATCAGCAAAGCGCTGCGCTTCATCTTGCGCAGCTCCTTGATGCCGATGAGGTTGCGCGTGGCCGGCAATAATGGACAGTGCAGCGAAAGCACGTCCGATTCGGCAAGCACCTGGTCCAGAGGAGTAAGCACTACCTCTTTTTTCTTTTGCGACGGGTGATATGCAAACAGTACGCGCATGCCGAAGCCGCGGGCAATAGCCGCCGTCGCCTGTCCGATGGCGCCTTCGCCCATGATTCCCATGGTGGAACCGAACAGCTCGCCGATATCATGCGTGAACAGGCAGAATTGCTCGGACTTCTGCCATGCCCCCTGCTCGATCTCCTGCCGATAAGCCAGCAGGTTCCGGCGTAACGCAAGTACCAACGCAAACACGTGCTCGGGCACGGTATGGACAGCGTAGTTGCGAATATTCGATACCGCGATACCTCGGCGGCGGCAGCCGGCGATATCGATGCCGTCATATCCCGTCGCGCATATTGCAACCAATTTCAGGCTGGGCAACTGGGCCAGGATCTCGTCGTTCAGCCGCACCTTATTGATAATCGCCACAGTCGCATGTCGCAGGCGCGGCACGATCTGATCACCGCTGGTGTGCGGGTATTCATTGTAGGTATGTTCGAAATCAGGCCGGCGCACCCGCGCCTTCAGCGAGTCCCGTTCCAGGAAAACCACATTCTGGTTCATCACAGCGTTCAGGATAAGATTCGTCTAGTATGCGTTGTGATCATCCCGCTTTTACCTGCAATGTATTCAAGGAAGACTTCTTCAAATATCCCCCAAGAAGGGCCGCGCTCCCGGAGTAAATCCGCATCCGCACCTGGGATGAGCGGGAACATGCATCAAATGGCGCTATCAGAAAACCATGTTACGCCCGATTCATCCTGGAGGAAAACAGGCTGGCGGAAATAATCATCGTACCCCCTATCCACTCTCTCGTTGTCATGGCCTCGCCGGCAAGAAAATAAGCCGCCAGCGCAGCGACAACCAACTCGAATAGCATAATGACAATAGCCTGATTTGCGGGAACATGCGCCAAACCGTATTGAACAGCCACGCTAAGGCCGAACACCACCAGCCCAACGCCAAACATGAGCAGATAAACACCGGCCGGAACGCTGCCGAGCAATGGCGGCTGTAAAAACAGGCTGTATCCGAACGCAATCAGTGTCACGCCCATCCATACCGCAAGCGACTTCAGCTGTATATTGTGCACCTGATCCATGCGGCTCAATACGTTGGAGAGCGCAAACATGAAGCCGGCTGATAAACCCATCCAGTCTCCATAGGACGAAGGCATCGAAAAACCGGTTTCGGGCTGCCAAAGCATAACCATCGCGCCGGTTAGCGAAAAAACCATAACCAGATAGCCGTGCCGGCTGAGTACTTCGTTGAGCAGCAGGCGGGAAAATACGATGGTCCAGAGCGGCGCGAGATAAAACAGCAGCATCACCCGCATGATTTCACCGTGAATGACGCCGAGTACGTAGGCAAGATTGGTCCAGCCCGCGCACAAACCGATCCAGAGCAATAAGTGTGGTCTACCACTTAGGATGCGAGACTTTGCCAGATTTTTCCTGAAGGCCGCCAGGCCCAACAACAGCGCAAAGGCATAAGTGAGCGTGGTGGCGACTGGTCCGCTGACCTCCGCCTGTTCCAGAAGCCGGTACGGGTACCACAGCAGGCCCCAGATAGCGGCACCCCCGAGCAGGGCCAATACGGGAAAAACATTTTGCTGATTTTGGTTGCTCATTTTGTCTGGTAGCAAAACGTTTGCCACTTTATAATCTCGCAACGATCAATAGATCTCATTCCAATACACTTCGTCCTGAAAGCCAGGGCTCCTTCAAGCCCCGCGGCCAGACTGATAAAATTGAATCCCAATCTCAACCGCCTGCAGCCCTATCCTTTCCAGAAGCTCAACAAGCTGTTTGAAGAGATCGCGCCTCAGCAGACTTACGCGCCCATCAGCTTACACATTGGCGAACCCAAGCACGCCACGCCCGACTTCATCCGTCACGTACTGACGGACAACCTTCCCGGCATGGCGGTTTATCCAACTACATTGGGGGGCAGGCCGCTACGCGCCAGCATCGCCCGGTGGCTAACCCGGCGCTATAGTTTGTCGGATATCGATCCTGACACACAAGTCATTCCTGTCAACGGAAGCCGTGAGGCACTGTTTTCCTTTGCTCAGGCGGTAATCGATCCATCGCGCCCAGAGGCAATTGTAGTTTGTCCGAATCCTTTTTATCAGATATACGAAGGCGCAGCCTTGCTGGCCGGCGCTACGCCCCATTTTCTCAACACGCTGCCGGAAAACGATTTCGCACTCGACTATGGGCAACTGCCCGAGGAAATCTGGTCGCGTACGCAGTTGGTCTACGTATGCTCGCCGGGTAACCCTACCGGGAGGGTAATGACCATGGACGAGTGGCGGCGTCTGTTCGAGCTATCCGACCGTTATGGATTTATCATTGCCTCGGACGAGTGCTATGCCGAGATTTATTTCGACGAGGACGCCCCGCCACTCGGCGCGCTCGAAGCGGCGCAGCGGCTGGGCCGCAGCGGCTTTCCCCGACTGGTGGTATTCAGCAGTCTGTCAAAACGATCCAACGTTCCAGGCATGCGTTCAGGGTTTGCCGCAGGCGATGCGTCGGTACTTAAGGAATTCCTCCTCTACCGAACCTACCATGGCAGCGCTATGAACCCGGCAGTTCAGGCGGCTAGCAAGGCAGCCTGGGACGATGAGCATCATGTCATCGAAAACCGGCGCCTCTACCGGGAAAAATTCGCGGCCGTGACCGAGTCGCTGCAGCAAACCCTGCAAATATCGATGCCTGACGCGGCATTTTATTTGTGGATAAGAACACCCAACAACGACGTGCAGTTCACCGCCGAGCTCTATCGCCATTATAATGTATCTGTTCTACCGGGCAGTTACCTGGCGAGATATGCCGGCGGGATTAATCCTGGGGAAAATTTTGTTCGCGTTGCCTTGGTCGCTTCACTGGCGGAGTGCATTGAAGCGGTCGAACGGATAAAAATGCTGGTGTCAACGGCTTGACTCCAGCACAGCGTCAAACTGGATAACACAATACCAAAGGAAAACCATGGATCAGCTCCAACGCATCATTGAAGAAGCTTTCGAACGCCGTGCCGAAATCACGCCGCGCAACGTGGAGGCAAAACTGAAGGAATCCGTAGCACAGGTACTGGAAATGCTTGACAGCGGCAAACTGCGGGTGGCGGAAAAAGTAAACGGCGAATGGACCACGTATCAATGGATCAAAAAAGCGGTACTGCTCTCTTTCCGCATAGAGGACAATAGTTTCATCAAAGGGGGATTTTCCAACTATTTCGATAAAGTGCCATCCAAATTTGCGGATTACAGTTCCAAGGATTTCCGTAATGGCGGCTTTCGGGTAGTGCCCCCCGCAGCGGTGCGAAAAGGCGCATTCATTGCCAGCAACGTGGTACTCATGCCCTCGTACGTCAACATCGGCGCGTATGTCGATGAAGGCGCCATGGTCGACACCTGGGCTACGGTCGGGTCATGCGCGCAGGTTGGCAAGAATGTGCACCTCTCGGGGGGCGTGGGAATAGGCGGCGTGCTCGAACCTGTCCAGGCCAATCCCACAATCATCGAGGATAACTGTTTTATTGGCGCGCGCTCGGAAATTGTCGAGGGTGTCATCGTTGGCGAGAACTCGGTGATTTCCATGGGCGTATACATCGGCCAAAGCACCAAGATCTACAATCGCGAAACGGGTGAAGTCAGCTACGGGCGCGTCCCGCCGGGCTCGGTGGTGGTGTCGGGCAATCTTCCCTCCGCGGATGGCAAGTACAGCCTTTATTGCGCTGTCATCGTCAAGCAGGTAGACGCGAAAACCCGCGCGAAAACCGGCATCAATGAGCTTCTGCGCGGTATATAACGGCACAGTTCACCGCAGCTGCCTGCAAGCCTTCCCCTGCCCAACTTTCCTGGAAAAATACGTCATGCACAACGAAACGCTGGCTCTTGCGCAAGCACTGATCGCCCGTCGTTCGCTCACTCCGTTCGATAACGGCTGCCAGGAAATCCTGATCAGCCGATTGGAGAAAATGGGCTTCAGCATTGAAAGAGTACGCTGCGGCGAAGTCGATAATCTTTGGGCGCGGCGGGGGACGTCC
>JADMIO011583449.1_pt1 | contig 22245 bp, 20 predicted proteins | sample 8958161 | NCBI WGS metagenome assembly JADMIO01 (sample SAMN16585339, study PRJNA669376) | soil metagenome | isolation source: Crop rotation soil | place: USA: Cullars Rotation, Alabama | collected 2011
ACCTGGGGTTTCGGGGGTGTTCGCGCTGACCATGATAGGGTTTTGAGAGGTAAGAGGTGTCTTAGTTGAGGCGGAGAGTCAACGAGGCGGCCGAAATGGCGTCGGATGATTAGCAATAGGAGGGCGCGCGCCGGGGAGGAAGAAGGTCCGGTTATCGTCGGTTATCAGTCGTAAAACAGCACGCAGACGCACATTGGCACCGTTGCCGTGTGTGGCGTGAGCGCCAGCCTGCCGGTTGCCGCATCGACGCGGAAAACGGTGAGGTTGTCGGAGTCCTGATGGCCGCAGACCAGCCATTTGCCGTTGGGCGAGAAGGCGAAGTTGCGCGGGACTTTGCCGCCGGACGGGGTGATCGCGACCGGGGTGAGCAGACCGGTGGCGGCGTCGATCGCGAAAATGGCGATGCTGTCGTGACCGCGGTTGGAGCCGTAGAGGAATTTGCCGTTGGGATGAATCCGGACTTCGGCGGTCGTGTTCTGGCCGGTGTTTTTGTAATTGGCGGGAAGCGTCGGGACGACCTGGCGCGGCGTCAGTGCGCCGTTCGCGGCGTTGTAATCGTAGACGCCGATGGTGCAGGCGAGTTCGTTGATCGCGTAGGCGTGTCTGCCGTCGCCACTGAACTTGAAATGCCGCGGACCGGCGCCGGGCTCGGTGGCGACGAAGGGCGGATTGGCGGGCGTGAGTTTAGCGGTGGCGGGATCGACGGCGTAGGAAAAGATTTTGTCGACGCCGAGGTCGCAGAAAATCGCGAAGCGGTTGTCGGGCGACAACGTGGCGGAGTGAACGTGGGACTTTTCCTGGCGTTCCTTGTTCGGGCCAGTGCCGGAATGCTGGATGAAGGTCGGCGACCCGAGCGTGCCGTCGGCCCGGATGGGAATGATCTCGGCGCGGCCCTCGCGGTAATTCGCGGCGAGCAGCACGCGGCCCGTGGCGTCGACCGCGAGATGACTCGGGGCGTTGGCGGCGGCGGTTTTTTCGGCGGGGAGCGCTTTCAGGGCGGCGTTCGCGGCATCGACCGTGAAGCTCACGGCCTGCGCGGCAGACTCGTGGATGGCGTAGAGGTGTTTCTTGTCCGGCGAGAATGTGATCCACGCGGGATTCGGGGTCTCGGCGGCAACGGTCGGCGCGGAGAGCACGCCGGTGTCGTCATCAAGCCGCACGGTGTAGATGCCCTTGCTGGTCGATCGGGTGTAGGTGCCGAGGTAGATGAGATGGGACGAAGCCATGGCGAGAGTAGCGGGCAAGACTGCGCCGAGCCCGACGAGCAGCGCGGCGCGAAGGCGACGTGAGCGGGGCGGCTGAGGCGGCATCGGCGAAGAAAAAACGGCGGGCCGGGGCAGCGCGATTCAATTCAGCGCCGGGTGAGAGAAACGCAAAAAATGCCCGGGTGGAAACCGGCGGCGGATTCCACCCAAGACGAACCTCACGGCAGCTTCGGCTCGGCGCGCGGAAACGGTGACATCGAGTGCGCGGCGCTCACGGCGGCGAGCGATTCCTTGAAGTGACGACGGCACATCGCGACGTAGCGGTCGTTCCCGCCGATCTCGACTTGTGCGCCGGCCTTGACGGCCCGGCCCTCGGCGTCGACGCGGAGGTTCATGGTGGCCTTGCGGCCGCAATGGCAGATCGTCTTGAGCTCGCTGAGATCGTCGGCGAGCGCGAGCAATGCGCCGCTGCCGGGAAAGAGTTTGCCCTGAAAATCCGTGCGGAGTCCGTAGCACAGCACGGGGATGTCGAGCGTGTCGGCCACATCCGTCGCCTGCCAGACTTGCTCGGGTGTGATGAACTGCGCCTCGTCGATCAAGACGCATGCGACCGGTTGGGTGGCGTGCTCGCTGCGGACGCGGGTGAGGAGATTGTCGGAGGCGGCGAGCGCAATGGCGCCGGAGCGCAGGCCGATGCGTGACTCGATGCGGCTGCCGCCGTAACGCGTGTCGATCGATGGCGTGAACAGGAGCGTCCGCATGCCGCGCTCGCGGTAGTTGTAGCTCGATTGGAGGAGCACCGTGCTTTTGCCGGCGTTCATCGCCGCGTAATAGAAATAAACTTTAGCCATGGGCCGGAAAAATCAGTCGAGGGTTTCCATGACAGTGAGTCCTGGAATATGCGAGAAGTGCTGGTCGAAGGTGAGCACCGGCGCGTCGATCGACAGTGCGCTGGCGGCGATGATCGCGTCTTGCGGTGGGATGATCAAGCCGCGCCGGCTCAGGATGCGCAACAGGTCGGTCGCGGATTCCCAGATGCGGTGGGTGGTCGGGACGCAGGCCATGACGGCGAAGGTGTCGCGGTAGCTCGCGTAGTCGGCGTCGCTGCGCAGGCCGCGCAACACTTCGAGCATGACCATCCCGCAGGTCACCGGCTCCCACGTCTCGTCCGCGGCCACAAATTCGGCAAACGGGTCTAGGTTCGCCCGCTGGCGGCCGATATAAAAACTGCTATCGACGAGAACGGCGTTTGCCATGGGTGGCTTGTTTTTCGGCGACCGCCTGGGCCGGCTCGGGCATCGCGCGATAGGTCTCATAGTAACCCGGCACCAAGCCGGCGGCCAGCTCGCCGGGCTTTTTCGGGCCAAGGCCCCGCTTGAGACGTGCCTTGAGTTTCGCTTTCCGGGCCAGTTCGGTGAGGGCCATCTCGACGGCGGCGGTCTTGGTGGCGGCTCCAGTGATCTTCATCACCTCCGCGAGGGTGTCCTCGTCGATGTGCATCGTCATCTTCATGATGACGGCACGGTATGGCTGGCGTGCCATACCTCAAGGCGAAAGTATGGCTCACGTGCCATACCAGCGGCGGTCCTTAGCTTTCCGTTTCGTAGATCGAGCGGAGCGGCAGCCAGATGGCGCTGATGGCCGCGAGCAGTCCGATCACACTCGACCAAAGCAGCGCTTCGCGCAGGTCCTGCACCGGTGCGACCAAGCCGAACACGATCGTGGCCACCGCGGCGGCGATACGGCCGATGTTGTAGCAGAAGCCCGAGCCGGTCGTGCGGAGGAGCACGGGGAACAACGGCGGGAGATACATCGTGAAGAGGCCGAAGACGCCGGAGAAAAATCCGACCAGCGGGCACCAGAACCAGGCCAGCTCTGGAAAACCGCGGGGCACGATAAAGGCGCCGGCCATCGCTCCGCCCAAGCCGATGAAACAAATCAGAATCGCGCGCGGATTGCCGAGCTTCTGCGCCAGCCAGGCGGCGAAGAAATTGCCGGCGACCGAGACCGCGATGACGGTGAAGAAAGCGGCGGTGATGAGCGGCGTGATTCTTTCCTTCGCGGTGTGTCCGTCGGTCTCGAGAATCTTGCGCAGATGCTGCGGATGCCAGAATTGGAAAAGCCACCAGACCGAAAGGCCGAGCGCGCAGACGATCATCGTGATCCAAGTCGTGCGAGCCACCTCGCCGCGGAAAAGATCCGCCACGCCCGGTTTGACGCCGGCGGTGGCTTCGGCCTTTTGCCACGCCTCGGTTTCGGGGACCTTGCGGCGAATCCAAAACACGAACAGTGCTGGGAACACGCCGAGCAAGAAGACGAGATGCTCCGGCGAGAGTTTGGGGAAGATGCCCTTCGCCCACATGACGAGGCTGTGCAACGCACTGGCCTGCTCTCCGGGAACAAAGAGATGCTGGACCCACGGCATCATCAGCCCGACCACGGCCGCGGCGAAAAGAATGCCGACGTTCACGCCCGTCTGCAGCACCGCTGCGAGCCACGGCCGCCACGCCTTGGGCCAGGTTTCCGAGAGCAACGAAGCGCCGACGGCCCACTCGCCACCGATGCCGAGGGCGGAAATGAAACGGAAAATCATGAGTTGCCACCACGTCTGGGCAAAAGCGCACAGGCCGGTGCAGAGCGCATAGGTCAGGACGGTGAGTGCGAGGGTGCGGCTGCGGCCGAGACGGTCGCCGAGCCGGCCGAAGAATGCGCCGCCGAGGGCCCAGCCGATGAGAAACGCGGCCTGGATGTAAGCCTTCTTCTCGTTAACCGCGGGCGTGACGGATTGCACCGCCATCAAAGTGAGCATCAGCGGCCCGGCGATGAGCGTGTAGATGTGCAGTTCGAGTCCGTCGAAGAGCCAGCCGAGCCACGCGGCGATGCCGGACTTCCATTGATACGGGGTGATTTCGCTGAGGCGCGTCGCATCGCGCACGGGAACTGAGGTGGGTAGGCTCATGGGGAGCGGAAGTGCGGCAGTGGAACCACCCGCGCTCAAGCCCAGAAACGGGAGTTTTCGCTTTAGGACGCGCCGAAGTTTCCTCTGAAACACGCGCAGATATCGATCTAGGAATCCGGCATGTCTATCTCGGCAAAAAACGCGTGCCGGCGGCCGGAACCGCGCGCATCACAACGCGCGCGAGAGGCGGTTTTAGCGCTGCCGCGCACACGCCGCATGGCGGTGGCACGTGACGAGATGGTCGTTCACCATACCGCTCGCCTGCATGAATGCGTAGCAGATCGTGGTGCCGACAAATTTGAATCCGCGGGCGAGCAGGTCCTTGCTCAAGGCGTCGCTCTCGGGTGTGCGCGTCGGATAATCTTTTGGCGTGCGGCGGCGATTGATGATCGGTTGGCCGCCGACGAAGTGCCAGAGGTAGTGGTCGAAGGAGCCAAACTCCTTTTGCACGGCGAGGAAGGCTTTCGCGTTTTGGATCGTGGCGGCGATCTTCAGGCGATTGCGCACGATGCCGGCATCGGCGAGGAGCGCCGCGGTTTTGCGCGCGCCGTAACGCGAAATTTTTTCGACGTCGAAACCGTCGAAGGCCCGGCGGTAGTTGTCGCGCTTCGCGAGAATCGTGGACCAGCTCAAGCCGGCTTGCGCGCCCTCGAGAGTGAGCAATTCGAAGAGCGCGCGGTCGTCGTGGAGCGGCACGCCCCATTCCGTGTCGTGATAGGTGATGTCGAGAGGCTTGGTGGGCCAGGTGCAACGGCGGGGCTCGGTGGAGGAGGACATGTCGGGCGCAGTCTATATCAGCCTGGTGACAGCGTGCTGTCAGGAGCAAACAACGGGCGGCGCATGCCGGAGTGACTTTCACGTAATACGTGAAAGTGGGTGGGCCTCGCGGATTGGGCGGGGCGCCGGATGGGTGGCAAATCGGTTGTGCTCGGAAAAGCCGGGCCGTTAGGTTGCGAGGATGAATCGGACGGATCGGCTGGTCGCGATGGTGATGCACCTGCAGGGGCGAAGGCTCGTGCGGGCGGAGGAACTGGCGCGCCATTTTGAGGTAAGCGTGCGCACCGTGTATCGCGATGTCGCGGCGCTCGGCGAGGCGGGCGTGCCGATCGCGGGCGAGGCTGGGGTGGGCTACAGCCTCGTGCGTGGCTATCATCTGCCGCCGGTGATGCTGACGGCCGACGAGGCGACGGCGCTGTTTGTCGGCGCGGAAATGGTCCAGCAGTTCACTGACGCTTCGTTAAGCGCGCCGATGCACGCGGTGCTGGACAAGTTGCGCGCAGTGCTGCCGCGTGACCGGCAGGATCACGTCGAGCGGCTGGCGCGGCAGACGGTGGTCGTTGGGCGGCTGAATAGCGCGGCGGCGGACCCGACGGCGCAGCCATGGCTGCTGGCGGTGCAGCGCGGCGTGGCGCTGCGGCGGGTGCTGCGCCTGGGCTATCGCGGGCGGGAGCGGGCGGAGACGGCGCGCGACGTGGAGCCGCTGGGCGTGGTCTGTTTTGGCGGGGTGTGGCAACTCGTGGCGTGGTGCCGGCTGCGGAAGGACGTGCGGCATTTCCGGGTGGATCGCATTCGCACGTTGGTGATGTTGGAGGAAGCGTGTCCGGCGCGACCGGATTTTTCGTTGACGCGGCACCTCGAGGAGCAGAATTCCCGCGAGCAAACGCTCCCCGCTCGCGTGTGGCTGGCGGCCCGGGTGCATGAGCGCGCTCGCAACGAAAGCTATGCTACGTTGGTCGAGGAAGTGCAGCGCGACGGCGGCGCGGAGTTTTCGCTCTACACGTTTTCGCTGGAATGGCTCGCGCGCTGGTTGCTGGCGTTCGGTGGCGACGCGGAGGCGCTCGCACCGCCGCGGTTGCGGGAGCTGGTGCGCGCCGAAGCCGAGAGCATCGCCCGGCGCTACGCCCGAAAGAGCTCCTGACATAGTGCTGTCAGCAGCGCGTGTTAGGGTGGAGGCATGAACGCCCGCGCTTCCGCTTCGCGTCCCCTCAGGTTCCGCGGTCCCCTGCGAACGCTGGCGTCACCGCACTGTTTCGGCGCGCCCCTCGTGCGCCGGCGCGCGCTTTATTTGCGATCGATCACGCTCGCGGTCGCCTTGCTCCTGCCGGCCGGAAACACCAAGGCAGCGCGCGCCAAACGCGGGCGCGTTACGGGAGCAGCGCCGGATCCAGGCCCAGCGTGCCAGTGAGTTTGCCGGCGTAGTCGGGTGCACGGGCCGCCTCGGCGGCGGCGCGGGTGGCGTCGAGGCGGGTGCGGATGTCGAGCTTGGCGGCGACGTCACTGTAGTTTTCGCGGCCGAGGAATTTCTCGAGATAGGCGGCGCGCGCCTCCCAATGATTCACGTCGCGGCGGCGCTGGGCTTCGAGGCGGGCTCGATACCAGTCGCTGGCGAGGAGCGTTTCGCGCGTGAAGAGCGCGCGGAATTCCGGGGCCGCGGCGTCGCGACCCTCCCACGTGCCGTCACGCATCAGGTGCAGGAGCGCGGCGAGCGGCGGCACGGCCTGCGCGATCGAGCCGTCGGCGAAATAACATTCCGCCGCGGTGCGCATGGCTTGGATAATGTTGTCCATGCCCTCGGCGAAGACGGCGCGGTCCTGCAGCTCCGGGCGCAGGTGCTCTTCGTCGAAGAGCGTGCTCGGGTTGCTGAGCACGCGGCCGCAGAAGGTTTGGACGAAACGTGCGGTGACGCGCCAGCCGAGGCGGTTGGCGAGGACAGGCTTGCCGTCGTGCGTCCAGTCGGTGCAGCGCTCGAGGCAGCCGTGCTCGATCAGGAATTTCGGGGTGCGTTCCTCGGGCGACATGCGCGCCCAGATTTCCGGAACGAGCAGGCTGACGTCGTGATCGACGCGACAGTTCGGCCCGATCCATCCGGCCGCGGAGGCGAACACGCCGAGGTCGGTGAGCACGAAGGAAACGAGCGCGGCGTTGAGATCGTGGATCGGTGGCAGCGCGTTGAACGGGCCCTTCGTTAGCGCGCCTTCGGAGCCAGCGCCCGTGGTCGAGGGGGATTTGCCCGTGAGGCTTGCGATGAAATCCATGAACGCCTCGGGCAGCTCTTGATAGTGCAGCGGACCGAAGACGCAGAGCGCGCGCACGGCGGCGGTCTTGGCGGTGGCGGGCTCGGGGGGGTTGAGACGGCGACCGGCGAGGACGGCGCCCACGGGGAAGAGCGCGGTCGCGCCGGCGGGCAGGCGGCGGTAGAGCCGCGCGCCGGTGAGCGCGAGATAAGTGGTGCGCGGGTCCTCGAGATCGGGACGCTTCTGAAGGTAGCGGGGATTTTTCGAAGGCTTGCCGTCGACGATGCGCGGGTGCGCGGGCGAGGCGAGGTAGGCGGGACGGTCGGCGGCGACGAACTCCTCGAAGATCGCGCGGATCGGCTCGGTGAAGGCATCGAAGCCGATGGCGTCCTCGACGATCGTGCGCGCCGTGTCGCGCGTGAGCGGCTCGTAGTTCGAGAAGAAATTTCCGGGGCGCGAGAAGTCGCGCTCGGTGTGCTTGTCGTAGCCGCGGAGAATCGCGTCGTCCGGGCGCTGGAAGAGCGAGGTTTCGCAGTTTTGCACGAACTTGAGCGAACCGGCCTGCGCAGCAGCGGCGGAGAGGCCGGCGAGCGCGGCGCGCGGCGCGACGACGGACGCAGTGATGTCGTCCTCGCACTGGATTTTCACCGCGGGGAAAAAATCTTTGCGCAGGCTGAATGTGCGCCAGCCGCCGTCGGGCGTGAAGCCGATGCGGAGATAGTGCGTGAGGATTTTCTGGCGGTGATACTTCACCTCGTTGCCGGGACGGCCGTTGATGGTGTCGACGCTGAAGTGACGGCGCCAGTCGCCGCCCCACTCGGGCTTGTAGTAGCGTTTCACGAGCAGCACGAGGTCGCGGATGTAGCGCGGGATGGTGCCGAGCCATTCGTTGTAGGCGTCGGTGTAGTCAGGGCTGCGGGAGAGGAGTTTGACGACGGAACCGAGCGAGCGCTCGGGGCTCAGCAGCGGCCGGCCCGTGGGTTTGTTGCGCGTGGCGTCGCGGAAGCGCTGGCCGTATTCGTGCCGGAGGACGGAATCGACGCGGTCGAAGTCGGCGGCGAAGTCGTGGACGAAGTTCGGTCCGATAAACGTGGCGTCGGCGATGGACTTTGAGATCTCGGATTTTCCGCCGCCGGAGACGGTGCAGGGCTTGTGACAGAGCACGCCTTCAGCGGTCGTGCCGATGAGGCGCCAGCGGCGGCCCTCGTCGGGTTTCACCATGGCGACCTTGTAGCCGGAGGGGAGGACGTAGGTGTGGGCGGGCAGGAGCTTGATCGAATGCGCCGCGCCACCGGCATTGGTCCACGAGATCGTCTGCGCGCGAAGATCGAAGAAAGCGGTTTTCGGCACGTAGATGATGTCGGAGTAACGGCGGTCGCGCGCCCATTGGCCGGGCTGGACCTCGATCTGATTGCCGAGCTGCGCGACAGTTTCCTCGAAGGTGTGGTCGACGATCGCGAGGTGCTTGCTGAGCTGAAAATCCTCACCGAGGTCGTAGCTCGGAAACACGATCGCCCCGCCGGCGTGTTCCTCCTCGCACTGGCCGAGGAGATTTGCGGCGAAGCTGATCTGCGCCTTCACGTCCTTTTTGCAGTAGCCGAAATAATTATCGGAAATAAGCGTGACGATGACGCCGCTCTTGTCGCGCGCGGAAATCTTGAAGGCGCCGCCGTCGTTGTAGAGCTCGTCGGGCTTTTTCCAGCACATGCCGTCGCGGCGCTGGCGCGGCGTGGCGTCGTCGAACTTCGGCAGACCGAGTTCCTTCTTGGTGGAGCGCGTGAGATGCGTCGCGAGGATGACGCAGCCGGTGTGGCCGGTCCAGTGGATGGGATCGAGCGCGGCGTCGTTTTGCGGGAGATGGGGATCGCCGGCGTTGCCGAAGATACGCTCGATGAAATCGAGGTTGGCGATGAGCGCGCCGGGCATGAAGAACCGCGTTTCCATTGCGCGCTGCGGTGTGAAGCCGGGGACGGCGGGGCAGACGATCGGACGCAGGTGCAGCGAAACGAAACACTCGGCGGGCGCGGGCGCGCCGGCGGTGAAGGGGAGTTGGAGCAGATCGCCGGGGGGCGTGACGGCGCGTTTCAGGAGCTGCGCGAAGACGGCGGGCGGGACGGCTTTCTTGTCGTCGGGCACGGGCAGGCCGAAATCGGCGATGTGGAAAATGCCCTGCGTGGTGCGCCGGTCGCTTTTCGGGTTGTGGAGCACGCCCTGACGCACGCGGTGAGAGGTGAGGATGTCGCTCGCGTGGCGGTCCGCGCCCGGCGGGAGCGAGAGCACGCGCGCGAGGCCCGGGCGGTCGAGGACGAGGGTTGTGCCGGGAAGACGCGGGACTTCGCCGTGGCCCTCCAAGTTGTCGTAGAGGAAGTTCTGGATGCGCTGGTCGACGGGGCAGAGGTGCCGGGCGAGGGCGCGGTCTTTCTCGCGGCTGAGGGCGAGGAAATGATCGACAAGCGGTGCGAGGCTGTCGGCGGGCGAAGCAGCCGTGGCAACCCCGGGCTGGCCGATTTCGCGCAGCTTCAGGTTCAGATACGCGATGAGTTGTTCGTCCGAATCGGGAGCGGAAGCGGGGGCGGCGGAGGCCGTGGGCGAGGAGGAAGAAGACATGGCGAAATCAGCGCGCCGACGAGGGCACAGGTGCCACTAGCAAGGCACGGGCCGAAATCCCGGGCGATTGTATTCTTGGGAAACTTGATGACAAATTCGGCGCGGGCCGCCCCGCACCCTTCACCCCTGCAGGAGCGGCGGCGGCTCGAGCGCGGCGAGCCGAACGTGCGCTCAGAAACGAAATTTACCGGGGCGCCTCAGCGTTTTTCCGGCGGCTTCGGCCCGGGCGGCGTTGGGACGGCGGACTCGATGACGGTCGGCGTGCCGAGTTCGACCGTGCCTTCGCGCATGGTGCGTTTGTAGATGATCTCGGGGTCGGGCATGTCGCGGCCGAAGTAAGGGCCGGCACTCAGCACCAGCGTCGGCAGGGACTGTTCCTGCGAGATACCCGAGGACGCGACGGTCATGCGGGTGCGCCAGAGGAGGATTTTACGATTCGTGGCGGCGGACTGGTAGTCGTAGGCCGAGGCGACGACGTAGTAGACGTCGGCAGCGGTCTGATCGACCATGAACTCGTTCTTTGGATCGGCGCGCTTGAACATCTCGACCGGATTCATGAACGCGAGCTGGTCCGGGCCGATAACCGCTTCGCCGCCGGGCGCGACTGTGCCACCAGCGGCCGTTGTGAGGTCGTCGGCGCGTTGAAAGAGCTCGAGCAGCTTCGCGGCGAACTTCGCGCCGCCGACCAGCGATGCGCGATCAAGGAGATTAGCCGCGACCGCCGAGGCCGAAAGCGACGGATTCTCGGGGTCGGGTTCGACCAGCAGGTTGTGGGTGCCCCACGTATAGATGACGAGGATCGACGGCGGTTGGGCGGGAGGTTGCGCGGGAAGAAAGCCATTTTCATGCAACGAACGCTTGAGGAGGCGCTCGAGATCGGCGGGCGGAACGGTTTTTGCGTTCCCGGCACGATCCCCGAGCTGGCGGTAGCCGCCGGAGAACAGCTCGATGTAGGCGGGCGCATCCGGGGTGACCGGCGGACGCTTTTTGCCGGCCTCAGTCATCTCACTGATGACGGTGAGCTCGAGCCGGGGATTTTTCTGCAGCGACTTTGGCAGGATCGAGAAAACCCAGTCCGATTGTTTCTCCGCTTTTTTCGGAGCGAGACCCGGTGGAGTGGGCAACGGTGAACCCGGTTTCCCTGCAGAAGCCGCGGACGCAGCGGCGGTGCTCAGCGGTTGCTGCAGCGCCGACGAATTCGCGGGCGTGGACGCGGCGCCGAGCGGCTGAAGAGGCGCGGCGGTGGCGGTGGGTGCCACAGGCGGCTCGCCGGCGCAGAGCCAATTGGACGTCACGAGCAACAGGAGGGCACGGACGCGGGAGCTTCGCATGCGAGGACCGTAGCCTGCGGCGGCGATCCTGCAATTCGGTTTCGATGGGCGTTCGCACGGTTCCACGCTCGACGGCGGAGAGGGACTCGCGTGAGATTCGCGCGCCTCGCTCCTCCGGCTTCCGCTTCCCCTCTTCATGGCTACATTGACCACCTGCAGCCTCCTCGCGCTCGTCGCGCTGGGCACGGCGTTTTTGAGTTCGCTCCCGCGGGCCGTGCGCCGGGCTTTGCGGTTGCTCGCAGTGGTGCTGCTGGTCGCGGGAGTTGTCGCGGGTTCGTGGGTGTCCGTGGCGGATGACGAGGTGGGCATCGTTTACCGCGAGCGGCTCGGCAAGCGCCTGCCGGTGGGACAGACGATCGCAGAGCCGGGGCAACGGGGTCCACAGCTGGCCGTGCTCAAGCCGGGAAATTATTTTCGCTACCTGCCGTTTCTCCACCGGGTGCGGGTCGACAAGGTGGTAACCGTCCCTGCTGGGCGGATCGGCGTGGTTACGGCGCAAGACGGGGAGTCGCTGTCCGGCGACGAATCCTTCGCGCCCGAGTGGTCTCATTCCGACCCTGAAATCTCCGATCCGGCGGCCATGGTCGCGGCAGAGGTCTTCATGGCAAAGCTCAAGAAAGGTCAGAAAACGGTGTTTCGCGGCGTCTCCGGAGTTCAGATGACGGTGCTTCCGCCTGGCACGTATCCGGTCAACACGGCGCTGTTCGACGTGGCGATCTGGCCGGCGCTGCACATCGAGTCGGGCTCAGTCGCGGTGATCCACAGCCGGGTGGAGCAGGCGCCGGCCAACGGCGAACCGGCGGAGATGATCAACGGAATGCCGTTGGTGCTCCGCGGTCGTCGCGGCATCTGGAAAGAAGTGCTCACCGCGGGGACTCATCCCGCGGAAAACCCACTGGCTCACTTGGCGACGATCGTGAAAATCACCCAGCGCAACTATGATTTCACCGTCAGCGTGTCAGACCATAACGGCCGCACTTCGGGGAAAATCACGGCGTCGGCGATGGGTGGCGGCGACTGGGTGGACGCGCCGGTGGCCGTGCGGTCGAAGGACGGCTTCCTGCTGCCGATCGACGTGCACGTGCAGTGCACGATTACAGCGGAGCACGCGCCGTATGTTGTCGCGCTGATTGGAAATCCGGACGCGGGATCGGACGATTCCCACCTGTTGCGCATGGACCGGCTCGCGGCCCGCGTGGTGTTGCCGGCATTGCGGACTTATTTTCGAAACGTGGCGGCGGCGAAAAGCGCGTTGGATTTCGTGACCCAGCGGCAGGAGATCGAAGAGGCGGCGGGCGCAGAGCTCCGGGAGAAACTCCAGCGGTCCTATGTGAGGTTCGACGGAATCCAGATCGGCGACGTCCATTTCGAGGCGACGGATGCGGGACAAAAATTGCTGGCCGCCAAGATCGATTTTGAGATCGAGGCGATCCAGCAAAAGACCCGCGAGGCGCGCCGGGAACGGGAAGAGCGCGCCCGCGCAGATCAGAAAAAATAACGGCGACGAAGGCGCGGCTCAGGAGTTGCCGAAATGCGACGCGAGATTGGTGGCGAGCAGGGCGTTGCGCCCGGCGCCGGCTCGGGCGCGAGTGAGATGGCCGGTGAGCTCGGCGCGCTTCGGCCATGCGCTGGCGAGCGCGAGGGCGAATTCCATCTCGGGGTCGGAGCCACGTAATGCGTGCGCCTGGACGAGGAGGGCATAGCCATCGAGGGAGGCGTCGAGGCCGGTCTGGCGCAGGGTTTCGGTGAAGAAACCGACGTCGAACAATGCGAGGGCGCGCGCAGGGCCGGTGGCGGCCGTGGCGCGCTCGCGGAGTTTTTCGAGGATCGCCGAGGTATTGGCGCGATCCTCGGCGGTGAATTGGTTGCCATCGGGGTGGCCCCAGCCGCGCATGCCGGCGGTGGCGTAGATCGCGGCGCGACGGAGGGTTTCCATGCGCACGAGCACCGGTGTCTCCGGTGTGAGCAACGCGAGCGTGTCGCGCACAAGGTGAGAGCGGTCATAGCCAGGATTCACGCCTTTCCAATCGCCGTCGCTGCCGGGCAGCGACGCGGCTGCGCCGATGGCGTAGGGGTGGCAGATGAGCGGCGTGCCGGCGAACGCCGTGGCCGCCGTCAGCACGGCGGCGATGACGAGAGAGCGCGAGGCGAGAAGGAGGACAGATGGTTTCATGATTCGTGCGGGGGATTTTTCGTGAGGGCGGGCGGGGAGGGGATTTTTTGCCGGATGCCAGTGGCATTTAATAGATGACACCGGATCGAAGCGGGGGAGTGACGGAGCGGAGGTGCGACTTCGAAAGTTCAGGAACGCCCGAAGTGTGTCGCGAGGTTGGCGGCGAGGAGCGGGTTGGCTTTCGCGGCGGCGCGGGCGCGGGCGAGGTGATCGGAGTGCTCCTTGCGCTGGGGCGAGACGCTCGCGACGGCGAGGGCGAAATCCATTTCGGCATCGGTGCCGCGAAGTTCGCGTGCCTGCACGAGCAGCGGGAAGCCGTCGAATTCGGGATCGAGGCCGGTCTGACGCAGGGTTTCCGCGAAGAAGCCGGCGTCGAACAATGCGAGCGGGCGCGCCGCGCCGGTGGCTTGGTCGGCGCGCTCACGGAGGCGGGCGAGCAGGCCGTGGGCGAGGGCGCGATCTTCGGGCGTGTAGTCGCCCTTGCCGGACCACTTGCGCATGTTGGCCGTGGCGTAGAGCGCGGCGCGGCGGAGGGTTTCCATGCGGACAATCACGCGGGCGTCGGGTGTGAGGAAGGCCTGAGTGTCGGCGATGAGATTTTTCCGGTCGTAGGAAGCGCTCGTGCCATAGAACGCGTCGTCACCGCCGGGGAGGGACTTCGCGGCCCCGATCGCGTAAGGGTGGCAGATGAGCGGCGGACCGGCGAAGACGGTGGCGGTGGCGAAAAGAGCGGCGACGCAGAACGCGCGGAAGGCGCGGCGGGCGGAGGATATTTTGGTCGGGTTCATGGGAAGAAGAAAGTTAGCGCTCCAACCAATGAGATGCCGGTGGAGGGTTGGAGGTTGGGGTGGCGAAAAAGAATTTCCCGCTGGAGAAGGTCTTCTTCGCGAAAACGGAGTGTCATCTATTAAATGAACTTCGTTTTTGTCGGGTGCGGTGAGTCGGAAAATGGGGCGGGACAGACGGGCACTCAGCGCACGGGTTGCGCGAAGGTGCCGAGGCCGAGTTCGATACCCCAGGTGCGGCGCATGTCGGCATCGCCGGCGAGGATGCCCGCGCGCGTGACGCTGGCGGGCGGCGGACGGCGGGCGGCGAGGGCGTCGAAGACGGCGGGGCGTTGGGCGACGGGGGCGCGCGTGAGCAGGTGCCAGAGTGTGACGGCGTCCTCCGGGCGCGCGAGCGTGAGGAGTTCGGTGACAACGGCGGTGGTGGCCGCGGCGGAGAGGGCGTCGAAGTCGAAGCGTTGCAGCGTGGCGCGCAGCGCGGCGGGCGCGTCCTCCGCGAATGGCGTGCCGGGACCGGCGCCGCGGCGCGTGAGACACAGGTGCCGGTAAGGAATGATCGATTCGCGGCCGCCGTCTTCGAGCGCGACGTAGCCGGCGGTGACGTGCAGTTCGCCGTCGCCGGCGTCGTTGACCTTGAGGGTATAGGCGCAACCGAGGTCGACGGCGGTGGCGGACGGAGTATTGACGAAGAACAGGCGCGGCGGAGCCCAGATGAGCGCGCTCATGGTGCCGCGGGCGAGTTCGACGCGGTGGTCGGTGGCGGCGGTGGCGACGAGGCGGAGGCGGGAGTTGGATTCGACCTCGACGCGGCCAATCGTGCCGACATTGACTTCGGCGCGTGCCGTGGCGTCGGTTTCGAGCCACTGGCCGCGGTGAAACTGGCCGTTGCCCTGCAGCGGAGCGGCATCGATGCGCGGCGTGCCGGCGAGCGAGGCAACGCTCCAGCCGGAACGGTGGAGGGAGCGCGCGGCATTTTGTTCGGCGACGGTGGAGAGGACTACGATGGCGGCGGCGAGGCCGAGCGGGACGAACCAGCGGATGAGCGGGCCGCGCGCCGTGGGGGCGGTCGCGGGCACAGCCGCGGAAGCAGGTGTGGTGGCGCGATCGGTCAGTTGCACGGCGATGCCGGACCAGAGATCGCGTGCAGGGGTGCGCTCGCGCGGAAGGGCGGCGGTGGCGGCGCGGAGAGCACGCAGCGAATAGAGGGTGACGCGGCACGCGGGACAGGCGGCGGCGTGATCGGCGATGGCGCGGGCGTCGGCGGGCGAAAGCGCGCCGTCGACGAGGTCGTTAAGCTGAGCCTGGCATGCGGTGCAATTCATCGGAGGGCCTCCTGCAAAAGTTGGCGGGCGCGGTGGAGCTGGGCTTTGGTGGTGCCGGTGGCGACGCCGAGCTCGTTGGCAATTTCCTCGTGACGCCAACCCTCGACATCGTGGAGGACGAAGACGGTGCGGGCTTGCGGGGGGAGTTGGGCGATGGCGGCCTCGAGATCGAGGCGGATGCCGGCGGGCGGTGCGGCGGGCGGGGTTTCGAAAGCGGCGGGATTCTCCGTGCCGAAGACACGGCGTTCACGGCGCTGCGTGGCACGGAAATCGGCGAGCGCGGTGTTGACGGCGATGCGGTGGAGCCACGAGGCGAAGGCGCTTTCGCCGCGGAAGAGCGGGAGTTTCTGCCACGCGGTGACGAAGGCTTGCTGCGTGAATTCCTCGGCGCGCGTGACATCGGCGGCCATGCGGAAACAGACGGCGTAGATGCGGCGCACGTGCGTGCGGTAGAGTTGTTCGAACGCCTGCGGATCGCGCGCCTGCGCGCGACGCACGAGCGCGGATTCGTCGGCGGGGGTCTCGGTCACGACGAAAGCGGAAGGTGCGGCGATGGTGGCAGCATGGGTCATTCGATCTCTAGTTAGATGCCGGTGGAGACGGAAGGGTTTAAGCGGAGGCCGGGCAATCGCCGGGGAGAAATGCCGGCTGAGTTGATGACAAGCATGCTTGACATGTGACAAGGTTGCTTTACACCATTCGACGGCCCGAATGAAAAACCGCCTCCGTGAACTCCGCGCTGCCCGCAACTGGTCCCAAGGCGACCTCGCGGATGAATTGGAAGTTTCGCGGCAGACGATCAACGCGATCGAAACGGAGAAATACGATCCGAGCCTGCCGCTGGCGTTCAAGATCGCGCGGCTCTTCAAGTGCCCGATCGAGGAGATTTTCGCAGATCGGGCGTAAGCGGACGGAAATTTTCCAATGAGCAATCCCACGATCAAATTCTTCGGCTTGGTGCCGACCCGATATAAACCCGCGGTGGCGACGGCGCTGCTCGGGCTCGCCGCGGTGCATGTGGTGAACTCCGGTTATCGCGACTGGAACGCGGGAGCAGACACGGCCTATGTGCTCGGGCTGCTGCTGCTGTTTTTCTCCCGGGAGACGGTCGAAGACGAACGCGTGCAGGAGTTGAAACTGAAGGCGCTCACGGTGGGGTTCTTCACCGGTTGGGCGATCGTCGGCGCGGTGCGGTTTGGCACCTATCTGCGGGACCGGCAGATCGCGCCGCGCACGATGTCGGCGTATGATGCGATGCTCGTGATGCTAGCCATCGCGCACGGACTGTTCATTTGGTGGCGCTGGCGGGATGGGCGTGACGCAAGTGACGGTCCCCCTGATCGACTCCAAGAGAAATAAGACGGGCCGGGTTTCGGCCGGCGGGCTGGACCCTTTGCGTGTAAGGAATTGCGCGCGGCGGCATCTAACGTTCGCAACTCAACGTGACGACGGACGAACAGAACACGCTTTTCGAAGGCTGGCTCGCGCAACACGCGGCGATCCTGCACCATGTGGCAAATGGTTTTGCCGCCGGGACGGATCGGGCCGACTTGATGCAAGAGTTGCTACTCGCGCTCTGGCGCGCGGTGCCGGCCTTTCGCGGCGGCGCGCAGGTTTCGACCTTTGTCTACCGCGTGGCGCACAACGCGGCGCTCACGTGGCGGCGGACGGAGAAAAACCACCGACAGCGCGTGGAGCGCTTCGAGGCCCTCCAGGCACCGCCGTCGCCGGCCACTTCCGGCGAGGCGCGCGAACGCGAGGCGCTCGAGCACGTTTATGGCGCGATCCGCGAGCTTCCGCCGCTGGATCGCTCGCTCATCCTGCTGCATCTCGACGGCGTCGCCTATGCGGACATCGCGGCGCTGCACGGGTTGAGCGAAAGCAATGTCGGCGCGCGGCTGACCCGTCTGAAACAGAAACTCGCCACCACTTTGGAAGGAATCGCCCATGAACTTCGCTGAAATCGAAAACCTGTGGCGCTCGCCGCACAACCGGCCCTCCGCGGCCGAACTGGAGGCACAAAAAATGAAACTGATTGCCGATCTTCGTCGGCGCCGTCGGGGCGTCGCCACTTTCATCTGGATGGTCTTTTCCGCCCTCGCGCTCATGACGGGCCGGTTTGCCCTTTTCCTCTTCTCGCCGAATCCGGGCGCAGACCGGATGGACTTCGCGCACGAGTGGGGCGTCCTGATCGTGCTGGCGCTGCCGTGGATCGCCGCGATCCTGATTGCGCGGCAGTATCTGCGACACGAGAAGGAGCACGGAAACTACGAGCGGTCAGTCGCGGACAGCGTGCGGGCGCTGCTCGACGAAAACCGGCTGGCGCGCCGCCGGATGAAAATCGCCGCGGCGCTGCACGGCGGGTTTCTGCTGGTGCTGCCGGTCGTGGTTTACCAACTGCGCGCGGTCGGAAAAGCGGGTGACGAAATCCTGCTGCCGGCGTTTGTCGGCTGGCCAGTGGTCGCCCTCTGCATCGGCACGGCAATGGTCTACAACTATCGCCGGAAGCTGTTGCCCCAAAAACGCGAACTCGAGGGGTTGCTCGAGTCGTATCGCTGAACGACGCGGCCGGCGCTCGTTCCGGCCCGGCCGGCCGGTGAAACTTGCCGGGCTGGGCCCTCCTTCAAAATCACACCCGCGCGAAGGCGCCGGGTCGCGGCTTTGCACGTTTTTTTCCATGAAAATTCATCCCATGCTCCCGTGTTTTTGTGCTTTCCTGGCCTCGAGCTTCCCGCCCGCCGCGGCCGAAGTCACGCGGCCGGAGGAACAACTGGCCCAATTGGTCGGATCGTTTGTCGTCCGCGATGAGATCGTTGGGGCGGAATTGCTCGTGGTGCGCGACGGCGTGCCCGTCCTGCATCGCGCTTTCGGGTTTAGCGATCGCGAGGCGAAGCGGGCGATGGCGCCCGGCCAGTTCTTTGCGGTGCGCTCGATGACGAAGCCGTTCACCGGCATGGCCGCGCAGATTCTGGTGGACGAGGGCAGGCTCGAGCTCGATGCGCCGGTGGCAAAATACCTGCCGTCGTTCGCCAACGAAAAATCGCGCGCCGTCACGGTGCGGCAGTTGCTCACGCACCGAGGCGGATTTCCCTTTTTCGACGATCCGGGCAAGCCGTTGAGCGCGTTTTCGGGCCTCCGCGAACTGGCGGATCGGGCGGGCGAACGCGGGCCGACGCAGGCGCCGGGCGCGCGATTCGTTTACAGCGATGTCGGTTCGGACGTGCTTGGGGCCGTCGTCGCCGCGATCGCCGGGGAACCATTGGAGGCGTTTGTGCGCGCACGCATCCTGGAACCGTTGAAACTCGGCGACACTTTTCCGGAACCCGAAGCGGTCACGGCTTTGCGACGCGAGCGGGTGCCCGTGCGTTATCTCGGCGCGCCCGGCCGGTGGACGCCATATTGGAGCGCGGGGAGCGCGCCCATCTATCCGTGGTTGAAAGGTTCGGGCGGGCTCTTTGCGACGGCGGAGGATTATGCGCGATTCCTGCAGGCCTGGATGGATGGCGCGAGCGGCGCGGGAGCCGGCGTGTTGTCGGCGGCGGCATTCCAGCGGGCGCTCGCTCCGGCTTCACGCGAAGCGCTGAGCACGGGATTTTTCGACGCCGTCGCGGACTATGGACAGATGTGGACGCTCTACCGGCCGCGGAATGCACCGGCGGAGATTTTCGCCTTCGGCCATGGCGGGTCGGACGGCACAGCGGCGTATGCCTTTCCGAAGGAGAAGCTGGTGGTGGTCTATCTCACGCAGACGCGCGGCAACGAAACCCACCACCGTTTCGAGGCGGCGCTGAGCCATCTTTTTCTGCGGCCGGATCCGGCGGCGTTCGCGCGGCTGATCCAGCCGGCAGCGGCCCGGGGGCTGGAGGAATTCACCGGGCTGTATTCGCGCGACAACACCGTCGCCTCGCTGGCGGCGATCGTAGCGGCTGACGGCACGCTGGCGTTCGAATTTCCGGGGCGCACACTGATCCGGCTGCGCGCGACGGAGGACCGGGATCGCTGGGTGCCGGACCGCGCACCGAACGACGCGATCACGTTTCGCCGCGAGGACGGACGCGTGGTGGGTCTCACACTGACCCGCGGCAGCCGGGTGGAGGAGGCGCAGCGCTTCCGGCCCGACGGCACGCTGCCCGGCGTGGAAGAGTTGAGGGAATTGCGGGCGCAGGCGGTCCCGACGGGGCCGGTCGCCGCCCTGCTGCCGCTGCGGATCACCCGGCGCGTGGAGCGGCAGGGCGCGAAATTCGAACTCGTCGAAATCATGGAGCGGGACGGGCGGTTGTTTTCCGAACTCGATCTTGGGACGCAGGGGAAGATCCGGACCTGGATCGACGGCGGGCGGGTGTGGCGCGAGCTGCCCGGCGGCGCGCCGATCGAACTGTTCGGGGTCGAGCGGGGGGAACAGATCGACGGGTCGCTTGCCGGCGAACTGAGCGACTGGCGCACGGGGTTTCGCGAGCTTGTGGTGCTCGCGCGGGAATCGCGCGACGGGCGCGAAGCCTACCGGGTGCGGCTGGTGACGACGGACGGCTTTGCAACGGCCAAGCTGGTGGACGCCAGACAGGGCACCGTGCTGGGAGAGTATGCCCTGGCCATGATCCCCGGGGCGGGATTACAGGCGACGGAGAAACGGCACGCCGACTTTCGCGACCTCGACGGCGTGACGATCGCGCATGGGCGCACGATGGCGTTTGCCACCGCCCCCGCGGCGCAAGTGAACGCGGTGGTAGTGAAGCTGGAACCGCGGGTGACCGTCGACGCGGCGGCATTTCGCGCGCCGGGAAGGTAGGGGAAAGACGCGGATGCCGCGGGGCGCGTCAGTTGCCGCTTTGGGCGCGCGGGGCGGCTTTGGCGGCTTCGACGGTGACGTTGTCGTAGGTGACGGTGCCGGAGTTCACGAGACGGTCGGGGCCTTCGACACCGGTGAATTTGGAATTCTTGATGCGGACGTTTTCGACGATGGACTTCGCCGTGCCGACGATGGAAAGCACGCGCGGCGCGGAGGTCGCGGTAATATTTTCCATGAGGACATTGCGCACATTCGGTGGGAACGGGCCGTCATTTACGCGGCCGTAGACGAGGTCGATGGTGAGGATCGAATCGGAAACGCGGCCGATCGTGACGTTGCGGAAGAAAACGTTTTCGTGAAAGCCGCCGCGGCCGGAATTGGTTTTCAGGCGCAGGGCGCGCTCGAGGTGCGGGCTGTCCATGGTGCAGTTTTCGGCGAAGACGTTGCGGACGCCGCCGGAGTTTTCGCTGCCGAGCACGACGCCACCGTGGCCATCCTTCATGATGCAGTTGCGGATGATGATGTTTTCGGAGGGCACGTTGACGCGGCGGCCATCGGCGTCCTTGCCGGACTTGATCGCGATGCAATCGTCGCCGGTGTCGAAGATGCAGTTCTCGATGAGGACGTCCTTGCAGGAATCGGGGTCGGCGCCGTCGTTGTTCGGGCCGTGGCTGTTGATGTCGATCCCGCGGATGGTGATGTTGGTGCAGAGGACGGGATTCAGCTCCCACATCGGCGAATTGATCATCTTGAAATCCTCGAGGAGGATATTTTTGCAGAGATAGGGGACGATGAAGTTGGGACGGAGCACGCCCTTGTCGCCGAAGATGCGCTGTTCGACGGGCACGCCGCTCTCGCCCATCTCGATGAGTTGGGCGCTGCTGAGCGGACGCGCGACGCCGTTGGGGCCGACGGCCGGGGTGACGGCGCGGTCACCGCCTTGCGCGACGCTCGGGGGCGTGGGGATGCCGGCGGCGGCGAAGGCGCGGCGGCCGAGACCCCACCAGGTGTCGTTGGACGCGGAGCCGTCGAGCGTGCCTTTGCCGGTGACGGCGATATTCTCCTGCTGATAAGCGTAGATAAGCGGCGAGTAGTTCATGACCTCGGTGCCTTCGTAGCGCGCGCGGACGACGGGCAGGAATTTCGCGGGGTCGGGACTGAACTTGAGCGTGGTGCCTGCAGTGATGTGGAGGTTGACGTTGCTCTTGAGATGAACGGCGCCGGTCAGAAACACGCCGCCGTCGACGAGGACGCGGCCGCCACCGGCGGCGTTGCAGGCGGCGATGGCCTTGGCGATCGCGTCGGTGCAATCCGTGACGCCGTCACCTTTCGCGCCGTAGGCAGTCACGGGGAAATCCTTGGCGGGAAAAGTCGGGGCCTTGATGCGGGCGAGGATGCCGGGGACGGCGTCCCAGCCGATGGTGGCGGCGGGCGCAGCGGCGCCGAGGGCGAGCGCGGGCGAGAGCAAGGCGAGGGCGAGAGGGAGAAGACGGGGAGTGTTCATGGGGAAATCGGAAGACGCGAAGCGCGGCGGGCTGTCCGGACGAGCCGGAGGGTAAGTCAGGGCGGGCTGAGATTCGGACACGTGTTCGTTTTGTGGGCGAGCACGAAAAAAAAGGTGCACCCCGAGGAATTCAGATGCCAGGAACCGTGAACCGGACCGGCAAACGCCAAGGCGTTGTTCTCCGCTGCCGTCCACGCGGGCCGGTCGGGCCCGCTCGAAAAACGAGCCGCGGCGCATCGCCCTAAAATCGCAGCGGCCAGGCGGATCGCTTCTTGGCGGCCTGGCTTTTGAATTTTTCCCGGCTCGGTCCGATGCGTGCGACCGGCTCGCTCAGCGCTCGGACGTAAACGGGTCGTGCGTGATCGCCTTCTGGCGGCGCACGACCTCGGCGTTGATGTGCTGCTGGGCGAGCGTGGCGAGCACCTCGTCCAAATCGCGTTCCTCGACGTAGTGCGCCTGCGCGTGCGCGCGGAGCTGGCTCCAATAGTGGAGGAGGAAATTTTCCTGGAGTTGCGTGCAGAGTTCGCGACTGGCCTGCAGGCGGGCGAGCGCGGTTTCG
>JADMIO011285651.1_pt1 | contig 22241 bp, 22 predicted proteins | sample 8958161 | NCBI WGS metagenome assembly JADMIO01 (sample SAMN16585339, study PRJNA669376) | soil metagenome | isolation source: Crop rotation soil | place: USA: Cullars Rotation, Alabama | collected 2011
CGACTTCAAGTCACGTGAATTCCAAGCTTCGGATCCCACTGTGCTGGAAAGGGCGCTGTTTCGCCTGCTGACCGGCCGCACCATCAACTTCGGCAACTTTTCGTTCCTGCCGATCGAGTCGGTCCGGCGCCTCGTCTTCATGCCGGAGCTGTGGAACAACCTTCCGGCCGCGGTCGTTCGTTCGCGCATTCCGTTTACGACGGTACCGGTTAACCGCGGCACCCGCTACGCGGGCAAGTCGAAGATGAACATGCCGGCGCTGATCGTGCACGGGATGAGCGCGATGTCCGTTTACACCGACGTGGTGTTCGTGCGGATGCTTATCGCGGCGGCGTGGATTGCGGTGCTTTCAGTAATTGGCATGTTTGTCGTGATCCTGATCAGGCTGTTCACTCACTTTTTCGTCCTCGGCTGGGCGTCCACGGTCTTCGGCGATCTGGTCGTTGTGCTTATGTTAACCATTGTCATGGTAGTAGCCACCAGCCTGTTGGTTCTCGGCAACCGTAGTCAACGTCCCTTTGTCCCCGCTGTTGATTCCGCAACATTTGTCATGTCCGAACTATCGCTTCAGGCCGTGGCGGCGCTTGAGCCTGAGCAAGCTCCCTCCACGGTTCCCAGCCGGGTCACGTGAGGGCGCCGGTGCGGCAGACCCGTAATGGCTGATGATCTCGGCTCGGTGTGGCCGGCCGGACCGGAAGAGCAACGGACGCTCCGCTCGATGGATGGTGGAGTGGTCGCCCGCAGCGCCGTCCTGCGTCCCGATCGCTACGGCTTTCTGCGAACGAGCGGCGAGGGCCCGATCGCCATTCCGCGGGGCGGCGGCCTGTCCTTTGCGGCTGCCAGTTTCGGTGCGGGGGCGAAAGCGATCGAGTTCGGCCAGTTTGACCGGATCCTCGGCTTTGACAGCACGACGGGCGTGGTCGAGGTGGAAGCGGGGATAACGCTCGGGGCGTTGTTTCGCTTCCTCGCCGTGCATGGCAGGTACCTGCCGGTGCAGCCGGGCTTCGGCTCGATCACCGTCGGCGGCTCCATAGCGTGCGATGTACATGGCAAGAACCCCGCCAGGGACGGAACGTTCATCAGCCAGGTCCAGTCTCTCCGGCTGTTCCACCCCGATCATGGCACGGTCGAGCTCTCGCCATGTGTTGAGCCCGAGCTATTTCGGGCGACCTGCGGGGGCTTCGGGCTGACCGGCATCGTCGTGTCGGCGACGCTGAGGACGCGTCCCTTGATCGGCTGGGCAAGCGAAACCTTGCTGCATCCTGTTGTGGATGCGGGGGAGGTCGCGGGCTTGGTGCGGCAGGTCAGCGCCAGGAGCGACCTGGCGTACTGCTGGTTCGATTGCGCGCGGCCGGGTGCCAGATCGTTCGGCCGTGGGTTGGTTTTCGAGACAAGGATTGTGAGCGGCGGGGTCAGCCACACCGAGCTCCCACCGGCGCGGCTCAGCTCTCAGGACGGGCAACGAATTCCACTGTGCCTGATGAATGGGTGGAGTGCGCAAGCGATCAACGTCGCATATGCCTGGCTCGCCCGCCACCGGATGGCGGGTTTTCACGAGCGCGGCGTGGCGCGGGTGCTGTTCCCGATTCACGGCAACGAGATTTACTTCCGGCTGTTCGGGCGCAGCGGCCTGATGGAGTACCAGGCGATCGTACCCGACCAGCTTGTCGCGGACTATCTGCAATACGCCCGCGCTGCCGGCGCGCGGCTGGGCACCAGTTTCACCCTCGCCGTTGCCCGGGCCTTCGCGGGACGAAACGATCTGCTGCGCTTCGATGGTGAAGGCATCGCCGTCGCGCTCGAAATGCCGCGCAACGCTCATTCTATGGCGTTTATGGATGCGCTTGATCGATACGTCGTCGAGATCGGCGCCCGGCCGAACATCTACAAGGATTCGCGCCTTCCGCGCGCGGTCGTTGAGGCGACGTACCCGGACTACGAGAAGTTCCGGTCCCTGCGGCGTGCGTGGGACCTGCGCGGGCGCTTTCGCTCGGAAGTCTCCGAGCGGCTTGGTTTATGAAGAGCTTCGTTTTCGGCGCCTCCGCCGGTGTAGGGCGGGCGCTGGCGCGATGCCTTGCCGCCAAAGGGCATGATCTGGTGCTGGCAGCGCGGGGCGAAACGGACCTCGCGGCCGAGGCCGCGCATTTGCGCCTCTCTTACGGCGTCGATGTGCAGTGGCTGGTGCTGGATGCGACCGATCCGGCGCAGGTGGCGACACGGGTGGCGGCGCTGCGGAACGAAGCCCTGCCGCGAAACCTGCTGTTTCCGGTCGGGCTCTCGGACAATGGCGATGATTGCACGCTGAACGAGCACGCTAGTACGGATCTGATCCACGCGAACCTGTCGTCGGTGATCGCGACTGTGTCGGAGTTGCTGCCGGCGCTCATGCAGGGCGGAGGCGGCAACATTGTCGGGTTTGGCTCGGTCGCCGCGGTCCGCGGCCGCAGTGCCAATGTGGTCTACGCGGCGGCGAAGCGAGGGCTGGAGAGCTATTTTGAAAGCCTCCGCCACCGCACGGCGTCAACCGAGGTGCGGGTGCAGTTTTACCGGCTCGGTTACGTGGCCACCCAGATGAGCTACGGCCGCCCGCTTCCTTTTCCGGTGGCAGAGCCAGACTGGATCGCGGAGCGGGTGGCCGCCGGGTTGGGGCGAGACCTCGGTCTCGTGCATTTGCCGCGGTTCTGGGCCTTGATCACCCCGGCGGTGCGCGCCGTGCCATGGCGGCTGTTCCGGAAATCAAGGTTCTAGGTGGGCAACCCCGGCCAAGGCCGGGGCCGCCCACCGTCATCTGACGGTCGCCCTCAGCCTGGCGGCGGTGCGATGACCACCACGCCCGGCGGGGCCCGCTCCTCGGTCGGCGGCGCGACGCCCTCGAGGCTGGTGAACGTCTGCGCGTCGATCTGCCCCGTCGGCGGCAGCCCGTGCTCCTGCTGGAACTTCCGCAGCGCCGCCACCGTCTGCGCCCCCATGACCCCATCCACGGGCACGGTGTAGCCGTGATCCCTCAGGTCCTGCTGCACGCGCATGACGTGGGCCGGGCCCCGGCCCGCTTCCGGGCTCGCCTGAGCGGCCGCGGGAGCCAGTTGGAGCAGGCACGCCGCAGCGATCAGTCCGGCGCCGGCGATCGATGTGTAGCGGATTGTCATGCATCCTCTCCTGGTTTGCGAGCCACCTGGCGGCCAGGACGGCGCGAGGCGGTCTGCGAAATAAACGCGCGAGATGGGGGCGAAGTTGCGTCGCTCAACAACGGCGACATGCGAAAGTTCCATGAACCTCGCGCGACCGCGCCGCCTACCGCTCCACCGTGAACAAATGCTGCGCCCCACCCACTCCGCGCAGCGCATAGCGGCCCACCGACACCAGCCGCGCCGCGCCATCGCCCAATGCCTCGGCAAACGCCGACGAAATCAGGATCCGCTGGTCCAGCGAATGGCACATCGCGGCGATCCGGCTCACCTCGTTTACCGCCGGGCCGACGACGGTGAAATCCAGCCGCTCCCGGCTGCCGATGTTGCCGAAAAACACATCCCCCACATGCAGCCCGAGATACAGCGAGGTGTGCGGCAGCCCCGCCTCGGCCCGCCGCCGCCCCAGCGCCGCCACCTCGCCGACCGCGCGCTCCGCCGCCTGTAACGCCGCCCGGCACGCCGCCCCCCGGTCCTCGCCCGAAAAGATCGCCAGCGTGCCGTCGCCGATCAGCTTCAGCACATCGCCGCCCGCCTCGTGGATGGCCTCGAAGACGGCCTCCGCGTGGTCGTCGAGGAACGGGATCAGCTCGTCCGGCCGCGCGGCGTCGGCAATGCGCGTGAACTCGCGCAGGTCGCTCATCCAGAGCGCGGTCGAGATCCGCTCCACCGCGCCGCGCACGATGCTGCCCTCCAGCACGCGCTGCCCGGCATTGCGTCCGACATAGGTCTCCACCAGCGTGCGGGCGACGCGGGTCAACGCCCGCGATTTCAGCACCATCGCGAACGGCGGCAGCATCTGCTCGATCGCCTGCACCTCGGCGGGGGAGAAGCCGCCCGGCGAGCGGGTGATCCACGCCGAGTAGACGCAGTCCAGCCCGCCGATCACGTCGTCGGCGGCGAAGCGCGTGATGCACGCCAGGTACTCGCTCGCGCCCTCGGCGGCGAGGTCCGCGGCGATGGGGAAGCGCGCCGCATTTGCCGCGGTGATGGGGACGCGGAACAGCGCCAAACCCGCCTCCAGCATGTGGTAGAACGGCGACTGCTGCCAGCGCGCGAGGTTTTCGCCTTCCGACGGCGGGTAGTCGAGCGCCGGGATGGCCCCCTGCTGGTCGTGCCAGCGAAACAGGCGGCCCTCGTAGAGCGGATGCAGGGTGTCGACGAAGACGGTGGCGCGGCTGACCGTCAATCCGGCCGCCCGGGCGCGCATGCAAAAATCGGCGAGAAACGCCGTCTCGTCGGCGGCGGCGAGTCCCGCTTCGCTGATCCACGCGACGAGGGCGGCGATGGAGACGGGTGTCATTGCATCGACATGGGCGGTGTCGGAAAACTTTACAGGTGATGCGGCCGGGCCGGCACGCGAGGCCGCCAAGCCGCTGACAAATTGACGGAATCGGAAGGGGCACGATAAATGCATAATCTTGCGTAACGGATAGCACACGGGGGACCCGCACGATGCGTCTGCTGCAACTGGCCGTCACCACCCTTCTCGGTCTCGGCCTGCCGGCGGGCGCCGCCTTGGCGGGCACCGTCGTCCCGGCCGCTCCGGAGCCGGCGTCGATGGCCCTGTTGGCCGTCGGCGTTGGCGGCGTCGCGCTCGCGCGCAAGCTGCGGCGGCGGAAGTAACTGCGGGGGATACGACCATGCGGCTGCTGCAACTTGCCGTCACCACGCTGATCGCCACCGTACTGATGGCCGGCACCGCTTTTGCCGGCTTTTCCGTCCAAACACCGGAGCCGGCTTCGATGGCGCTGCTCGCCGCCGGCGTCGGCGGCATCGCGCTCGTACGGAAGCTGCGCCGGTGGAAGAAGTAACTGCGGGGGGCCCCGGACCATGCGACTGCTCGAACTCGCCGTCACCACGCTGATCGCCACCGCGCTGATGGCCGGCACCGCTTTTGCCGGCAATCCCATCGTGACGCCGGAACCGGCTTCGATGGCGCTGCTCGCCGCCGGCGTCGGCGGCATCGCACTCGTGCGGAAGCTGCGCCGGCGGAAGTAGCCCGAGGCGGGAGATGCTGGCCGCGCTGCTGGGCTCGTTCGGCGCGGTCGTACCCTTCGTGGCGTTCGTGGCCGTCGCGGTCGCCGAGGTGTTCTGGCCAAGCGAGCGCCCGCCCGAGGCGATCGGCCGCCGCTGGTTCGGCAACCTGGCGCTCTACCTGCTGTCCGGCGGGCTGCTGATGCTGCCGATGGTCGCCGCCTTCGTGGCCGCGGTCGGCGCGCAGATCGCGCAGTTCGGGCTGCTGCACTGGCTCGGCCTGCCGATGGCCGCGCAGATCCTGCTCGGCGTGCTCGGCCTCGACGCCGTGAGCTACGCGCTGCATCGCCTGCTGCACGGCCTGAACTGGCTGTGGCGCCTGCACGCCGTGCACCACTCCGATCCCGAGGTGGATGTCAGCACCGCTATCCGCCACCATCCCGCCGAAACATTCGTCGGCGCGCTGATCAGCGGCGCCGCCACCGCCCTCATCGGCTGCCCGCCCGCTGCGATCGCGCTCTACGCCGCGCTCGACTGGACGATCGGGCTGATGGCGCACAGCACTCTGCGGCTGCCCTGGCGGCTGGAGGCGCGGCTCGCCGGCATTATCGTCACGCCCGAATTCCACCGCCTGCACCACTCGCGCCGGCAGCCGGAGACCGACAGCAACTACGGCCAGGTGTTCGCGTTCTGGGACCGGCTGTTCGGCACGTTCCGGCGCGGTGCCGGCCGCATCGAGTGCGGGCTGGACGAATTCTGTGACGCGCACTCGCAATGGCCGCACCGGCTGCTGCTGCAGCCGCTCCTGGCGCGGACGCCCTCGCCGGGCGAGACGAGCGACTGAAGAGTTGCTGGCCTGCCCCGGCGGGCGATCCACGCTACACTCGCCGCACCACCGCCGCACGGAGCACGCACGTTGAAACTCTTCATGGCCACGCTGCTGACCGAGACCAACACCTTCTCGCCCATCCCCACCGGCCGGCGCGCTTATTTCGAAGAGAAGGATTTTTTCCGCAACGACGCCAGCCGCCGCCCGCCGGTCGCGCACAACATACCGGCGATCGTCTGGCGCCGCCGGGCCGAGCGCGACGGCCACGAACTCGCCGAGAGCATCTGCGCCTTCGCCGAACCTGGCGCCGCCACCGTGCAGTCGGTCTACGAGGAACTCCGCACGATGATTCTCGATGACCTGCGCGCGGCGCTCCCGGTCGATGGCGTGCTGCTGCACCTGCACGGCGCCATGATCTCCGAGCGCTGCGACGACTGCGAGGGCGACATCCTCGCCCGCGTGCGCGCGATCGTCGGGCCCAACGTCCCCATCGGCGTCGAGTACGACCTGCACTGCCACCTGACCGAGCAGATGCGCGCCAACGCCGACCTCACCGTCATCTACAAGGAGTATCCGCACACCGACATCGCCGAGCGCGCCGAGGAACTTTTCGAACTTCTCATGCGCGCGGTGCGGCGGGAGATCCGTCCGGTCACGGCGATGCACGACTGCCGCATGGTCTACATGTGGCGCACGCCCGTCGAGCCGATGCGCAGCTTCGTCCGCCGCATGCAGTCGCTCGAGGGCAAGGACGGCATTTTGTCCGTCTCCTTCGGCCATGGCTTCCCCTGGGCCGACATGCCCGAGGTCGGTGCCAAGTTCATCGTCGTCGCCGACGGCGATATGGAAAAGGCGCAGACGCTGGCGGCGAAACTGGCGCGCGAAATCTGGGAAATGCGCGATGCGTGCGGCACCCCGCACGACAGCATCGACGGCGCCATCGACTTTGCGCTCGCTGCCCCCGCCGGTCCCATCGTGCTCGCCGAGGTGGCCGACAACGCCGGCGGCGGCGCGCCATCGGATTCAACGCTCGTGCTCCGTCGCCTGGTGGAGCGCGGTGTCAGTTCCGCCGCCATCGGCTGCTTCTGGGACCCCGTCGCGGTGGTGTTCTGCGCCGAGCAGGGTGAGGGCTCCCGCTTCAAGCTCCGCATCGGCGGCAAGGGCGGCGAGGTATCCGGCGCGCCGATGGATCTGTGGGTGACGGTGCGGAAATTCTCCGCCGATCACTGGCAGACCGGCCTCAGCGGCGCGCGTGATCCTTACGGGCCGAGCGCCTGGGTGCGCACCGACGGCGGCATCGACCTCGTGCTGACGACGCGGCGGTGTCAGGTATTCTATCCCGACGCGTTCACCGGGCTCGGCTGCACCCTCGATGACAAGCGCATCGTGGTGGTGAAGTCGATGCAGCATTTCTACGCCGGCTTCTCTCCCATTGCGAAAGCCGTGCGCTACATCGCCTCGCCGGGCGCGGTCGGCGCCGAGTTCGCAAACCTGCCGTACACGAAAGTAACGCGCCTGTTCTGGCCGAAGGTCGAGGATCCGTTCGCCGGCGGCGCGTGATTCGGCCTTTCAGAAACTGTGTAGCCTGGATGGAGCGCAGCGCAATCCGGGAATGCTGTTGATCCAGCCCCCGGTTTTTCCCCGCGCTTCCGCGGTCGTTCATCGAGGGCGACAAGGCTACTTCACCTGATGTTCCGCAAATTGTTTGGGCGCGTCTTCCGGATGCGCTTCAAACCAAAGCGCGTCGGCGCAAAAATCGATGTCGCCAGGCCATTCAAGGCTGCGTCCGCGTTCGCCAATGCCAACTTGCGCGAATAGCGCCGCGTCAGCCAAGTCTGCCATGACGCCTGTTCCCATCAGGCGACGAAACGTGTGGATCGTCTGCGAACCATTGGCCCATGTCACCACAACCGTGGAGGCCTGCGGATCGGCCACGGCTTCCACGATGATGTTGTCCAGCACGTTTGGCACCTTCAAATCCTCTCCGGCGGCTACTCGTCCTGGCACCTCATCCAGTTCAGTGCCAGCTGGGCCTGATGCTCTTCGGCCCACTCCACCACCCGCCGCAGCTTTGCAGGTGGGAGCGAACCGCGGATCACGTCAAGGCTCAGGATAGACTAGCGATCAGCACGTCATTCTCAGCGAATTGGCATGGAAGTGGGGCGGAATGTGGTCGTTGTAGAACATCTGGATCTTGACCCCATCGACGATGGCGATCGTTGGCATCCGCGCGCCTTTCCGAAGCGAGGCGTATCCAGGCTACACTAACCGCATGAACGACACCCCCCCGAACCCGGCGCTGCTGCCGGCCGGCCTGCGCGACCTGCTGCCCCCGGAGGCCGAAACCGAAGCCGCCGCGGTCGAGGCGGTCATGGATGCATTCGCCGCGCACGGCTACCAGCGCGTAAAGCCGCCGCTGCTGGAGTTCGAGGACACGCTGCTCGCCGGCTCCGGCGCCGACGTCGCCGACCAGACTTTCCGGCTCATGGACCCCGACACTCGCCGGATGATGGGCCTGCGCGCCGACATGACCCCCCAGGTCGCGCGCATCGCCACCACCCGCCTCGCGCACGCGCCGCGCCCGCTCCGCCTCTCTTACGCCGGCCAGTGCCTGCGCGTGCATGGTGGCCAGCTCGCGCCCGACCGCCAGGTTGCGCAGGCCGGCATCGAGCTGATCGGCGCCGACAGCCCCGAGGCCGACGCGGAGATCGTGCTCGTCGGGGCCGAGGCACTGGCCGCCGTCGGGCTGACGCGCCTGAGCTTCGACCTGACCCTGCCGCCGCTGGTCCCCGCGCTGCTCGATGAAGCCGGCGTTCCCGAAGGAGTGCGCCGCCCGCTCTCGCATGCGCTCGACCGCAAGGACGCGGCGGCCGTCGGGCGCTATGGCGACAAGCTCGCGCGCACGCTCACCGACCTGCTGCTCGCCGCCGGCGCGGCCGAGGGCGCGCTCGCCGCGCTCGATGCCGCCGCCCTGCCGCCGGGCGCCCGCGCCATCGCCGACCGCCTCGCCGCCACCGTCGCCGCCATCCGCCGCCGCGCGCCCGCGCTGAAACTCACCGTCGATCCCATCGAGTTTCGCGGCTTCCGCTATCACACCGGCATCTGCATGACGATTTACGCCCCCGGCCGGCACGAGGAACTCGGCCGCGGCGGGCGCTATCTCTGCGGCGACGGTGAGCCCGCCACCGGCCTCACGCTCTACCCCGACGCCGTCCTGCGCGCCGCGCCGCCGCGCCAGGCGAAGCCGCGCGTGTATCTCGCGCAGGCCACTCTCGCCGAGGCCGCGCGGCTGCGCAGCGACGGCTATGCTACGGTCGCCGGGTTGAGCGACGCGGCCGACGCCGCCGCCGAAGCGCGCCGCCTCGGCTGCACCCATATCTTTATCGCCGGCAAACTCGCCGCCACCGGTCCGGAATAGAGCACCATGGCCAATGTCGCCGTCATCGGCGCCCAGTGGGGCGACGAGGGAAAAGGGAAGGTTGTCGACTGGCTCGCCAGCCGCGCCGATATCGTCGTGCGGTTCCAGGGCGGCCACAACGCCGGCCACACGCTCGTCGTCGGCAACGAGACGTACAAGCTCAGCCTGCTGCCCAGCGGCCTCGTGCGGGGAAAGCTCGGCATCATCGGCAACGGCGTCGTGGTGGACCCCGAGGCGCTGCTGGCCGAAATCGAAAAGGTCCGCGCCCAGGGCCTCGCCGTCACCCCCGACTCGCTGCGCGTCGCCGAGAACGCCGTGCTGATCCTGCCCGTGCACCCCGCCATCGACCGCGCCCGCGAGGCCGCGCGCGGTGACCGGAAAATCGGCACCACCGGCCGCGGCATCGGCCCCGCCTACGAGGACAAGGTCGCCCGCCGCGCCATCCGCGTCTGCGACCTTGCCGAGCCCGACACGCTGTCGGACAAGCTCGACGAAATCCTCCTCCATCACAACACGCTGCTCGCCGGCCTTGGCGCACCGACCTTCGCGAAGGAGGACCTGCTGCAGCGGCTGCTCGAACTCGCGCCGCAGATCCTGCCGTTTGCCGAACCGGTGTGGGAGCGGCTCGACGAAGCCCGGCGTGCGTCGAGAAAAATCCTGTTCGAGGGCGCCCAGGCGGTGATGCTGGACGTCGACCACGGCACCTATCCCTTCGTCACCTCGAGCAACACCGTCGCCGCCTCCGCCGCGGCCGGCGCCGGCATCGCGCCCTCCGCCATCGGCTTCGTGCTCGGCATCGCCAAGGCCTACTGCACCCGCGTCGGCTCCGGCCCGTTCCCCTCCGAGCTCACCGACGCGACCGGAGAACTACTCGGCGACCGTGGCCACGAATTCGGCACCGTCACCGGCCGCCGCCGCCGCTGCGGCTGGTTCGACGCCGCGCTCGTGCGCCAGGCGGTGAAGGTCGGCGGCATCCAGGGCCTCGTGCTCACCAAGATCGACGTGCTCGACGGCCTGCCCGAACTGAAGATCTGCGTCGGCTACCGCATCGATGGGAAACCCTACGGCCACCTGCCGGCCGCCATGCGCGCCCAGGCCGCGGCCGAGCCCATCTATGAGACGCTGGAAGGCTGGTCCGGCTCCACCCGCGGCGCCCGCAGCTGGGCCGAACTCCCTGCCTCCGCCATCAAGTATGTCCGCCGCGTCGAGGAGCTCGTCGGCGCCCCCGTCACCCTCGTCGCCACCAGCCCCGAGCGGGATGACATGATCGTGGTGCGCGATCCGTTCGAGGGGTGAAAAATCCCAAAAACCCGCCGGGGAAGTGATGTAGATCACTTCGTGACCTTCAGCTTTTCTTTAAGCCTTCGCGCTGTAATCGCGTGTGCGAGGGCACCATGTCCGTTTCCACCGCTGCTACCGACGCTGAAATCATCCAGTTCCCGGCTCCGGGCGGGCGCTCCTCCAACCGCATGACGGTGCGCGACCGGATCGAGGCGCTGCGCTGGTCCGATACCGCCGCCCAACTCGGCTACACGCGCGTCATGCTCGATACCAGCGGCCACGAGGGTGCGTTCGACCTTGGCGACTTCATGCTCGTCTATCGCCGTGGCGCGAACTGGGCCTCCTGGGGCGTCGGCTGCACGCGCGACGGCTTCATGCTCTGGTCCCCGCGCACCGGCACCACCGTCGCGCATTTCAACACCCTCACCGAGGCGCTGAACCGCATCCAGGCGCTTTCGTAGAGCGGGGCGTGAGTCTCCCTCCCCCCCTTGAGGGCCCTCAAGGGGGAGGGCCGGGGTGGGGGTGGTGCCGTCGCACGACTCGCTCCGTTCGCCCCCTCTCCCGCTCTTGCGGGGGAGGGCCGGGGTGGGGGCATTTGCGCCCCCGACCCAATCTCAACTCCAACCGCCTCCTAGTACTCAAGAAACGCCTTGTACGCCTCGGCCATATCCTCCACCGCCGCCTTGTACAGCCGCTCGCCGTGTTCCGGCGACGACTGCGACGGATCCGACCCGATCCGCCCATCCGGATACCGTGCCCTATAATCGGCGGCATCGAAAAACTGCGCGCTCGGCGGCGCAACCTTCGGCGACATCTGCGCGTGCTTGATCGACTGCGGATGGTAGTACTGCGACAGCGACACCTCGGAAGCGGTGGCGTGGCTGCCGTTGACCCCGGGATACAATTCCTCGCTCACCGCCTTGCAGCGCGGCCCCTCCGACCAGAACCGCATGCGGCAGCGCACCGAATCCACTGGCGCGCCAAGCGAGCGCGCCGCATAGATTTCGTCGAACGCCGCCGTCACCGTCGCAACATTGCCGCCGTGCCCGTTGATGAAGAAGAATCGCCGGAACCCGTGCACCGCCAGCGACATCACCACATCATGCACCACCAGCATCAGCGTGCTCGGCCGCAGCGTGGCCGAGCCGCTGAAGCCGAGATGATGCTGCGACATGCCGTAGGCGAGCGTCGGCGCCACCATGCACCCGATCGCATCGCCCACGCCCTTGGCGACGAACTCGGCATCGAGATGGTCCGTGCCGATCAGCCCGTTCGGGCCGTGCTGCTCAACCGAACCGATCGGCACGATGACGCCGTGCGAGCCGCGCAGGTAATCCTCGACCTCCTGCCAGGTGGAGAGCGCGAGTTGCATGCCGTTCCTCCTCTCGTTACGGCGCCAGGCTGACGCCGCCGAACGGCTGCCCGCCCAGGAAGTGCAGCTTGAACCCGCGCACGTTGTCGCGGATCGCGCCGAACCCTTTCACGTCGGCCAGCATGATCCCCGGAATGTCGTCGTAAAACACCTGCGAAGTTTGCTCGTACAGCTTCGCCCGCTCCGCCTGGTTGGTAATGAGGTCGGCCTTGGTGATCAGGTCGTTCATCTGCTTGTTGCACCAATGCGCGATGTTGCTCCCGGTCTTCACCGCATCGCAGGTCAGCCAGATCATCAGCTCGCTTGGATCCGGATAGTCCCAGGTGCCACCCATTTCCGAGACGGTGGATTCGCCGGCGCGGCGGCGGCGCAGGAATTCGCCCCACTCATAGGTGACGATGTTCACCTTCACGCCGATCTTCGCCCAGTCCGACTGGATCATCTCGGCGGCGCGGCGGCCGTTCGGCATGTAGCCGCGCGTCACCGGAATCGCCCACAGGTCGGTGGAGAAACCGTCCCCGACCCCGGCCTCCTTCAGCAGCTGCTTCGCGCGCGCCGGATCGTACGGCCGCGGCTTCAGCGAAGCGTTGTGCCCCCACAGCGCCGTCGGCACCAACGACGCGGTCGGCACGCCGCTCCCCTGGAACACCGCCTTCACCAGATTGTCGAGGTCAATCGCGATCGCCAGCGCCTCGCGCACCCGCCGATCATCGAACGGCTTCTTGTCGACGCGGAACGTCAGGTAGCTCTGCGCGGCAATCGGCGCCTCCGGCACCACGATCCCCGGCGTCTTCCGCATGGCGTCGAGATCGGTCGGGTTCGGCCAACGAACCGCCTGGCACTCGTTCGTCTTCAGCTTGGCGAAGCGCACCGCCGCGTCCGGCGTGATCGCAAAGACCAGCTGATCGACTTTCGCCTCACGGTTCGCCTGTCCGCCCTTGCTGCCCCAGAAGTCGGCGAACTTGCGGAAGCGGATCAGACTGTCCTTCTGGTACTGCACCAGTTGAAACGGACCGGTCCCGAGCGGCGCCAGGTCGACCTGCTGTGGCGTTCCCGCCTTCAGCATCGCATCGGCGTATTCCTTCGGCCACACCGCGAACGATTGCACCGTCAGCCCGCTCAGCATCGATGCCGACGGCTGCTTGAGATCGAACTGAACCGTGTCGTCGTTCACGCGCGTGACCGACTTCAGCATCGGCGCAAGAATGTCGCCGAATGTCTCGTAGTCGCTGCCGTTGACGCTGTAGTAGGGGTTCGACTTGTCGAACTGCCGCGTGAAACTGAACACCACATCGTCGGCATTCAACTCGCGCGTGGGATGCCACTTGTCGCTGGACTGGAACTTCACGCCGTGCCGCAGCTTGAACGTATAGCGCAGCCCTTCATCGGAGACGGTCCAGGACTCGGCCAGGCCGGGCACCAGATTCGAAGAGCCCACCTCCATTTCGACCAGGCGGTCGCTGATCTGCTCACTGACGTCAAAGGCGGTGTTGGCGTTGCTCAGCACCGAATTGAGGTAATCCGGGCTTCCTTCGGTGCAGACCGTCAACGTGTCCGCGCGCGCACTTCCGGCCGCCAGCGCCAGGGCCGCAACGCCGCACGCAACGAGCCACCGATATGTCATAGCATCCCCTCCCTCTGCGACGCAGATACTCCGGCCTCCACGCCACGTGGTCAAGGAAGGAAGGCCAGGGGCTCTGCCCCTGGACCCCGCTAAGGGCAGAGGCCCCTGGCCTTCCTTACGTCCGCAGCCGCTGGTCGAGCGCGTCGCGCAGGCCGTCGCCGAGCAGGTTGAAGGCGAGCACCGTGACGAAGATCGCCAGGCCCGGGAACAGCATGATGTGGTCGGCGACGCCGAGGTAGCTGCGCCCGTCGGCCAGCATCGTGCCCCATTCCGGGCTGGGCGGCTGTGCGCCGAGCCCGATGAAGCTCAGTGCGGCGGCCGTGAGGATGGAAGTGCCCATACGCAGCGACGCGTAGACGATGACGCCCGGCAGCGTGCCCGGCAGGATGTGGCGCGTGACGAGAGCGAACTTGCGCACGCCGATGCTGCGGCTCGCCTGCACGTAGAGCGTCTGCTTCAGCGCTAGCGTGCTGCCGCGCACGAGCCGGGCGAACACCGGCACGCTGAACACGGCGACAGCGTAGATAACGTTGGCGATGCCGGGCCCGAGCAGCGCCACCACCGCGATCGCCAGCAGGATGCCCGGAAACGCCAGCAGCACATCGAGCACGCGCATGATCGCGCCATCGAGCCAGCCGCCGAAGAATCCGCTGACCAGGCCGATGGACATCCCGACGATGCAGCCGAGTGACACCGACAGGAAGCCGACGGTCAGCGAGATCTGCCCGCCCCAGATGATGCGCGAGAGGATATCGCGCCCGTAGGTATCGGTGCCGGCCCAGTGGACCCAGGTCGGCCCCTCCAGCACCGCGTTGTAATCGGGCGTCGCCGGATCATACGGGGCGAGCACGGGCGCAGACGCGGAGACGACCGCGATAGCCAGGATAACCAGCCCGGCCACCAGCGCCGTCCGTTTGCGCCGGAATCGGCGCCAAAATTCGCGCAGCGGGGAGGCGATGTCGGCGGCTTGCGGCGCTGCGAGGGCGATATCGCTCATCGCAGCCGGATCTCCGGGTTGACCACGCCGTAGAGCACGTCGACGATCAGGTTGATCAGCACGAACTCGGCGGCGAACAGCAGGATTTCCGTCTGGATCACCGGGTAGTCGCGATAGTTGACGGAATCGACCAGCAGCCGCCCGAGGCCCGGGTAGGCGAACACTGTCTCCACGACGATGGCGCCGCCGAGCAGGAAGCCGAACTCCAGCCCGACCAGCGTTATCACCGGTATCAGCGCGTTCGGCAGCGTGTGCGCCCAGATCACGCCGCGCTCCGCGACGCCCTTGGAGCGCGCCGTGCGCACGTAATCTTCGCCGGCGACCTCGATGAAGGCGGAGCGGGTGAAGCGGGCCGTCACCGCCGCGACCGCGAGGCCGAGCGTGAGCGAGGGCAGCACCAGATGCTGCCAAGTGCCGTAGCCGCCGGTCGGCAGCAGATGCAGCCGCACCGAGAAGACGTCGATCAGCAGCAGCCCCGCCCAGAACCCCGGGAACGAGATGCCGGACACCGCGAGCACCATGGCGCCGCGATCTTCCCAGCCTCCGCGCCGCACGCCCGACAGCACGCCCAGCGCGATCCCCGTCAGGTTCGCCCACGCCATCGCCGCGAGCGTTAGCCACAGTGTCGGCATGAACCGCTCGCCGATCAGCTCGGCGACCGGCTGGTGCGTCTTGATCGAACGTCCCAGGTGCAATTCGGCGAGTTGGCCGAGATAGTGCCCGTACTGCCACCACAGCGGCTGGTCGAGCCCGAGATCCTGCCGCACCGCCTCGATGTCCTGCAGCGTCGCATCCGGCCCGGCGACCAGGCGCGCGGGGTCGCCGGGCAGGAGATGCACGAAGACGAACACGAAGACGGTGACGGCCAGCAGGACCGGGACGGTCAATGCCAGCCGTCGCAGCAGGTAGTCTAACACGCGGGCGACGCGCCTTACTTCAGGTCGGTGTCGTCATCCAGGTTGACCTGCGCATCGGGGCGCGCCGTCACGCCCGTCAGCTTGCTCGAATAGGCCGCGAGGTTGTGCGAGGTGACCAGGTAGATCCATGGCGCTTCCTTCCACGCCACCTCCTGCTCCTTCGCATACGCCGCCGCGCGCTTGTTCTGATCGACGGTGGCGAGGCCGGCTTCGATCGCCGCGTCCACCTCCTTGTTGCTGAACCAGGCGAGGTTCGACAGCACCGGCGGGAACGACTTGGTGTAGAGCATCGGCCGCGAGCCCCAATCGGCATCGCCGGTCGAGGATGACCAGCCGGTGTTCAGCATGACGATGCTCGCGTCATCCGGACCCTTGACGTTGAACATCTTCGCCGTCAGCAGGCCGGCCTCCATGCCGTCGATGCGCACCTTGACGCCGACGGCGGCAAGCTGCTGCTGGATGAACTGCATGGTGCGCTGGGCGATCGTGCTGACGCCGCCGGTGATCACCGTTTCGAAGCCGTTCGGATATCCGGCCTCGGCCAGCAACTGCTTCGCCTTCGCCGGGTCGTACGGCCAGTTGCCCTGCTTCTTGTAGTAGCCGAGGCGTGGCGGCATCGTGGAATCCATCTCGTCGGCGTAGCCGCTGTAGACCACCTTGATGAACGCCTGCTTGTCGATCGCGTAGTTCAGCGCCTGGCGCACGCGCACATCATCGAACGGCTTGCGCTGCGTGTGCATCGCCACGTACAGCGACAGGATCGACTGTTCGTCGAAGATCTTGATCGCCGGATTGTTCTGCACCGTTTTGATCATCTCCGGCGGCACCGGGTAGATGAAGTGCACCTCGCCCGCCTGGAGCGCCGCGAGCCGCGCGCCGTTCTCGGGAATGTTGCGATACGTGATCGTGTCGATGTGCGGCAGCCCCGGCTTCCAGTAGTGCTCGTTCTTCTTCAGCTTCAGCGTGTCCGCGGACCAGGAGACGAACTCCCACGGTCCCGTGCACACCGGATGCCGCGTGAATTCCTTGCCGTATTTCTCGACCGCGGCCGGGCTCACGATCAGCGCGCCAGGATGCGCGAGGTCGTTCACCATGGCGCCGAAGGGATATTTCAGCGTCAGCTTCACCGTGTAGTCATCGACCACCTCGGTGCGGTCGATCATCACGAACAGGCTCTGCCGCTTCAGGTGGTTCTCGGGATTGCCGGCGCGGTCGTAGGTGAACTTCACCGCCTGCGCGTTGAACGGCGTGCCGTCGTGGAAGGTCACGCCGTTGCGCAGGTGGAAGATGAACTGCGTCGCCTCCTCGTTTGCCTCGAAGCTTTCTGCCAGCCCCGGCACGAGTTTCATGTTCTTGTCGAGGATGTAGAGCCCCTGGCACATCATCCGCGCCGCGGCCTGCGAGATGTTGTCGTTGAGGTCCGCGGGATCGAGCCCGGTCAGGTTGTCGGAGACCGCGATCACCAGGTCCTTGGCTGCCTGCGCGGACGCGGCCCCCAGCAGCAACCCGGCGGCGAGGGCGAGGCGGGGAATGATGGGCGGCATCATGAAGCGCTCCTCCTTGGTTTGATTGGGAGGAACGATGCGGGAAATGCCGCGGCCGCGCAACATGGGTGGCGCGCCGGGCGGTAAATTCAGGGCGTGATGAGTTGAGGGTTGAGTTAGTCTAGTGCCCGTCACTCCGAAAGCCTCAGGCAGCGGAACGCGCTGGATTCCCGCTTTCGCGGGAATGACGGGTACACGAAATGAGACGGCGCGGCTTTGAATGCATCCCGCGTCAGTACAGTCCGCCGATCCGATGCCGCGCGACGAAGTGCCCGTCGCCAACGCGGTCCAGTGGCGCGACAACCGGCAGGTCATCCGGACGGCGCAGCGGGCTCGGCACCTCGCTGTCGTCGAGTTCGAACGAGTGGCCGCGCTTGCGCGGGTCCGGCACCGGCACCGCCGCCAGCAGCCGCCGCGTGTAGGGGTGCTGCGGATCGTTCAGCACCGCCTGGCGCGGCCCGATCTCGACGATCTGCCCAAGATACATCACGGCGACGCGATGCGCGACGCGCTCCACCACCGCCATATCGTGCGAGATGAACAGGTAGGCGACGCCGAGCCGCGCCTGCAGCGCCATCAGCAGGTTCACCACCTGGGCACGGATCGACACGTCCAGCGCCGCCACCGCCTCGTCAGCGATGATAACGCGCGGCTCGCTCGCCAGCGCGCGGGCGATGCAGACGCGCTGGCGCTGCCCGCCGGAGAGTTCGTGCGGATAACGCCGCGCCATCTCCGCCGGCAGCCCGACCTGCCGCAGCAGCGCCTGCACGCGCTCGTCCACTGCGTCGCCCTCCAGCAGCCGGTGCGTGCGGATCGGCTCGGCGATGGAAAAGCCCACGGTCAGCCGCGGATCGAGCGAGGCGAACGGGTCCTGGAAGACGTACTGCACCGACCGGCGCAGCATCGGCTCCGTGACGGCGTCGAGCCGCGTGATGTCGCGCCCGCCGAGGCGGATGACGCCCGCGTCGGGTTCGGCGAGCCGGATAATGCTGCGCCCCGTGGTCGATTTGCCGCAGCCGGATTCGCCGACGAGCGCCAGCGTCTCGCCGGCGAACAGCGAGAAGGAAACCTGCTCCACCGCGTGCACGCGCGCCGCCAGGCGGCCGAACACGCCGCGCCGCAATTCGAAGCGCTTCACGAGCCGATCGACCTCGAGCACTGCCTCGCCGCGCACCGTGTCCTGCGGCGCCGGCGCCGGCCCGCCCGGCTCTGGGAACGGCAGCGGCAGCGGCATATTCGCCAGGTTGCCCAGCGCCGGCACCGCGGCGAGCAGCATCTGCGTGTAGGGATGCGCGGGGGCGGCGAAAATCTGCTCGACCGGCCCTTCCTCGACCTTCGCGCCCTCGCGCATCACCACCACGCGGTCGGCGACCTCGGCGACGACGCCCATGTCGTGGGTGATGAAGATCAGCCCCATGCCGAGCTCGCGCTGCAGCGCGGCGATGAGGCGCAGCACCTGCGCCTGCACGGTGACGTCGAGCGCGGTGGTCGGCTCGTCGGCGATCAGCAGGCGCGGGCGGCAGGCGAGGGCGATCGCGATCATCACGCGCTGGCGCATGCCGCCGGAGAGCTGGAATGGGTAGCGGTCGAGCTGGCGCGCGGATTCCGGGATGCGCACGCGGTCCAGCAGCCGCTTGGCCTCGGCCCGCGCTTCGGTGCGGGTCGCGCCCTGGTGCAGCACGACGGCCTCGGCGATCTGGTCGCCGATGCGCAGCACCGGGTTCAGCGAGGACATGGGCTCCTGGAACACCATCGCCAGTTCCGGCCCGCGCAGGTTGCGCATCACCTCCTGCGATTGCGCGGCCAGGTCGCGCACGCGGCCATCGCGGCCGCTGAAGTCGATGCGGCCGCCGGTGATGCGGCCGCCGGCGTAGTCGATCAGGCGGGTGATCGCGAGCGCGGTGACGGACTTGCCGGAGCCGGATTCGCCGACGATCGCCACCGTCTCGTGTTCGCCCACGGCAAGGTCGAGGTTCTGCACCACGGTGCGTGGCCCGGCGTCGGTGTCGAAGGCGATGCTGAGGCCGCGGACCTCGAGCAGGGGCTGGTTGCCGGACAGTGCGCGCCCCGTCAGCCGTCGAGCGCGGCGACGTAGGCGGCCGCGACCGCCTCGCACCCGGCGCGGTCGGCGTCGGCGAAGCGGCCGTAGCTCGGGCTGTCGATATCGAGCACGCCGATCAGTTTCCCGCGGTGGATCAGCGGCACCACGATCTCGGAGTTCGAGGCGCTGTCGCAGGCGATGTGGCCGGGGAACTTGTGCACATCGGGCACCACCACGGTCTGCTTGCGGTGTGCCGCCGTGCCGCACACGCCCTTGCCCACGGCGATCCGCACGCACGCCGGCTTGCCATGGAACGGGCCAAGCACGAGTTCGTCGTGCTTGAGGAAGTAGAAGCCCGCCCAGTTGATATCCGGCAAATGCTGCCAGATGGCGGCGGCGGTGTTGGCGGCGTTAGCGACGGGATCACGCTCGCCTTCATAGAGACCGCGCAGGTCGCTCAAGAGATCGTCATACGGCAGCATGGTCGCCCTCCCGGCACGCAACGAAACACGCCGGCGCGCCGCGATCAATCCGTGCCGCACAGGGGCGCGCGGTTGCCAGCCGCGCCGGCCGCGCCTACCCTCCGCCGGGCCCGGAATTCGGGTGATGGAGGAGGCGCGCACATGAAGGTCGGTGAAGCAATCGCGGCAACGCTGAAGAAGGAAGGCATCGGGATACTCTGCGCCTATCCGGTGAACCACCTGATCGAATTCGCCGCCGCGCTCGACATCCGGCCGATCATCGTGCGCCAGGAGCGCATCGGCCTGCACATGGCCGACGCCATCTCGCGCGTCACTTCGGGGAAGACGCTCGGCGCGTTCTGCATGCAGAGCGGACCGGGCGCCGAGAACGCCTATGGGGGCGTCGCGCAGGCGTACGCGGAATCGGCGCCGATCCTCGTGCTGCCCGGCGGATATGAGCGCCGCAAGGCCTACATCTCGCCGAACTACAATTCGACCATGCAGATGCGCAGCGTCGCCAAGTCGGCCGAGGCGATCATGCTGCCCGGCGAGGTCTCCAACATCATGCGCCGCGCCTTCACGCGGTTGCGCAACGGCCGCGGCGGACCGGCGATCGTGGAAATCCCCGGCGACATGTGGAACGACGACGTCGGCGATTTCGACTACCAGCCGGTGCTGTCCACCCGTTACGGTCCCGATCCGGTGCACGTGAAGGACGCGGCGAAGCTGCTGCTGAACGCGAAGCGCCCCGTGCTCTACGCCGGCCAGGGCGTGCACTACGCGCAGGCGTGGAAGCAGCTGAGGGAACTCGCGGAGCTGCTGGCGATTCCGGTCGTGACCAGCCTCGGCGGCAAGAGCGCGTTCCCGGAGAACCATCCGCTCGCGCTCGGCTCGGGCGGCGTGGCGATGCAGCGCACGGTGCCGCACTTCCTGGCGCAGGCCGATGTGATCTTCGGCGTGGGCTGCAGCTTCACCGAGAGCAATTTCGCCGTGGCGATGCCGGCGAAGAAGACGATCATCCACGCGACGCTCGATCCCGACCACCTCAACAAGGACGTGCGCGCCGAGATCGGCCTCGTGGGCGACGCGGGGTTGGTGCTCGACGCGATCCTCGCCGAAGTAAGAATGTCGGTGACGAAGAACCGCGATCCATCCAACGTGGTCGAGGAGGCCAGCAAGATCCGCAAGGAGTGGATGGCGAAGTGGATGCCGAAGCTCACCTCGGATGAGACGCCGCTGTCGCCGTATCGGGTGATCTGGGACCTGATGCACACGGTGGACGTCGCCAACACGATCATCACGCACGACGCCGGCAGCCCGCGCGACCAGCTTTCGCCGTTCTGGACGCCGACGACGCCGCTCAGCTACATCGGCTGGGGGAAGACGACGCAGCTTGGGTACGGACTGGGCCTGGCGATGGGCGCGAAGCTGGCGAAGCCGGACAAGCTTTGCATCAACGTGTGGGGCGACGCGGCGATCGGGTTCACCGGGATGGACTTCGAGACCGCGGTGCGCGAGCGGATTCCGATTCTGTCGATTCTGCTCAACAACTTCAGCATGGCGATCGAGCTGAAGGTGATGCCCATCTCGACGCAAAAATTCCGGTCGACCGACATTTCCGGCGACTATGCGGCGATGGCGCGGGCGTTCGGCGGCTACGGCGAGCGCGTGACCTCGCCTGCGGACATCGTGCCGGCGATCAAGCGGGGGATAGAGCAGACGCAGAAGGGCGTGCCGGCGCTGCTGGAGTTCATCACCGCGAAGGAGACGGAGGTTTCGCGCCCGGGGACGTAGGGGGGCGACTGGCGTAGAGCGGGATGAGATGAAGTTGAATCGGCTCGCGCGGAGATTCCCCCACCTCACCTGACCTCTCCGCCCCCGAGGGCGGAGAGGGATTTTGTCGGGTGGCTCAGCGGCGACCGTCCGGTTGTTCTCGGTTCGCTGAAGCCAGTTGCCGCAGGATGTCCGCCACGGCGTCGCGGATCGGAGTCAGCCCCGCGTCGGCCGTATGGGCGTCGAGATGCGATTGCAGCGCGGCCAAGTGCTGCGCCGCTTGCGCCTCGCCTGCCTCGGAAGGCGAACTGGCCCATGCCCGAAGGGCTTCGATCCAGGCTTCGACCAATCGCTTTGCTTCGGCGGACGCCGGCGATGCGGCGACGTCCTCGGCCCCCCCGCGAATGCCGAGCTGCGCCAGCACCTTTTCGACATCCGCCCCACGTCCGGCGGCGCGGAGGGCGCGCACTAGGCCCGTGACCAGATTCCCGAGCAGGTCGCCGAAGGCCGCGGGATGAGTCTCGGCTAGCGGCCGAACCGCGGCGATGGCTTCCGAGAAGGCATCGACGGCCCGATCGGCCTGCTCGGCCGCCAGCAGCGCCGACCCATAGCCACCCAGGGCGAGGACCAGGTCGGGGAGGAAGGCGTCGCGGTTCTTGCCCACGAGTTCGCGGTAGTGGCGGACCGCCTCCTCGCTGGCGGCGAGCGCCTCCTCGCGCCGGCCGAGGTTGGAGAGGCGGATGCCAAGGTTATTGAGCGCGCCGGCAAGGTCGGGGAGGAAGGCGTCGCGGTTCTTGCCCACGAGTTCGCGGTAGTGGCGGA
>JADMIO011294223.1_pt1 | contig 22232 bp, 28 predicted proteins | sample 8958161 | NCBI WGS metagenome assembly JADMIO01 (sample SAMN16585339, study PRJNA669376) | soil metagenome | isolation source: Crop rotation soil | place: USA: Cullars Rotation, Alabama | collected 2011
TAATTTACCAGATTGCCCATTCTAACCATTCCATCACTGCCACACACCTCCGCTCGTTGATCCTGTCCATATATGGCTCTCCTAGAATGATGCAGTGTCGCAGTAGCATCATTGTCGTATGTCAGAATCGTGACACATGTATCCACATCATTACTCATTGCAAATGCCGGGTCGATATGACACGCACCTTTTGCGTATACCTGTGTGTGTAAATGCTTGACTTTGTGTATGTGCAACTAACCTGAACGACATTCCTCCCTGGCATTAACCATAGACATGCGTCGATGTCATGTATCGCCATATCAAAATGTAATCCACCAGAATCTGGTATATAATGTGCGGGAGGTGGATGGCGATCACGGGATGTCATTTTGATACTGTGCACTTGCCCCACACTGCCTGCAATATGGTGTGTGTGTGTGTGTGTGTGTGTGTGTGTGTGTGTTACCATCAACAACAGAGCTCCGTAACCGTTGCCAACTATCATCATAGCGGCGGTTGAATCCGATCATGTTTATAATTTCCGTTTTGTCAATTTCTTCGCACAATTTTTGTCCACTTTCCAAGTCGTGGGACAAAGGCTTCTCACAGAAGAAAGGTTTCTTGTGTTTCGCACATAGTGATATGTGGTCAAAGTGGTTTTTGGTGGAGGAGGAAATTATAATTGCGTCTACATCTTTTGATGAAATTATCTGAAATTATTTTCCAATTATTTTTATTATTTTAATTTAATTTCAAACCTCCTCTGCATTGTTCGTAATAACCGGTTTGGGATACTTGCCACAAATTGCGTTTATATCAAACTCTTTTGCATTAATTGGTCGTGCTTTTGCAATTGCCGTTACTTGGGCGTTTAATTGTGCATTTATTAAATTGTAATAATGTTGTCCCATGCGTCCAAAGCCAACGATACCAATTCGTAGGAGGGACATAGTTCTATTTATTTCTGTTTCACTTTCAAATAATTATGTGTGTGTGTGCGAACTTTTCTAGACGCAGACACACACAGCCCAGATAATAAAATGCGAGATAAGACGTTGTAAAGAGTAGACTTAATGATTTTTGTGTGTATAACTGGCAGATATTATTGCAAAACACTCTCAGACAGTTAAAACAAAATGAAAATCATAAATACACTATCGAAAGCTGTCGTTCGAAATGTACGTTGTACAAATGAAATAAATAACCAAAACTGCTCCATCTAGTTCACACATACAAGATGCGCGTCCACAGAAGCCCGTGCACTAAATCTGGCGTACGTGGGCGCAGGTCGTCTGGGTCGATATCACGCAGCAGCTGCGATGTTGCATCCAAATGTCAACATTCGATACGTGCTCGACTCGGATCAATCAACATTGGACAAATGGAGCAGAGACTACCCCGACCTCCAACATGGACGACATCAATGCAAGTTCGTCAGTGATATGAATGGATTGCAGAAAGTGTGTGATGACTCAAGGTGGGTGTCGGTGTGAACATAACGAAACATATGCAGCATCGACGGTGTGGTGATCGCCTCGCCAACAACACTTCATTCCAAACAAATTCAGTGCGCATTGTCGAAAGGGAAACATGTGATGACAGAGAAACCTGTCACTGATAATGTGAAGGACACAGTGGATTGTTATAACGCCGCCGACAAACATAAACGACACCTGTTTTGCGCGTTTACTAAGTTTGTTTTCGTGTCAAAAGAAATGTGAACGCAACATGTTTATGGAAAACTTGAACAGTAATCACTTTTCGGTTGAATAATACCTGCTGCAACTTGAAATTCCACCTTTTCGACAGAATGATTTACCGCAATTTTTCGAATTTTTTCCCGCAAATATAAAAATGCATAAAAATATTTTTTTCTCATTCAGACGTTTCGACCCCCACTACGCGCGTGCATTCAAGTTGGTCTCATCTGGTTACATCCAATCAGTCCGATTGATAACAGCAACATTACGTGATCCCGGTGATTTAATGGATGCATTCATTCAATCCCTTCATTCTGCAACATTGGGCAATTTGATTGTCGATTACACTATTCATGACATCGATTCGTGTGTGCTGTTGATTGGCGAGAAACCAAAAAGTGTTTATGCTGTTTGTCATGCACATCATAAGGAGGTTGGTTCTATTTATTCTTTTATTTACTTTCATTATCATAAATGTTATCAGATCGCCGCTCGCAAGGACTGGGACACAGTAAGTATAACATTATACTTCCCCTCAGGTGCAATAGCATTCCTGACAACAATTCGAGACTGTGCGTATGGCTATGATCAAAGATTCGAGGTATGGCTATTGAGTATTTCAAATAATTCACATGCATAGTTAAATTAATAATTGGATTAATTATCTATTTGAGTATCTAAATCAGTAATATATTGAAGCATTTCTATTCCACTGCAATTCACTTCAACGCAATCATTTATCGATGTTCATCTCTTAAACCTCTGAACAAATAACACTTCAGATTCTCGGCACAAACGGTAAAATGATAACCGTGAATAATCCACGCGCCACAGAAGTGTCCACGTTCGATGAGTGCGGAGAAAGAACAGATAGGTAAAATAATTATAACAAATACAACAATAAACTACTGTAATCAACAAGTCTCTTAATTAATTAGGGTCGGTGGACCAACACCAGGAAGCGGATATTTGGACCGATACAAAGACGCGTATGCAAATGCAACAAAACATTTTATACAATTATTGCAGGTTGTATTCTTAATTCTTATTTATATCTTACTTCTGTAAATTAGGGTATTGACAAACCACTGGTCACCCGAGAACAAGTGGTTCTAGGCGCGCAGATCGCGCAAGCTGCCAATGAAAGTTACAAAACGGGCAAAGTTGTCTACATGTGATCATTATATTTATTGTTTGGTAGTTTCTCCATGTTTAGCATTTCAGAACTTAAATATTTATTGTCTAGCGCGTCATCATTATTATTACGTGAACAATTCATTTTCGTGACTGTCTATCTATTACGTGAAGTTCACATGGAAACTTTGTCACACCCAAACGTGTTGCGAATAAATAACTCGTTATCTTAGTCATCTACATCACGCGTCTTTTATGTGAGCACAACTTTATTGAAAACTATTTCAATGAACTAGAAAAAACAAATTAGCGTTTGTGTTTACACCTTTGCGCATGTCACTAACTGTTGTAATGTTCCGTTATACAATTACAATATTGTTTGTTTAATTAACAGTGACTTTCAGTGTCAACTTTAACTTCAAATTCAAATTAACCATTTACGATTAACCATGGATAATGAATTCAGTAATTTATCGTTCAGTGCGACTCAGTTAAAATCAATTGAGCACACACAAGTAATTAAAGCAGTTTTAGATTGATTTCCGAAAATTGAACACCTTTTCAGGATTTCCTCCGCCAGGCATCTCACTACGAAAGTATGCTTAACCATGCCATACAACATTTTAACGCCAACTACCTATCCCTGTGGAAAGGCAACCAACAACGCGCTCAAGTTGGTGCCGCATTTGCAGAAAAAGATCAACGCTTGAAACAAATGACAGACTCGTAGATTTTATTCACTTCTTCAAATCAATGTTTTATCACTTCAGAGTTGCAATCATGCGCGACAGCATTATCGAAGTCATTATTTCGACACGCCATCGTATTAACAACCTTTCATTGAGCATCTCATTTCACAGTAAGAAGACACATTTGGAAAACTTTGCAAATCGTCTGATAACTATTTTGGACAATTTGATAAACTCGTGCGTTCGTCAAAAACAAAACAATTCCTCTGAAAATAAACATTCCAGCACATTCCTCCTAACCGAACAACCCGACGTCGTACAAAACAAATGTTACGCAAAGATCTACTCTTCAAAATGGAAAGACGACAACGAAGAGAACAATGGCCGACGTCGTGGGCACGGTGATGGTTGTCGTGTGAAGTTGCTGTCTATTGGCAATGCAATAAGTGTCAACGATGTGTTAGCTGTGCAAGTGCTGGCCGTTGGGGAGCAGCAACAATTGTAAGGATTGTTCTACTAGTCGCCCCTACAAACATTCTACATTCAGGACCCCCGATCCAAATCTTGTTGTGTCCATCCGTCCAAATTGGGAATCGGGTGATTGCGTTCTCAATGAGGCTGTAAGGGAGAAATTGAAATTACAGTTAATCTCTTTGTAGAAGTTTTCCGAAGGCAGTAAATTTATGAAGGGGCGTATATTGCACCAAAAATACGTTCTGTCATTCACATCAAGTGTAAAGATCGAAATCGGCACGCAAACAATGGTCATCAATATTTCGGTTGGGTCAAAAGATCCTTTTGTTTTCAATGCTAATTATTTAGACACATTCAACCCCTTTCATTATCGTTGCAAACGTACAACGCGTCGACGCCTCGCATTATATTCTCTGGCATTACGCGTTTGCGACAAATGTTTGTTCTTGTTTCAAGAAACTTAAATTATAAAAAATAAAAACTGATTTAGATAATGACTCCGTCACCGACAACCATTCACTTAGACGTTCTCCTAAACGGGCTGGTTGACATATTTGTCTATTTAACACGGGGACGTCGATTTACCAATGCGGAATTGGACAATCTGCGAACACATTTGCTGCCTATTACGAACAAAGATGGCGAGGTAACATTTAGTGATTTTGCAACGGTGAGGAACAAATTCAACAAAATTAGAATTAAGAATCAATTCAGAAAAATATGGTGCAATGCACGGCGGACGATAAGTTCTCTGTCTGGCAATGGCTTCTTGGTTTATCAGAATTGATCTCACAGAAGGATATCAAGTTTTATTGGGAGAAGGGTAAAATATTTGAAAGTTTTCGTCACCTTTTACAAATTAAAGGTTGGCTATTCTTTGGCGAAAAGACCAGCGCTTTGCAAACGGTTGCATCTGGTGATCCAACGTCGTTCATTCTGCGGTTTTCGGACACCAAACGCGGCATTTATCTTATGCATCAAATTGCAAGTAAATAATGTTTACTCACTTTTAGCAAAATAATCGAAATTTGCAGACGGCTCTGTTCTATGCAATGAAATTTATGCTAGAGATTCAACATACAACTCACTCACAGAATACATGATTAAATTTGCCGACTCAAAACAGTTGACGTAAGTTACCAAAAACCTGTTTCCATTTGTAATCTTTGCAGGCAATTACAATATTTCATCGACGGCAGACAAAACTTCATTTCAATAAATGAAATGTTGCGTCTGTTGAAAATTGCAACGAAACAGGATTACACACCGGCGCAACGAGCGTGCTATCCATATCCATATGTTGTGCAAATGCAACATTCTGATCAGAATGGTATGCAAATAATGGATACGTAAGTTTACGGGTATACTTTTAAGGGTATACAAATTATCATATTGCAGTACATCAACATTATCAGTAAATACGCAGGGCACATCGCGGTCAAGTCTTCCAGATATCGGTTGCAGCAACTCAAATGGTAAGATACATCAAAATTACATCACCTATTTCTTAAAACGTTACAGATGCGGCCATTAATCAATCCCCGCCTGCAACATGTCCATTCAATGGCGGCGATTTACAATTTGCATTGCCGACTATTCCATCACCAGCAATGAATCACGCGAAACGTACGCATTCCGGTAGGTAAAGAATAATGAAACAATTGTTGTCAAATATAGGTGCATGGAACCACTCAAATGCCATGAACACATCGAACCAAAACAAAGAACTGCGCACACGAAGTTTCTCGTATAATGGAACTGCCGTTCAACCAATGTTTACAACGCCGCAAATAAACCGTGCGTTAGGTTTTACCATTAAAAAAAGTTGCCTTACTTTAGACACACCAATGGCTAGCAATTATGTTATGGTTCCATTGCAAGTCCAACCAAGCAACAATGCACAGATGCAAATGCAAACAAATGGTTTCGACAATGCCGCTCAATCGGTACATTACACCGATTATAATCAACCGCACAGCAATTACGTTGCACCACAGGAAAGTGTACACCGTTAGTTTAAAAGTGTGCGCCTAAACCATGCGTGATTTCCCATTAACAGTTATGAACAATGAAGGCGCACAAATTCCAATTCAAGTCCATGATAATCATCAAATGAGTTACGGTCATGCACCATACCGAGCAGAGGATATGCCAACGCCGCGACCCGGTGCGAATATATTTCTTACTGTTTCTTATCAACGAATTTCTTGTTAGATGACAATATTTCACAAAGTAACGCGAACAATAACGGGGTGATAGACTGGAAAGAACTGTTGAATGATGATGCTGGAAATGAGTAATGAGCACAATTGCATTTCTTTGCTTCAAAATGAAGGCCTACAAATCTACATATTGTTGCTTCTAAATAAATACTCATCAAATCATTAGTAATCATCGCTTAAATAACGTCTTTGTTTTGTTCTTTATGGAATTTGTTAGTGAATGGATCTAGATTAACAAGTCATAACAAGTATGTACACTGGAAATATGTTTATAATACTGAATTTGTACCAATAACATTGCGTGTCAAAGTACGTAATACAAAGCACTTCACGAACACTTTCTCAATAGTTCACTTGAACTAATTGTTTAACATGCAACTGTAATAATGTTTTGTGGTAAACATTGCGTGAAGACCAATCTTAATTAATTATTAAACAATTATTAAAACGGAACTACAAGACAACTTAGTTACATACTTTACAGACGTAGTCATCTGTAGTCTGTATTCTTTTGCAAAACAGTGCCATATTTACCCAAGTTGACAAATACCATAATTAACCTATTTTCACATAAGATGTTCAATTCAGTGTATTTGATGTTTCTCATTTCTTTCACAATTGCGATCGAAGTCAATGATACGGACTGGAAGTTTGTGGTTTTGCAAAGGGAACATTTCAATTATTTTTAGTCGGATGGTACAACGAACTCAAAACGGATCGTGCGCCCCAAATTACAACGGCGAAGTGTGTGCTCCACTGCTCAGCATAAATTATGAAGAAGCACGAAAGGTACGAAACATTGAGCTGATTTGTCTCCAATGAACATTCTCCTAGTTACCAAACTGCAAACTTGCAAAGAACAGCTCATTCGTTAACGGTGGTTTGTCAATTGGAGCACTCGATGTATATGCAGATCAGATGTGCACCTCACTGTTGCTCAACCCGTGTCCAAGCATGGCCAACTATTTGACATACGTTATGAGCAGACAGCGATTCTTTTACCTCCCACCATACAATATCGAGATGTTCCAATATTATACAAGTGCACCTCTAGCCACAACTTACACCATCGCAGATCGCCTTCGAATTCACATCTACACACCATTGATTAACTATTGTTACATACCAATTCTCATCACAATTTCAATTCTCAACTTCTTCATTCTGCGTGAAGTGCTGGGCAAGGGCAGTACGATTGTATTTCATATGATGGAATTGTTGGCTGATGTATTCATGATCATCTCCCCTTGGGCAATGGACATATTTCGACTGGACGACCTTCTCGGTACCTGTGTGTTTAGTCCAATCAATAAAGGCAACGTTGCGTCGTTGACAGCAATATTCGTGACAAATAGTCCGTTAGCTGTAGTCAACTCACTTCTCCCGGTCTTATGTAGCCTTCTACTAGCAATCGATAGATATCGGGCCGTTGTAACCCCGATCACGTGGAAGACGCAGTATGATAAAGTCAAATACGCCCTGAAGTTCACATTAAAAGCCGTTCTTATTTTGATCGTTGGTTCAATTGTTCTATGGGTAATAGTCATTGGTTCGTTAGCATTAGTAGCATACAACTGGCCAACAATCAATCGATTGATAGCAAATTATTCAAGATTGTCAGGCATTACTAACGCTTATTGGATAGTTGCTGGTCAAGTCGTCCCAGTTATTAGTCAACTTATCGTGGATCTAACAACAGTCATAATTTGCATCTTTCAAATATACGTATTAGTGGTGTTCTTCCGTTCCTTCAGGAAGAATAACATGAAGACACTTGGGGATGGTGAAAAGAAACGGCTCAAAGAGATTAAAATGGTTCGTGGTTTGGTTGTTGGAACGATTTGCTCGCAAACACTAGGTTCACTTGTGTTCTCAGTGATGTCTCTTGGTACTGTCCCAGGGGACGTGGTTTACTATTTTAGCACATCGGAACAAATGATCAAATCTTTGATGGATCAACTCAAACTTTGGGGTTTAGACAAGGGAGGCACAATTTATACATTTTGTGCTTTTACTCGTTTTTTCTATGGTCCATTTATCATGTCGAGTAATTTGTTGACAGTCTTTTGGCATGTATTGTTCTGTGCACAGTATCGTAAAGGAGCGAAGAAGGTTTTAGGAAAGATTTTATGGAAACGCAATCAAGTTGTTCCAATCACTGGTACGACTCATCTGCAGACGGGTGCGACAAGAAAGAGCGATAATCAGCATTTGTCAATTCATAAATGATCATTCCATATTTGTTTACGTTCGTGTTTATGTTAGATGTATTATCGTGAATGGCAAGGAAGCGAGAATATCTATAATTTGCGACTTTCATGTTTCATAAATTCGTCCAATAATAAATGACAAACAAACCGATGTCTATTACTGTTTCATAATTTGAATTTAATCATTCTTTTAAATTTCTCTTTCAACTTCTACTTCTGGACTTTTCCGAGTTGCAATATTTTGCAATGTAAATTCAGCATCACACTCCATCCAATGTGCAAACAACAAATAATTTCATTGATTAAAGAGATTAAATTAAAGTGTATATAAACTGTGTGTTCAAAAACTTCATGCAATTTCATTTAGGCTGACAAGTTGTAGGTGTAACAATTTTCGCATCTCCCATGTTATTTGCAAGAAACAGAAACAGGATGTAAAATGTGAGATGCTAACTTCACGTATTATATTTGACGCACAATTATTTTAACTGGAAGATCGTTATCATTTTATTTGCCTTTAACCTTGTGCATGGTTTGTGCATGTTTTCATTAATCAAATAAATTGCGCGACATGACGTGCGTGTGACAGCATATGTAAAAGAGAACTCTGTGTTAGCTTTACAACATTAAACGCGGTTACTTTAAAACCAAGAACATAACCAAAATCGCAAACAGAATTTTCGATTGCAAATTCGGCATTCGCTACAATGAATTTGCGGAAAACGATAAAGCGGTACAACTGGCGATTTCATAAGCCAGCGCGAGTGGGAACGTCAACATCAACAACAACTACGAATTCAGGTTGATCTTGTTTTCATCTGCGGTGACCAAATTACAAATTTCAGACAAATCAAAGAACTCCACTGACGTTAAACTAACAAAACATAATAGTGGTCTATTGCTTCGACTTGATACATTTATGCAACCGAAATTGCGTCGGGAAGACACGCTTACTGAACTTGAAGTACCAAAACCTGAACGTTTGCTTACATTTTGTGAGGTGTAATCAAGATAATATTCCTTGCTTATTCTAACACTTTCAGGGCATATCATACAGTATGGTCAACGAGTTTGAATTTCGCAAATGGCCACAATTTGTGACACGCCTGTTGCTCGCTCTTCTCTTAGTCATCATGCTCAGTATATCAATTTCACAAGTTGCAAACGATTACGCTGATTCACCATGTAAGGGTTGCTAGAAACATTCGCTGATGGTGTATTTAGGGATTCAAGAAGAACGAATAATGAACGCATATGAAGGTCTAAAACTGCCATTAATCTATCTTTGTCCACCAACGGGCGAACACAGAGAAAATAAGAGAACATATAACGTCGACAAAATATGGTATAACATCTATGGAAATGTAAGATTGTCAAAAATGTATTCGCTACAATAGTTGGAATATAGGGGTTGTTGGCTAAAATGGACGTAGCATCAGTGGCCAAGTTTCTGCAAACTTCAGCGTCGGCGACATTATTAAACGGCGCAGTAATGCAGGACGATGAAACTAGAATTGAAGGTTGTGATACAAACGCGCCAAATTGTTCAACACCGCACAATACCACAGATTACTTTATGAATGTTGGCTATACCTTATCACAGTTTATTGAGGTAATTCCTACTCCATGTGCAGTACAATAATTATACTGTAGGAATGTAAGTGGCAAAGAAGCACAGACTGTCTATCGATAGTAAAGGAAGTGATGGACGAATCACACGGCAAGTGTTTCCTTCTACAGACAAATGGCAAACAAATGATCAATGGTGAAGCACTGCGATTGCTGTTAAACTGGGATAGCAAAAATGCTTTTGGCAATGATAATGAAATTTTAATATCGAATGCGATATTAAAAGTGGGGGATTGCAGCAAAATGAAACATCACATATATATTACAGATAATTCCATTTGGTGAAACTGAAGTAGCGGTTGCACAAGAGATACAGATCGAACGTGGAACAGAGACAACAATATTACTTCGCGAAAATCAACTTGTTGCTCAATATGACTGTCTTAACGAATATGAAACTGCAGATTGGAAAAAACGTTCGGTAAAGGAGAAACTGAATAACTTAATCATTTTAGTTAAGATGCTAGATGTTAATTATACACAAGACGCATGTCATAGAGATTGTTCACAGCGATATGTATTGGACGCTTGCAAATGTTTATTGCTTATTGAAAAACAGCGACTAAAATCCGATTATCAAGCATTTGTATGTTTCTCTGATATTTTATCTACATTTGTTTTATCTAGAACACTTGCACTTCTGACCAAATGTCCTTCTGTGTTGGAATTGGCGGCACGAAAAGGGCTCCCAGAAATATGACTGCTCTCGGTGAAAGCCAGCGATGCTATTCAGCATGCAAGCAGCCTTGCAACAGAACGCAGTACAGTATTACACAATCAAAAATTGCATTTAATCAAGCTGAGGTTTGACAAAAAAATATGTTACCGTTATATGCATCTGTAAAGAAATTGAATCGGAGCACAGATAGAAGAAAATGCAGTAACATTGAAGATGAATACAGTATGTGTAACCGTCAAGTGCCTGATGAAATATCATGTGCACCAACAAATTGGACGTATTATTATTTGAGCGACGACTGTACTTGCCAACCAACAAAATGTCCACAGTATTTCGTGTCACTACACGAATGCCGGACTAGTTGCGGTATTTTACAAAAACATTATCATAAAATGTACAAAGTAATATTTAGGCGATCCGAACAAAGTAGTAGGCTGTACTGCACGAATAACACCAAATGACCCTTGGTATCAAGGTGAACCGATCAAACGATTTGTCTATGACCAATTGGAGAACAAATGCACTGAAAGACTGCACAACACATCATACTTGACAGGAAATGCATTCAGCACGATGGAAGACTGCAGTCAATGTGTTCGTAAGTTAAATATATGTTATCGTAAAACTCTACAACTTGTATAGAAGATCCTCAAGACGAATGCTTCAAAAAGGCTGATAATTGCATAATTGATGTCGGTGAATCTGTTTGGTACTACGATCAAACATACGGATTATGTGTCCCGGCAACAAATGGCAGTACACAATGTAATGTGGAGCGATATAATTCATTTGAAAGCTGTAGGGGGCGATGTCATCTAAGTTTGTTGTATCACCAAGTCTCCCGTATTTCAACACTTTTCTATGCAGACTCATTGGCGTTCGATGACGAAGGCAAAAGTATAATGGATGCAAATTTCTTATATCTGAATAAATTGATTTCCCGTCGCCGCCGTCGACGAGACACATACCCATTCGATAAAAAATCAAAGAAGACGCTGTTGGAAATGTCAGATCGAACATATCTTTCAGTGAGACACCATTTCAGATGTGACAAACGTTAATTTCACAGATTGCACATGAACGCCTTGAATACGTGAAGATGAAGGAACGACCAGCATTGGATACTTGGTCATGGATTGGAATTATCGGAGGAGTAATAGGACTGTATTGCGGTGTTAGTTTCGTCACTGTTATTCAATTCTTAATGACCACATGCGGTGTGTGGTGTCACGGTCTGTTGAACAGACGACATCATGCATCATCCACTTCAACATCGAAAAAAGTTTCTATTGTTTAAACAATTTACATCATCTATAAATATATATCCAGGAACATTGCACTTGTATTCAAATAAAATACTAAGATATCACAATCAATGACAATTCATCCGATGTGCTCTAAGTGTTCTCTCTCTTCGATACTCTCTCCCACATTGACACACGAACTTCGTCACATCACCCTCACCATGAACACTCTTCACATGTGTCAATAACGCGTCATTGCGATTGAATGCACGTGTGCATTTCGGGAAGTTGCAGATGTATTGAAGCGCCTTTTCATGCACCGATTTTATGTGCCGCGAGAGTGTGTCTGTTCTGTTGAATGTTCGAACACATATGGGACATTTTTGAACATTCTTGTTGCTTGTTCGATGGCGATTCCGTGTGTGCAACAGTAATGAACTGTGGTATCTGAAACTATTATTATTATTATTCTAATTATGTTCAACCTAAACGTGGCCGTACAGACATCACATGTATGTGTGCGTGTGCTATGTGCGGCAGCAACATGTCTTTGTAATCTTGTTCGATCAACAAATGTGCGCTGACAAATCGGACAACGGATCGTTTCGGATGATATTTCTTTTTGTCCGCTTTTACTTTGTTGATTATTATTGCTGTGAACATTTTGTTGATGCTGCCCAACCAATTGCAGTGAAGTAAATCTCAAATCGCATATGTTGCACACATAAATTGCCTCGTTTTGGTGTCCTTCACTGATGTGCGTCAGCAATTCTTGAATGGTTGCAAAGGACGCGAGACAGGTAGAAGAAATACAGCGCCACATCTGTAATTGTGTGTGTGTGTGTGTGTATCACATACCTTGCAACTGTCGTGTACATCCGTCAAATGTGCAATGAGTTCCGCTTTTGTTCGTTGTGTGAATTCACAAAATGGACACACATATTGAATGACTGCAATACTAGTGCCATCATTTAATTCTTTATGAATAATTGTCGACGCTATCGTGTTGTCCAACACTTGCGTAAATACCCTGTGTGTTCTCACATGTCGTTTAACCTTCAAATCTCTCTCATTCATCCCCATTCTCCCACCAACCTGCACATTCTGCTTAAACGCCCTGCCACAGACCATACACTGATACGGTCTCTGTCCCGTATGTGTTCTCACATGTTGTGTGTGGGTGAACTTGCGATTAAACGTGCGTCCACACAGTTCACAAACATAGATCGGTCGGTGGAGATGCGAGTCGATGGACAACGTCGGGGAACGGGACAGAGTGTGTGGGGAGAATGTAATCTGGGAACTTGTTGCACTTGCTCCACTGTGATGATTTCGCAGACGCGGTAGGGGAATCTTGTGCGCGAATAGACCGTCCGTCGATGAGGAGCAAGTTTCCTGGAATGGTTGTCAATTGTTTTCCGTCAAATGAATGATTAATGATACTATTTCGACAATACTTCTGAAAACCATTTCGACAACCAAAGTTACAGAGTGACACAAAAATCTCTATTAAATTAAACTAAATAAATGAATTATTAAACATGTTGTCCATATCCCAATCTGTCCTCTTGTGCACAAACAAAGTTCATTTCCCTTGGTCATCACTCACCATCTGTGCAATGACCGCTTGTCCAATCATGGTCTCACTCGCACCCGATCTGACACTCAGTCTGCCCCGTTGGGGGGACAAACAGGTTGGTGAAGATGTGGCCGGCGATGAACGATCCGCGATTATGGAGAGTGGAAGGGTGTTGTTGTGAGTTGTTAGGGGCATGTTTATGGGCAGAAGAAATACTCGCTGGAGGGGAGGGGAAAATGTACGAGGAGCATTCACTTGGATCATTTGTGTCTCTTTTGGACGCAGTGGACGAAGTTTACGATTTGATGACATTTTTGTCATTTATTTATTTTCTTTTTACACTTATTACAAATATTCTCTTGCCAATTTTATTCAATTTCCCACAATCCTCGTTTTACAATCAACCATTTTCATCCTATTTCTGTGTGTGTGTTGGTAGCGTTGACGTGCGTTCACTAGTTGGTCAATAAATCGGGCTGTCTCTAGCGCTCACATACACAGTGCAGATGTGCGAGACATGTCCTAAGCGCGCACACATTTACTCTTTCATATGTATGCGCGCGGTCATCATAGAGTCTGCCATATGTTGTGGGTTTATTTTTGTTATTCTTCCGCTCCACAGCAAACTTGGCAATTTGTTGTGAATTGTTAACTTTTTGAGACATCTTATTTTGTGTCTTTTTGTGTTCTGTTTGTATGCACTTTTATATTTTCACTTATATTATTCCAGGTATCAACGTTGTAATTAACGAATGCTATTTTGTTCCAAAATGTTTCAGTAAGGAGCAGTAATATTTCTAATTTATTCTCGGCTATTTTGTCTTTCGTTGTTGACAATCGATATGTCGATGTCGAGGTGAGAAAGGGAGAACTCATGTGACAAATTACACATTTCAAACACTCAGGTGATAAACAGTTGTACATACATCGCATATTCATTAACTTACAATAATCGATATTTATTGAAATTGTAAATAAAATGGAACTGTCCTCGGCCACACACAACATTCAACCTGCAAAGATACTAAGTGCTGGTGAAAACAAAGATATGGTATGTGTTTAGTATCTAATTTCATTGTTTTTTTGGTTTTTTTTTACTTTCGTAGAACAATTTAATCTGTTAATTTCATTACCGCATCAAGAACACACACGTAATGCTAATCAATCATGTGCTTACGTAAAACATCAAAACCGGTTCAAACGTAAAACGTTTTAGTAAAATGTATTTTGTAAGAAATTTTTCGCTGATATAAATTTATGTACTTTTACGAAACGAAAACGAAACTTTACAAACCGGAAATTTTTGATGCAAATGACAATTTTCTACTTAACCACTCGCAGTGACAATATCTATTTCAGACAATGACCGTCCTATGCGGTGTGTTCGCGTGACATGTGCGAGTATTTATCATTTTAACAACGTGAACTGTCTAAGTGTGTGCGTGTGTGTGTTCGATTAAATATGCATATGTGTGCAGGTGCAATTTACATGTTCACACACACACACACACACACACACACACACACACACACACACACACACAGAGACCACAAATATGTCGCGCAATAAATAATATTTATACCCGCGTTAATGTTATCAATCATTCATCATATTGGGGATAAGCGAATTACAAAATGCGCATATTAGAATTTGCATATTTAATCAAATGCATAAATAAACGTGTTGTAAGAGACTGACATTGGAAAACAGAAGGATAGAATTCGAAATTTGTAATAATCATAACACAAAACAAAATTATTCGGATTAAACAAAATTTTTACTCAACCAAACAAAGGATTTTTGAAGGTTTTAAAAAAATTACAAATAAAAATGCTTCCGCCACGACATTTATAAATGAACAGATTTATCGAATCACAGTAAAAACAACATTTATCTCAAATCATCCGTTTTGTTAGCGCTCTGTTGTAATTTTCACCAATATCTGCTCATTACAATTAATTCAATATAAATATTACTTGAAATTCAATACTGCATAACAACAATTTGTTTTCAGATCAATCTCAAGCTGATAATGGTGAGTGGTAGAACGAAGGAGTTCCTATTCGCACAAACCACCACCGCCGGTGAAGTGGCGCATTATGTTTTTGAACATTGGCCGACAGGTTGGGGGAATATTAAGAAAATATTTAAAAAATTAAAAATTTTAATTAAAATATAAATAAATATTACAGAATGGGCGGATGAGAAGGTCGAATCTGCGGCTATGTTGAAATTGATATATCACGGCAGGTTTCTGCATGGAAGTGTTACGTTATCTGGTAAATATATCATTTGTTTTCTTTTATAAAATTCAAAATGCCTCCAGCCTTGCATTTACCTCTCGGTCGAACAACGGTGATGCATTTAGTAGCGCGGGAGAATCTGCCTGAACAGAGCTCGGGAGGTAGGAATTGTGTATTATTTATTTGTTTTTAACTTTGTTGCAGACAATCCCAAGAAATCGAAGTCTGGCTGCTGTTCGTGCTGTTGTAGCATATCATAAATGTGCAAAATTGGTATCTTATCGCATTTAAATAAATTCATTGGAGCTCAATGTCAACTCGTGTTTAATTTCGGATATCATGTTTCCTACAAGTCACATTTCTCTTTCTATCTTGCCGTCACAAAATCGAGTTTAATATTTAATTTTGCTTATTTATTTTTATTTTATTAAAATCAAGTTTCTAGGTTTAAAGTATTAAATTCGCATTGTCTTTTGAATTTTGGAATCGATTCTGAACAATTGATGTCTTGACAATAATTTGTAAAATTCTGTAAATATTCTCATTTCAAAACAGATTTCAATTGTTTTTTATTCTTTCAACAACATCGACACCTGATAATATATTTCATATGTGATATTTCATTTATTTATTTCATCAACAATTCCAGTTTCATACTGTAGCTTTAAAAATAATAAACAAACTGTTTAAACTGGAATATTTGAAACGCAAAATGTAAATTCGATTTCAAACAAACTGTCCCAAAAGCGACAAAAAATAAATATTCTGCACATAACTGCAGTGTTCAACTTCTCTATATGTCCCTCGAGATCAGAACGGCGTATAATTGGTTTGTATAGACTGGTTGATAACCGTCAAACATAAAACACATGCACTGCAGTTTTCGATTTGCCATTTTTTGACAATGTGTAAGTGTACGTGACATCCGGTGGAGCTCAAACAGACAACTTTCTCTGCTGCTCATGGTTGCCACCTCATGTTTCCGCTTTTGTGTGTGTCAAAATATTTTCGTGTGGCTATCTGTGAACATTTATGCGTTAACGACTACATGTACCTCTTCATGGTGTTCTGGTATTGATTGAATGCTATTTGGTGTATTCAATGTTTGTTTAACACACACGCACACACACGTCGACATTCAATACACTAAAAGTGGTGGTGGCCTCTGTATTCAATAATAATAGAGTTGGTGTAGGATTTTCATGATGTACTTTGACACGGTCATGTTTTTGCGCTAATAACTCACGTAAAAACACACACACACACACGCATGCGATTATTAGCGAGAGGCTGGCTTTACGCAAATCTATTGATAATTGATGGCATACACTCATTGGTTGTATGTCCCATTTGCCATCTGGCTTATTCCATATTTATTGTTGGTGTGTGTGGGTGTGTGTCCATAATTTATAGCAATGATTACTTGAACTCGTAATTTGCATTCATTATTTGAAATGTGCAAAAATTTGGTTAAATTAAACAATCTATTTTTATAGTTTAGTTACGCCAATTAACTCGTTCCAAATATTTCGTGGCAATTAATCAATTTCATTCCAACACACGTTTAATTTAAAATTAATGTCTTAAAAACCAAGAAATGCCCAAGGATCGATTGGCCGCGTTGAAAGAGGTGAGGAATGAAAAGATTTCAAAACAATAATTGCAGGCTGCCCCGCAATCGGACGGCGCTGTCGAAGACGATGCTTCTGCTCAACCTTATATGGAAGACTTCTTTGCTCAAGTAATTCATTTCATTTGAATCATTTTTAATTATTTATTATTTATTATTATTATTACTAATTATTTTTAATTTATAGGTCGAGGAAGTGCGCACAACAATTGATCAGATAACTGCAGATATCGAGAAATTGAAATTGAAACAATCCGAGATATTGTCACATCCTACGAATGATCCCAGTGTGTATTATTTTCAATATCTTTTATCCATGTTTAGAACTGCAACAGCAACTCGACGAACTAATGGTGTCGATAAAGACGAACGGCAAGAAGGCGAGAAATCGGCTAAAAAGTGAGTTACAAACGTAGCAAAACACAAAATACACCAATTGCAGCAATCGAATCGAGTCTTCCAAAGGACACCTCTGCTGGTGTCAATGCCGAGGAACATATACGCAGCACTCAACATTCAATGATGTCACGGAAATTCGTAGAAGTTATGACCGAATGCAATAAAGTACAAGCGGACTATCGGGAAAGATGCAAGGGACGTATTCAAAGACAGTTTGAAATATGTGCGTTTTGTTGTGTTTTATTTTTATGTCTTAATGCCATTTAGCCGGACAAAATATCGACGATGATAAAATGGAAGAGATGTTGGAGAGTGGCAACACTGCCGTTTTTACACAGGGTGTAAGTTTGAAGAAGAATAGAACAAGAAATTTCACAATTAGGCGCATGTTTCAAATCAAATTTCATTTTCATTTTTAGCAACGCATCAACACTTTTCAAAACCTTGTTCAAACTCTGCAGATACCCAATTAACGAAGCACAATTACTTCATACAGCATTAGTATCCCATTTTAACAAATCTCACAAACACATTCATATTTTCCTTGCAACCACCCCATAATTAATTAGTCAAACTCATCTACCACATATTCCAGATAATCACCGATTCAGCACAAGCCAAGCAAACACTGGCGGACATCAATGCCCGACATGAGGATATCATGAAACTAGAAGCAAGTATTAAAGAACTATACGAAATGTTCATGGACATGGCCATGTTGGTTGAGAGCCAGGTACGTTCATCCAACGAAAAATTATTATTATGTTGAAAACATGTTGTATTGTTAACGATGTTTTATTATTTAATATTATTTATTTATTTATTATTTGTATTCTTCCAGGGAGAAATGGTAGATCGCATAGAGAACAACATAGAAACAGCAAGAGCGAATGTCGACTCCGCTGTTTCAGACACAAAGAAAGCAGCTGCATATCAAGCTGCAGCAAGAAGAGTGAGTTTAATTGTTTATTTTATTTTTATTTATTTTTATTTCCAGAAAAAGATCTGCATGATTACTGTTGGTTCAGTTGTTGGAGCTGTCGCCGCATATTATATTGGCAGCAAATTGGGCATGTTCTGATTTTAGGTTTTGTGAACATTTTATCGTCAAATTACTTTACTTTTTTGCTACATCGCGTAGTGTTTTCAATTTTTGTAAATTTAGATGCTTCCTAAGCAATTCAAAACAATAGACGTTAATAATTTTCTGTAATACTCATATTTTCTCTATTTTTAAAACAACCATCACTTCCTATGCAATATGTTTCCATTTCTATACATTTCTAGTCGCTTAAAAATCTTTCAATTCACTGCAAATAAACAATCAATAAACATATAAGTGAATAATAAAAATAATAAAATTCACGGCAAATTAATCGACCCAAAAGATTGTAAATATACATCGTCAACTTTTGTTTCTTGCATTCGAATCTTTGAAAATGGACTTTTCCTCTTTCTGGATTCGTGACATTTATCATTCGACGCTACGACATTTCTGTAAATCAATGTTATTGATCTCGTATTCACCGTAATCTGGCACACACACATAAACACGCACACACACACACAAATTTAAGCACCGGAAACGACCAGCATACCAGTTATTGAATATGAATAATAGACTCAATGCCCCACATTCCATGAAGGATCAATAAGGTAGTCTTGAGTAAAATGTTCGCACACACGCAGTCTCACACTCTCAGACATACAAACCCACACAGATGCAAACACTAAATAGATAACAAATTATTAAAATTTGATTTTCGAAAATGAATGCCGACTTTGTTTTTATTAAACGCAAGCGAACATCAAAATTACTAACAATCAAAACCGGAATTGGTTAATTGCAAATAAAACATACAATGTCTTGGTTTCTCTTCGTGGGCCATATAAAGCGGCGGCCAAAGATGTGGAAATACGATCCCAAAGTGACATAATTTATCGTACGTTGATTATTTTATTTGATTTTTTTCAATTGCAAAACACAAAATTTATCTTATGTGCGACAATTGCTAATCTTGCACCATTGTGTTACGGATGTGCAATGAACATTGTGTGTGTGTGTGAGTGTGTGTGTGAGGTGTCATATGGCGCACGTGAACCTATTTGACAAAGTTTTATGCCTCTTAACAAATAATGCACGCACACACACAGAGAAATATTAGCACACTGCAGCAGTTTTCATCATCTACTGTGTCAATAGACAAGAGGGAGGCATTGAAGGTTCCGTATATTTTAATGCAGCTGCCATTAGCAGATTGATCTAAGATTTTTCTGGTTCATTGAGGGAAATTTTTAGATTTTGAATATCGATAAAAGTTTTGTGTACTTTTACAATATATTTTGAACGGATTTTGAAATTTATTTCCAAATAACACCGTTCGAGAATGTACAATTTTGATAAGACAGAATAAGTTCTTTCGGCGACCCATCCTGACTTTTGAAACCAATCTCTTTAATGCTGACATGTTACCGAATTCTTTGACAAACAAGAATATATTACTTTTCGTATCGAAATAAGCAACAGCATGCTTATTCTATTAAGTAAGCTGTCATAATTTGACACAATTTTCATGGAAACTTCTCATAGACTCGAGTTATTTTAATTTATGACACACCGAATAAGTATATCTTGAATATATAAATTGAAATATCGCACAATTCGTTCAACAGATAATGAATTTTAAAGCTCAAGCTTTTGTAGTTAATGAAAGTTCAAATTGCAAATGTAAAGTACGGACCAAAACAGGAACGCATATATTTTTTCTGAAACTAAAGTGATTCGGCACAGAATATTCAGTGTTCACAACAAAATTTCTTTTTCTTACAATTCTGTTCATTTATATTTTAATTTCGTACTTACAGACCTCCAAACGCACACAATGACGATAAAATAACAAAACAATTGAATATGCACGGATAAATTGTGACAAATCATTGATTCTATTATTTTTACAAATTTTGTTCCCGCAAAACATTCATCTACAATAACAATACATTCCAACAATGCCTCGTGATCGACTTGCCGCACTCAAGCAGGTTTGCGAATTCGTTTCCTTGTCTTCCGTTTTATTTCATCGATGTTTTTGTATTCACGATTTTACAAAGACATTTTGTATTTGTACATAATAGTCTTTATATTCCATCCGTTCAAAAGTTGAATACAGATTCACTCAAGCAAATGCTTCTTGAGTGAATTGCTATTTGTAGAAATTGCAATTTTTATTCCTGCTTAATAATTAATTATGATTAATTTCTAATTGCAGGCTGCTTCACAAGAAGATGGTGACGAGATGGTCGAAATGGATGGCGGACACGGAACCGGTGGCGCGTTTATGGAGGAATTCTTTGAACAGGTTCGTGTTCGTTTACTAATTTTTGTTAAACAATGGTTCGCAAACTCATTTCGTTTACTTCCCCGCTGTTGCAATCTTTGTCCGTTGTTTCGTGCGTCAAAAAATCCTAACATGCCTGAATGTGTTTATGCAGCTGAATACACATATTTGTGTGTATGCTGTGCCGCGGAATTTTGTATTTTATTATTGCAAAAATAAATTATGTGAAGCTCGATTGTGTGTGTGTGAGAGAACGCGCACGCGAAACGCCTACGAAATATTTGTGACGTTAGAAGCTTTTTTATCGTTTTAATAAGAAAACAGGGAGTTGTTTCTATTTTCGGACAAAATTATGAGTTTTAATGGGAATTTGTTACGTCTAAGTCACATATTAAGTTATAGCTTATTCAACCCACGCGTAGTAGTTTAATGCGTTATGCAAACACACATTTTACAATTCTGAGTGCTATGATTGATCGGATTTCAGGAAACTTTTTGTCATTTTCTCTACAAATTTGAAGAATTCCCGCCGGGTTTTGCTAATGATCCGACCCATTTGCTGGTCTTTTGCATTCGCAACACACAATAGTGATGCAATGAATCTTATTCCCAACATACACACACAATATGACAAAACGTGCGACATCACGCAAATTTGTATTTGAATTTGCGATATACTCCAGAATATGTGCGTCCCAGTTTGACCCTTGGGACTCTGTTGTGTGTGTGTGTGTGGCGAAGACGACTAACTCTAAGGCGCTTGTTGCTTGAGCATCTTTGCATGTGCAACTTAGCATGCGTGTGTGTGTGTGTGTGTCGCCAGACTTCTTTGCACACACAAAGTAGACATTAGCCGTGCATTTCTGCTGCTGCTCCCGCTGAATAATATAAGCGGCCTTTATATGCCTGCGTGTGTGTTTTATTTGATCGACCCACGCTAAAACAGTTGGGGTTACACGTGTGTGTGTGTGTGTGTGTGATATATAAACGACGAGTCGTGCGCCACTAACGTTGACCGTCTCTGTGTATGTGTGTGTGTGTGTGTGTGTGTGTGTGTGTGTGTGTGTGTGTGTGTGTGTGTG
>JADMIO011064036.1_pt1 | contig 22224 bp, 17 predicted proteins | sample 8958161 | NCBI WGS metagenome assembly JADMIO01 (sample SAMN16585339, study PRJNA669376) | soil metagenome | isolation source: Crop rotation soil | place: USA: Cullars Rotation, Alabama | collected 2011
CGCGACAACTTGTCCACGTGGAATTCTAAGCTTAGGATCCCAATGTGCTGGAAAGGGCGTTCCAGATCGCCGCGGCCACTCCCGCTCCGGCCGCGGCCACGTCCTTCATTGTGAAGGACGCTGCCCGCAGCACGTCCGTGGCCCTCGTTGCCACTGACTCCGGACCGTTGCTCCGTGCCGATCAGCTCAAGCCCGTTGTGCCGGTCACCGTCACGCACGTCACCGACGCGCGCTGGATGATGATCATCAATGGCACGGCCATCGAAGTTGAAGACGGTTTGCGCTTTGCGCGCGTGGGCGAGCAGACGTACCAGCTCGCGGTAGCACCGCAGGTTCGCAAGAATACCCTGTACGTGCCGCTGCAGTTGATTGCCGAAATCGTTCCGCGTGTCGCCACGAATCTCATATGGGACGCCGAGCACTTCGAGCTGCGCGCCTTCTCCGTTCCTGAGCGCGTTGCGTCTCGTGAGCCACCGCAGACGCCACGTCGCAGCAGTCCATCCACACTGCGCAGCGGACCTCAGGATTCGGATCGCACCGAGCGCGCGCCGGTCGTTGCCGCGCGTTCCACGGTGAGCAATACTGCGCTTCGCGCGCGCCGCCTCGTGGTGGTCGATGCAGGACATGGCGGGCCCGATGGCGGCATGCACGGTCCCATTGGTGACGGTCCGGCCGTGCTCGAGAAGAACGTCACCCTGAACGTCGCCAAGCGAGTGGGCGCCGCGCTCAATACGCGCGGCATCGACGTCCGCTATACGCGAACCACCGATACGCTCATTGCGCTTTCGGATCGCGGCCGTATTGCCAACGATGCGCATGCTGACCTGTTCGTGAGCATTCACGTCAACGCGGCCAATCCGGGCTGGAAGGATCCGGCAGGGGCGCGCGGGTTCGAGACGTACTTCCTGTCCGAAGCCAAGACGGAAGACGCGCGTCGCGTGGAAAAAATGGAAAACGAAGTGGTGCAGTTCGAGTCTGGCCCATCGGCCAAGGCCGGTGAGCCCCTCAGCTTCATCCTCAATGACATGGCGCAGAACGAGCACCTGCGCGAAGCGAACGAGCTCGCCGACATCATTCAGCGTCGCGTCGGACAGGTGCATCCGGGGCCAAGCCGCGGTGTGAAGCAGGCGGGTTTCCGAGTACTTGTCACGGCATTCATGCCCGCAGTACTGGTGGAGATTGGATTCGGTACCAATCCCAGCGACGCGGCGTACATGACGAATCCCGCCAAGATGGACGAGCTCTCCAGTGCGATTGCCGACGGTGTTCTCGAGTATCTCAAGCGGTACGAGCGACGGGTGTCTGCCACGACTCCTTCCACCGTAACGAGCGTCGGACAACGGTGAGCGCGCACCGCGGTTCGCTCGCGGTGCAGGTAGCCGGTCTCGATTTCCAGAATCCAGTCGTCCTCGCCGCGGGGACTGCTGGTTATGGCCGGGAGCTCGATGACATCGTGCATCTCCGTGCACTCGGCGGCCTTGTCACGAAAGCGGTGAGCCCCGAGCCACGCGGTGGAGCACCAGCACCACGTGTCGCCGAGTTCGAGGGGGGGATGATCAATGCGGTGGGCCTCGCGAATCCAGGTGTTGATTCCGTTGTTGCCGACCACCTGCCATGGCTCTCCACGTCGCTCCCGGCCGTTCGCAAGATTGCGAACATCGTTGGCTTCGCCGTCGAGGAATTCGCGTTGGTCATTCGCAAGCTGGATGCAGCGCTGTCGTCGAGTGCGCCCGCTGCGCTCGACGCGTTCGAGTTGAACGTCAGTTGCCCGAATACCAAGAAAGGGGGCATGGAGTTCGGTGCGGACTTCGGGTCGCTTGCGGACGTCGTGACGACCGCGCGCGCCGCGACGAAGAGGCCGTTGTTCGTGAAGCTGTCACCCACCTTGCCGGACATCGCGAAGAGTGCGCAGGTCGCTGCGGATTCTGGGGCCGACGCCATTACGCTCGTGAACACCATTCCCGGCCTCGTGATCGATGTGGCCAGGAGAAAACCTGCACTCGGCTTTGGGAGTGGCGGGGTGAGCGGTGCCGCATTGCGTCCGGTAGGTGTGCTCGCCACTTGGAAAGTCCGACGTGCGGTGCGTTTGCCGATCCTGGGCATTGGTGGAATCTCCACCGCCGACGATGCCCTTCAGTACATCGTGGCTGGCGCATCGCTCGTGGGAGTTGGAACGGCCATGTTGCGAGATCCACGAGCGCCGGAGCGGATTGTGGGCGGACTTCGCGACTGGTGTCATGCCCATGGCGTGGCCAACCTTCACGAAATTTCCGGTACACTGGAGTATCCGACATGAGTACCTCGACCATTCCCATCGTCGCGCTTGACGTTGCGCGGGGAAGTGACGCGCTCCGGCTGGCGCGATCATTTGGCGAGAGCTGCCGCTTCTTCAAGGTTGGAAACGAGTTGTTCACTGCGGAAGGTCCCGCCATCGTGCATGCGCTGCGCGAAGAGCTCGGCGCCGATGTGTTTCTCGACCTGAAGTTTCACGACATTCCCAACACCGTGGCCGGCGCGGTCCGGAGTGCGGTGACAATGGGAGTGCGGCTCCTGACCGTTCACACGAGCGGGGGCGTGGACATGCTTCGCGCTGCGCGGGAGGCGAGCCGGGGGAAGTGCGGTGTTCTGGGCGTCACGGTGTTGACGTCAATGGAAGCGCAGGATGTTGGATCCGTCTGGGGCCGAAGCGGCGTGCAAGTGCATGACGAGGTATTACGGCTTGCGGGCATTGCACACGAGGCTGGTTTGCATGGGGTTGTCTGCGCTGGACCGGAGGCCGAGATGGTGGTGCGGTCGTATGCGGATCTGGCGGTGCTTGTGCCGGGTATCCGGTTGGCGGGAGCTGCCGCGCAGGACCAGAAGCGGGTGATGACGCCTGCTGCGGCTCAGGCCGCAGGCGCGCGATACATCGTGCTTGGGCGGGCGGTGACGGCCGCGGCGGATCCGAAGGCCGCGATGCGAGAGGTGCTGGTCAGCTTGTCGGCTTGAGTGTCGGAAGGCCCAAGTCGTGGGGTTGCCTTATGTTAGCCTCCTGATTATCGTACGAGTCTGGCTCCAAAAACCTCACGTTTTGCACCGATGGTGTTCTTGTGAAAGTCCGCAGCAGCGTGAAGCCGATCTGTGAGCACTGCAAGGTTGTCAAGCGCAACGGCGTGACTCGCATCATCTGCAAGCGCAATCCAAAGCATAAGCAGCGTCAGGGCTGAGAATGGCTCGTATTGCTGGTATCGATCTCCCTCGCGACAAAAAGGTTGAGATCGGACTGACCTATATCTTCGGCATCGGACGCGCGTCCGCTGTGGAGATCATTGAGAAGGCTGGTATCGACGCGTCGTTGCGTGTGCGCGACTTGTCGGATGCCGACGTGAACCACCTCCGTCAGGTCATCGAAAAGGATTACCGGGTCGAGGGTGCGCTGCGTACGGAAGTGTCCATGAACATCAAGCGATTGATGGACATCGGCTCGTATCGCGGAACGCGTCATCGCCGTGGCTTGCCGGTGCGTGGACAGCGGACGCATACCAACGCCCGCACGAAGAAGGGACCGCGCCGCGCGATTGCCGGCAAGAAGAAGGTGACCAAGTAATGGCGACAGGAAAGAAGACCAAGCGTGTCGTCGAGGCGGAAGGTGTCGCCCACGTCAACGCGACGTTCAACAACACCACGATCACCATCAGCGATTCCCGCGGCAACGCAATCGCATGGGGTTCGTCGGGCAAGGCTGGCTTCAAGGGCTCCAAGAAGAGCACGCCGTTCGCTGCCACCGTGGCGGCAGAGCAGGCAGCTCGCGAGGCGCTCACGGCCGGTGTGAAGCGGGTGCACGTGCGTGTGCAGGGTCCGGGCAGTGGCCGTGAGTCGGCCATTCAGGCGCTTGCCGCAGCGGGGCTCCAAGTGAAGTCGATCAAGGATGTCACGCCGATTCCGCACAACGGCTGCCGTCCCCCGAAGCGTCGGAGAGTCTGAGAACATGGGTCGCTATACAGGTCCAAGCTGCCGCCAGTGCCGCCGCGAGGGCACCAAGTTGTTCCTCAAGGGCACCAAGTGTTTCACCGAGAAGTGCCCGGTCGAGCGTCGTCCGTATGCGCCAGGCCAGCACGGCCAGGCCACGGCGCGTCGTCGCAAGGCGTCGGAATATTCCAAGCAGCTGCGTGAGAAGCAAAAGATCAAGCGCATCTACGGCGTGAGCGAGAAGCAGTTCCGCAATACCTTCGAGCGCGTTGCATCGCAGCCCGGTATCGCTGGCCACAATCTTCTCGCAGCACTCGAAACGCGTCTCGATAACGTGGTGTACCGCATGGGCTTCGCCGCCAGCCGCAAGGCCGCGCGTCAGCTCATCCGTCATCGCCATGTCGAAGTCAACCAGAAGTCGGTCGACATCCCGAGCTTCAACGTCGAGCCGGGGCAGGAAGTCCGGATGCGCGTGAAGTCCCGCGAGAACGCATCGGTCATCACTGCGCTCGATCAGTCGTCGCGTGGTGCGCCGCTCTCGTGGATCGCGGTGGACAAGGAATCGTTCAGCGGCAGAGTGCTCGAGCGCCCGGCGCGTACGAGCATCCCGATTGCCGCGCAAGAGCAGCTTGTAGTCGAGTTGTATTCGAAGTAAGCAGGAAACAGGAACACAGGTCGCTTCGCTGCTAGGTCGTTCGCTTCGCTCACTGCTAGAAAAACGCCTAGCAGCGCCCGGCGAAGCCAGTGCGACCCAGCAGGGAGTCCCGAAGGGACGAGCGACCTGAGTTCCTGAGCACCTTCAGTTGGTCGGGGCCCAAACCCCTTCACGAGTCTACCGCGCGTTTGGGGCGAGGTAGAGCGTTTCTTCTGGTGTTCGACCGTCAGACCGTCCGACTGTCACACCATGAAGAATGACCCGAACAAATCTTACCGTCATGCCTTCTACGATCGATCTCCGTGGTCTTGTCCGTCCGCAGCTGGTTGAAGCAACCAAGCGCGAGGACAACCCCAACGTTGCTGAATTCCGGCTCCAGCCGCTCGAGCGTGGCTTCGGCCACACGCTCGGCAATGCAATGCGTCGCATGCTGCTGTCGTCGCTCCGTGGCGCAGCCGTCTGGGGCGTGCGCATCGACGGCGTGGTGCACGAGCATCAGACCATTCCCGGTGTCGTCGAAGACGTGCACCAGATCATCGGCAACCTGAAGACGCTCACGCTCACCCTCGCGGATGACGTCGAGAATGCCGTCCTGCACATCAAGCGCGATGGCGCCGGTGCGGTCACGGCGGGTGATGTCGCCTCCGTCTCGGGTGTTCGCATCGTCGATCCGTCGCACCACATCCTGACCCTGCAGGATGATCGCGACCTGAACATCGAGCTGTACGTGAACAAGGGCCGCGGGTATGTCGAGTCGGATCAGCATCCGCTGGATCGCGGACTGCCGGTGGACCTCGTTCGTATCGACTCCATCTACAACCCGGTGCGCCGCGCCAACTTTGCCGTCGCCGAGACGCGCGTTGGGCAGCGCACGGACTATGATCGCCTGACGCTGACGGTCGAGACGAACGGCACGATCTCTCCAGAAGAGGCCGTGAGCTATGCCGCTGCGCTCGCGCAGACGCACTTCCAGTACTTCGTGGAGTTCGGCTCGCACAGCTCAGCGCCATTGGGCACCGGCGCCGGTGAGGGCGGTGGTGCCGATGGCCCGCGTCTTCAGAGCCTGCTCAAGACGCCCATCGACGACCTCGAGCTCAGCGTTCGCTCGGTGAACTCGCTCAAGAACTCCAATATCCGGAGCCTTGGCGATCTCGTTCGCCAGACGGAAAGCCAGATTTTGCAGGTCAAGAATTTTGGAAAGAAGTCGCTCCAGGAGATCGCCGATCTTCTCGAGCGTGAGGGATTGAACTTTGGGATGCGGTTCGAGGAGAATGGTGATGGTGTGCGGGTGCTCGATTGGGGCACGCCACCGAGCCAGGCTGCCGCTGCCGCGCCAGACGACGAAGAGGAATAAGGACAATGCGTCACCGGAAGGCAGGGCGGCAACTGCGCCGCACGAGCGAGCAGAAGCTCGCGCTCATGCGCAACCTCGCGACCTCGCTCATCGAGAGCGAGTCGATCGAGACCACCGAGGCCAAGGCCAAGGAGCTGCGCCCGTTCGTCGAGAAGCTCGTCACCAAGGCGCGCTCGGGTACACTGCACGCCCGTCGTCTCGCGGGACGCCACATCCAGAAGCGCGAAGCAGGGCCTCGTGGGTGATTTGATTTCACCGGCGAGAAATTGCTCAAGCCAATCGCGGCGCAACTTGTCGCCGGTCCAAGTCAGATTGGGAATAGGCGGCGCGGGCTGCCCGCTCTCGCCTTCCTCCTCGATGAGCGCTCGACGCGGGGAGATGACGAGGTCGCGATCGTGACATGCGTTGCAACGAAATTGTTTAGTAAGCAGCGCGGCGGTATCCATTTTAGAGTGCAAATCGATCTGGCCATCATTGAACTGCAAGATGCTCGCCGCGGCATTGCGCTCCTTTACGGTGAACTCGAACCTCACCTTGCCGTTGTTTTGGGGAGACAGGCAGCCGCGCTCGATACTTTGGATCGCGATCAGGGGGCTTCGCTCAGATTCTTCGCTGTGACATGAGGCGCATCGCAGTTCATTAAACCGCACCTTGCCGCGAGCAGCATTGCCAGCAGGAACGGTTGACGCTGGGAGTTCATTCACCCGAGTTTGTGAAATCAGATATGCCGCCAGTGACCGGGCTTCATCGTCCGAAAGACCAAAGTCGGGCATGCGCGATGCTGGCGCGTGAGCGGTTGGGTTCTTTAAGAACTCGACAAGCCCGGGTGACGTGAACTTTTTCGCCGTGAATTGCAATCCAACGCGATCATAAGCATCGGGCTCTGTCGACGACGCCAGGCGATGGCAACTGAGGCAGCCAAGCGTTTCAAAGAGACGGCCACCCGCCGAAACCGCGTCGTCGTCTGGTGCCGGCGTCGTCTTACCTAGATCGCCTTTTGTTTGTGAGAACAGATACGCGGACAAATCGGCGATATCCGACTTCCCTTGGTCGTCGCTGCTAAGCAAATGCGGCATCCTCGCATTGGCTCGAACGGCTGAGGGGTTAGCCAGCCATGCAGCAAACCAGTGAGGCGAGAGGCGGTTCGCCAGGTCATCGAGTTTCGGCGCGGCGAACCATTTTTGAAGCGAGTCGCGCGAGAATTTCGTAAAGGAATCGACCGAATGACAAGCCGCGCATTGATGCTCCGCCACGATTCGCACCCCTTCGCGCTGCGAATGGTTCGCTTCATTTACCGGCAAATGAAATAACGCAGCGGGTGGCAGAGGCTCCCAGGGGAAGCCGTCCCCCTTCCACAAAATTCGCAAACGCGCGGCGCCATCCCCCGGATTTGCAAGGCGAATTTGCAGGCGGTTGTATCCTTTGGCCAACCGGACATTGTCGATCCGCGCCGGCACGCCCTCGCGAACTTCGCCCGACCAAACTTCTTTGTCGGATGCGTTGAGTGAGACTTGTCCCGCGCCTTGGATTTCGAAAGAGTATTCGTCGCTAAAAGGCGCCGAAATCCATCCTTCAGCAACCGCGGTGAAGGGACCGGGCTTGAGAAACGCCGTCGGCGGTTCGCCGGCGTCTACCTGGAGCGCGGCCATGCGCCGCGTGACGACGTCGGTCCGCTGCTGCGATTGGAATGTCCATCTCAATCCGGTTTGCAGTTCTTTAACGCTCGACTCCGTAAGGCCGGAGGCCGCGAGCGAGTTGTGTGATGGCGCCTCCGGCAACATTTCCGGTCGCACCGCATGAAGCGTATGCAAATACGTCTGTTTCAGCGGCTTGCCATCCGCTGTGCGAATTCGATATTCGACTTGCACCTGATTCGCGGGCCGTAGCGGTGGGGTTCGCAGCGATAGCGTCTTGCCGTCTTCGGAGAGCGTTGCCGAAAGTACGTCAAGTTCGTCGCGTCCCTCTTCGCTGTCATTGGAGACTCTGTAATCGCGCGAGCCATAGCCTGACGAGTAATGATAGTTCCACGTCTCTATTCGATAGCTACCGGGATCGATCACGGATTTTCGATCGAGGGGGGTATCGAAGGTGAAAACAAATCCGTTGCCGCGTGATTCGACACTCACAGGCGCTTCGACGATTGGCTTGCCGGTGTAGCGTACGCGCGCTAAACAGCCGTCTTGTGCCGCGCGAGTGACCCAGCCTCGTGAACCGCTGACGTAGAGCGCGCCGTCGTAGGGGCTGAAGCGCCCGCGCATGATGCCGGAATCGAATTCGAGCGGTAATGAGACAGCGCCGGCCTGCCGAACGCCGTTTACGATCTCTTCGTAGATCGGCAGAATTCGACATTGTCCATACGAGAGGTGGAGCATTTTTCCGCTGAGCGGGCCGAAGACGCCCTTTGGTATCCAAACCTGCCCGCCGCAGGAGTTATCCATGCGGCGCGAAAAGTAGATTATTGGCGGCGTGAAGCCAAGCGGGCGATCCGCGCTAACCTTGGGTCCCTGGTATCCAAAATGATCGCCGGCTTTCGAATAGGCGAGAAATGACGCCGGCGTCCACTCGCCTTCTTGCGGCGCAACCGTGAATTCATCGCTGGGACTCGCCCCCATGCCATTGGGATTTCGCAAGCCTGTGGCGATCGTTTCCACTTTCGTGCCATCTGCGGAGACTTTTTGCAGCCCCTTCACTGCATCGAGAAAGTAGAAGTTGCCTTTGGAATCCGATTCGAGGCAAGTGGCGTAGTCGTGGCCGCCGGTGGGGGTGTCCCAGAGGTTGCAAAAGCATTCGTAGCGATCGGCGATGCCATCGCTATTCGTATCGACTAAGCGAGTGATCTGATCTCGACCGAGGACGAAGATCTCGCCGTTTCGCACGCGAATTCCGAGCGGCTGAAACAGGCCTGTGGCAAACCGAGTCCAAGTAATTTCGTCGAGATCATCATCGACACCTTCAACGAGCCAGACATCGCCATGCAGCGACGAGACGATCATTTTGCCTGGCGCGAGAAAATCGTGGCCGGTGATGAAGAAGAGGGCTTTATCGGGATTTTCAAACGGAAGCGGAATGCGGTCGATGACGAGCGCGGCATTGTCGGGACTGCGCGTTCCTTTGGTTTTGTAGATGCTTTTGCGAGCGGCGACGGCAGGTTCACCAAGTCCGTCTCCGGGTGAAGAATCGAAGCCGTACAATACGCGCAGATTTTGTGGTGTCTTGGACTCGGGAATGACAATTCCCACGAGTTCGCGTCCGTTACTCTGGGAGCGTCTCAAAGTCATCGAAACGCCCTCCGCTCTGACATAGAGAGCCGTCTGGTTTTTACCGCGATTTCTCTTCAGATCCACTACGTTCTTGGTTTGTGAGAAGACTTGCGCGGAGTCTGAAAGCCAAAAAGTCAAAGGCTTGGAGTGAGGCTCAATCGTAAATCCACGAAAGAGACCAGTTACACCATCCTGAGTTTTCGAGGTCCAAACTTCCTCACGAATGGAGACTCCCTCTACTTGGTAGGCAAGTTGTGGCCGATCGCCGTGTGGCAGATATACCTGAAATGAGTGCTTTAGAGGTTTCGCCTCTTCGGTTCCCCAGCCAAGGTCGGCCGGCAATTCGAGTTTCATAGCGCCATCCGGGCGAGGCGGCGCAATGATGCCATAGCGTGCGGGGTCAAATTTCAAAAAGCCACCGGACCAAACCGCGCGTAGCGCGCATGTCTGCGTGTCATAAGCCGCGGTGAGTTCCATTTTTGGACCGAGTCGCAGTGTCAGGCCCTTGGCAATGGTCCCGCTCGCCAAGGGCAAAATACTCGCCAAGTGCCGCCCGTGATTGGTCAGTTTCCAACGATCATCGGCGGAGTCCGATTCCTCCCACCCGAAGCCGACACCTTTATGGCTCCAGTGGCCCTCCTTGGGCTGCGAAAGTTCGATCGATTGTTTTGCCTCCGGCACGACAGCAGGCGCAGCGGATTCATGGCGCCCCGCGGCCGAGCTATCTTGTAATTTGCCATCTTTTAGAGAGTCGAGATGCCATAACAAAAGCGTGGCATCGTCCGCTTTGGCTGGTTCACTCGTTGGCTTGATTTCGAGGATGCCGCGACGAATGCGAAGTTCATCGATTACGCCGTCACAGCCGATGCCTCCTTCGACCAGACGACCGACGGCGACATTCCCTGGCTTCGATCCGGCAAAACCTCCCTTGAGCGGTGCGTCAAGCGATTTGGCGCCATCGACATAAAGGGCGATCCGATCGCGATCAAGTTGCATGGCCACGTGATGCCACTTCCCATCGACGATCGACTTCTCTGTTTTAAATTCGCCACCGCGCGCGGGCAGATAGGCACTCAATGCACCGCTGCCTGCGTAGCTATACAGTTCCCAGTGGCTCGGAGAAGACTTCGCCTCCGAAGCGATAATGATATTGAAACCGTCCTTGTTATCGAGCTTAACCCAGGCATCGACCGTCTGCGGAGGATTGCGAAGTTCTTCCGCGTCCGGCGCCAGCGCGCCGCCACTTAGGCCGTTGAGTGCTTTGCCGAACTTGCCCTCGACGAGCCGTTCCTTGGAAACGGCGGGCGCCGTCGGAGCAACGGCCACCGGTTTCGGCGGCAAGAGTTGGGTCTCGATCGATTCCGCAAGCAGCATTGAAGGTCGCTTCGCGCTCCAAGCGACTGCCCGCCGGAGCATTTCGCGCGGGCCGAATGCGTCATAGGTTTTCTCGCTGTGACCCAAGAGCGTCTGGAATACACGTCCGTCGCCGTAATGATACGTCCAGGCGAGCGGTTCGTCGCGCTTCGTGTCTTTGGAGAGTGCAGTGATGAGCGGTTCGATCGGCTCGGCGCCATCCTGGCGATAGTAAAGTTCATCATCGATCTCAAACGGCCCGATGCCGCGAGTGAGTTCACTCGCGAGGTTCGAGGGAGTGACGGTGAAGCGCCCGAAGGCGTCGTGACCGCTCTGCGCCTCGCCTTTGCCGTGATGATTCCAAACGCGGCGGACGAGTTTGCGATATTCGGGCCAATCCGATTCACCGGCCATCGGCAGCGAAAAATTCCACGCTCCGTTGGCGAAGTGCACGAGAATCAAACCGCCGCCCTTCGCGACAAAGTCGGCGAAGGCGACTCGCCCTTTATCGGAAAGCGGCTTGCTGTCGTGCCAGTTGGCGTAATTGTTTTGGATGAGCACGTCGTACTTGGCGAGCGTGCCGGTTGCGAAGATTTCCGGATCAATGGTGACATCCACCTTGATACGCGGATCGAGTTCCAGCAACGCTTTGATCGCGGGTGTCGTCTTCTTCCAGTTGTGCCACTCGTGCGCTTCATTGCCGGTGAGCAATAAAACGCGTATTGGCTTCTCATCAAGCTTCGCTTTGGCTGTTCCTTCAACGCCGCTCAGCGCGACGCAGATTTCCGGGCGGCTGTAATATCTGGCTTTGACGCCCTCGTCCGGCGGCTCGAGTCCCGCGGTCCAGACCAGCGCATTGAGGACCAGTGTTCGAAACGATTCCTGTTCCCAGTTCGAATAGAAATGGCCGCAGGTTGTGCCAAAGCCGCGCCCCCCGCCGGGCCGTTCTTTGGCCCAAGCAACAACTTTGCCCTTGTCCTCGCGCCCAGGCAGTTCCGCGACTTCCCAGAGCGGAGTCACGGTTTTGTCGCTCGCAAACCGAATGTTGAAGTAAAACTCCTCTTTCATCTTGAACGGCTTTACGCCGCGCACGACCGGATGGCCTGGCGTCGGTAGCGTCACATCTGCGTCGCGCGTCTCGATCGCGGAATACCATTTCTTTTTGCCATCTTCCTCCCAGTCGAAGTAGCCACCAGTCCATTCGAGGGACTGTGCGGCGTACTTGTCAGGACCGAATGTCGAAAAATGAATCGCGGCAAAACCGCAGCCGCGTCTGACCTGCCGCTCCACCTGCGCCAGATTCGCGGGCGACTCAAAGTGCGGGGCTTCTGAGTAGAGGTCGCCATCGCGGCCATCAGACACGACTAGGATGGTGTCCGCGTCGTCGAGCGTTTCCGGATTCTTGGGAAACCCGTCGAGATGATATTCGACCTTCAGCTTCTCGGCCACGTTCGAGTTATCCAGCATTACCTTCAGCAGCTTTACCGACCACGGATAATCATGAATGCCGTTGCCCTCCGGCCCGTGGCTCTTCTTACCGGCGATCAGCACGATTTTCTTGGAACTGTCCGCGGCAAATGCGGGGAGCGACCCGCAAAGCAGTAAGCAAACAGCGCTTAGGACGCGCAGCATGGAAGCTCGCCTCATCAGGAATAGAGTGCGCCCGCGCTGTGCGTCGGCGCAGCCAGGCCATCGGGTGGGGCTTCGATTATAGCCCCCGCGAAGTACAACGCGCTAGTTAGTCAGCATCAAACGAGCACTGCTTCCGCAGGCGCGGTCAACTTACTGGGAAAACACAAATCGCGAAAACCGCTTAACAGAGCCATATCACTGCTAGGACGTCGGTGTTGTTGCTGCGACTCCAAGACCGTCTCCATCAGCCGTCGTCCTTCTGGCCAACGCACTTCCATGACCCGCGCGCAACTCTCCAGGAGTTGGTAGATCCGCGCGCGAGTAAGTCCCAAACGCGATGCCTGCGTGCGAACACTCTGCGACGGGCCCGCTAGACCAAATCGCTCTCGAACCAGGCTGTGGACGAGTTCCCCTAAATCGATTCGAAGCTGTTCCGTAATGGGAAGAGCAATGCGCTCTTGAATATCTTGCGCGTGAAGGAGAGCGCCTTGTCGTTCGATTTCCTCCAAATAGCGGCTTACAATTCGCATGCGTTTAGGTCCGAGTTTAATATCGAGGTGTGACGCGATCTCCGCACGCCCAAACGCCCGATCGATATCGTGGAAGATCTCGAGTACGACTCGAACTCGTTTTTCACCGTAGGTTCGTAGTTGCCGGATATCGCTGAGCGACGCTTCGAAGTACGTCGACAATGGCACTCGCCACAAGACGCTCGGTAGATCTTGTAGCGAACCTGCGAGGTGCCCCAAGAGTTCATGGCCAAGTTGGTTCCTGCGAGCGGACTCGCGCCATTGCGTCCACTCCAGCTCAGATACCGCCAGCGCGTCAAACGGGCCGATGCCCAAATGCTCCTCGCCGTTTGCAACGCGAATGGTCTGGGTGTCTGCTCCCTCTTCACCGCGAAGCAGCGAGCGCTCCATGAGTCGAATGAGAGCTTCGAGCTTTTTCGGCCCCACGCCGGCGGTAGCAGACAGTTCATCAAATGTCAGTTCGATCACCTGCCCCAACGTCTGAGGCATGAAGACCAGCGGTAATCGCCGATCTCGGGGAGTGGCCCAAAAAGCAAGCTGCCTTTTCCGGATGTCCGCGTTTTCGGGGCGAGAAATGGCGACGACGATCCGGTCATATTCGCTACGAAGCCGAAGGTCATCCAGCGTGCGCTGCCTTGCGGAAGGCATAGGGCGCTCTCCTAGAATCTTACGAGTTAGGCGCTAATGGAAGGCTGCGAGAGCGCGTGTTTCGCGGCTCGCCATGCAATTTCGCCCGCCCAACGAGGAGAGGATGTTTGGACCGTTGAAAACAGATGCTTGCGGTTTTGCCTGAGTTGCCTCCATTTTCCATCAGCCGCCTAAAATGAACAAGGTGCAAATTCGCCTTGTTTGCCAGCGTTTTAGAGCGACTTCCCCATTGCAGCCATTTTGGGGATGCGAAAATCACCTAAGCCCATTCACGCGAAACTCAATCTTAAGAATCTCGCTACCAGCAGCGCTCGAACCAGAAAGAAGGCTGTAAGTCCAACATGAAGATTGCTTACCTCACAGCTGGCGCCGCAGGAATGTTCTGCGGAAGCTGCATGCATGACAACACGCTCGCGCGTGCGCTAATCAAACAAGGCGTTGACGTGCGATTGATCCCGCTCTACACGCCCATTCGCACCGACGAAGACGACGTGAGCACCGATGAAGTCTTCTTTGGGGGGATCAATGTTTACCTGCAGCAAAATGTGCCCTTTTTCCGACACCTACCGCGTTGGATCGCTCGCGTGTTCGATCAAAGATGGCTGATTTCCTGGGCTACAAGGAAGTCGACGTCGGTACGCGCCGAAACGCTCGGGCCGCTTGCCGTCTCCATGCTTAAGGGCAAGGAGGGATTCCAAAGCACCGAGGTTGACCGCCTGGTGGAATGGCTCTCTGGCGACTTCAAGCCCGATGTCATCGTCTTTACCAATATGCTTATCGCGGGCTGCGCTCCGGCGATTAAGCAGCGACTGAACGCCAAAATCGTCGTCACGCTTCAAGGCGATGATATCTTTTTGGACAGCCTCACCGAACCTTATAAGTCGGCGGCTTTTTGCGAACTCAAAGAACTTTCAAAATCGGTTGACGCCTACATTTCCGCCAGCGAGTACTATGCCAATTACATGGCGCATTACCTCGACATTGATCGCAAAAAGATCTACGTCGTCCCGCTCGCCATTGACGTTGCGGACTTTGCCGAATTCGCCCCGCCACAACCGCTTCCTCAGCGGCCAGCGGGTCGCCCTCCTACGATCGGCTATCTTGCTCGCATCGCACCAGAAAAGGGATTTCACCTGCTTGTTGATGCTTTTCTCGAATTGCATCGGCGCGGAAACACCGATGTACGACTGCTCGCCGCCGGATGGCTTGGCGACCACCGGCGCGGCTATCTATACGAGCAAGTCGCGAAAATACGTAGGGCTAACGCAGAAGATCAATTTGGCTATTGGGGCGCCGTCAATCGTCTGAAAAAGCTCGACTTTCTGAAATCAGTCGATTTATTGAGCGTCCCCACAACCTATCAGGAACCGAAGGGTTTATTTGTCCTGGAGTCACTCGCGGCAGGCGTTCCGGTTGTCCAACCCAATCACGGAGCCTTTCCCGAAATTCTTTGCAGTACAGGTGGAGGAGTTCTGTTTACTCCGCATGATGTGAACGGGCTGGCTGACGCATTAGAGCAGCTTTTGGATGACCCTGCAGTTCGTGAGAACCTGGGCAACCGTGGGAGACAGGCTGTTCACTTGGGTCGCAATGCAGCAGTGATGGCGGTATCGCATCTTGACTTGCTGGAACAACTTACGGCGAAATGAACGGTCCGAGTTGGTCCAAAATTCGCAAGCTAAACGGCCGTTTTTACCCAGTCAAAATCTTTGAAAATCGCGACGAAAGAGTCTTGAACCGACGCTCAAAACGACTATAAATATCAGTGGCGCGGCATGAATCATTTGCTTTCTGCTACTAGCCAGTTGGTGTTGCGACCGACTTGTTAGGGGCGTTTTCTTCACTGGAGCTGGTTTATGCCCAAATCGATGGCCCCGCGTCGCGGGGTGAGTGGACGTTTTGCGTTCACGCTAGTGGAACTGTTGGTCGTAATCGCGATTATTGGCGTTTTGGTGAGCCTCTTGCTCCCCGCCGTTCAGGCTGCGCGTGAAGCCGCGCGCCGCATGCAGTGCACTAACAATCTGAAACAGATTGGTTTGGCGACGCATAATTTCCACGACACATACAACGTGATCCCGCCTGCAATGCTAGGCACGCAAAATGTGCAAAGCTTGGTGGATGGCAATATTACCGGCAAGGATCCTTTTAATCACCAGTTGACGGGAGGCTTAGCGCTAATCCTGCCATTTATGGAGCAATCCAACGTATCGAATCAATTTGCGGATTATGTCAGCGCGTTAAATCGCTATCCCGCAACGAGCTCGGAAAGCCTGATTTGGTGGAACCATGGAACGACGTGGGCGGCCGCGCAAACCAAGCTACCGATGTTCGCCTGTCCTTCGGACACAATGTTTCAAGACGTTCCCGATGCAATGTGGTTTGCGATGGATCCAACTGCAACCACCATGTACGGCTGGACCCTGGGGCCGATCGAGGAAACAAGAGGCCTGGGAACCACCAACTACCTGGGAGTTGGTGGGTATTTGGGCAAAACGAATGGCACCTACAATGCGTGGGCTGGCGTAATGCTGCCGCGCCACTCAAAGGTGACGATGGCCTCGATTACGGATGGTACCAGCAACACGCTTCTTTTCGGCGAAAGCACGGGAAATCCGCGCCAGAAGGTGGTTGGCTCAATCAATGCGTATTGCTGGTTTGGCAACTTCAATATGGCAACAGCGTGGGGACTCGCGCCGCAAAATGCGAATTGGTGGACCTTTTCTTCCCGCCACGCGATCGTCAATTTCGTGCTTTCCGATGGCTCAGTGCGAGGAGTGTCAAAGTCTATTACCAACGGACAACTGCGAACTTTCGCAGGAAAGGCAGACTCGGAAATCCTTAACGCAGTGGACTAAGACACCCATACTGCGTTGGATGGAGTTGTACAGCTAGGGCTCGTCGTACACGCACGACGAGCTAGTTTTCGCAGGCGTTACACAATAGGAGTTCTAATGTCGCGTATTTTAGTGGCGATGCTCTTACTGTTTGCAGTTGGGTGCGAGGGGGGAAATAAGGCGACTGCGCCAAAGAACCCCACACCAGTACGAGGCGCGGAGGCACCCCCACCTAAGGGCACACAAGCACCGCCGATCCCCCCATTGAACTAGGCTTCTATGAAATCTGCTGGAGGCGAACCGATGTTGCGATCGATTGCGTCTGGCTTCTCGATGTCTAAACAGGAGACCACTGGAGCTGAACGTCAATCTATAAGCAGCACTAAACACTCTCTCATTTTCTTGATTAGGGCGTTGGGTGTCTGATGGAGTCGCCAGCCACATCGCGATCCGTCAGAAATGACTTTGTCAAAGCTGCCGTAAGTGCCCCTACAACCACTTACGGCAGCTAACAAAGCGCCTAACCGCACTAAGTCGAGACGCTCTAAAAAAAGGCTCTTCATCGAGTCCACGTGGATTTTGCGCGCCCATCTATTGCAATCCGACTCGCTTAGTCTATGATGCGAGCGGCGCGGCATGTTGTAGGCATTGCTCGTTGCGAGGAGTTGCGCCCACGCGCGAGCGGCATTTGTTTTTCTTTTTTGGAGATGTGGCATGCCGTTTTTTGTGAAGCCTCGTTCGAGGCCCCGCTCCCGGTGCGCGTTCACCCTGGTGGAGCTGCTCGTTGTCATTGCCATCATTGGCGTTCTGGTCAGCCTTTTGCTTCCAGCAGTTCAAGCAGCACGTGAAGCTGCGAGGCGAATGCAGTGTCAGAATCAGCTAAAGCAGATTGCTTTGGCCACGCACAATTTTCACGACACCAATAGTCGTTTTCCACCGGGATTCTTGGGAGACAAACCCACAACGACGTCGGTTGCCACAGATACGGTCTCTTGGGCTGGCGTCTTACCTAATCTGCTGCCGTTCATGGAGCAGAGCAATGTTCGAGACCTGATTTTGGCGAATATGGACCCCAACGTGGCGCCAGCCGCAAGCAGTATGTGGGGACTGCTATCGAGTTGGACTGTCGCACAAACTCAAATTCCCAACTTCATTTGCCCCACAGATCCCGGGATGCAAGATGGCTCGGTCGCCTTCTATTCCTCACGCCTGTGGACCTATGACAACGGAAGCAGTTTTTCCATAACTTCCCGCGGTTATGGTTCTCCGCAGTTTGGCGCAACAAGCTATCTCGGCGTGGCTGGCGGCGGGGGCGACGTTACGCTGGGCGGCTGGGCTCCCTATAAAGGCATCTTCTTCAATAACTCCAAATCAACTTTTGCCTCCGTTACTGACGGCTCCAGCAATACGCTGCTCTTTGGCGAGTCACTCGGCGGTCCAAGATCTAAATCCCCTCGCGTAGTGACGTTTACTTGGATGGCCTCTGGCGCTTTACCCACGGCCTGGGGACTAGGCAATACCGTTGCCAATCCCACCACGGGGCCCATCAACGACGTCGCTTGGTATCAGTTCAGTTCACGCCACCCAGGAGTGGTGAACTTCGCAAGGGCTGATGGTTCGGTCAAATCGATTTCTCGAACGGTTGACGGCAACAGTTTTATTTTTGCATCGGGCAGGTCCGACGGTCGACTGCCGACGACTCCCGATGATCTGTAGTCAACTTCTCTTGAGCGTCTACTGCCCTAGAGCAAATGTTCTAGAGCAAAACTTCGAAAGGAACACTATGAAAGTGCGCATATTGATCGTCCTGGCCTTGGCCCTGTCATCGCTCGGATGCGACTCCAAGCCTAAACCTGTGGTTCCCGTCACGACCGGCCCCGCCACCCCTCCTGCGGAAAGTGCGATGGGGGCTTCAGGCGCGGCAGGCCCTGGCGCGGCGGCTCCCGCAGCTCCTCCACCGCCATAATTTTTGCGAGGACCATGCAAACTTGAACCCCTCGGCATCATTTTGATGGCGAGGGGTTTTTCATAGCCACAGATGATCTTGATTACTTCGGTAAGGCGCTCAGCCCAACATCACGCTTGCGAGCATTTTGGTCTTTTCCAATAGTGCATCAAATTGAGTGAAACTTAGCGTTTGCGCGCCATCTGACAGCGCTCGATCAGGGTCGGGATGGACCTCGATCAACAGTCCATCTGCACCTGCGGCAAGTCCCGCGAGCGCCATCGGCGCGACATACTTGCGTTTCCCGGTCCCGTGACTTGGATCAACCAACACCGGCAAGTGGGATACCTCCTTCACGCATGGCACGATCGATAGATCAAGCGTGTTGCGCGTGTGGTCGGCAAAGGTGCGCACCCCGCGTTCGCACAAAATGACTTGCTTGTTGCCGCCGGCGAGGATGTACTCAGCGGCCATCAGCCATTCTTCCAGCGTTGCCGACATGCCTCGCTTGAGAAGCACCGGCTTCTTCGCTTTACCCAGCCGCTTTAAGAGCGAGTAATTTTGCATGTTCCGCGCACCGACTTGAAGCACGTCCGCGGCCTGCTCGACCGCATCCGCGTGCGCCGATTCCATCACCTCGGTCACAATGCCGATTCCCGTTTTTTCTCGGGCTTTTTCAAGGATTCGTAGTCCCTCGTGCTCCATCCCCTGAAACGCATAAGGACTCGTGCGCGGCTTAAATGCCCCCGCGCGCATCAATTTGACGCGTCGCGAAATGAGATAGTCTGCGACTTTCAAGACCAGCTCCTCGCTCTCGACCGAGCATGGTCCAGCGATCATCGTGAATTCTCTGCCGCCGATCTGTGCCATCGGCAGCGCAACGATCGTGTCGTCCAAGTGCATCTCGCGGCTAGCGAGCTTGTAAGGCTTCGTGACTCGCAGCAATTCCTTCACGCCTGGCAAGCACGCGAGCCCCTCGGGATCGATCGCGCTGATATTTCCCGTAATGCCAATGGCAGTTCGCGTCGCTCCAGGCAGCGAGTGCGGCGTAAGCCCCATCTCCCGAATGATCTTCGAAACGTGCTCGACCTGCTCGGCCGTCGCCTGACTCGACATCACGATCAGCATGGCCGCGCCTCGCTATCTAAAAATGCTTAATCAGCAGACTTCGGCGGCTCACGCCGAAAAACCGCAACGACATCTTCAACGGGCACGACAAATAGCTGATTGTCCGATTCAAAATCGACCGGAATCGCATTCTTCGGATGAAAGAGCACCTTGTCGTACTGCCGCAGCGGCACGTTTTCATCGTGCTCGACCTGCGTTGAAATCGTCACGATCCGTCCGGTGATCGTCGGAATCTCGGCCTGATCCGGCAGGGCGATGCCCCCCTTGGTTTGCCGCTTCGGTTCATCCTTTCGCACCAACACGCGATTGCCAATCGGCTCAACATATTCGAGGGGCTTAGTCTTGCTCATGTGTTCCAGATTGCAACGCGATCGTGATGAGTCGCCGCCATGCAGGCTAAATAAGATGGAAAGCTCGCCAGACTACCCCGTTCAACTCACTTGAACAAGCGGTTTGGCCGCTCCGACGTAGAGCTAGAGTAGTTCGGAACATCTTGCCGTCAAACGACTTGCAGAGAGCCTGCTCTTGCCTAGACCCACGCCGCGATTGTCGTCTATGCTTCAGGGTGGACGTTGGTTTCCGCAATCGTCAGGCGCTTCAATGGACGGCCAAAAAGACGAAGCAACGCTAAAGTACGAAAAGGAGATCCGTCTCGGAATGGTTCTCCTGGGTGTACTCGCTTTTGCATTCGTCGGTGTCTTGGCCCGGCGCGTCTGGATGGAAAACAGCCAGGTCTCCGCATCCACGAAAAAACCCATCTATCTGAGCAAAGTCGAACGCGACGCCCTGCGCACCAAAGCCAAGCCACTCCCGCTTTTTTCTACAAAAGCTCCAACGCGCCTTCATGTCGCCGCGCCCTCTCGCAGCGAGCTTCGAGCAGCCGCTCAGGCTAAGCTCGAAAAAGAAGCAGAGCAGGTCCCCGATCTCGATATTGAAGAAATCGCCTCGACGAAGGCCCCGTCGCAGCCAGCAAGCTTTACGCAAAGTGACGAATCGCCGAAAACAGAATCAACGGATGTCCCCGAGCCGAGCAAAAATCCACAACGAAAAGAAAAGGCCTCACCGATTTCTGAGGCGACGAACCCCGCCAACGACGATGAGTCAACGCTAGCGCAAGAGACCCAGTCCGATTCCCCTGCAGAGTCCAAGCCTTCCGTCAGTCGCTTCAGCACAAGTCGGCCCGCGCCACGACCCAATGACGAGAAACTTGAACCAACGACCGATCTTTCATCGCCGATGGTTGAGCAGACTTCCGAAGCTGACAAAACACCAAAGGCCGAAGAAGCCCCGAACGTTCGCAAGAAATCCGCCGCCAATCCCTGGAAGCGCACGCCAAGCGAGACGCCCATCAAGCCGGCGGGCGCGCAGCATACCGTCATCAAAGGCGACACACTGAAATCGATCGCACGAGATCTCTTCGACGATGAATCACGCTGGCGCGAAATCTACGACCTCAACCGAGACGTCATCGGCGATGACTTCGGTTATTTAAAACTGGGACTCAAACTGCGATTGCCGTCCGTCGATGAATCGCCGCCAAGTGAAGCCGATCCGGCCGCAAGCTCAAGCCAAGTGCGCGATCCGAAGTAATCGAGCACCTCTTAGGGGCGCTTCTGTTCAAATAGATCCGACGTGTGGCACCAGTAGTCTCCGCCGAGTCGCGCCACCGTCTTCAGCTTTCTCGGATCAACTTTGCCCTGAGCATCGAGAATCGCATCGTCGATGTGCATGTGCATGACTTGGCCGATCACAAGGTTCGTTGCAATCGGTCCGCCGCCGATCGGCATGATCTGAATAACCTTGCATTCCAGTGCAAATGGCGACTCCGCCACGCGAGGCGTCTCGATCGATTTCGAAACCGCCGTGTGCAACTGGGCAAGTTCGACTTCACTCTGATCGCTGGCGATTTCCTTCGACGTCAGATTCACCTTCTCCGCCAGGCTCGCCACCGCGGCGTTCACCACAAATTCGCCCGTCGATTCGATGTTGAGAAGCGTGTCTTTCTTGGTCGCGTCGCGCCGCAACGTGGGCGAAAAGACCACCACCGGCGGATTCGCGCCAAACGCATTGAAAAAGCTAAACGGCGCCAGGTTGATCACGCCCCCCAGCGCACGCGTCGTCACCCAAGCGATTGGCCGCGGCGTGACGAGCCCCACCAGCATGTGATACACATCGACCACGTTGGATGAAGGAACATCAATCTCCACGCATCACTCCATCCACGAAAAAGGATAAGTCGGATCGTCGAAAGCCATCCCGGCTTTGGCGACATGCAGCGGCCGAAACGTATCGACCATCACGGCCAACTCATCGGTTCGCGTCGCCGCTCGGCTCGCGACAATCGTACCCGGATGCGGCCCATGCGGAATGCCATGCGGGTGCAATGTGAACGACCCCGATTCCACCCCGCGCCGGCTGCCGAACTGCCCGCGCACATAGTACAGCACCTCATCCGATTCGATGTTGCTATGCGCGTAAGGAACTTTGACGGCCTGCGGGTGCGTATCGAGCATCCGAGGCGCGAACGTGCAAACGACGAAGCCATCCGATTCAAACGTCTGATGAACCGGCGGCGGCTGATGAATCGTCCCCGTGATCGGCTCGAAGTCATCCGCATTGAACGTAAACGGATAGACCATGCCGTCCCAACCCACGACATCGAACGGATGATGCGCCAGCGTGTAGCGAACGAAATTCGGTCCGTCCTTGATCAGCACCGGAACATCGCGTTCCTCATCGACCATCGCGATCTCCATCGGACCATGCAGATCGCGTTCGCAGTACGGCGCTCCGAGTCGAAACTGTCCATCCGGATTCAAATAGCGCGGCGGATAGCCGATCGCGCCCGGCGACTCGATAACCAAGAGGTCCGGCTGCCCCGCATTCCCATCGAACTCAACTCGATAAGTCGTTGTCTTAGGAATCACGACATAGTCA
>JADMIO011298075.1_pt1 | contig 22220 bp, 12 predicted proteins | sample 8958161 | NCBI WGS metagenome assembly JADMIO01 (sample SAMN16585339, study PRJNA669376) | soil metagenome | isolation source: Crop rotation soil | place: USA: Cullars Rotation, Alabama | collected 2011
GAGATCGCGGCGCGCGCCGCCGAGCTCGAGCCCGCCAATCCGCCGCTCTCCTTCGACTATCCCGACGGACGGCTGTTCATCGACGCGTCGTGGTCGCTCGTGCGCCGCGCTTCCGACGGCGCCCAGACCACCCTCGCCGCGGGGGACGGCCGGCCGATCGTCGACTTCCGCCTCAGCCCGGACAACTTGAAGGTCGCGATCGCCCGAAAGCTCGCTCCGGGCGACGTGTCGGAGTGGAGCGCGATCGAAGTCGCCACGGGCCGCACGCTCGGCGGCGCCGGCGTGCCCGTGAGGCGGGAGGCCGTCTACTGGGACCCGGAGTCGGACGGCTTCTTCTATTCGGCCGCGCCGACGGTCGGGGAGCTGTCGGCCGGGTCCGAGGGGAAGCGGATCCGGTACCGGTCGCTCGACGGCGACGGCGTGGCGGGCCGCAGCGCATCTCGCGCGCTGTTCGAGAACCCGGAGTGGCCGAACTACGGCGACTACGGCGTGTGCGAGGTGGAAGCCGGGAAGGTCTTCCTGGCGTACCGCGTCCAGACCGGCGCGGAGATCCCGCTCGCGGCCTACCTGGGCCGGCGACGGGGTGGCCGGATCGAATGGACCAAGATCTTCTCGTCCAGCGAGAGGATCCTGGGGGGATTCGTGACCGTCGTCGACCGCGAGGCGCTGTTCCGGGTCGGCACGAGCGAGGACCGGAAGCTCGAACACGTGGACGGAGAGCCCCGACCCAATAACTTCGCCATCGTGGCGGTCGACCTGACCGACACCACGAAGCGGCGATTGCTCGTCCGCGAGCGCGCCGACGTCCTCCTGCGCGCGCAGCACGTCGGGCATTTTCTGGCGCTCCAGTACCTGACGCGGAACCAGACGAGCGAGATCCGGTTCGTCGACCTGGCGGGCAACCCCGTCGAGCTGGCCGGCGGCCCCGACAAGACCACCTGGAGACCCAGGGATGCCGGGCTACCGGAGCACGGGACGCTGTCCGCCCTGTCCGGCGACGGGCGATCGGCCCGCGCCTACTTCAGCTACGAGAGCATCGGCACGCCGCCGCGGACGTTCTGCGCCAATCTGGCCGAGTCCATCGCGGTCACGGAGGTCGAATCGCCGGCGCTGCCGTTCAACGGCAAGCGGCTCACGTACGAGAGAGCCGAGTATCCGCGGCCGAGGGCGGGCCAGACGCCGATCCCGATCCAGCTCGTGACGGGGGACGCGACCCCGCCGAAGTTCGTGTACCTCTCCTGCTACGGCGCCATCGGCGCGCCGGCCACGACTTCCTGGAACCGCACCTTCCAGCTGATGCTCGAGCTCGGGGGCGCCGTGGCGATCGCCCACGTGCGCGGGGGCGGCGAGTTCGGCGTGAACTGGCAGGTCGAGTCGAAGCTGGATCGGCGCGGCACCCTGGACGACATCGCCACGGCGGTGGACTGGGTCAGGAACCGGCTGCCCGGGATGCCCATCGTGCTGGCCGGGCGCTCGTACGGCGGGATGCACGTCCTGGCCTCCATGAAGCAGCTCCAGGATCGGGTCGACCTCTTCATCGCCGAGATGCCGGTCGGCGACGCGCCTCGGTTCCTCGGGACCGGCGTGTTCGGCCGGAGCGCGTGGGACGACTTCGGCTTCACCCACAATCTCGCTGGCGACCTGCAGCGCTCCAGCGAGGAGCTCGAGGTGGTCAAGTCATGGTCGCCCCAGCAGAACGTCGGCGGGCTGCCGGACGTGATCAAGCCGGTCCTGCTCGTCGCCGCGGAGCACGACGACCGCGTCGAGCCCGATCAGGCGCGCGGCATGGCGCTCGCGCTGTGCGAGCGCGAAACCCGGAAGGCGTCGACGTATCTGCGAGTGGAGGAGGGCGACCACGGCGCGATCACCTTCGTGGACGTGCCGGCGTTCGTCGCGGCGAAGCTGGATCTGAAGTTGTCCCGGCTGGAGTAGGGCTTCCGCAGACGGCTGTGACCGAACTCACAGCCTGAGCAGCGCTGCCCGCGCCGGACGGCCGGTGACGCGCGCGACGATCGACGCGTACGCGCCCACCTGCCGCCGGTAGCGGGCGAGCGCGCCGCCCAGCTCGGCCTGGGTCTTGAAGTCGACGACGGTCCAGCCGCCGTCCTCCTCGAAGGCCAGGTCGAGCACGCCCTCGACGAGCGTGCCGTCCGGCTCGAGGGCGGTGACGGGGCACTCGCGCCGGCAGCGGCCGGCGCGCCAGGCGTCGCGGGCCCGGGCCATCAGCGGATGGGCGAGCGCGGCCTCGGCCACGGCCACGGCGGCCTCGGCCTCGTCGGCGGTGGCGCCGAGAATCCTCGCCTGGAGCGCGGCGGCGTCGGCGAGCGCGGCGCGGCCGGCGTCGAGCGCCGCGGTGGCCAGCACCGCGTGGACGAGCGTGCCGAAGCGCGGGCCGGAGGGGCGCGCGACGCCGCTCGCCGCGTCGAAGACCTCCACCTCCCGCTCCGGGGCGTCGGCCGGGGGCGCCTCGCGGGCCCACGCGGTCACGGTCTCCACGGCGTAGGTCGGCCGGGCGCCCGCCTCGCGCGCCTGCTCGCGGCCGCGCTGCCACGCCTCGTAGCGCGCGCGGTCGCCGGCCAGGATCTCGGGCCCCGGGTCCTCGATCAGCTGCTGGTGGCGGATGCCGAACACGCGCTTCACGTCGAGCGTGAGCGCCGACGGATCCCACCAGACCACGGGATACTCCGCGCCGCCGGCTCCGCCCATCGCGTGCAGGCCGGGCCGGACGTTGTCGCGGTCGGGCAGCTCGCGATCGGGCCGCTCGAGCACGCTGTCCTCGCCGAACGCGGGACAGCCCGCCGCGGGCTTCGAGGCGCGGCGCGATTCCGGCCGCGGGTAGACGGCGGCCTGGATCGGCGCGATCCAGCCGTCGGCCGCGCTCTCCCATGCCGAGGCGAACGGGTCGTCGCCCACCGCGGGCACCACCAGCAGGTCGCGCGCGCGCGTCGCGGCGACGTAGGCCACGCGGACGCCCTCCGCGCGGTCGCGGTCCAGCTCCTCGGCCTCGTGGTCGAGCAGATCCCAGGGCGACCAGCCGGCCAGCCGCACCGCGCAGAGGCCGCGCTCCGGGTCGATGTAGCGGCTGGCGTTCTGCGCCGCGACGTTGGCCGAGATGTCGGCGAGGATCACCACGGGGAACTCGAGCCCCTTGGCGCGGTGGACGGTCATGATGCGCACGCCCTCGCTGCCCTCCTCGACCACCGGCGCCTCCGGCGCCTCGCCCTCGCGCTCCTCGTCGAGGCGGTCCACGAACGCGCGGAACGAGAGACCGCCCGCCGCCTCCCAGCTTCGCGCCAGCTCCGCGATGCGGAGCACGTTGGCCAGCGCGCGCTCCCCCGAGGGCCGCAGGATCAGCCCGGCGTGGGCTCGCGTCGCCCTCAGGAGCGCCGCCACCGTGTCCTCGACCGGCCGGTGGTTGCGCCGCCGGTGGAGCTCGGCGAGGAGGCGCAGCCCGTCGGCCACTGGTACCAGCGCCGGGCCGAGCGGCTCGCCCTCGCCCGCGGGAGGGACGCGGAACGGGTGCAAGCGCCAACCGCGCCCGCGGTACTCGAGGAGCGCCTCGTCGCCCACCGCGAACAGCGGCCCGCGCAGCGTCCCGTACACGGCCAGCTCGTCGTCCGGCCACTCGATCGCGGTGAGCGCGGTGCGGAGGCTCTCGACCTCCTCCCGCATGTGGAACGACTTCCCGCCGACGAGCAGGTGCGCGATCCCCCGCGCCTCGAGCGCGTCGACGTACGGCTGGGTGACGTCGCTCCCCCACTGCGTGAACCGCCGGAAGAGCAGGCACACGTGGCGCGGCGCCACCGGGATCTCCTCGCCGGGATGGTCGCGCTCGGAGACGCGCCAGCCGCTCTCCGTCACCAGCCAGTGCACGAAGGCGCCGACGGCGTCGGGCAGCGAGCCGTCGATCGCCGTCTTGGTCAGCCCCCAGCGCCCGTACGGCTTGGGCACCGGAAGGGCCACCACGCTCGGCTGGCCGGTTCGCTCGGGCCTGTTCGGCGACAGCGGGACGTAGCCCGACTGGAGCGTGGCGCGGTCGTCCACCATCCGCGGCGCGAACGCGTCGTTCACCAGGTGCTGGAGGGACGGCAGCGCCCGGAAGCTCGACGACAGCTCGACGATGGCGGCGCCCCGGTTGCGCAGGAGCGCCTTCACGTCCTGGTAGATGCCGACGTCGGCGCGGCGGAAGCGGTAGATCGACTGCTTCGGGTCGCCGACCGCGAAGAGCTTGCCGGGGACGGGCGACACGCGGCGCCAGTCCGAGACGGCGGGGTCGTCCGCGGACAGGAGCAGCAGGATCTCCGCCTGGAGCGGATCGGTGTCCTGGAACTCGTCGACGAAGATGTGGGTGAAGCGCGCCTGCAGCTCGCGGCGCACGTCGGCGCGGTCGCGCACGAGGTTGCGGGCGCGGAGCAGCAGGTCGAGGAAGTCGAGGCTCCCCGCGCGCTCCTTCAGCGCCTCGTACGCCTCCACCGTCGCGAACAGCTCCCCCTGCAAGAGGGCGGCGAGGTCGGCGTCGGCGCGGCGGGCGAAGTCGTCGAGCGCCTCGCACAGGACGACGTGAGAGGCCAGGATCTCCTCGCGGGTGGCGCCGCCGCGGTAGTTCCGGTCGTAGCCCTTGCGCGGCCGGCGGAACTGCCGGTTCCGGGCGAGGTCCACCAGCGCCGCCTCGAGCCCGTCGCGATCCCGGGCCGAGAGGCGCTCGCTCACGCGGACGTCCTCGCTGATGCGCCGGACGAGCCACGTATCGGCGTAAAGGCTGTCGGCCGGGTTGCCGCACGAGCGCAGATCCTCGCGGAAGGCGTGCACGGCGTCGATCGCCCGCGCGATGGCGGCCTCGCGGTCGAACGGCTCGCGCCGCCAGGGCGCCCGGAAGTCGCGCCAGCCGGCCAGCGTCCACCCGGCGCGGCGGAGCCGCTCCACCGGGTCGCCGTCGTCGAGCGCGGCCCGCCGGCGCAGCGCGCGCCGCAATCCCTCGGGCGGGTCCTCGAGCCGCGCCTCGATCCACCGGTCGAACGCGCGGCGGTAGAGCGCCTCCGCCTCCGGCTCGGTCATCACGGCGAAGCGAGGATCCACCACCGCCTCGACCGGCCGCTCGTGCAGGAGGTCGTTGCAGAAGCCGTGGATCGTGCTGACCCGGGCCTCCTCGAGGTGGGCGACGGCGTGATCGAGACACTCGCGCCGCGACGAGCCGGGCGCCTCGACGTGCCGCGCGTTCTCGAGCGCCTCGCGGAGGCGGAGCTTGAGCTCGCCGGCCGCCTTCTCGGTGAAGGTCACGGCGACGACGCGGTCGACGGCGCCGCGCCCCGAGGCGAGCACCTCGACCAGGCGCGCGATCAGCTCCGTGGTCTTCCCCGTGCCGGCCGCCGCCTCGACCAGCATGCTCTCGCCGAGCGACTCGCGGATGCGCTTGCGGGCCGCGGCGTCGACGGGGAGGCTCACGACATTCCCCGCAGCCGGTTCAGCTCGACGAGGGCGCGCGGATCCTTCTCGGCCAGCCGCCGCTCCTCCACGGGGCCGCAGACGATGGCGAAGTCGCACATGCCACAGGCCTTGGCGCGCGGCGCGGGCGGCAGGAAGCCGCGGGCCACCGCCTGGTCGATCAGCTCGAGCACCTCGATGCCGCGGCCCCGCGCGCCCTCGCTCATCGGCACCACGCGCTCGGAGAACTCGCCGGCGCGCGTGCAGTAGGAGAGGCGCGACTCCGACACCGCCTCGCCGAAGATCTGCTCGACGGCGAGCCCGTAGAGCACGGGCTGGAGCGCCTCGCCCTTGCCGACGACGAGCCCGACCGCCGTCCGGTTGAGCCCGGTCTTGTGGTCGGTGACGCGGAAGCCCGGCGCGCCCCGCCGGCGCTCCACCAGATCGATGATGCCGCGGAGCCGCCACTGGCCGCCCAGCACGACCTCCTGCTTGACGCTGCGCGGGTCGTTCCCCGGCCCGCCGGCGAGGCCGAAGGCCAGCTCGAACGCGTACGGCTCCCACTCCGCCTGGCCCTCCACCGACTTCTCGAGCCACGTGCGGAGGTCCACGCGGAGCGACTCGACCTCGTCCTGCCACACACGGAGGATGGCGGGCGCGAGCTTCTCCTGGTAGCGCGCCGCCACGCGGTCGAGGGCGCGGTCGAGCACGCCGGTCGCCTCGGCCAGCCCGGCGGCGGCCAGCGGCAGCCGCCCCGTCTCCTTGAGCTCGCGCAGGCACTCCGCCTGCACCTCGTGGAACAGGCTGCCGCGCGTGAGCGGGTCGAGCCGGTCGAGCGGCGCGATCTCGTCGCGCGGCGCGAGCCGCCAGATGGCCGACAGATAGAACTGGTACGGGCACGTCGCGAAGCGCTGGAGCGCCGAGGGCGAGTACGAGCGCGCGTTGAGCCGGGAGCCGAGGAGCGCGTCGCGGGTGCCCGGCGCCAGCTGGACGATGCCGTCGTACGGGGTGAAGCGCTGGCGCCAGCGCGCCCAGCGCGAGCGCAGCGAGCGCGCGAGCCGGTCGTTCAGGTCGAGGAGGTAGCGGGCGCGGCCGCGCGTGTCCACCGCGTCGGGGCGCACGAGGCCGGCCAGGCTCGAGAGGTCGTGCTCCACCTCGTCGATCGCGCGCGACGGGTCCTCGGGCGCGGGCCACGCGAGCCGCGCGCCGCCCGCCTCGGACGCCGCGCGCTCGAGCGTCTGCGGGTCGGGGATGCGGCCGGCCAGCGCGCGCTGCACCTCCATCGCGTAGAACGACGGGACGCGCGCGCGGGCCTCGAGCAGCTCGATGCGGGAATAGGAGAGGTACGCGCGACGCGACGCCGCGCCGACGGCCAGGCGCAGGAGCAGCCGCTCGTGGTGCGCGCGGTCGCCCTGCACGCGAAGCTCGGCGCCGAGCTGGCGGCGGAGCGCGTCGAGGAGGATCGGGTCCTCGCGCGGCTTCTGCGGGAAGACCCGCTCGGCGAGGCCGGGCACGAACACCACGTCCCACTCGCGGCCGCGCGCCTGCTCGAGCGCGCCCACGAACACCTGGCCGTAGGGCCCCGACGGCGGGCGCTGGGCGAGCGTGGCCAGCTCGTCGGAGAGCACGTCGCGCACCTCGTCGAGCGCGACCGGGCCGACGGGGCCGAGGGCGCGCAGCTCGGCGAGCACGGCCAGGACCCGCTCGGGCCGCCGCAGCACCATCGGCGCGAGCGCCTCGAGCTCGGCGATCCACTCGCTCCACGTGGCCGACGCGGGCAGCGCGGCGAGGCGCCCGATCACCGGCAGGGCGAAGCGCTCCAGGTGTCCGAGGTTCTCGAGGTCGCGCGCCATCCCCGCCAGGCGGGGCGAGTCCGGCTCCTCCAGGCGGAGCGCCTCGAGCTTGAGCCGCATCTCCTCGGCGAGCCCCGCGAGGCGCCGGCTCCACCGGTCGCGCCCGCCGATCACCGCGGAGTCGACGAGGAGGCGCTCCCATCGCCAGGGCGCGCGGAGCGTCCCGTCGACGACCGGGGCGGCGTCGGCGTCGGGCCCGGCGGGCCGAGCGGGCTCCGCCTCGGGCTCGGAGGAAACATCGGGCTCCGGCGCGGCCGGGGCCAGCACGAGGTCCTGATCGGCGGGCGCGACCCAGACCTGGCGCGCGCGCGGCGGCGCGCCGTCGGCGTCGAGGGACGGCACCTGGCCGAGCGAGAGGTACTCGGCGAAGCGCCGCGCCGACAGCTTCTCGAGCGCGCAGTCCAGGAGCACGAGGAACGCGCGGCCCGCGGGATCCGGCCGGCGGGCGCCGCGCGCGAAGAACGCGGGGATGCCCGCCCGGCCGAGCGCGGTCTCGAACAGCGAGGCGTAGACCTGCGGCGCGCGCAGCAGCACGCCGATGCGGTCGAACGGCGTGCCCGCGCGGGCCTCCTCGGCGATGCGGCGGGCGATCTCGACGGCCTCCCGCCCCTCTCCGGGAGCGGAGAAGAACACCGCCTCTCCGCCCGCCGCGGGCTCCGCGGGCGCGGTGTCGGAAAACAGGTACGCGCGCAGGTGGGCCAGCGCGGATTCGCCATCGCCGGCCGCGTTTCCGGGCGCGTCCGGGACCGCGCCCAGCGCGGCGAAGGCCTCCCGCGCGCGGTCGTCGCCCGCGGGCACCGTGGCGAGCACCGAGGGCGCGCGGGCGACGAGCGCGGCGGCGAAGCGCTGCTCGGCCGGCGAGGCGAGCGAGACGTCGAGGAACACAACGGGCACGCGCCCGACGGGGCCGGCGTCTCCACGAGACACGACATCCGCCGCGAGGTCGTAGAGGCCGGCCCGGTCGGCCAGGCCGCTGCCGAGGGCGGCCTGAAAGCGCGCCAGGAGCGCGCCGACGTCGCGCCCGGCGGGGCCCAGCGCGCTCGGGGCGCCGGGCGCGACCCCGGCCATCCGGAGCTCGAGGAGCGTCGCGGCCAGCGCCTTGGCGAAACCCGGAAAGCGCGCGACGGGCCCGAAGTAGCGGAGATCGCCCTCGCCCAGCGCCTCGAAGGTGATGCGCGCGGCCAGCGCCTCCGCGCCGAGCGCCGTCGCCGGCGCCGCGCCCGCCCGCGCCAGCTCGGGGGCGGCCACGCGCGCGGCGAGCTGGAGCAGGCTCGCGCGCTGGATGCCGAAGGTGGCGCCGGACGCGGCGGTGACCCGCCGGACCAGATCGTCGGCGGCATCGCGCGAGGCCCCGACGAGCACCGCCTCCCCCGCCGCGGGCAACGCGATCAAGAAATCGCGCGCCGCCCCGATCCGCTCCGCCGCGGACGCGGACTCGACGAGGCGGATCATGCGGCGATGTCCACGAGGAGATACACGATCACCACGTCCACATCTCGGAGAATACAGGACTCCCTCTCCCCTCCGGGGAGAGGGTTGGGGTGAGGGGCAAGTCCCAAAGCTCGCCCCCTCCGGGGAGAGAGGGCTGGGGTGAGGGGCGGATCCAAGGTCCCGTCGAGGGAAATCCACCCCTCACCCTGCCCTCTCCCCGGAGGGGAGAGGGGAAACTCAGATCACGCCGTCGGACTTGAGCTTGTCGAGGTCCTCCTTGCCGAGGGAGAGCCACTCCTTGTAGACCTCGGCGTTGTGCTGGCCGAGGAGCGGCGCTGGCCGGACCTCGGTGGGCGACTTCGAGAGCTGCACGGGATTGGCGGGCATCGTGAACTCGCCCCAGCGGGGGTGCTTGATGGTCGTGACCATGCCGCGGGCCTTGAGATGCGGGTCCTCGAGGATCTCCGTCGGCGTGAGGACGGCGCCGGCGGGGACGCCGGCGGAGCCGAGCTTCTGCATCACCTCGTGCTTGGTGTGCTGCATCGTCCAGCCCTCGACCAGCGCGTTGACCTGGTCCTTGTGGGCGGCGCGCCACTTCGGGTCCGACCAGTCGGCGTGGCCGAGGAGGTCCTCGCGGCCGATCGTCTTGAGCAGCGCGTCCCACATGTGCGACCGCACCGGCTGCGGATAGATGTAGGCGTAGTCGTCGGAGCCGCCCGGCTTGCAGCGGTAGATGCCCGACGGCGACGTGTTGGCGATCTCGTTGCCGCGGCGGGGCTCGAAGGCGCCCCCGGCGTAGGCCAGCCGCATGGCGACACGCGAGAGGTTGACCACCGCGTCCTGCATCGACACCTCGACGCGCTGGCCCTGGCCGGAGGCCTGGCGCTGCCAGAGCGCCGCCATCACGCCGAAGGCCGCGTGCATGCCGGTGCCGGAGTCGCCGAGGGTCGGGCCCGGCTTGAGGGGCGGCGAGCCGGGGAAGCCGGTGAGGCTCATGGCGCCCCCGGTGGCCTGCGCGATCATGTCGAAGCTCTTGTACTGGCTGTACGGCCCGTAGGTGCCGAAGCCCTTGACGGAGAGGTACACGAGCTTCGGGTTGATGGCGGCCAGCGCGTCGTGGCCGAGGCCGTTCCGCTCCAGCGCGCCGGGCGCCTGGTTCTCGGCGACGACGTCGGCCTGCTTCACCATCTCGAGGAACATGGCCTTGCCCTTCGGGCTCTTCAGGTTCAGCGTCACGCTCTTCTTGTTGCTGTTGAGCAGGAGGAAGTAGCTGCTGTCCACGCCGGGCTTCTCGGCGCGGCCGAAGCGGCCCGGCTCGCCCTTGCCCGGCTCCTCCACCTTGATCACCTCGGCGCCGAGCCACGCCAGCATCTGGGTGCACGAGGTGCCCGCCTCGAACTGCGTGAGGTCGAGGATGCGGATCCCGTTGAGCGCGTTCATGCGAGGCCTCCTATGTCGTGTAGGCGGAGAAGCGGACGGTGGTGGCGCGGGCGCGGTAGTCGGTCATCACGTTCACCACCGCGGGCTTGCCGGACGCCGCCGCGCGCTCGAGCGCGGGGCGGATCTCGTGGGGCTTGTCGACCATCTCGCCGTGGGCCCCGAAGGCCTGGGCCATCAGGTCGTAGCGCAGCTGGCCCAGGTTCCGCCCCGGCTTGTTCTGCTCGGGATCGCCCGTCCAGCCGCCGTTGTTGCTGATGACGGCCAGGAGCGGCACGTTGTGGCGCACGGCGGTGTCGATCTCCATCGCGTTGATGCCGTACGAGCCGTCGCCGTGGAGCACGACCACCTGCTTGTCGGGCTTGGCCACCTTCGCGCCGAGGGCGAACGGCAGCCCCACGCCCATGCAGCCGAACGGGCCGGAGTTGAGGCGATGGCCCGGCACGTACGTCGGGATCGACTGGCGGCCGTAGTTGAGGATCTCCTGCCCGTCCACGACGAGCACGGCGTCCCGCTTGAGGAAGTCGCGCACCTCCTTGCAGAGGCGGAGCGGGTGGATCGGCAGGGCGTCGCTCGACATCGCCTTGTCCTGGTCGGCCCGCTTCTCGGCGTCGAGCACGCGAAGGCGCCCCGCGCACGCCGCGTAGCGCTTCGGGTCGATCTTCCCCTTGGCCTCGGCGATCAGCTGATCGAGGACGGCCCGGGCGTCGCCGGCGATCGGGACGTCGGCGGTCCGGTTGTGGTTGAGCTCGGCCGGGTCGATGTCGACGTGGATGACCTTCAGGTCCGTGGCGAAGCGCGGCGCCTGGCCGAACTGGATCACGTAGTTGAAGCGCGTGCCGACGACGAGCAGCACGTCGGCCTCGGCGAAGGCCTTGACGCGTGCGTTCAGGAATGCCAGCTCGTGGTCCTCGGGCACGGTCCCGCGCGAGATCGGCGTCGTGAAGAAGGGGATGCCGCTGGCGTCGACGAGCTGGCGGAACTGCGCGGCGGCGTCCGACCACCACACACCGCTGCCGCCGATCATCAGCGGGCGCTCGGCCTTCGCGAGGAGGGCGACCGCCTCCTTGACGGCGGCGGGGTCGCCGAGCGTCCGCGGCGCGGGACGGTTCTTTGCCGGGAACACGAGCTTGCTCTCGTCGACCGGCTGACCGAGCACGTCGCCGGGCAGGTCGAGGTAGACGGGGCCGGGCTTGCCGGTGGTGGCGTGGCGGAACGCGCTCGCGACCAGGTCGGGAATGCGGCGGGCGTCCATCACCTTCTCCGCCCACTTGGTGACCGGCTTGAACACGCCGACCTGGTCGATCTCCTGGAAGGCGTCCATCCGCTGGCTGATCGTGGGGCTGGACCCGCCGATGGCGACGAGCGGCGCGGCGTCGGCCCACGCGTTGGCCACGCCCGTCAAGAGGTTGGTCGCGCCGGGGCCGGAGCAGCCCATGCACACGCCCGGGCGCTGCTTCATCCGCCCCCACGCGTGGGCGGCGTACGAGGCGGCCTGCTCGTGATGCGTGTCGATGGCCCGCACGCCCATCTTGATGAGGGCGCTCTCCGTCTCGAGCATGGGGCCGCCCATCAGGAAGAACAGCGTGTCGCAGCCCTGATCCACGAGGGAGCGCGCGAGGATCTCGGAGCCGGTGAGGGTCGCCATGAACAGGTCTCCTTTGGCCGGGGGGTTGGGGACGGGAGGATGATACCGCAGGCGCGACGCCCCCCGGGGGGTCAGGGGCGGATCTGTTGGCCCCAGCGGGTAGGCGGGGTTCGAGCTACCCCCTCACCCTGCCCTCGCCCCCAGGGGGGAGAGGCTTGATGGGGCGGTCGGGGAGGGTTGGGGATTCTGAGTCGGCGGGGGGAAGGAGGATGATCTGGATGCGGCGGTTCTTGCTGCGGCCCTCGTCGGTGTCGTTGCCCGCGATGGGATCGGTGTCGGCCCGGCCGGAGGCGCGGAGCCGCGCGACGGGCACGCCGGACTGGGAGAGGAACCGCACGACCTCGGTGGCGCGCGCGGAGGACAGCTCCCAGTTGCTGGGGAAGCGGCCGCGCAGGTCGGGGCCGATGGGGACGTCGTCGGTGTGGCCCTCGACGAGGATGCGCCGGTCGCCGGCCTTCGCCAGCACCTCGGCGACGCGCGCCATCGTCTGCCGGCCCTCGGCGGTCAGCGTGGCCTGGCCGCTCGGGAAGAGCACGCGGTCCGTGATGGTGACGGTCAGCCGCTCGCGCGCCTTGCCGAGGGCGATGGCCTTGTCGGCGATCTCGCCCTGGAGCGCGGCCACGAGCGCGTCGTAGTCCGCCTGCACGCGCGCGATCCGCGCGCGCTCCGCCTCGCGCGCGGCCTCGAGCTGGCGCTCGAGCTCGGTCGCGCGCTCGCGCTCGGCCGTCAGGCGCTGGGAGAGATCGGCCTTCTCGCTGGTGAGCGACTCGACGTGGCCCTCCAGCTCCGCGCGGGCCGCCTCGAGCGTGGCGACGCGGGCCTCGGCCTGGGCGCTCAGGTCGCGCGCCTGGCCGGCGGTGGGCTCGGGAGGGCTGTCGGCGGGCGTCTGGCCGCTCGGGGCCGGGGGCGGCGCCGCGGGCGATCCCGCCTCGGGCTGCGGCGAGACCTGCGCGTCACCGGCCGTCAGGGCGAGATCGACGACGGTGGCGTCGCCGCCGGCGGCCTCGGTGCCGCTCTCTGGCCAGCGCATCACCGAGAGGCCCGCGTGCACCAGCACCGACAGCGCCAGCGCCACGCCGAGCCGCGCGGCGGTGATCCGCTCGCGCCGGCGGGAGCCCGGAAGCCATCGGAAGCCTCGATCGCTTCGCTCGAACATCGTCCTCAACGGCACCGGGGCGCCCGCGACATCGCGCCCCTCGCCGCTCCGTTCATGGTAACGCCGGAAGGACGCCGGGCAAATGCGTTGGAGCGCGGCGCCGGATCACGTCGCGCGCGGTCCGAGGTAGCGCGACATCTTCTCCGCCAGGACCTCGACGTGGCGCGTGACGGCCTGCTGGTGGTTCCCCGGCAGCGGGTGCACGTCGACGGCGGACGCGAGGTGATGCCATCCCGCGGTGGGTCCCGCCGGCGGGCGGTCGTCGAGGTGGCTGCTGCGGAACAGCACCACGCGGCCCGGGTATCGCCCCGGCACGTAGTCGCGGAGCCGCTCGCCGTAGGCCGGGCGCAGGACGGCGAAGTCGCTGACCTCGTCGGCGGCGGTGTCCGGCGCCGGCGCCCCGGCGCTCCCGGACGGCTCGGACCGCCGCCGCGCCAGCCCGGCGAGCTTGTCGGCGACGAACCGCGCGCGCCCGCGACCGCCGGGCTGACCGCTCTCCGCGTAGGCGTCGACGACGAGGCGCAGCCGGAGGAAGAGCGACCGGCGCGCCGCCTCGCCCGAGCGGCGCGCGCGGGCGGCCCATCGCGCCAGGCCGCTGAGGAGCCGGAAGAGCGGCGGCCCGTTGATGGCGCGGCTGTCGATCATCAGCAGCGCGTCGACGGAATCCCCCTCGCGCGCCAGCTGGCGCGCCATCTCGAAGGCGATGACGCCCCCGTTGCAGAAGCCGCCGAGGCGGTACGGCCCCGCGGGCTGGATCGCACGAATCGCCTTCAGGCGGTCGGCCGCCATCGCCTCGATGGTCCACGGCAGGGCGCGGCCGTCGAGGCCGTGCGGGGTCACCGAGTAGAGCGGCTGGCCGGGCCCGAGGGCGCGCGCCAGGCTGTGGCAGTACAGGCCGCCGTGCTCGAAGTCCCCGTGCAGGAAGAACAGCGCCGGTCGGGAGCCGCGCGTCTCGAGCGCGGCGATCGGCTCGCCCCAGCCCGGGCGCTGGTCGTCGAGCAGCATCGAGACCAGCCGGTCGATGGTGATCGCGCCCTCGAGCAGGCGGGACGGCGCCAGCGCCCGCCCGCACACCTCCTCGATCCGCGCGAGCATCTCGATGGCCAGCAGCGAATCGCCGCCGAGGTCGAGGAAGTCGTCGGACGCGCCGATGCCCCGCACGCCGAGGAGCTCCTCCCAGATCGACGAGAGCTGGGCGCCGAGCATCCCGCCGGGCGCCGCGGACGGCGCCCGCTCGCGGACGGGCTCCTCCCAGGCGGGGAGCGCGCCGCGGTCGACCTTGCCGCCCGGCGTGCGCGGCAGCGCCTCGACCACCTGGAACCCGTGCGGGATCATGTACGAGGGCAGCCGCCCCCTCAGGATGCTCCGGAGCGCGCCGCGTCCCGGCGGCGCGCCGCGCGTCACCAGGTACGCCACGAGCCGCTTCTCGCCGCGGACGTCGTCGCGGTCCACCACCACCGCGTCCTTCACCGCCTCGTGCTCGCGCAGCGCGGCCTCGACCTCGCCGAGCTCCACGCGGTGCCCGCGGATCTTCACCTGGAGATCGCCGCGCCCGAGGTGGACGATCGCACCATCCGGACCGCGGCGTCCGAGATCGCCGGGGAGATACGTCCGCGCGCCGTCCGGCTCCTCGCGAAACCTCGAGCGCGTCAGCTCCTCCTGGCCCCAGTAGCCGACCGCGAGCCCGGGGCTCGTGACCGCGATCATGCCGGCCTCGCCGTCCGCCACCTCGTCGCCGCGCTCGTCGACGAGGCGAACCACCGCGTCCTCGACCGGATAGCCGACGGGGACGAGCCGGCCGTCGAAATCGCTGTCGCGGTCCAGCACGTTCATGGCGACAGTGCCCGTCTCGGTGCTCGACAGCGCGTTCAGGAACAGGCAGCTCGGGCCGAAGAGCCGGCGGTACACCTCGAAATCGGAGCGGTAGACCGCCTCGCTCCCGATCCCCACCAGCCTCAGCGCGGGGAACGCGTACGCGCCGCCCAGCCGCTCGGCCCAGTGGCGGAAGACCGACGCGCTCGACCGGTGGTAGGTGATGCCCTCGCGCACGATCCACGCCGCCAGCTCGGCGAACCCCTCCTCCTTCAGATCCCAGGGGAACGCCGCGGCCCCGTTCAGGAGCGACGCATAGATCTGGGTGTGGGCCTGGCTTGCGCTGATCGAGCCCATCACGCTGACGCGGTCGTCGAGCCCGATGTGGAGCGCGTTGGTGTGCCGCCGGATCTGGCGGAGCATGCCGCGGTGGCGGTGGAGCACGCCCTTGGGCCGGCCGGTGGATCCGGAGGTGAACATGACGTAGGCGAGCGAGTCGCCGTCGAGCGCGAGGCCGGGACCCTCGTTCGGCCCGTCGAGGCCGAGCGCGTCGACGTCGAGGACGCCGACCGCGTCGCCGGCCAGCCGCGCGGCCAGCGGCGCGTGGCGGGTCGAGCTCAGGACGAGCTTCGCCCCGCACTCGGCGACCACCGCGGACAGACGCGCCTCGGGGAACAGCGGGTCGAGCGGGACGAAGATCTTGCCGGCCTTCAGCACGCCGAGCTCGCCGGCGACGAACGCCGCGCCCTTCTCGATCAGGAGCGCGACCGGCTCGGCGCCCTCGCCGCGCCGCGCCAGGACGGCGAGGGCGATGCGGTTCGCCGCCCGATCCAGCTCGGCGTAGGTGAGGCTGATCCGCTCGCTCCGGACCGCGAGACGTGACGGATGGCGCCGCGCGATCTCCTCGAACCGCGCCGGCACCGAACCCTCGCACGCCGCCGCGGGAAACGCCTCGAACGCGCCGCCCGGATGCCGGCACCGCTCCCTGAGCGCCAGCTGCGCGTCCGGCAACGGCCCACCTCGCGCGGACCGCATCGAAATCGCCATGCCGCATGATACGTCGCCGGCCCCGCCACTCCTCAGCGCTATGTCACGCTGACCCCGAATGGCCCGCCCCCGGCGTCGTCTCACCCGGCGACGTCGCGCTCCCGGCACTGCAGGCCTGACCCCGATTGCAGCCCCGCCGGGTTGGCCAGGTCGCCGACATGGCCTAGACTGTGGGCTTGTCCGATGCGAGGCTCGCACACACTCACGTGAGAGGTGCGCCATGACCCATCGCGGCGGCTCCCCTTCGGCAGCGATCCGAGCGAAGCTCGACCACCCCGTCATCGACGGCGACGGCCACTGGCTCGAGCCGATCCCGATCGTCCTCGACTTCCTCCGCGACGTCGGCGGCGCCTCGGCCGTCGACAAGTTCATGAAGAAGGCCAGGGACACGAGCTGGTACACCATGACGCCGGCCGAGCGCATGGAGCGGCGCCCGCACCGGCCGACGTGGTGGGGCGAGCCCGCGAGCACGCTGGACCGCGCGACCGCGATGGTGCCCGCGCTGTTTCACCAGCGGCTCGGCGACTTCGGCATCGACTTCGCGCTCGTCTACTTCGGCTGCGAGGCCGACGATCCGATGACGGCGTGGGCCTTCGACAAGCACGGCCACCACCGGCTGCGGCCGATCTTCAGCTCGGACGTCGGCCACTTCGACGTGGTCGACATGACGGAGGTCCTGGCCGAGGCCTACGAGCTGGTCGAGGACGGGCTGATCGACGAGGGCGAGCTGCGCGAGTTCGTCTTCGCCAACCCCGTGCGGCTCCACACCGCGGGCAACCCCGACTTCTTCACGGGCACGGCCGTCGAGGGCGCCGTGGCGAAGGAGCTCGGCCGCGCTCAGTGAAAGTGGCCGCCCCCGTCGATGGTGAGCACCTGGCCGGTGACGCTGTCGCTCCGGCAGAACGCCACGACCTGGCGGCCGATGTCCTGGGCGCTCGCCGTGCGGCGGAGCACCACGCGCTCCTTGATCAGCTGCACCACCTCGCCGGGCAGGCGGCCGGCCATCCGGGTGCCCTCGACCAGCCCCGGCGCGACGCAGTTGACCGTGATCCGCGGCGCGAGGGCCACCGCCAGGCATCGCGTGAGGTGGATCAGCGCGGCCTTGCTGCACGAGTAGGCGATGCTGCTGCTCGCGGCGATGAGGCCGCCCGTCGAGGCGATGTTGACGATGCGGCCCTCGCCGGCCATGCGGCGCGCCGCCGCGCGCGAGAGGAGGTAGGGGCCGCGCGTGTTGGTCGCGAGCACGCGATCCCACACGTCCGCGGTCAGCGACTCCAGATCGGCGAACGGGATGCCGATGTTCCAGGCGGCGTTGTTGACGAGGACGTCGAGCCGGCCGAAGCATCTTGCCGCACGATCCACCGCCGCCTCGACCGAGGCGGGGTCGGCCTGGTCGAGCTGGACGGGCTCGGCGCGGCGGCCCAGCGCGGCGAGGCGCGCGCACGTGGCCAGCGCCGCCTCGCGATCGCCGGTGTAGCCGGCGACGACGTCGGCGCCCGCTGACGTCAGCGCCTCGGCGATGGCGGATCCGATGCCGCCGGAGGCGCCCGTGACGAAGGCGACGCGATCGCGAAGATCCATGGCCGGGGCAGACGTTAACGACGAACCAGGACCGGGTCAAGCGCCCGGCGACGAGGAGACACCGTGAACGCGCGAATCAAGGCCGCCATCTCCATTCCCCAGACCTCTCTGTCCGGCCCGCTCTCGCCCTCCCACATCCGCGACTTCCTCGGGCGCGCCGAGGTCCTCGGCTACGACGGCGCGTGGGTGGTCGAGCGCGTGCTGGGGGCCATCTACGCCCTGGAGTCGGTGAGCCTCCTCACCTACGCCGCCGCCGTCACCACGCGCATGAAGCTCGGCTCGGCCGTGCTGCTCACCGCGCTGCGCAACCCCGTCCACCTCGCCAAGACCCTGGCCACGCTCGACCAGCTCTCCGGCGGGCGCCTGATCGTGGGCGTGGGCCTCGGGGGCGACGCGAAGGCCTATCCCACGTACGGGCTGACCGGCGAGGCCCGCGCCGCGCGCTTCGAGGAGGGCATCGAGGTGATGAAGCGGCTGTGGACCGAGCCCCGCGTGACCTTCAAGGGCCGCTTCGCCACGCTCGACGACGTCGCCATGGAGCCGAAGCCGGTGCAAAAGCCGCATCCGCCCATCTGGTTCGGCGCCCACCACCCGAACGCGCTCCGGCGCACGGTGGCGCTGGGATCGGGCTTCATCGGCGCCGGCTCCTCGCCGACCAGCCAGTTCGTCGACGAGGTGCGCGCGCTCCGGGGCATCCTCGCCGAGGCCAGGCGCGATCCCGCGGCCTTCCCCATCGGCAAGCGCGTGTACGTCGCCATCGACCGCGATCGCGCCCGCGCGGCGCGGCGGCTCGCCGAGTGGTTCGGCGCGTTCTACGGCCGCCCGCAGATGGCCGAGCAGGTCTCGGTGCTCGGCTCGCCGCAAGAGGTCATCGACGGGCTGGCCGAGGTGGTCCGCGGCGGCGCCCAGTTCCTGCTGCTGAACCCGGTGTTCGACGAGATGGAGCACATGGAGCAGCTCGCGTCGGACATCGTGCCGAAGCTCTGAGCGCGGCCATGCGCTACGACATCTTCCTCGCCCCCGCCGCCGACTCGTGGCGGATCGTCGAGCGCGCGGAGGCGCTCGGCTTCCACCGCGCCTGGTTCTACGACACGCAGCTCCTGAACGCCGAGGTGTTCGTCGCGCTGGCCGCCGCCGCGATGAAGACGTCGCGGATCCGCCTGGGCACGGGCGTGCTGATCCCGTCGAACCGCATCGCGCCGGTCACGGCCAGCGGCCTCGCCAGCCTCAACGCGCTCGCCCCGGGGCGGATCGACTTCGGCATCTCGACCGGCTTCACCGCGCGGCGCACCCTCGGCCTGCCCCCGGTGAAGCTCGCCGACATGGAGGAGTACATCCGCGTGGTGCAGGGCCTGATCGCCGGCGAGACGCTCGAGTGGACGCTCGAGGGCAAGCGGCGCAAGATCCGCTTCCTCAACCCGGAGATCGGCGCCATCAACGTGAAGGACCCGATCCCGCTCCACGTCGCCGCCAACGGCCAGCGCGCGCAGGCGCTGACGGCGCGCCTCGGCGCCGGGTGGATCCTCGCCTCCGGCGGGGTCGCGCACGCGGGCGCGGCCATCGCCCAGATGCAGGACGCGTGGCGCAAGGCCGGGCGCGATGTCGCCTCGCTCTCCGCCGTGGCCAACACCGCGGGCTGCGTCCTCCGCGAGGGCGAGGCGGCCGACAGCCCGCGCGCGAAGGCCCAGGCCGGCCCGACGGCCATGATCGCGCTCCACAGCCTGGTGGAGCGGGACGAGTTCGGCGACCTCGGCCGCCCGCTGCCCGCGGGCCTCACGCCGCTCCTGGACCGCTACCGCGAGATCTACCGCCGCTACGAGCCGGCCGACGCGCGGTACCTCTCGAACCACCGCGGCCACCTGATGTTCCTCCGCCCCGAGGAGCACGAGGTCTGCACGGCCGACCTGATCAAGGGCGCCACGCTCACGGGCACGCGCGAGGAGATCCGCGAGCGCGTCCGCGAGATGGCCAAGGCCGGCTACACGAATCTGGGGGTGACGATCCGCTACGGCCACCCCGAGATGCTGGAGGACTGGTCCGACGTCATCGCGGGAGTGTAGAGGGTGGAGCATTTGACCGGGCGCGATCCGTCGGGCACCCTGGGACCATCCGTCCGAGGAGGCCAACGCCATGACCACACCCGATAGCCGCGATCGGCTCGGCCGGCGCCAGTTCCTCCAGACCGGCGCCCTGGCGGGCATCGGCCTCGCCGCGCTGCCGATTCGGGCCTCGGCCCAGTCGGCCAAGCCCGGGCCGCGGGTGCAGCGTTACGTGACGCTCGGGCGGACGGGCATGCGGATCTCGGACGTGTCGTTCGGGGCGAGCCAGCTCGGGTCGGGCGAGGAGCACGTGGTCCGCCACGCGCTCGACCGCGGCATCAACTACTTCGACTCCGCCGACAGCTACCGCGGCGGCGACTCCGAGACCACCATCGGCGAGGCGCTCCGCGGCAAGCGCGATCAGGTCTTCCTCACCTCGAAGACCTACACGAGCGCGACCGACCGGCGCGACTCGATGATGCAGTCGCTCGAGCAGAGCCTCCGCCGGCTCCGCACCGACCACGTCGACGTCTACTTCAACCACGCCGTCAACGAGGTGGAGCGGCTGAAGAACCCGGAGTGGAAGGAGTTCACCACCCGCGCCAAGCAGCAGGGCAAGATCCGCTTCGTCGGCATGTCCGGACACGCCGGGCGGCTCATCGAGTGCCTGGACTACGCGATCGACACCGACTCCGTCGACGTGATCCTCGTCGCGTACAACTTCGGCCAGGATCCCGCCTTCTATCAGAAGTTCACGCGCACGTTCGACTTCGTCGCGCGCCAGCCGGAGCTGCCCCGCGTGCTCGCCAAGGCCAAGGCCAAGAACGTCGGCGTGGTGGTCATGAAGACGCTGATGGGCGCCCGCCTCAACGACATGCGGCCGTACGAGAAGGGCGGCGCCACGTTCTCGCAGGCCGCGCTCCGGTGGGTGCTCTCGGGCAAGAACGTGGACGCGCTGATCATCTCGATGACGTCGACCCAGGGCGTGGACGAGTTCCTCGGCGCGTCGGGCTGGCAGTCGACGGCGAGCGCGGACCTGCCGCTGCTGCGCCGCTACGCGAGCATGCACGGCACCTCGCAGTGCCGCCACGGCTGCCAGGAGTGCCTCGGCGCGTGCCCCGCGCGGGTGCAGATCGGCGAGGTGCTGCGCACGCGCATGTACGCCGTGGACTACGGCGACCCCGTCCTGGCCCGGAGCGAGTACGCGCTCCTGGGCGGCGGCGCGGCGGCGTGCCTCTCCTGCGCGGCCAAGCCGTGCCAGAGCGCGTGCCCGCATGGCCTGCCCGTCGACCGGCTGATCGGCCCCGTCCACCGGATGATGACGGCCTGATTCCCCAGGCCGTGGCCGTGAAGCGCATCCTCGGGCTGGTCGCGGTGGTGGTCGTCGCCGGTCTCCTGGTGACGGCCGCGGGGCTCGGCGTCACGGGCCTCGATCCCCACGAGCGGCGGCCCGGCCTGTGGCTCCGCGGCGAGGCGGAGAAGACGCCGGTCACCGACTGGTCCTTCACCGATCGCTACCCGACGATCTACGTCCAGACCCACACCCCGTATCTCCTGCCCCACTCCGTCACCGTCACGTGCGTGTCGCACGGCGGCCAGCTCTTCCTGACCTCGGTCTTCCGCGAGGGCTCGCCGTTCCCGGACGGCAAGCTCTGGACGAAGAACGTGATGCGCGACCCGCGCGTGCGCCTCAAGATCGGCGACCAGGTCTTCGATCGCACGCTGGCGCTGGTGAGCGATGCCGCCGAGCGCGACGCGGTGCTCGCCGACAAGGCCAAGAAGTACCCCGAGCAGCGCGTGCCCAAGACCGCCACCGTGCACCTGTTCCGCGTCCTGCCCGGATGAGCCGCGCGGCGACCGGACCGCGCTGACGTGACCGCCTCGCCCGCCGGCGCGGCGACCGCGCCGGCGCGGGCGCGCAAGCTCAAGCTCTGGCAGCGCCTCCTGCCGTGGCTGATCACCGCCGCGTGCTTCGGCTATCTCTACACGCGGCTCGCCCGCGCCGCCGACGCCGCGGGGCTGCCGCTGCTGGCATACCTGGCCGGCGTCTTCCAGGGCGTGAGCTGGTGGCGCTGGCTCGCGCTGATGCTGCCGTACTGCCTCCTCTTCCTGCTGATCGACACGCTCGTGATCTGGCGCGCCATCAGCTGGTTCAACGCGCGGATCGCGTATCTCGACGTGCTGCCCATCCGCGCCAGCGCGTACATCCTCTCGATCGTGAACGAGCAGGTCAGCAAGGGCGCCATCGCGCTCTACCTGAGCCGGCGCGAGGGCATCCCCGCCTGGGAGGTGGGCTCGAGCGTCCTGTTCGTGATGTTCTGCGAGTGGTACTACCTCCTGAGCTGGGCCACCCTCGGCGTGCTCTGGCAGTGGGACCGCTTCCCGCCGGTCTTCCACGTGATCCCGTGGATCGCGGCGGCCTCCGCGGTGTTCTTCGTCCTGTTCCACCTGTTCTTCACGGGGCGCATCCCCTTCGGGCGAGGACTGCGCGAGCGGCCGCTGTTCCGGGCCTTCCGTCGCGCGTCGGTGTGGCAGTACGCGGCCATCGTGCTGCTGCGCTCGCCGCTGATGGTGGCGGCGGCGCTGACCTACACGCTCTGCCTCCGGCTGTTCGGCGTGGAGGCGAGCGCGGGCGCGATGCTCGGCTATCTGCCCGTGATCTTCTTCGGCGCGGCCACGCCGGGGCCGATGCACTCCGTCGCCATCGTGCTCTGGGTGCTCCTGTTCCCCGACCGGCCGGCCTTTCCAGCACATTGGGATCCTAAGCTTAGAATTCCACGTGGACAAGTTGTCGC
>JADMIO011460677.1_pt1 | contig 22220 bp, 15 predicted proteins | sample 8958161 | NCBI WGS metagenome assembly JADMIO01 (sample SAMN16585339, study PRJNA669376) | soil metagenome | isolation source: Crop rotation soil | place: USA: Cullars Rotation, Alabama | collected 2011
AAGTATAAAACCTTGCTTTTATCGGGTCGTTGGTTACATACTTATAGGTATAGCCTCCGCTGGTGGCGGTTTGCCATTCGTATTTTGATGCGGCCGGTTTTGGTTTGGCTTTTTGCGCCATTACAGCTGTATGCAGTACAAAAGCTGCCAGCAATACAATAATTCTTTTCATAACATTATTTGATTAAGTAAAACGGGTAGTAAATATAGTGAGGTATTGGTAAACTGCTCACGTATGATTTTTCTTATAAATGCCAAACCGTTTTGTCTAATCTTTACCTTTGAACACAATGAAACCAACAGGCACATCTTCATACCAACTTGCATACAAATGGATATCCTGCTGTGCCGTGGCTGTCTTCATTCTTTTTTGGCTTGCTTCGTTTGCAAATATTTATTTCCGGCATACTATGGAAACGTTATCCCCACGGTATGTGGCACTTCACAAGGTATTTTGGCGGCAAAATTGGCGCTTGTTCGCATATACACAATTGTATAACCGCCAGATGAACGTGATAATAAGAAGCAGCCATGATACAACTGCTGCAGATACCACAGACCTGGTACAATATAGTCTTACTCAAAAGAGACGATATGCACCTTTCAATAATTATGAAGACGGGCTGGACAGGGTTTTATATACCACTATGAATTTACTTGAATCAAGGCTTGAGCAGTATAAAAAAGGTCTAAAAACAAAATCACCGGGACACACTGATGAGTTTTATATGCTGCAGGCTTCTTCCCTTGTGGAGACTGATACCGTTGCCGCAAAAAACATGTTTAACCTTGATGTGCTTGCAAAAAAAATGCTGCAGGAAAATAAGGTCGATACTTCCGGGAAGGAATACCAGTTAATGATAATACACAAATATATTCCGCCCCAAAAACCAGCCGATAGCAGCTATAGCAAGGGCAACCAACAATTTATTTTTCAAACACGATACAAGCAATTTTAAAAGACTGAATATTCAGCATACGATATGGAGATGGCAGCAGGCAAACGAAAAAGCTTTGTACCTGGCTTTTTTAAGGGTAGCACTGTGCTTATGGCTGGTTAAGGAAATGCTGTTTCGCTGGTCCTCTTTTGATGTGTTATATAGTAATAACAGTTTTCTGCAACTTGATCCCACTGTCGCTATTCATATGTTCCGCTTAAATATACATTGGCTGAGAGAGCATCATATGTTGCTTATATGGACCTGCCTGCTGCTGTTGTTGCTTAATCTTTTTGGTATTGGACGGAATGTGGTGGCATTTCTTTTATTTCTTGCCTTTGTTTTACTGTATCATATGAATAACAGGTTCTCAAACAGTGGAGATGAAATGGCATTGCTGTTACTTTTTTATTTGTCTTTATCCAACAGCTATTCCTATTTCACCTTATCGAAAAGAGAACCGCTCTCTCCGCAAAAAGAAAAGCTATACAATCTTATAAGTAACCTGGCTGCATATTCTATCATGATAAATCTGTGCCTGTCGTATTTTACTGCCGGATTTTTTAAATTGATGGACCCCTGGTGGCAAAAAGGTACCGGTATTTATTACTTTATAAATGACGACCGTTATTCTTTGTTGGCGGCAGGAGGAAAAAATGTACAACTCCCTGTATGGATCATTTATATACTTAACTATGGTACCATATTACTTGAGCTTTCTTTTCCTGTGCTCGTGTGGTTTAAAAAATACCGCACTGTGATTTTTATACTTTGCCTGCTGATGCATACCGGCATTTATGCCTTTTTAATGATCTATGGCATGACGGTCATCTTCATTATACAGTATGGTATTTTTTACAGCAATGAAGAAGCGCTGGCAGCAGTTGAAAAAATTAAAGCATTTTTCGGCAGGCTGTTTAGCTTTGCCCGTAAATGAATTTTATACTGCCTGTAACCGGGTAAACCTTTGATATGAAAAAGATATTTCGGACTTTCTTTAAGATCATTCTTGTGCTGTTTGTACTGGTGAATATCATCACCGCTTTTCATGCCTATAAGTTTACACATATTTATGAAAGAAGTGAGGTGCAGGTGAAAAGACCGGAGGAGAGATCTGCTTTGGATAAAACAGGCGAAATATTGTTTGGCGCTAAAGCGGTAAAGCTGCAAAACCCACTGCCCGACTCCACCATGCAAATAGTAATACTGCATACAAAAGATAGTATTAAACTGGAAGCCTGGTATATTAAAACAACTGCAGCACCTAAGGGGACAGTCATTCTTTTTCATGGTCACCTGAATAAAAAAGGCTCTGTAATGGATGAGGCGGAAGGTTTCAGGAAACTGGGCTATCATACACTGTTAGTTGACTTCAGGGCACATGGTAACAGCGGCGGCAATACCTGTACCATTGGCTATGATGAAGCAGAAGATGTGAAACTGGCATATGATCATATTAAAAAGAAGGGAGAAAAAAATATTGTGTTGTGGGGCATATCAATGGGAGCGGCAGCTATTTCAAAATCGATAAATGATTATTCTTTGCAACCATCAAAAGTGATATTGGAAATGCCTTTTGCAACCATACAGCAGGCAGCACAGGGAAGAATTAAAATGATGGGCATGCCGCCAGAACCACTCTCCACATTGGTACTGTTTTGGGGCAGCGTGGAAAATGGCTTTTGGGCATTTAATATGAAACCGGCAGAATTTGTAAAAAAGATAACCATGCCTACTCTTATTCAATGGGGGAGAAATGATCCCCGTGTGCTGCAGGAAGAAACAGACGAAGTATTTAAAAGCCTTCCCGGCAAAAAGCAATTAGTAGTGTATGAAAGCGCCGGCCACGAATCGCTTTGTGATAAAGAACACGAAAAATGGATGACAGCAGTAGGCAATTTCTTAAACCAGTAAACATCATGCACCCTAAAGATATTTCCATTACTGATTTTACTTATCATTTACCCGATGAAAAGATCGCTGCTTTTCCATTGGCGGAAAGAGATGCTTCAAAATTGCTGGTATTTAAAAACGGTAATATCTCGGAAGACATTTATAAAAATATTGCTGACCATATCCCTGCCGGCAGCCTGCTTGTATTTAATAATACCAAAGTAATACAGGCAAGAATTTTATTTCAAAAACCAACAGGTGGTGTGATTGAAATATTTTGTCTTGAACCTTTTGAAGATGTGAACGAGTATAATGTGATAATGAGCAAAAAGGGAAATGTAAAATGGAAGTGCATGATCGGTGGCGCAAGCAAATGGAAAGAAGGGTCACTAAATAAGAAGTTAGAAACCTGCCTACCGGACAGGCAGGTAAGGAAGGAGGAATTTGAAATGAAGGCACGGTTGATAGAAAAATTGCCTGATGCTTATGTGGTAGAACTTTCATGGCTTCCTGCGTCATACAGTTTTGCAGAAGTGCTGGCCGTATGTGGAGATATGCCGCTGCCACCATATATAAAACGAAAAGCAGAAGATTCAGATAAAGAGCGCTATCAAACCATTTATGCAAAGCATGAGGGCAGCGTAGCAGCGCCCACTGCAGGCCTGCATTTCACTGAAAATATATTTTCATCTCTTGATCAAAAAAATATCGGGAGAGCTTATGTAACCCTTCATGTTGGGGCAGGTACTTTTAAACCTGTAAAAGCTGAATTTCTCCAGGGTCATGAGATGCACAGCGAATGGGTCGATGTAAACACTGAAACAATTGAGCGACTAATAGACAATGCCGGTAAAACTATTGCTGTTGGCACCACTTCCTTACGGACCATAGAAAGTCTTTACTGGATGGGGGTGAAAGCAACTTTACAGCCGGGTATTTCTATCGGCGTTTTGCCGATAGAGCAATGGGATGTGTATGAGCAACCGCTTGTTACTGCAAATTTTTCTGTGCAGGAATCGTTAACCAGCTTGCTTGAATGGATGAAAAGAAATGAATTGCAGCGGCTGTTTACTTATACTCAGATATTGATTGCGCCGGGTTATGAATACAGGGTAGCAAAAGCTATTGTTACTAATTTTCATCAACCCCAGTCAACATTGTTATTATTGGTGGCCGCAGCTGTGGGCAATAAATGGAAGGAAATTTACGACTATGCTCTGCAAAACGATTTTCGTTTTTTAAGCTACGGCGATGGAAGCATCTTGTTTACCCATTAACCTGGGGCAAAAAAAAGCGCAAAATAATTTGCGCTGAGAATAAACATAAAATATTTTGAATTACGGTTGAATCGTTACCTCTGTGCCTGACTGGATATAATTATACAGGTCCTTCATCTCGGTATATTTTACTGATACACATCCGTCGGTCCAGTTATAAAAATTATCTACTGTCCATTCTTCTTCAGGGCGGGTGGCGTGGATAGCGATGCCGCCACCAATTTTTGCCGCTTTAGAAATAAGCCCTCTTCTTTTCCTGTCATTAAATTTTTCCACGTCTGAAGGGCCGGGATAATCCAGAAGTAATTCGGGGCCCCATTTGGGATGCATTTTTTTAAGTATCACCTTAAATTTTCCGTTGGGTGTGCGCCTGTCGCCTTCTTTCATTTTATCGCTCAGGTCCTTGCTGCCGAACACAATGGGATAGGTGGCATACCATCCTTCGTCATCATATACTTTTAATTCATAATCACTTTTATCAATAATGATATAGTAATTATTGTCGTCTTTGGCTTTCAGGGCTTTATTATCAGCCTTTTTTGCCTTATACGATTTTACGGCAGATCGTTTATTGTTTTTACCTGGCTTAAAAGCCATGAGCAAAACCAAAACTGCCAGCAAGGATGTTGAAAATACAATGGTCTTTTTCATAAAGAGGTATTATGACGCACAAGAAACAAACGCTGTGCCAGCCAAAAATATTTCAATCCTGGCAAATACAGTTAACAAAATTTAATGTCAACAAAAATTTAAGGCCCAAAAACAAAAAGATGAAGGGTTTCCTTCATCTTTTTTGAAAAAAATTGATCGGCAATTACCAGTTGCTTAGCCTTATGCCCATGGTATAGGGCCTCATGTCAAGCTGTTTTTTATAAAAACTGCTGGGGGCATAAGATCCATAGAGTTTTACAGGCCCAAGGCCTATTTCGCCTATGTAAGAGAACTTGAACTGCTCCAAACCAATACCGCCTGTGGTTTTTTGCTTATTTCTTTCTTCGCTTATTTGCTTGTTACGCTGGCTGTACAGGTAGCCGGCGCTTACACCCAGGCTAATGCTAAAGCCCTTATTCTGGTTCTTTGGGTTGGTGCAGTAGTTCAACATAAGCGGAATGGTTAAATAATCAGCTGCCAGCTTATTCTTTGAAAAACTAATTGAATCCCGGATGATGGTGGGAGCGGGGGCCACGCCGGTTACAAATGGGTTGTCTCTTAAATAACTTACCTGCGATTGGTAACGGTAATTATTCAATTCGATCCCCAGGCCATATTTTAGGTTAAGATGATGTTTTATAAGATTGACCCGTTGCATAAAGAACCAGATGTTTACATTGATGCTTTTGCCAACATTCAGGTCAAAATCATTTTCGCCTAAAGGAGCTGCGCCATCCCTGTTAAAAAGATAACCGCCATGGGTGTAATCGGCTGTTTTGTTGATATAGTTAGAAAAACCCAGGTCGATAATGAACCAGTTGGTGCTCACATTGCTTAGCTTTTCTTTGCGGCTGCCCCATGTCCAGTGATAACTTCTTTTTTCTTCAGTATTGATGTGTTTTGCACTGCCATCTCTTACTATGGCGATATTTCCTACATACAGTGTATCTCTTTTGGAAGCAGGAGTGGTAGTATCAATTTTTTTTACCACTTCGCTGGATACAGTGTTTTTTTCTTTTTTGCTTACTATTATCATGTTGCCCACACGGATGCTGTCTCCTTTCTGGGCTGACAAGTTTGTGCAAAAGATCAGTAAGGCCATTAATGTAAATAGCGTTTTCATCGTCATCAGTTTTTAATGATTTGTAAGGCTGCGGATCAATTCATGGCGAAAGACATATTGGCTATTTTAACTTCGTCGCCGCTGCCGGTTTTAATTTTTGTTTTTCTTTCAATCAGCCGTTTTACCTTTTTAAAAAAGCCGCCGAGTTTGGTCTTTTTAGGTTTATCCTCCTCTTCATCAAATGAGTCAAAGCTTTGTTTTTCCGGATTGTTTAAAGATGCATATTCAACAAATTCATTCTTTGAAGCAGGAGTTATGTCAACGTTGTTTTCTGTTTTTGTATCATTTATTTCAGGTGATACGTAGGCAAATATTTTTTTGTTACTCTCTTCGTTGTTAAAATTCTTCTCTTCTTCATCATTTTTTTGTTGCTCATCATTTGCCGCAATATTATCACTGTTATCCTGTGTCAATATTGTTTGCTGAGAATTTGTATTGGAAATAACTGCAGACTTTACAGCTGTTTGTTTATCTTCCTTCAACAGTTGCGTCGATATTTCTTGTTGTGATGATGCTACAGCTGTTTCGTTTGAGTTGATATTTTCCGCGGCTGTATTAGTTGTTGCTTCTTTGCCTGTATTCAATTCTTTTCCAGGAGATGTATTTTTTACAGTTTCTGCTCCAGTGGCATTTTGTTCATTCCTGTTTAAATAACTCACAGTTCCCCATAAACCAAACCCGATCAATATTGCGGCAGCAGCCACACGACGCCAGGGGAATGCCACCACTTTTGTTTCTTTCCTGTACAATAATGGCTTGTTCTCAAAAATGATCTTGTCGATAGCTGCAAGTTTTGTTTGCTGCAACAAATCCCATTCTTCTTTTACCGCTTTATCAGTCGTAGTAAGCTGTAACATTTCTTTCTTTTCATTTTCCGGCAATTCATTATCCAGCAACAGCAATAATTTTTCTTCTATGACTGCATCAACAGGCTGAGGCCTTACAAGAATCTCTTTACCGGGAAACTCAACTATATCAGGCTTAAGAATACTTTGCTGCAACATCAGCAGCTCTTCACCCAAATCAGGATTAGCAGCTACAAAAGCATCCACCATATTTTTCTCCGCAACAGACAATTCATTATCTGCATACAATAAAAAATACTCCTCGTAATTATTTCTGTTGATGTTCATTTTACTAAATAATATTCTCCGGTTTCACAATATATTCTCTCAATTGCAACCTTGCCCTGTGCAGGTAAACCTTTACCTGGCTTTCATTTAATCCTGTGATCTTACCGATCTCTTCATAGCTGTATCCTTCGTAATCTTTCAGCATCACCAGGCTACGCTGTGTCTCATTCAGCCTGTTCAGCGCTTCATGCAAGATCTTTTTAGAGTCGTGCTGCTGGCGGTTGCTGGTTTTCACATTATCACTAAAATCCTCTTTCAACACGATACGTTTATGTTTTCTTATATGATCGATCATTTGATTATAGGCAACGGTGAACAGAAAACTCTTCGATTTCTCGTTATCCACCTGTTCCCTGTTCCTCCATAATTTTTCAAAAGCGCTTTGTACCACATCCCTTGCGTCCTCTTCATGCCGCAAATTTTTGAGGATGAAGCGGTACACATTGTCTGCATACAGGTTTACGCATTGGTTATACTCTCTTTCGGTCATACAGTTGTCCGGCAAAATGTTTGTTCATGGCTATACTGCCAATAATACGGCGCATGAAAACAAATGTTACAGCAAAAATAAAATAAGCTGGCTTAGGAACGGCCTTTTAAAGATAAAGGGCTGCCAACCGGCAAGCCCTTTATCTCGTTTTTAGCGCTGTATACTAAACCGTCGCACCTGGGTTCTATTAGCTGATTGTATCATCAATACATAATTTCCATTTTTAATGGCTTTGAATAAAAGCTGTTTGTTATTGGTTCCTTTTGCTTCGGCAATGGTTTGCTGCATCACAATTGTACCCATGATATCTTTTACCTGGATAATAACATTGCCAGCTTTCTCTGCATACCACCTGAGAGATACATTATCGGCAGCTGGATTGGGATAGAGAGCAATAGCTTTATCGTAATCGTCAACGGCTTCCTCAATCGTATTTACAAACCTTGCAGCAGTAACACTGCATTCTCCCAATACATCGCCATGAGCTAAATGATTGGGTACGTCGCTGGTGCTGATGCACAGAACCTTCTTTTTACTGGTGCTTTCTTTATGACAGATCTTTACCTTATTGTTTCCGCAACGGATATCATTTACAAATACCGTTACGGCATCTGTTGCAGCATGGCCATTGGCATCTGTAATAGTTACTGAATAAGTGGTAGTAACAGTTGGGCTTACTGTTATGTTAGGTGTAGTGGCACCTGTTGACCATAAATAGGATGGAGAACCACAAACAGTGTAAGCAGGAGTGATCGTTTTACTTGTTGGTCCATAGTCAATATAGATCGTTTGATCTGCACCTGCATCCACGGCTACAAATGTTGCTACGGTAGCCCATGGACTAAATATTACATTCGGTCCAACGGGATCACCGGTTCCTGGTCCTGCGCCGCTTGGTCCGCTGGCACTTCCCCACCAGTTGCAGGCTGCATTTTGCGGCGATGTTGAATTATTGACAAACCCGGTTTGGTTGCCGCTGATAGAATTGCTCTGAACTGTTTGTGTAAATGTGCTTCCTGACGCAGCGGCGACGTTGAAACCTGTTTGCCATGTGGTTATTGTATTGGTAATCGCAACAAAGTTTAATGTTACCCCTGCAGGAACATTTGCCTGTATGCCTGTGCCTGAACTTGTACTTGTGCCTGTAATTATATTGTTATTTACCGTAGCAGTCGAAGTGCCATCCGCAGGAGATATATACACGCCTTTTGCTTCAGGCAATGCAAGGTGGTTTATATTGTTGCCCGAAATTCCCACAGTGCCGCTGCCGTAAAAATAAATCCCATTAAGTGCTTCGCTGCTTCGGCTGGTGTTTGAAAGGGCATTAATGTTTGCGATGGTATTATTTAAAACAGATACGTCTGCTATTGGGCTTCCAATAGTAATACCATTTATTAAAGCACTGCTTCCGCCGGAAATTAAAATATCATTAGGGACAGAAGGGTTGCCAATTTTGTTGTTTACAACTTTAGCATAACCTGATTTTACCAGGATGCCATCAAAAGTTACAGGCTGCAGACCTCCTGTTCCCGTATTGATACCCTGTACTGTATTGTTTTCCACCACAGGCGGTGTAGAGAATGGCTCGCAGGGGAATACAAAATCGTCATCCGGTTCCGGGAGTGATATGGGGAGCACGTGAACCTCGCCAAGTGACCTTAAATTAATATTCTGAATTAAATTGTCAGAAACTGTAACATTATTAATAACAACAGCTTTTATACCAAGAAAATTGGCACTTTCATCCCCTGATTCATAAATTTTTTGAATGGTGTTTTGCTTGATGCTCCCTCCGCTGCAATTGGCGTAAAGGATACCGTAAAAATAGGCATCGCCACCAGTGGCATCAGCTTTTATACTGATACCGAAATCTGAATCTGTCCCGCCGATAAAATTGCCAGCGCAAATCAGTTTATTGCTGCCATCAACATTAGTGATGGATATACCAGCAAGTACATCATTGCTGTAAGGGTTGAGATCGGGATATGGTATGGGGTTAATCTTATCCATGTTTTTAATTATATTGTTGCTAACTGATACAGAGTCCCCGCCAGTGTAAGTTCCGCAGACAATACCAAAAGCAGGCCCTCCCAGCCATTTACCTGACGCCAACGCTGCATTGCCGCCAATATAATTGCCTTCAATAATATTCGTGCCTGAGTGGTAACCTGTATGAAAAATATTGATGGCATACTCTGGGTAAGTGTATTCTGTAAGTGTTGAATAAAAACTATTCCCTTTAATTATCCATCCTGCGCCGGGGCCATCGGGTTTAATTTCAATCCCTGAATAAGTAAAGTTGATGATTTGGTTGTCCAGAATTTTATTGTTAATGCTTGGCGCATCGGGATTGCCATTTGCGTATATGCTATAGAAAGGCGAATTGATTGTTGGAGGAATTGCCCCACCACCATAAATAGCACCTTCAATGATATTATGCTCAATGGTATTATCATGTATACCTCCTAAAACACCTATAGGAAAAGGCCCGGCAGGGTTAAAAGTTACCACCCCCTTTCTATACACAGGCGGACCAAAAGCATTTGCATAATTATTTGTGCCCTTGAGATGACAATATGAGATCTTATTGTTGCTGGCGTTATTGCTAAACTGCACCGCAGTGCCTTCCTGTGCCTGGCTCCAGATAAATAACTGGCTGATGGTGCCACCACCTGCCGGTCTTCCATCAATATTAAAATAAGAACCATAAATATCAAATATGGGGATGTCGCCGGTAGGGGGAACCGCACCACCAGAAAAATCTGTGCCTATATGTATATCTATTGCGCCTATCCGTGGCCGTATTGTAACCGTTGCATTTACTGAAGTAGGAAAACTTTCCGGAACAACAATCGGGTAAGTTTCATTTTGCCAGTTATAATTCTGCTGTAGTTCTAATATAACGTGGCCGGACAGCCCGGATGATTGTATGTCAGCTAACGCAGCGCCAATAGTGGCGTAACTGCCGGGGATGGTTTGTGTGCCTGATACCTGTGCGGAAGATGAGCTTATAAAAAAACAAATGCAGTATAACGCAAGCATGCTTTGGATAATTTTTTTCATAAACAGCTTTTTAAGTAAATGATAGAATGGGCAGGCAGTTTTTTCAGCAGGAGGCGTTGGAGAAAGAGTAAAATAGAAGTTTCTGTTGTAAAATCAAATAGGAAGCAGTATTTATTTTATGGACTGTCCTTACTTATTTTTGCAACTCAACCATTGCTTATATGAATAACAAATTTGTACAGCGCATTGCCGCAGAACTGCAGGAAATAGATACTGCAGGCCTCACCAAAAAAGAACGTATAATAGAAAGTGAACAGGGCGCAGAGATCATCGTGGGAGGAAAAAAAGTATTGAACTTTTGTGCCAATAACTATCTCGGTCTTTCTTCTCATCCCAAAGTAATAGAAGCAGCAAAAAAATATGTTGACCATCGTGGTTATGGTATGAGTAGTGTGCGTTTCATCTGCGGCACACAGGACATTCATAAAGAACTGGAAAAAAAAGTCGCCACATTCCTGGGAACAGAGGATACTATTTTATATGCTGCGGCATTTGATGCCAATGGTGGTGTGTTTGAACCGTTATTTAATGAGCAGGATGCGATCATTAGTGATGCGCTCAATCACGCCAGCATTATTGATGGCGTAAGATTGTGCAAGGCTCAGCGGTACCGCTATGAGCATAATAATATGGATGATCTTGAAGCCAAGCTGAAAGAAAGCGCTCATTTACGCAGTCGTATCATTGTTACAGATGGTTCGTTTAGTATGGATGGCACCATTGCACAGCTTGATAAAATTTGTGACCTGGCAGATAAATACGATGCCATCGTAATGATCGATGAATGTCATTCTTCCGGCTTTCTTGGCAAAACAGGCAGAGGCACGCATGAATATCGTGGCGTAATGGGAAGGATAGATATCATCACCGGAACATTGGGTAAAGCATTGGGTGGCGCAAGCGGTGGTTTCACCAGCGGAAGAAAAGAAATAATTGAAATGCTGAGACAAAGAAGCCGTCCTTATTTATTCAGCAACACCGTAGCACCGAGTATTGTGGGTGCCAGCATTGCTGTGCTGGATATGCTGAGTGAAACAACTTCATTAAGGGATAAACTGGAAGCTAACACAAAATATTTCCGCACTAAAATGACAGAGGCAGGATTTGATATAAAGCCGGGCGAACATCCAATTGTTCCCATAATGTTATATGATGCCGTAGTGGCTCAAAACTTTGCCGCTAAATTATTAGAAGAAGGTATTTATGTAATTGGTTTCTTTTTTCCTGTGGTGGCAAAAGGCCAGGCGAGAATTAGAGTTCAGTTAAGTGCTGCACATGAAATGCAGCATCTGGATAAAGCTATTGCTGCGTTTACAAAAATTGGTAAAGAGTTAGGTGTGTTGAAATGATATTTGAGAAATAAGATATTGTGGCCCCTGTCATGCAGGGGCTTTTTATTTGTCATTGAGTAACCGGGGTCAACTGGTAAATGAATAGTTTCTGTAATTGATCATATATTTTTTTATCTTCAACGAATTGTAAGAAACGTGTAACCGGGCAACGATCCCATTCCCTCCTTTTTAGATTTTCTTTTATATAAAATAATATCAATGCCAACTGCCAACTTATCCAAAGCAGCATTGCTGATGCTGTTTATTGTTATTGCCTCTCTTATTTGCTGGGAATATATGTGGCGCCACAAAGGTTACGACCGTGGTTATAATGATGATGAAGGCCTGTGGAGAAAGAACAGGTTAGAAGTATATGCGCCGCAGGACAGGGCAACCGTATCTATTGGTTCTTCCCGAATAAAATTCGACCTGGATATTCCTACCTGGGAAAAAGCAACAGGTGAAAAATTTGTGCAACTGGCATTGCATGGGTCTAACCCAAGACCTGCTTTGGTAAATCTTGGCGATGATAAAAACTTCAAAGGCAAATTGATCATTGATGTAACCGAAGGTTTGTTTTTTGGTACCTGGCCGGAAACCGGTATGAATAAAAGAGTAAAATATTGGAAAGAAGCTACACCGGCTCAAAAGGCAAGTGATAAAATAAACTTCGCTTTGGAATCACAATTTACTTTTTTGGATAAGGATCTTTTTTCTCTAAACGCTATGTTGATCGATCTCAGGATCCCTGATAGAAAAGGTGTGAGAGGAGAAGTGATCTTTCCACCCAAATTCAGCTATGTAACTTTTGACCGGCAGGAGGTGATGACAGATGCATTTGCAAAAGATACTGCTATGCAGCATTGGCAAACAGGTATATGGACGATGTTTGGCGCACTCGATAATGAACCCGGCGTTGGTGGTGATACACTGCAGAAGATCTTTGATGAAGTAAAAACGTCTGTTGCAAAGATTATTGCAAGAGGCGGTAAGGTAATATTTGTACGTACGCCATCAAGCGGTGGTTACTGGCAGCATGAGCCCATTAATTTTCCGAGAGAAAAATATTTTGATAAACTGCTAAGTATAACTGGTTGTAAGGGGATACACTTTAAAGATCATCCCGACATGGCGAATTTTATTTGTCCCGAATGGTCGCATTTGAGTAAAGAACAATCAGTGGTATATACCCAGGCCCTGGTAAAGGCATTGCAAAAAGAAAATTGGTTTGCCTCCAAATAACAATCCCTAATTCACCAGTAATAACTTAATCATGGTATTCAATTCATATACATTCATTGCGTTTTTTATAATCATTCTTATACTGCACAATCTTCCTTTTAGCTGGAAGGTGAAAAAGATAAACCTGCTGTTGGCCAGTTATATTTTTTATGCAGCATGGAACCCGCCGTTCATATTATTATTATGGCTTAGTACGGTGGTTGATTATTTTGTGGGAAGGGCCTTGTATACACAACAAAACCCTGTAAAAAAGCGGCTGCTGCTGGTAGTTAGTTTGATTGGTAACCTGGGCATGTTATGCTTTTTTAAATATGGCGGTTTCCTGCTGGAGAACTTCACCAATCTTGTAAATCTTTTGGGGGCAGATTTTCATCCTGCCAAACCTAATATTATTTTACCTGCCGGTATTTCCTTTTATACATTCACTACATTGTGTTACACAATTGATATGTATAAAAAAGAAAGCCAGCCGGTTAAAAGCCTGCTTGACTTTTCTTTGTTTGTTACCTTCTTCCCTCATTTGGTTGCTGGCCCAATTGTACGTCCACCCCAATTGGTACCACAGTTTGAAACAGAAAGGAAAGCAAACAAAAAGCAATTGCTTGATGGGTTGTTATTATTATCACTCGGTTTATTCATGAAAGTAGTGTTGGCCGATAGCATGCTGGCCGGCCCGGCAAATAGCATGTTTGGTTCAGATAAACCTGTCGCCACTTTGGATGCATGGGCAGGCGTGCTGGCTTTTTGCGGACAGATATTTTTTGATTTTTCCGGCTATTCGACCTGTGCTATCGGTGTGGCATTGTGCCTGGGGTTCATCCTGCCACAAAACTTTAATTATCCCTATGCGGCTATTGGTTTTAGTGATTTCTGGCGGCGATGGCATATTACATTATCTCAATGGCTGAGAGATTACCTATATATTCCTCTTGGTGGTAACAAGAAAGGGAATGTGAGAACTTATATCAATTTAATGCTCACAATGCTTATTGGTGGGTTATGGCATGGTGCCAACTGGACATTTGTGGTATGGGGCGGTTTGCATGGTTTTTATTTGTGGGTTGAAAAATTTGTGGATGATAAAACAGGAAAGATCTCTGCATTGATTTCGTCCAATAAAAAAACGATCACAGGATTTATGTATGCCTTATTTACTTTTTTCCTCATCAATATTACCTGGGTGTTTTTCAGGGCAGAAACTTTTACAAAAGCATGGAATATTTTTAAGTCGATGTTTGGTATGCAAAAAGGCGAACCTCTTTTAACCACGCTTTCAATATTAAAAGTGGCGGTGATCATTCCTTTAATGCTGGTATTTCACTGGCTGATGCGTAATACCAAAGTACTGGGAGTGGCTTACCAGATCCCCTGGTGGCTGGTTAGTATAGTGTGGGCTGTATTGCTTTTACTTATTATATGGAGCCAGGAAAGCAGCAGTTCTTTTATTTATTTCCAATTTTAATAAGCCGGAATTTTTATTGCCACCTATTGCAGGTGGCATTTTTTTTGCCTTTTAAACAAACCGTTTACTCCAGCAAGCGTATATACAAGTAATGTAATCTGTTAGATAAAACGAGTGCCGCATCTAATCCTTGATTTAACTGTTAATCATTCAGTTTCAATAGAATAATGCCGGGGCATAATATTTCGTACTTTTAAAAGCAGGATATTTTAAAGTGCAGTTATTTAACCGGTAACTGCTTTATATTTTTATGATGAGATTTAAAAGTCATTTATCTTTTTGCCTGTTGTTTTTGATACTGGGCAGCGGGGCACGTGCCCAGGTAGCTGGTATGAGGGTAAATGGCCGTGCTATGGCACAGGGGGACACCGTAAATGTGTGCAGGGGCAATTCGTTGATCTACACAAATACTTCCTTTGGTGCAAGCACTGCTACCTGGTCTTTTGGCCTAGGTGCACCATCAACAAGCACAAGCACTACAACTGAAACAGTACAGTATAATACCAATGGTGTTGGCCGCACCATATTGAATGTGAGCAATGGGCTTAACAGGGATTCCCTTTTTATTTTTGTAAGGGTGAACAATGAAAAACCAGTATTGAACTGGAATTTTTCACCAGATGATGTATGCGGTAATATCCCTATTGTATTTAGCAATAGCTCAACAGGAAATCAAAATACATATGTATGGGATTTTAAAGATGGCATCACCACTTCCACTGTAAACCCAAGCCACCAGTTTCTCACAGCCGTTGGTAATTCGGGCAGCCAGGTGTTTGATGTTACATTGATCGCTACTAATTTTTATGGCTGTACAGATTCTCTCAGGAAACCAGTCACTATACGGAGGGTTCCTGACGCTTCTATTGGTAATGCAGATCCCGGCGTAACCTTTATACCTGCTAATTCTACCTTTAAAGTGTGTACGAACACCCCATCTTATTTGTTCCAGTTTCAAAATCTTTCTACAACAACCGGTTCAAATGTAACCTATACAATAAAATGGGGCGACGCCTCAGCAGACAGCGTTTTTACAAGTTGGGTTCCCGGTAATATCATACAACATACATATCCAATCGGGGCCAGCACACTCACGGTGGAGGTTACCGGTCCCACAGGTTGTATTGGCATAAAAAAATACACCGTCTTCCTGGGCACCAACCCGGCAGGCGGGTTTAACAGTCTTGGTAATACCAATATTTGTGCTCCTGATTCACTAAACTTTGTGGTATCAGGTTATCAAAACAATGCACCCGGTACCACCTACACAGTAACAATCAATGATGGCAGCGCCCCGCAGGTATTCAGTCATCCGCCACCAGATACGGTTATGCATGTGTTTGATTATTCTTCCTGCAATAATACCAGCAGCAACGGAACTTTATCATTTCCCAATTCATTTAATGCCATACTCACTATTGAAAATCCATGTGACCTTACAAGTGTAAGCGTAATACCTATTTATGTTTCGGGTAAGCCGAGACCCTCGATGAGAATAAACCCCTCCAACACTGTATGCACAGGCAGCGTTACTTATATTAACAGCACATCATCTTATGGTGGCATTGTTACTCCGCTTGGTGGTGGTAATTCAAGTTGCGAAAACATTGGCAAACAGGTTTGGAAAATTGAACCATCTACCGGTTATACTCTTGTTGGGGGAACTTATGGTTCATTTAATGGCAACCCGCTAAATGGTTTTTTATGGTCAAGTGGAGCCGGCGGTCTCAATGTAATATTTAATACAACCGGTACTTATACTGTTACAATTTATGTATTTAATGAACGATGTGGTATTGACAGTACATTACAAACCATTTGTGTACGTAATCCTGCTGTTGCTGATTTTACAGCGAGCAGTTTAACTGCCTGTGTTTCGGGCAGCGCCGTATTTACCAATACATCTCCTCCGGGGTTATGCCTTGGCGATAGTTATGAATGGACAGTTGATTATACTGACCCAATGGGATGTGGCAATCCTGGTATTAATTACAGTTTCATTAATGGTACTTCCAGCAGCAGTGCCAGTCCCGAAATTCAATTTGCTCTTCCGGGGAAATACGGCGTTACATTAACTGTATCTGCTATCGGAACAAATGGTTCCTGCTCACCCGCAGTAAAGACAGATACATTTATAGTGAAAGGGGCTCCTAAAGTGGTTATTGATCCACCCGGAAGTATTTGTGTAAACACAAGTATATCACCAACCGCATCGGTATCTCCATGTTATGGTACAGATCCATTACAGTATGCATGGACATTTACAAATGGTTCGCCAGCAACATCAGCTGTGGCGGTACCCGGGGTGATCAGTTATAACCAGGTGGGTACTTTCCCGATACAGCTAAGAGCAACCAATGAATGCGGCACTACTTCAGAATTATCATCCATAGAAGTGATAGCGCCACCGGTTGCCCTTGCAGGTAATGATACTACCGTTTGCCAGGATACAGATAGTCTTGTGTTTTTTGGGCTACCCGTTGGCGGTAGCTGGTCTAATTCAGCTTTGATAACAGCTACCGGCGGCTTTACACCATCAGCTCCAGGTTCTTATGAGCTGGTATATACTTATGGTAATGGCACCTGCGCCGATACGGATACACTTACAGTAATTGTAAAAGATTCTATTACTAATAATATTATTGCACCTGACCAGTCTATTTGCATCAATACACAACCGGCTATAATAAATGGGCAGCCTGCCGTAGGCGGTGATGGTACGCCATCCTATCAATGGCAACAAAGTACAGATAGCTTAAACTGGACAGATATCGCCGGCGCAACAGGCCTGGATTACACACCACCTGTATTGACCGATACGATGTTTTATCGCCGTGTGGCATTTACAACATTGTGTGCCGGTACGCAGGGTAGTTTTAGTATACCTGTAAAGATCACCGTGCATGAAAATGCAGAAGCTGATTTTTCTGCTACACAAACTGTTGGCTGTATCCCTTTTGATCTGAATGCTGTAATTAGCGTAAATACTTATCCCGACAGGAATGGTCAATACCAGTGGTTTGCTGATAATGTTTCAATAGGTAATAATACAACTGGTGTATTCCCCGGTTTTATTATGAATACACCGGATGATACAGTAATAATAAGGTTGAATGTATTAAGCCAGTTTGGCTGCTTGCCTGATCAGCAATCAATACAGTTTATTACAACAGCGGCTTCTATCGCAAATTTTACAAAAGATATTACTGGCGGTTGCGGCCCTGTGGATGTGAACTTCAATAACACTTCAAGCACCATCAATAATAATATCCAGTTCTTCTGGGATTTTGGTGATGGAACTGCAAGTACAGATCCACAACCCGGTATTCATACTTTTAACAGCAGCCCGTTCTTTAATGACACTACTTATATTGTCACTTTAAAAGCATTCAATGGTTGCGATACTACAACATGGACCGATAGTGTAAGAATAAAATCAAAACCCAAAGCAAGATTTGGTGTACAGTCAACATTCGGCTGTTCACCATTTACTGTTGTTGTAAGTAACAATTCTCCGGGCAGCAACAGTACTTATTATTGGGATTTTGGTAATGGCCATTTAGACACAACGTTTGCTCCAGGCACTTTAAGTTATACATATAATACGGGTCCGTTTATCGATACATTTACTATCCAGGTGATTGCAGTAAATGAATGTGGTGTAGACACACAACGTTTAGATATACGGGTTGCTCCTAATGCTATTAATCCCGTTATAAATATTAACGGCAGCCAATTGTTTGGGTGTGCACCACATGCAGTAACATTTATCAACAGTAGCAGCGGGGCTACCAGCTATATATGGGATTTTGATGACGGCTCTGCACCGTTGTTTACCAATAACAATGATGTATTGATCAACCATGCATATATAGACTCGGGTACTTACAACGTAAAAATTGATATTACAAATGGATGCAGTGATACTACTGTTTTCAGGCAGATAGTAGTGTACCGCCAGCCGGATGCTGATTTTACAACAGATGCATTGACCTATTGCCAGGGAGATACGGTAAGAGTAAATAATAATTCAACTGATGCTAACAGTTATGTATGGAATTGGGGCGACGGACAAAGCAGCAGTGGATCTAATCCAACACATGTATATCAAACAGGTGGCAACTTTACTATTTACTTAAGAGCAGAAAGAACAAACAGCTCTGGTGTGGTTTGTTTTGATACAGCTGTACAGTTTATTACGGTATTGGTAAAACCAGATGTAACGGTGCAGACAAATATCGCTGTTCCTAATTGTGCACCATTTACATTTAATGCTTCGGCGCCAAATATCATTAATGAAACTGCCACCTGGTATATCGTTGATACAACCGTTACGCCTTCTTTGATCGTTGTGAATGGACCTGCTGTACAATATACTTTTAATAAACCCGGAAGCTTTACTGTAAAATTTATTGCCAGTAACGATCTTGGTTGTGCGGATAGTACCACCGTAAATTTTGCAGTGAATGGAACTCCTTTTGCAGCATTTATACCGGGTGATATAAATATCTGCTCAACGGATACTACTATTTCCTATATCAACGCAACAACTTATAATGATAACGGGCCTTTAAGTTACAGGTGGATAGTTGACAACCTGCAATTAGCAACTACAGGCAATTTTACACATCGTTATACAGCACCTGCCGGTGCCATTTTACCAAGAATTTTTACAACCCAATTGATAGCAAGGAATACTGTTGGTTGTGCTGATACAGCGCTTGCGGTCTTGAATATGAATCCGTCTGCACAGGCACAGTTTACACTCAATAACCCAACAACCTGTGTACCATTTACAGCTAATATTACCGACGCCTCTCAATATGCAGTAAACTATCGCTGGTATATCAATGGCGTACTCACCGACACTACTGCCAACCCGGTATTAATTATTACAGAGCCACAAACAGCCTACACCATTACGTTAGTGGCAGACAATATTTATGGATGCAAACCAGATACTTTTTCTGTGAATTTTATTTCAAGAATAAAACCCGATGCTGTATTTGATCTAAATGACACATTGGGTTGCACAGGTGTATTGAACGTGGTTACCAATAACCAAAGCCAGTTTGCCAACTCCTATGTTTGGGATTGGGGCGATAATTCTCCCACCACAACCGTTACAAGCCCTACACATTTGTATACTATACAGGGGCAATATCTCATTACCCTGATCGCAAGCGATGGCGTATGCAGGGATACGGCAATTCAACTGATAAGTATTTCGCAAAAACCAATAGCCGATTTTGATGTAAGTGATACGCTTACCTGTGATACCGCAAGAGTGCAATTCATAAACCTGTCCAACAACGGGGCAAATTATACATGGAGCTTCGGAGATGGCAGTAGCAGTAACGATGTGAACCCGGCACATAATTTTGCTCCAAGACTTACTCCTTATACAGTGAAATTGGTTGCTGATAATGGGTTCGGTTGTAAGGACTCGATGACCAGGGCAAATTTGATCGTTGCAAAAGTGCCACCGGCTGCAGACTTTTATATCAGTCCTTCCAATGTGATAACAGTACCCAACTACACGTTTAGTTTTAATAACCTTACGCCAAACAGTAACCGCTTTTTCTACCAATGGAATTTGGGTGATGGTACGTTTGACAGCACTTATAATATCAATAACCATAAATATACCGATACCGGTAATTATGCCGTAGAGTTGATCGTGTTTGATACCAGCTCCAACTGTGCTGACACCATGATACGTATTGCAAGAATAGATGGGTTCCCTGGTTATTTGTTTGTGCCAAATGCTATTTGCCCCGGCTGTTTGCAAACAGGGTTAAGAGAATTTTTGCCAAAAGGAAAAGGCCTTGCACAGTATCGTTTGCAAATATTTACTACCTGGAATGAGCTGGTATTTCAAACTACAAGTCTTGATTCAGATGGAGCACCCAATCAATCCTGGGACGGAAGATATAAAGGGCAACTGGTGCAGCAGGATGTATATGTATGGCGGATCGATGCAAAATTTCAGAATGGAACAGAATGGATCGGTATGATATATCCCGGTGAAGGGCAGTATAAAAAAGTGGGGACGATCACGGTGGTTAAATAGACAAACGGTTAAATTGTTTTATAGTTGAATTGTTGGATGAGTTTTGATAAACCTCTAAACTTTCTCAACCTTCTAAATTATTCAGGTTACTTCTATGAAAAAAATAATTTTATCAATCATGGTTTTGCTGCTGCAGCTGTATGCTGTGGCACAGGACCCTTTTTTTACGCAGGCATTCAATTCGCCTTTGTCATTAAATCCTGCTACGGCGGGAACAGGCGAAATGGATCTTCGGTTTACAGCCACATTTAAAAGACATTTTATTAATGTGCCTTCAGGAATGCAATATGCAGTAGCCGGTGTTGACCGCTATGTGAAAAAATTTCATGGTGGTGTGGGCTTGCTGGTAATGAATTCGAAAGAAGGATATATTAACAAAAATGCATTGTATGCGATCTATTCTTATGGTTTGTGTTTGCAAAATGCAAGATTACATCTCGGTTTACAGGCAGGTATGGCTAACCGTAATGTGAACTATGATAAATTATATTTCAGCGACCAGATAGATCAGAATGGTGTGATACCCGGCTCTGTATCCGGAGCAGACAGGCCACTCAATAACAATAAATACTTTGCAGATTTTGCTGCAGGCTTTTTACTGTATTATGGCAGTCACTGGATGATCGGCGGCGGCGCACAGCATATCAACCAGCCTGATGAATCACTTACTTCAAATATTTACAGCAAGCTGCCACGTAAATGGTTTGGTTATGTACGGTACAAACTTGACCTTGATGAAGATGGCTTTCGTTATTTTTTGCCAAGCGTAATTTATTACCAGCAGGGAAAAAGCAATTCGTTCAGCGTAGGCTGTGAATACAAAGACGCAAGAGTAGGTATTGGTGCCTGGTACCGGGGCAATGTGAGTTTTCAAAACAGTGATGCGTTTGCTGTTACGGTCAGTCTTGATCTTTTTGATCATCGTGTGGAAGACAGCCGCAGGGCAAGGATCGGTATATCTTATGATGCAACCACAAGTAAGCTTGGTTTTAGTCGCAGTGCAGGTAGTGGTGAAGGCGCTTTTATATGGGAAAGCCTTACACCAAAAGGCATTAAGAGTGATGACAGGTGTGAGGAAGATTATAAGATGAGCAGCATGCCGTGCCCACAGAGGTTTTAAGAACAACCGCCTCCGGGGCCTGGAGCCAGCGGGGTTTAGCGACATACTTTCATAAGCATAACTTCGTTTACTATTTACATAGCTGAAGCATGCCTCAAAACCAAACCACAGAATCTTCTTCCCGGTATAACGATTTAGAAAAAAAATCGGTGATGGAACTTATCACTGGTATCAATGATGAAGATGCATCAGTTGCATTGGTCATCAAACGATCGCTTCCTCAAATTGAAAAATTAATTACCGCTGTTGTTGAAAAAATGAGAACAGGTGGCAGGTTATTTTATATTGGTGCCGGTACCAGCGGTAGGTTGGGCATTTTAGATGCATCAGAAATTCCGCCAACCTATGGGGTACATGATACAATAATTGGGTTGATTGCTGGTGGCGATACAGCTATAAGAAAAGCGGTAGAAGATGCAGAAGA